>Ga0302322_100006547_pt1 | contig 10344 bp, 6 predicted proteins | sample Fen_T0_2_FD_203757 | JGI IMG/M metagenome (GOLD analysis project Ga0302322, IMG submission 203757) | Peat permafrost microbial communities from Stordalen Mire near Abisko, Sweden - Fen_T0_2 | ecosystem: Environmental > Terrestrial > Soil > Wetlands > Permafrost | place: Sweden: Abisko... | reverse complement strand
CGGCCCCGGCGATCAGTTCCAGCTGAATTTCTGGGGTCAACAGAACTCCTCGGTGCAACTCATCATCGACGCGCAAGGGCGGGCATTCGTTCCGAAGGTCGGGCACTTCAAGCTTGCAGACTTAACCCTCGTAGAAGCCTTCGCCACTCTACAGAACGCCATCGCGACGTACTATCCGAAACTCAAATTTGAATTGAGTCTGATAAAACCGCGAACATTTCTCGTCCATGTCGTCGGCGCGGTCTTAAAACCAGGGATCTACAGCGCACGAGCCACGGAACGTTTGACAAAGGCACTCACCGAGGCCGGTGGTCAACGTAAAGAGGACGCTCAAGGATTAGGGTCCGGTTCGATCCGCAGGATTGAGATCTCGCGTCGTGGCGGCAAGAAGCTCATTGCGGATCTACTCCTTTACAATACCAAAGGAGACACCTCCAATAACCCGTATTTGAGCGATGGTGACGTCATTTTCGTCCCGTATGAATCGCTTACAGCTACCATTTCTGGGGCGGTTCAACGACCAGGACGTTATGAGCTCGTTGGCACGAAGGATCTTGCCGAATTGGTCGATCTTGCCGGCGGCCTACACAGCTCTGCCACCAAGCTGCTCCCACTTTCCATTTCGCGACGCGATCCGAACAATAACGACAACCTGGCGCAGAATCGTTACCAGTTCTCGGCGTCCAATGCTCTCCCGGCTGTTCCACTTCAGACCGAAGACCGCGTCCATGTGCCATCTATTACTGAGCTGCAGCGCAGCGTAATGCTGGTCGGCGCCATTGCCGGAACGGCTCAAACCGACGAGGCTACCACACTTCGTCGCATGCCCTACGAACAGGGCGATACCGTTCGGAGTCTGATCGAACGAGCCGGGGGCGTGGCCGTGGGTGCAGACTACCTAAATGCGTTCATCTCGCGCCAATCGGGGCAAGAAAAAATCATTATTCCGGTTGATCTGGAGGCCTTGCTCGTCAATCGTGACATGAAGGCTGATCGCCCCGTTCAAATCGGAGATGTCGTCAATGTTCCATTTCGACGCCGCGCGGTAATGATAGAGGGCGCAGTGGTACGTCCGGGCGTCTACCAATTCAACCCTCGGCTTCGCGCATTGGACTACGTGGCGATTGCTGGTGGGCCGGGGAAAATGGCACAGGATGAGGATTCCTATCGCCTCGTAACGCCGCAAGGCAAGACCAGTGACGTTGACAAGAATACTCTCGTCCAACCCGGCGATACGCTCGTGGTTCCGGAACGGCACTTCTCTCGCGCGGAAGTCACTCAGATCATCTTGGGTGCAATATCACTGGCAATCATGACGACTTCGGTTGCAATCGTGGCGTCCAAGTGACTTCGGGCCACCAAACAGTGGCGAGTATGAGACGCCTCGTCGACTCGCTCACCCAACCGTTTTGTATCTAATCGACAAGGTGCCCCGGCTCCTCAGGATCGAATGAGCATGCATGTCCTTTTCTACGATGACTACCACGATGTGGGGGGACATGAAGTCATGACAATGCATGCCGTGCGACACCTTGCGCGCAAGCATAGCGTGACTTGCATCGTTTATGAACATAACACACGTTTATTAGCCATCTTGGCGGATATGCAGCAGAAAACGAGCAATTTGTCGGTAATTGCTAGCCCGTATCGCTCACGAAGGTTACAGGAGTGTCGGAGTATTCTCGATGTGCGCGCGCACTTGCATATTCGTAACAAGATGAGGCAAGCGCGACCCGACGTCGTTGTCGTCGCACAGGGGAGAATCGAACTTTCAACTTTGGGCCTGCTCGCAGGCAAAACTGCAGGGTTGCCCGTAGTCAGCTACTTGCCTATGGCGCACCCCTTGCGGATTGCTGGCACGCGATTCGGCTCTTGCATTCGCGAACAGGTGGACTCAATCCACTATCAACTCCCCCGTAGGTTCGTGACTTGCACCGAGAGCGCTCGCAAAACCATTGAATCGCGGAACCGCCGAGCTAAAGTGGTCGTTGTCCCCAACGGTCTCGACTATCACGCGCTATCCGTTCGTCCAAAGGCGGAGGCCCGTGCTGCCCTAGGCATCCCCATTGACCGGTACGTTGTTACTGTAGTCGGGCGGGTGGATTATCGACAAAAGGGTCAGGACATCATCCTGTCGACCTTGCGTGAACACACTTTGCCGGAAGACTGCCACTTTCTTGTTGTTGGCGATGGGCCCTGCGCGGCAGATTTTCGAAACCGGGCGGGGCGCGGAGACCTGTTGGAGAAGATCACTCTTTTGCCCTGGAGCAAGGACATGTCAGCGATCTACGGGGCAACGGATATGGTCGCGATTCCCTCACGCTACGAAGGCTATCCGCTCGTGCTGCTCGAGGCGATGTACCACCGACTGCCGATTATCGGCTCGCGCGTCGATGCCATGGCTGACGTATTGCCAGAAGATTGGTTGTTTGCCGTCGGCGACGCGCGCGGTTTCACCGAAGCTCTCAACCGAGCTCGCCGTTCGGACGGCGTTGTGCTTTCGAGGAATCGAGAACAGGTCGTTCGGCATCACTCACTGGAACGCTTCGGCGCCGAGTTCGAGAAGGCCGTCGCTGACGCAATCGGGTAGTATGCACCTGCCTGGGATTTGAGGCTTCTCCAATCGAAGCGAGCCAACAATCCCTCTCTTGTCGGTCGACACGAGGCAGTACGAGGCAAAGCTACACCCCAATCTTCGGCCGTCATTCAATCGACCGGCGAACAGGTCTATCGCGCTGTCAAACAAGGCCGCAATAACGTATCCTGTAGGTCTCTAACTTTAGGTCGAACAACGATGGCTACTAACTCTCGTTCGAGCTCCGCGTCCAAATCATGGATCAAGTGGCGATGGGTGTTGGCCCCTTCGTTTTCAGCGGGTCTTCTATTGTGCCTAGGAAGTTGGGGAGGGTCCGCAGCACGACTCAGTATCGCTCTCGCCGAGCCAAAAGTGCCCAATGCAGCAAGGCGAATCACCGATTCCGACTATGGTTCGCTCCAAACGGCCATCGACGCTATTGCAATTACGGGAGGTACGGTCGAGGTTTCCCGCGTCCACGAGCTACGAGAGGAAATCACACTACGAAGTGACGTTCAGCTCCTCGGAATGGGCGGACGCATCATCTTTCGCGGAGACCGCCCATTCGTCCACGAAGGAGATGCAACCCCCTCACGTGTCGCCATCAACGCAAGTCACGTGCAGAACGTTCGACTCTTCGATCTGGAAGTATCGGACGGTGCTCCGCAGGCTGGGCCACTCGTTGGCATCCGCCTATTTGATTCAGTTGATAGCTGGGTCGAGCGTAATCGTCTCAACAAGGCATCGATGGTATTTCATAGCGTCGATACGCGGAAGGTTCGCAACCTCAGGTGTCGCGACAACGTTCTCGAGTTGGGTGGCATCGACGCTTCAGGAATCAATGTTTCTGCCCAAAACGGCGCACTGATCGACGGAAACACTATTGACGCCGGTCGCGAAGGTATCGGGATTTATAACGGCACACAGAACTCAGTCATTTCCCGCAATCATACGACCAACCATCGCCCAGGGGACGGAATCGTCGTCATCGCGGGGCACGATCTCATTATCTCGGAGAATATTAGTCGCGATAACGCCCAAAGCGGTATTGCCACTCAACGTTTTCACGAAGGCAACGATGTGCGTCACGTAATCATTGTTTCCAACCTCGTCGCGGGAAACGCCTTCGATGGAATCGATGCAAACGGCGGCCTGGTCGCTACCAAAGACAGGGTACCTTATGATATCAGCATCGTTGGCAACCAATCACACGACAACGAGCGTTCCGGCCTTTACTTGACCCACGCGAGCTATGCTCTCGTGGTCGCCAATCAAGCGACCAGTAACGGACTTGCGGGAGTGCACGTTCATGAGAGCGGCCACGTCTTAACTTCTTCGAATCTTACATCCGAGAATTCGTCCAAGGAAGAAAATCGCAAGCTCAAGGCAGGTTTCGTATTCTATGATGCGCCACACGCCACATCGACTGGCAATGTGTCGATGAATGCGCGAACAGACAACCAACTTTGGGGCCTAGTCGACGTGAACGACGGGCGCCGCTCGGCTTCGGTTACAATTAGCGGTGGCTATTACGGTGACAACACGCAAGGGACGGTGAGTCGAACACCGTTAGACGTCATACGTGCAAATGGTCGTTGATGGGTTCCCGACTCTTGCCAATTCATCGCTGAACGTAGACACGGCGGTGCGTTGGGATATCGCTCCGGCCAATTATCGGCAATTCCGAACGCCGAGTGGGGAACGTCGCGGATGGCGTGGGTTAAATTCGAATAGACGTGGCATCAAGTGCAGCGCGTACCACTTGGTGCATGTCGTAATACCGGTAATCGGCAAGCCGCCCGCCAAATAGCGTTCTCGATTCGGCATCGGCCAGCCTTCGGTACCTAGAGAACAAGGTGTTGTTCGCGTCATCATTGAGGGGATAGTACGGCTCGTCACCGCGCCGCCAATCCTCGGAATACTCGCGGGTAATGACCGTGTTAGGCTGCATGCCGAATTCGAAATGCTTATGCTCAATGATCCGCGTGAAGGGCACTTCTACCTCGGTGTAGTTGACAACGGCGTTGCCCTGAAAATTGTCTATGTCAAGAATTTGCGTCTCAAATCGGAGCGAGCGGTATTCGAGTGCGCCGAATCGATGATCGTAGAATGCATCGATGGGTCCAGTGTAGACAGTTGTTTTGGCCAAGGCGTCAAGCGCAGCGCGGTTCTGAAGGTAGTCGATACCCAGCCGCACTTCGATTCCTGAGAGTAGCTTTTCAAATAGGCGCGTGTAGCCTCCCGTTGGAATGCCCTGGTACCGGTCGTTGAAGTAGTTATTGTCGTAGGTGAACCGCACAGGAAGCCGCTTGATGATAAACGCCGGCAATTCGACCGCTTTGCGTCCCCACTGTTTCTCCGTGTAGCCCTTGATCAGGCGCTCATAGATGTCTGTTCCCACGAGCGAGATGGCCTGTTCCTCGAGGTTTCTGGGTTCCCTGCCTGCCATCACGGCGCGCTGGCTCTCGATGATTTCTCGGGCCTGACTGGGGGTGATAACTCCCCAAAGTTGATGGAAGGTGTTCATGTTGAAGGGCAGATTATAGAGCTGGTCCTTCCAACGCGCGATCGGGGAGTTCGTGTAGCGGTTGCATTCGACCAGTGCGTTCACGTAGTCCCAAACTTCTTTGTCAGAAGTGTGGAAGATATGTGCCCCATATTTGTGTACGTTGATTCCCGCAACGTTCTCCGTATAGCAATTTCCGCCGATATGCTCCCGGCGGTCGACAATGAGACACATTTTGCCGCGTTTGCGCATTTCATGAGCAAACACCGCACCATAGAGCCCTGCGCCAACGAGCAGATAGTCGAAATCAGGCATGTACCAATCTTCCCCTTACCTTAGTGACAATTTCGCCCACGAATTCTTCGCCCAGCAGATGCAAGACGAGGAAATAGAGCACTGCACCTAGCGGTACGTCAACCAGCAGACGAACCCACAAGTGAGATTCCGGAACGATCCAACGTATACCCAAGAGCGCGCCCGCCATAGACGCGGTGGCAAGTAGGTACTTTCCGATGTTTTTCCACGGCCATGGCACATGATAAAATCGGCGCACCAATACGATTTGTAAGGCTGTAATTGCAGCTTCGGCGAAGAGCGTCGCGGCGGCGGCTCCGAAATGGGAAAATCTGGGAATTAGAATCCAGTTAAGAACGACATCGATCACCGCACCGACACTGACCGAGAAAACAAAAGTCTTCTCTTTGCTCATGGAGTAGAGGATCTGGAAACCGAAGATATTGCTCAGTCCAATCGCCAAAATGATAGGAGCCGTGATCACGACGCAGCCGGATGCCGGTAGGTACTGAATGCCCGCCACGACTTCGAGGAGTTCACGGCTTATCAGCATTAGGGCCGTTTGGATAGGCAGACACAGCAATAGTACGATACCCAGAGATTTGCGCAGCATGCGGTCAAAGTCCTCTCGTCTGTCATTGGAGAGGTAGTAGGAAAGCCTTGGCAACAGGACCGTCCCGAAAGACGTCACCATTGCGATCAGCAATTTCGTGAGCTTCACTGCACTCGAGTAGTAGCCCACGTTTTGGGATGTCGAAAGGAACCCAAGCATCACCGTGTCGAGACTGACATAAATGCTGATGATGAAATTCAACGCATAAATGGTGACAAGCGGTCTAAAGTGACGACGAAATTGCCAAGGACGATCGCGGCGGGCGAATACGAACTTACGTGCGTTCCAGAAGTTCAAGACAGAAGAGCCTAGGGATGCGGCAACAGTCACGGCGGCGTTTACTACGTAGTCGCCTCCGCGGTGAACGAACACGAAGAGGGCCACTACGGAAAGAGCGGAAATGGAGATGCTGCGCGCCGTAATGTAAACGTAATCCTCAAGTCCTTGGTACAGCCATTCCATCGTGAGCATAGACAACGGTATGGATATGCTGACGACGAGGAACAACGCTGGCTCGCTCCTCATCTGACGGTTGAAAAACAGCATGCCAATAAATGCGAGGAACGAACCCAGGGACGCTACGCCATGGAGCACCAAAAGCTCTTGAACGAGAGCGCTTAACGCTGGCTTGTCGTCGCGGGTCTTGGCAACCTCGCGAATCCCGTAAAGCGGGATCCCGATAGACGCAAGAAGCGTAAAATAGCCGACCAGCGAGAGAGCGAAGTTGTTCTTCCCGACGCCTTCGGGCCCGAGGACGCGCGAGACGTAGGGGAAGGTGATGAGCGGGAACACCATTGAAGCGGCAGTCCTCACCGCGTTCATGATGACGTTGAGTTTGAGGGACTTCATCAGAACGCCCGATCCGAAAGGGTCAGCTTTGCCGGTTGACGTGTGGCGGTCAAGTTCCGCGAGCGCGCTCCGTGGTTTTTCTGCGTGGCACAAGTGGACGTACCTAGACTGCTGCACAGTTCGGATACTGATCCGCGGCATGGGCAAATCTCGAATGTCGTAGTAGGTCTCTTATGCATGAATTTCTTCAAGCGTACCGAGTTGACTTTTTGCTCGTGGGACCCAGTACTTCCTGGTCGTCCGTGACTTATCCCTCGAGCAGCCGCGCTACCTTCATTTCCTTCACCCTGAACGACACTCGATTTTTTTGAAGCCAAATGGTGAACATACGCTCGGACAGAAATCCGAACACTCGCCGTTGGTAGTCCGGGTATACGGAAAGCTCGGTCGCTTTTCGCAACTCAAAGAGAATCGGAAACATCCACTCACAATACTCGACGAACATAGTCCTCTTCATGATGAACATGTTTCCGTAGAAGAACTTCCTGTCCCCAAGAGCCCGGCTAGCAGCAGCTTCATAGTCTGGGTGAAGAGCGACAAGCGTCTCGACTGCCCGAGAGAGGTCGCTGGCAATGTGGTCGTGCGCATAGTGCTCGCTTAATGTGCGCGATGCCGTCACCAGGGGCCTTGGCACAATTACTTGATAATCTTGCCCGAGGACTGAGTAGATTTTCCTCTTTACGGCCGCAGAATTTTCTTTCAGCGTCTCAAATGCAATGTTGTCCTGCGGCACGTAGCCACCGTTCACGCCACCGTCAAGCAGGTGGCTCACGGCTTTTGCTCGGTTGCCGAGCAATTTCAAAATTTCCCAACTCCTTCTCAATCCGTTCGCAAAGTCGGTGGGCCGCGGATAGAAGTACCTTCGATAGTGGCATAGCCCAAGATACTCCGCGTCGGGTAAGTTCTTCCACGCCCAATAAAGCGCCGTTAGCTCGCAGAACTCCCCATTTTGGCCGGATATGTTTTCGCCGGTGTCGTCACCAATCCATGGACGCGGCAGAAGTATCCCTGAGATCTTTCTTCCCGCTTGAATCGGTACATAAATCGGGTCATCAAGCACCGGATACGGTCGATGCCCCACAACGAGAATTTTCAAGCGTTCTTGTTCCATCTCACCGGATCTCCAAGATTGAACGTAGCCGGACCCTCGCAGCGCCAAGCCAGAGCACAGGCCTAGACAGCTACGCGTGCAGCCTCCACACGTGGCGTGACCTTAGAGCATTTCGTAGACATTTCGTCCAGTCCCGGCAGCGCCCAATGGTCTGGCGCAACGGTCCGTCCGTTCGCCCGCTGAAGTCTGCGACGGCTAAAATTTCCGTTTTCTAGCCGACGTTCTCGTTGTCGAGCAGCGATTTGCCTTAACGCGCCAGCAGCGAAGCTAGCGGGGCAAGGGATGCATGCAAATCGCCTTTGGCGGCTCGGTTCCCCGTACCATCGCCTTCGCCAGCCGGGAGGCGTCTGAGTAACGCGACCCGCTTCTACGCGGAGGGACTGGGGCGTAGGGCCAGCCGCGGGGCCCGCACGGTGTCCCAGAAGGGCATGCACCGAGCCGGCATTCGCGCGAGGTGGCATGACCACGAATATGGGAAACTGACGGAGCCAGTATCGTTCTGGAATTGACCTTACGGCAAACCAGATGTGCCTTCAGCGAACAAGCGCCCCGTGCAATCGCCTGTCATCACGATATTGCTCGAGCACCTACCGGTTGACGGTACGCCAATGCAGATGCATACGAAGAAGAGCCCCAGAGAGCTCGATATCCCCCAGCGTAGTCTGTAATGCGACAGAGCATCAACGGGTTGCGGCCGTCAGTGCGTCGAGTACCTGCGAAGCAGAGGTCTGCCACGAAAACCGGGCTGCATTTTTGAAACCTCGACTGATCATGTCACGCTGTTGCGTCTGGTCAGAAAGTACTTTGTTCAACGTCTCGGCCAGCGTCGACACTTCGTCATCGTGAACAAAATACGCGGCTTCGCCGGCGACCTCAGGCAGGCATGAATGCCGCGTCGTAATGACGGGCGTACCGCACTGCATCGCCTCGATGATCGGGATTCCGAATCCCTCGTAGCGCGAAGGGAATGCCATGGCCGTAGCCGCAGAGTACAGACATCGAAGGTCTTCGTCGGAAACCCACGGAATTCTTCGGAGTGACTCGCCCAAGCCATGATGTTCGGCGATGCTGTCAATCAGCGCTGTTGCATTGCCCGGCTTTCCCACAAGGGCGAGCTGCAACTCTGGACGCGCAACAACGACACGAGCAAACGCTTCGACCAAAGTATGCGGTCCCTTAATCTCGAGTTGCTGACCTACAAATAGAATAAAGGGCTTACGCAGACCGAATCTCGACAAGACGCCTTCGATGCGCAACTCGTTCAGTTCCCGCTTCAATTCGGGGTCAACCGCGTTGTAAGCCACGTGAATCCGGTCGAGGGGTACGTTGTATTGTTCGTGAATGTCGCGCTTCGAGAACTCCGAAACGGTAAGTATTCGGGTGGAACGCAATGCTGCTAGTTGCATCATTGCTCGATAGTAGAGTCGCTCAGTGGTTCCAAAGTATTGCGGAAGGTGCAGGCGCCGCAGATCGTGAATCGTCACCACTTGGCGACCCGGCCAGCCAATGATAGGAACGTCGTTCGGCGACCAAAGCACGTTGTCGAGACCTCGAAATCTTTGCCACAGCCAAGGTCCGAAAGCTTGTTCAAACAAGATACGCTGCGTTCGTCGTGTTATGCGAAGGGGAACTCGTATTTGCGAGAAATTGTCGGAGCCGATGCGATACGTCTCAGCATTGTCCATTGCGACCAACTGGACGAACTGGTCCCGAGGCGCAATTTTCGCTAGCTCGCGACAGATATTGCGAATGTATCGGCCCGTGCCAGTATACTCACGATGGCATTGCAGCAGGTTGATGAGAACTTTCATATCGCAAAATCCTGAAAAGCACGGCAATGACAACGAGGTTCACAAGAACCGTCACCAGAGGATTAATGGCCCCCCCCGGTGAGACGAACCCGCCGACTATCACGGTATAAAGGCAAAGGTAGGATCGCGGATCATCGGGGCGAACTGCTGACTCGAAGCGCCCGAGTAGATAGCCACCCAAAGCGCGTTCCCCGACGACTTGGATGATTCCGAACAGCCCAAAATCTGCATAAGGTTGCCCGAATGGTCCAAAAGATGGGGCACCCTTTTCGAGTGCAGTTAGCACCGGAAACACGGTATCAGAAAGATGCAGCGAACCGAAGAATTGAGGTTTATCCGACCAAATAAACCGAGGGGCGAACGCAAGAATGTTGTCTTCAAGGTAGATTCGTCCGCCAAAGAATCCGTCCGGAAAATAGCTCGCGAATTGCGTCGTCAAAATGCCGAAATTGACTTGGTATTCGGCACCAAACCCGAGCACTTGCTCGTGAAGCTCGGCCAGATCGATGTCATGACTGGTCATCCAAAATGCAGCTGGTATCAGTGCAAACAGGATAATTCCGGTGGTCATGACGGCGATTGGAT
>Ga0302322_100006546_pt1 | contig 10345 bp, 8 predicted proteins | sample Fen_T0_2_FD_203757 | JGI IMG/M metagenome (GOLD analysis project Ga0302322, IMG submission 203757) | Peat permafrost microbial communities from Stordalen Mire near Abisko, Sweden - Fen_T0_2 | ecosystem: Environmental > Terrestrial > Soil > Wetlands > Permafrost | place: Sweden: Abisko... | reverse complement strand
GGTTGTCGCAAGGATTTCGCGGGTCATGATCGCCGAACCAATGGAATGCTTCCAAAGCTCTTTCCACGGCAGCCGCAGCGAAGTGCGGTTAATTTTTTCCAGCTCCTCGATGACCGGCGTGGCCATAGAAAGCTCACGAATCTGCCGCAGGCCGAGGTAAAAGACGGCTTCCTCGATGTTGTTCACCTTGGCCGAAAGCCCGAAATAGACGGAGTTAACCATGCGCAACAAACGCGCCGTCAACGAAGGATCGCGGCGGATGATTTCGGCAATCTGCGAATTATAACTCGATTCCGAATTCACCAGTCCTGCCAGCGCGCGATTGATACTCTGGAGCGAGGCGAGTTTCGGGCACGCGTCGATTCGCCGGATGATCTCAGCATCGGTGTAAGTTCGGCGTGGTGTCACAGAGGAATTTGAAAGTGGGCTAATCGGCGGCATGGCGAAAGATCCCGGCCACCCGCGAACCCCGAGAACGGCTGAACGCGTGCAGACGAGTGTCTTCGCCGTTTTTATCGACGCTTCCGCGCGAAAGTTTAGGGGGTTTTCTTGTCAGGAGCCCGGCCGGAGCCACGCAATTCATGCCCGGCAAAGCACATCCTGCCGCGACCGTCTGGGGTGTTTCCCTTAAGTTTAGGCGATCAAAGCCGAAAGGATGAGTAGCAACGCATCATGCCGCCACATTCATCGATGAACCAAGGGCGCGCTCACCAGTTCGTGCAACAGGCGCTCGCCCACCATCAGGCAGGGCGATTGAAACAGGCCGAGTCATTTTACCGACAAGCCCGCATCGCCGCTCCGCGCTCGTGGGAAGTCCTCAATCTCTCGGGCTTGCTCGCGTATCAACAAAACCGTTACCCCGAGGCCATCGCCTTTCTGCGCAAAGCCTCCGAGGTGGACCCGCATTCCGCTATCGGCCGTCTGCGGCTGGGCATCGCGCTGGCCGCCGCGGGACAACATGCGGAAGCAATTCCCCAGCTCCGAGCTGCCGTGCAGGGCGCGCCCGTGGATCCCGAGGCCTGGAACAATTTGGCCTTTAGCCTGCGTGTGCTGGGGCAGACCACGGAGGCCATCGCCGCCTACGAGACAGCGATAAGCCTTAAACCTGACTATTACGATGCGATCGATCGGCTGGGCGCGCTCTATTCAGACACCAAAGGCCTGTCGGAAGGGATCCCCTACTTCCGGCGCGCGGTGGCATTGAAGCCGGATTATGCGCCTGCCTGGTGCAACCTCGGCCTCGGCCTCGCCTTCGAACGAAAATTCACAGAGCCGCTCGAGTGTTTTGCCCGCGCTCTCGCCCTGGATCCAAAACTCGTGCCCGCCCAAGTTGGCCGCGGCTTGATTTACCAGCAAAGCTACCGCCTGGAAGAAGCCGTCGCAACCTACAGTGAAGCCTTGGACCGCCAGCCCGATCACCACGAGGCACGCACGGGCAAGCTGCTCACGCTGAATTACCTCACCGGGCGCAGCCGCCAGGAAGTTTTCGAGGAGCACCTCGCGTTTGGACGCTTCGTCACACCTCCGGACCTTTCCTCACGAGTGTTTAAACGTCACGCCAACGCACGCCTGCGCATCGCTTTTCTTTCGCCCGATTTGCGCACTCACTCCGTTGCCTTTTTTATCGAGCCGATTCTGCGGCATCTCGATCGCACGCAATTTGAGATCGTTCTCTACCACGATCACTTCCAAGTCGACGCGCTCTCGGACCGGTTGCGTGGGTTCGCCTCTCTTTGGCGCAACTTTGTCGGACTCTCCAACGTCATTGTGGAAGACACCATCCGCGCCGACGCCCCGGACATCCTGGTGGAGCTTGCCGGCCACACCGGCAACAACCGCCTGCCCGTCCTCGCCCGCCGGGTCGCACCGGTACAGATCAGCTACCTCGGCTATCCCAATACGACCGGGCTGCCCGCGATGGACTACCGCTTCGTCGACGCCATCACCGATCCGGATGAAGAGGATCAACGTTATTACACCGAAAAACTCATTCGCTTTGCCCCTTGCGCCTGGGCCTACCAACCGCCCGAAAGCGCTGCAGAGCCAGGCACGCCGGCACCCGGCCCGGTCACTTTTGGCTCTTTCAACAATTTTGCCAAAGCCTCTGATCAAACCCTTCGTCTCTGGGGGCGCGTGCTGGCTGCCATACCGGAATCGCGCCTGCTCTTAAAAGCGCACCGCCTCGATGACCCCGAACTCAGCGAGATCCTGGCGCAGAAACTTAAACTGCTCGGCGTCGACCGATCACGGATTGAAATGCTCGACCGCACGCCCAACGTGCAGTCGCATCTCGCCCTTTATTCCCGCGTCGACCTCGCGCTGGACACCTTTCCCTACCACGGCACGACCACCACCTGCGAGGCGCTTTGGATGGGTGTACCGGTTGTTGCCCTGCTCGGCGACCGTCACGCCGCCCGCGTCTCGGCCAGTTTGCTCACCGCCGCCGGACACCCCGAGTGGATCGCGCATTCAGAAGACGAATACGTCCGCCTTGCCACCGACCTGGCGAACGACCCCGCCAAACGGTCCGTCCTGCGCCAGACGCTCCGCGAGGACCTGCGCCGCAGTCCACTGCTCGACCACTCCGGGCAGACCCGCTCTTTCAGCAACGCCGTTAGGGATTGCTGGGAGCTGTACGCCACGCGGCAGCCATGATTGTTTTGGTTAAGAGGGCATAGAGAACCCCATTCTCCACCGTCTTTTGAGGCTGCGAAGCCCGCCTAGGCATTTTTTTCCGCTGCTCTGGTATAACATCCTTGGGGCACAAACTGGGTAAAACACCCTAGAAAAATTTGTCCATTTAAACCGTTCCCCATTAATTTTTTAGGAAAGGCCACGCCTTCCTAGCATCCAGCCTGCTTACAGGTCTCCCGCACAAGCCGCTCGTCCTGCGTAGTTAAATCCCCCTCACATCGCTTCCCACTATGAACCCCCGTCCGATCTTTTTGGAGAACGCCAGCATCCTCGTCACCGGTGGCACCGGTTCTTTTGGCAAGACCTTCGTCAAAACCGTCCTGACCCGCTACCCCGAGATCAAGCGGCTGGTTGTCTTCTCCCGCGACGAACTGAAGCAGTTCGAAATGGCCCAGGTCTTCAGCCCTGCCAAATACCCGGCTATGCGTTATTTTATCGGTGACGTCAGAGACGAAAAGCGTCTCCGCCGTGCGCTCGAGGGCATCGACATCGTCGTTCACGCCGCCGCGCTCAAACAGGTCCCAGCCGCCGAGTACAACCCGTTCGAGTGCATCAAAACCAATGTTCTCGGCGCACAGAACCTCATTGAAGCCTGCCTCGACTCCAACGTGAAACGCGTGGTCGCCCTTTCGACCGACAAAGCCGCCGCCCCGATCAACCTCTACGGCGCGACAAAACTCTGTTCCGACAAGCTCTTCGTCGCCGCCAACAACATCAAAGGATCACGCGATCTCCGGTTCAGTGTTGTCCGCTACGGCAATGTCATGGGCAGCCGCGGCTCTGTCATCCCCTTCTTCATCGAGAAAAAGAAAACGGGCGTGCTCCCCATCACCGACCCGGCCATGACCCGCTTCAATATCAGTCTGCAGGAAGGCGTGGAGATGGTCTTATGGAGCATTCAAAACGCCTGGGGTGGCGAAATTCTCGTGCCGAAGATCCCGTCATATCGCATCGTCGACGTCGCCCAGGCCATCGGACCGGAGTGCGCCCAGCCCGTCATTGGTGCGCGCGCCGGAGAAAAAATTCACGAGGAGATGATCACCTCAAGCGACAGCTACCATACCGTTGATCTTGGAAAGTACTACGCAATTCTTCCCACTGGCGGCGCCTATACCGCTGAAAGCTACTGCGCAACAAACAATGCCAAACCGGTACCGCAAGGCTTCAGTTATTGCAGCGGCACGAACGACCATTTTCTCACCGTAGAAGAATTGCGCGCTTTGATAAACCAGGACTTTGATTCGGGCATTCACATTGCCCATAATTCAACGTCCCAGTTGGAGCCTGCACACCCAACGATTTCGCTGCGTGCCTCTTAAATTCAGTTGAAATGGTAATTGGAAATCACGGGCTTGCATGGAAACACAGAAGAAAATTTTCAACGAAACGGAAGCCGATGCGTGGCTCGAGCGAAACCGAAACAAACTTGCCACGTTCGTTCCAGAAAAGGACCCGGTCGTTCGCCATCTTCGCCCACACTTATGCCCTGGCATGTCGGTAGCCGAAGTCGGTTGCGCGCTTGCCAGCCGTGTTGCCGCAATTGTACAAATCACCGGTGGCCTAGGGTTCGGGATCGATCCCTCTGCGCAAGCAATGGCGGAAGCTTCTCTCCTCCATCCACGTCTTACTTTCCAACAAGCGACATCCGATGACTTGCCGTGGGCAGACCAGTCGGTTGATGTGCTCATCTACGGATTTTGCCTCTATCTATGCGACCGGTCGGACCTATTTCGCATTGCCGCAGAAGGGGATCGCGTTCTGAAAATCGGCGGGATGCTGGCCGTTCTCGATTTCCAGCCACCCATGCCCTATCGCAATCCTTACAGCCATAAAGCTGGCGTCTTTAGCCACAAGATGGACAACGCACAGCTGTGGTCATGGAACCCTGCCTATATAGAGGTTTCTCGCGAGATCTTCGACCATGATTCGCTCCTTACCCCGGGCAAATCCACCTTCGCCCCCGACGACCGTATCGGAGTATCCGTGCTAAAAAAAATGCCGACCTGCGCTTATCCGTTGAGCCCAAACTATGGTCGCGAGTGATCCACAAAAATCTGCATCTGCCCGTATCGTTCTGGGAACAGCCCAGCTCGGGATGGAGTATGGCATAGCCAACCAATGCGGCAAGCCAAACGAAGAAAAGTCGCATGCGCTGGTAGAGACAGCTATCGCACAAGGTCTTAACTGGTTCGACACAGCTGCCGCCTATGGTGAAAGTGAAGCCGTGCTTGGACGGGCTTTCGCCGCCCTCAATCTTCAAGACAAAGTGAACGTCATCAGCAAAGGCGGCTTCGCGACGGGCGGTCCAACGCTCGCCACGATGGTAGCAGATTCGTTACAGCGTCTGGGCATCCCTCGCCTTACCGCATGGCTCCTGCACAATGAAAACCAGCTGGACGCTTGGGACAAACGCGCCGGTCGCCAGGCCCATGCCTTGCGCGAGAAAAACCGTGTCGGATCTTTCGGCCTCTCGGCCTATCACCCTGAAGCCGCCTTGCGCGCCGTCGAACGATACGGCCTCACCTCGGTACAATTCCCCGCCAGCCCGCTGGACCGGCGTTTTCTGCGCAATCAAATAACCAGTCGCTTGGTGAAAGCAGGTGGACAGCTTTATGTTCGCAGCGTCTATCTTCAAGGGTTATGCCTGATGAATCCTGCTCAAGTGCCCAGTCATATTTTTCGCGGACGCGAAGCCGTTCAAGCGCTCACCGACTTTTGCTTCGGCCACGGGTTGGAGCGCGACCATTTCTGCCTGCACTATGTCCTGCAACGCACCGCAGCAGTCGGTGCGCGGCTTGTGATCGGTGTAGAAAATCAAGAACAACTTCTGAGAAACGCGGCCATACTCTCTGCGCCACCCGTTGATGAGGCTTATCTTGACGAGTGGGACGCTTGGTGGCCCGACGACGTCGAAGATCTTGTCCTGCCTTTTCGCTGGAAAGCCCCTCACGGAAAAGACCTGGTATGAAAACACTCGCCATCGTCCAAGCCCGCATGGGTTCCACTCGCTTTCCCGGCAAGGTGCTCAAGGAACTACCGGGCGGCCAATCGCTGATCGGTTTCTTGCTGGCTCGACTCTCAAAGAGCACTGCAGTCGATAAAATCGTCGTCGCGACCACCGACCGTGAAATCGACGATCGCTTTGCCGAAGCCGTGCGAAAACTCGGCTACGAGGTTTACCGCGGCAGCGAAGGGGATGTGCTCGACCGTTACTACCAAGCCGCGCTCCTCCACAACCCGGAGGTGGTTGTACGCATCACAGGCGATTGCCCGCTGGTCGATCCATTATTGGTCACGCAAGTCATCACCAAGCTTGCCGACCAGCACGCCGAGTATGCTTCGAACACGAATCCGCCCACTTTCCCGGATGGCCTCGACGTCGAAGCCTTTACTTTCCGCGCGCTCGAACGCACCTGGAAGGAGTCCAAGACGCCTTACCAACGCGAGCACGTTACGCCGTATCTGCGGGAACCCGGCAATTTCAAGACCAGCAATGTGGCCAACGACACAGACGAATCATCCGGTCGCTGGACTGTCGACGATCCCGCTGATTTCGAAGTCATCAGCGGGGTGGTAGCCCACTTCGGCAGCCGCATCGATTTTGGTTGGCGTGCAGTGCTCGCGTTTCAAAAACAAAAACCCGAACTATTCGCCATAAACCATACCACGGTCCGCAACGAAGGTGCAACAATTGGCACCGGTCAAAAACTCTGGAAGCGCGCGAAACGGGTGATCCCCGGCGGCAGCATGCTGCTTTCCAAACGCTCAGAGATGTTTTTGCCCGAGCGCTGGCCAGCCTATTTCAGCAAAGCGAAGGGCTGCCGCATTTGGGACCTCGATGGACGCGAGTATATAGACATGTCGCTAATGGGGATTGGTACAAACGTGCTCGGCTACGGACACCCCGAAGTGGACGAAGCCGTGCGGGGCACAATTTTGGCCGGCAACCTTTCGACACTCAACTGCCCGGAAGAAGTGTATTTGGCAGAACGATTGATCGAGTTGCATCCATGGGCCGACATGGTGCGAACAGCTCGGTCGGGAGGCGAAGCCAATGCCATCGCTACACGCATTGCCCGTGCCGCATCCGGTCGCGACACAGTCGCCATCTGTGGCTATCACGGGTGGCACGACTGGTATCTGGCTGCGAACTTAGGGAATGAGCAGAACCTCGCAGGCCATCTTTTACCCGGGCTTGAGCCGAAAGGCGTGCCACAAAACTTATGTGGCAGCGTTCTACCCTTTCGTTACAACCAATTCGACGAACTTCTTGAGCTCGTTAAAAATCGATCCAACGGTGCTATCATGATGGAGGTGTCGAGGAACTTGGATCCACAGCCTGGCTTTCTAGAAAACATTCGCAAGCTGGCGACCGAAAAGAAAATCGTGCTCATTTTTGACGAATGCACCTCGGGGTTCCGGCAGACTTTCGGCGGGCTGCATAAACGCTTTGGCGTCGATCCCGACATGGCGATTTTCGGAAAAACCCTCGGCAACGGATATGCCATCACCGCCGTAATCGGCCGACGTGCAGTCATGGAAGTTGCCCAATCCACCTTTATAAGCAGCACGTTTTGGACGGAGCGCATCGGCCCCACCGCCGCGCTCAAAACCTTAGAAGTGATGGAACGCACAAAATCGTGGGAGACCATCACGGCAATTGGCAATAATATAGGGGCCCGATGGCAGGAGCTCGCCCGGCAACATGGGCTGACTATCACTGTTTCTGGCCTGCCGTCCATGATCGCTCTTGGTTTTCCCGGCCCCAACACACTTAAATATAAGACGCTTCTTACCCAAGAGATGCTAAAGATGGGGTTTCTCGCCACTACTGCTGTCTATGCCTGTACAGAACATCGTCCCGAGATCGTCGACCGATACTTCACGGCTCTGGACAAAGTATTTGGGTTGATAAAGCAATGTGAAGATGGTCGCAAAATTGACGGCCTGCTCGAAGGTCCCGTTTGCCATTCTGGCTTCAAGCGCCTCAACTGATTGCCAATCATGAGCGAAATACTTGTCACCGGCGCAAGAGGGTTGTTGGGCAGCGTCCTCGTGCCCTTCCTGCGTTCGCAAGGTCATCGTGTGACCGGCTGCTCCCGGCACCAGGAGAATCGAAGCGCTGACCTAACAATCTATAGCCAAGCCGAGGCCGTCTTAAACGATCTGCGCCCGGAATTTATCATCAATCTTGCGGCATGCACAAACATCGACGAATGCGAAAATAGCCCTCAACTTGCTTATCTCGCCAATGTACGAGTCGTCGAAAACTTGGTGACGTGGATCAAATCCGAGTCCCCTCATAGCCATCTCGTTCATCTCTCGACCGACCACGTATACGATGGTGCCGGTCCGCACCACGAGGAAAATGTAATATTGGTCAACTCCTACGCTTTTTCGAAATATGCTGGTGAATTGGCAGCTCTATCGACGCAGGCGACGATTCTGCGGACCAATTTCTTTGGCCGAAGCCGCTGCGCGGGTCGAACTAGCTTCAGCGACTGGCTTGTGCAGTCACTAAGGCAGGGCAGTACGATCACCGTCTTCGATGATGTATATTTTACTCCGCTGAGCATGAGCCGACTCGCAACGTTAATTGGAATTACTCTTCCGAAACGTTTGCCCGGCATTTTTAATTTGGGCGCCGTGACAGGGATGAGCAAAGCCGATTTCGCTTTTCATCTGGCTGAGATTCTCTGCTTACCCACGGCGACGATGAAACGAGGTTCGATCAAGGCGGCCTCGCTGCGTGCACGCCGCGCTGAGGACATGCGGATGGACTCGAGCCGTTTCCAACGCGCGTTCGAAGTCACTCTACCTACGTTGCAAGAAGAACTCCAAACACTCGGCACCGATTATGAATCAGCCCGATAAGGAACTAAATATCGCCGGTAGGAAGATTGGCCTCAACCATCCGACTTATTTCGTTGCTGATATTGCGGCCAACCACGACGGAGATCTCCACCGTGCGATTGCACTCATCCACCTCGCGGCAGAAGCGGGCGCGGATGCAGCCAAATTTCAGCATTTCGAGGCTCACACAATCGTGAGCGATTTTGGGTTTAAAGCATTGGGTCGGCAAACTTCGCACCAAGCAAAATGGGGGAAGTCTGTTTTTGAGGTTTATCATGCCGCCTCAGTTGATCTCGGTTGGACCACCGCTTTGAAGCAGGCCTGCCTGGATGCCGGGATTACGTTTCTTACCAGCCCGTACAGCCTCGCGCTCGTAGACGCGGTCGACCCGTTCGTTCCTGCATATAAAATCGGCTCCGGTGATATTACCTGGGTGGAAATCATAGAACGAATCGCACGAAAGAATAAGCCTTATCTGATCGCAACGGGCGCCTCAACCATGGCCGACGTTGAGCGCGCAGTGGGTGCCGGCCTCGCAATCAACACGCAACTTGCGTTGCTACAGTGCAATACAAACTACACTGCAAGCCTGGAAAACTTCCGCTTCATACAACTAAACACGCTTAAGACCTACCACGACAAATATCCCAGCATGATCCTTGGCTTAAGCGATCATACACCTGGCCACGCCACCGTGCTCGGAGCCGTCTCGCTCGGGGCCCGTATTGTTGAAAAACATTTCACAGACGATCTAAAGCGCATCGGCCCAGATCATGCATTTTCGATGGACGCTCGCTCATGGAGGGAAATGGTTGATCGCACGCGGGAACTGGAAAACGCCCTTGGCACCGGCATCAAACAGGTAGAGCCAAATGAAGAAGAAACGGTCGTTCTACAGCGTCGCGCCGTTCGCGCCGTGAACGATCTATCCGTTGGCACGAAACTGTCACCAGAATTATTAACCGTACTCCGACCCGCTCCCAGAGATTGCATTGCACCGTTCGAAATATCGCGGGTTACGGGGAAAACTCTCCGACGTGCCCTCAAAGCCGGCGAACATCTTGTATGGACCGATCTAAAGTTGCCGTAGTTATTCCCGCTCTCAATGAAGAGCGTACGATCAGGGCTATCGTAGCGAATGTTCAACGCTACGGCGTACCTATTGTTGTGGATGATGGCTCTACCGATCAGACCGCTGAACTGTCCAGCCAGGCCGGGGCCGTCGTCGTTCGACACCAGCAGAATCGCGGCTATGATGAAGCCCTGAACTCAGGTTTCGCACGAGCTCAAGAGCTTGGCGTTGAAATTGCCATCAGCATCGACGCCGACGGACAACATGATCCAGAACTCGTGAATACTTTTCTGTGTGCCATCGATGCCGGGGCAGATGTCGTCCTCGGCGTGAGAGATTGCCGCCAAAGAGTGGCCGAAACACTTTTCGCAAAGGTCGCTCAGTGGAGGTTAGGCCTTCGCGATCCGCTATGCGGTATAAAAGCCTATAAAATGAAGGTCTATGCGGAACTCGGGCATTTCGATTCTTATGGTTCGATTGGCACCGAACTCGCCATTTTTGCCGCTAAAAACCGGTTTCGCATCACCCATATCCCAATCATAACAAAACCAAGAGCCGGTGAATCTCGCTTTGGCCCACACATTTCTGCCAACAAACGTATTCTCCGCGCGCTCTGGCTTGGCCTACTCTCGCCCTCCGCAAATCAACGCCTGACCCGCAGTCACCGTGCTTTCATCTAGACGCCCTCCACCGACGCCGCTTCGTTCCGCATCTTACGATCCTCAA
>Ga0302322_100006543_pt1 | contig 10346 bp, 6 predicted proteins | sample Fen_T0_2_FD_203757 | JGI IMG/M metagenome (GOLD analysis project Ga0302322, IMG submission 203757) | Peat permafrost microbial communities from Stordalen Mire near Abisko, Sweden - Fen_T0_2 | ecosystem: Environmental > Terrestrial > Soil > Wetlands > Permafrost | place: Sweden: Abisko... | reverse complement strand
GTCTCCGTGCGCTTCGGCACACCATACTCCTGCCGGACCTCCGCCTGCGTCTGCCCTTTCTGCAGCTTGGCGATGGCGGAACGGTCCAACTGTTCCCCTGCGGTCATGCAGCCCGATTGCAGGCCCAGAACTACCGCAGACACCGCGACGAAAACCAGCCAACGCGCCGCCGTCGCGTGCCGGTTCGCTGCTGAATGAGGAGTGGGCTGGCGAAAGCCATCGGGAGTTGCAGGATTCACGCGGACAATATTGTTTTCCGCGCCGCCGGCCAGCAAGAGTTTTTCCGAGGGCGACTGATTTTATCAAGCAGCGGATCGGCTCAGTCGTGGCGGGTGACAATTCCTGTCCCCAATCATTTTGGGCACGAAAGCACCATCCCATCGCCATTTCCCTTGAAGCACCAAAAAGGCGGGCATATTGTCGCAGCACGGAAGGCATACGGAGTCATGATTAGCATCGCACCCAAACCAAACAGCCCTTGGCGAACCCTCGCACCAGACTTGGGCGTGGCCCCGGGCGCAGTACTCCGCACTCTCGAGCAGCACATTCTCATGGACGGTTTCAAGCTCGTCTTCGATCCCGAGAAAAGTTACGGCTCGCACTTCGTGGATGCCGCCACCGGACGCGAATTCATCGACCTCTACGGGTTCTACGCCTCCCAACCGATCGGCTACAATCATCCGCACTTCCGCCGCGCCAGTGTGGAGGCCGAACTTTTGCGCGCCGCGAAGGTCAAGGTCGCCAACGCCGATGTTTACACGACGCAATTCGCCACGTTCGTTGCCACTTTCGCCCGTGTGATCGCCCTGCCCCAGCTGCCTCGCTACTTTTTCATCGAAGGCGGCGCGCTCGCCGTCGAGAACGCCCTCAAGACCGCGATGGATTGGAAGGTGCGCAAAAACCTCGCCGCCGGTCGGGGCGAACGCGGCACGGAGATCATTCATTTCAAACACGCGTTCCATGGTCGCTCCGGTTACACCATGAGCCTGACGAACACCGATCCGAAGAAAGTCGCCTACTTCGCCAAATTCCCCTGGCCCCGCATCAGCACGCCGATGATCAATTTCGCGGCACCCGAGCAGCAGCGACTTGCCGACGTCATCGCGAAAGAGAAAGTTTCGGAAAGCGAAATCCGTGAAGTGCTGGCGCGAAAGGCGGTGGACATTGCCGCGATCATCATCGAGCCGATCCAGGGCGAAGGTGGGGACAACCACTTCCGCCCGGAGTTTCTGCATTTGCTGCGCCGTCTCGCCGATGAACACGACGTGTTGCTGATTTTTGACGAAGTTCAATCCGGCATGGGCATCACCGGCAAACGCTGGGCATGCGAGCATCACGGCGTTTTCCCTGACCTGCTGGCCTTCGGCAAGAAGTCGCAGGTCTGCGGCGTCATGGCCGGACCGCGGCTTGACGAAGTGAAAGAAAATTGCTTCCGGTTGCCCAGCCGAATCAGTTCGACCTGGGGTGGCAACTTCACCGATTACGTCCGCTCAACGCACTACCTCCGCATCTACGAACAGGAAAAACTCGTCGAGAACGCGCGCCATCAAGGCGACAAGTTCCTTGCTGGATTGCACGAGCTTGCACGTCAACATTCCATCGTCACCGCACCGCGGGGGCGCGGACTGATGCTGGCGTTCGATCTGCCAGATGCCGCCACGCGCGATGCTTTTTGGCGCGGCTGTTACGACCTTGGCCTGCTGGTCATCCGCTCTGGCGAGCGCTCCATCCGGCTCCGTCCGGTGCTTGACGTCAAAACCGTGATCATCGAACAATCCCTGCGCCTCATCAGCGACGAGTGCAGCAAGTTGCACCGGTGAGTTTCCAAAACCGAATCCTATGGCCAAGCAAACTGCAAAGGTGAGATCGAACCGGAATTCCCTCTCGGCAAATCTCAAGGCGCTCGGCTTGGCCACCACCAACCCCGGCGTGTTCGACGGTGATTGGGGTGGCACGGGAAAAGTTCTGTCCAGCTTTTCTCCGAACGATGGCCGGCTGCTGGGCGAAGTACGGACTGCCAGTGCGGCCGAGTATGAACATGCCTTGCTGCGATCCGTGGCCGCCTTTCGCCGGTGGCAGACGATTCCCGCCCCGCAACGTGGCGAAGTCATCCGCCAGCTCGGCAACGCCCTCCGCGAGGCCAAGCAGTCTCTGGGAATGTTGATCACGCTCGAAGCCGGTAAGATCATTGCCGAAGGTCAGGGCGAAGTGCAGGAGATGATCGACATCTGCGACTTCGCCACCGGACTCTCCCGGCAGCTGCACGGCCTCACCATCGCCAGCGAACGCCCGAACCATCGCATGATGGAACAGTGGCTGCCGCTCGGCGTCGTCGGGATCATCACGGCCTTCAATTTCCCTACTGCCGTTTGGGCGTGGAATTCTGCGCTCGCAGCCGTCTGCGGGAATGCCACAGTTTGGAAACCCTCGAGCCACACGCCACTCACCGCCATCGCCACCATCAAGATCACGGAAAAGGTTTGTCGGGCCAACAATGTTGACCCCGCCCTCTTCAGTCTCGTCATCGGAGATGGCGGAACTGTCGGTCAGCGGCTGCTTGATGACAAACGCGTCCCGCTGATTTCCGCCACCGGCTCGTCGCAACTGGGAGTCCGCGTCGCCGAATCCGTTGGCCGCCGCTTTGGGAAGACCATTCTCGAACTCGGCGGTAACAACGCCATCATCGTCGCCCCCAGCGCGAATCTCGATCTCGCCACCCGTGCGATTCTTTTCGGCGCGGTGGGCACTGCCGGCCAGCGCTGCACCAGCACGCGCCGCCTCATTGTTCACGAATCCATCCGCGACGCGCTGGTGAAACGCCTGGTTGCGGCTTATGAACAAATTGCCATCGGCAACCCGACGGATGCGGGCGTGCTCTGCGGCCCGCTCATCAACACGGCGGCGGTGGCCGAAATGCAGACCGCGCTCACCCGCGCGAAGGCGGAAGGCGGCCGCATTCTTTACGGCGGCGAAACGCTCGCCGGCCCGAAGTTTCCCGGGGGTTGTTACGTGCGTCCCGCCCTCATCGCCGCCAGACACGACATGAAGATTGTCCACACGGAAACCTTCGCGCCGATTCTCTACATCATCAGTTATCGCGGATTTGAAGACGCCATCGCCTATAACAACGAAGTCCCGCAGGGCTTGAGCTCGGCGATCTTCACCAACGAGTTACGCGAGGCCGAATTGTTCCTTTCCGCGCGCGGCAGCGATTGCGGCATCGCCAATGTCAACCTCGGCACCAGTGGTGCGGAGATCGGCGGGGCGTTTGGCGGCGAAAAGGAAACTGGTGGAGGACGCGAGAGCGGCAGTGATGCGTGGAAGGCCTACATGCGGCGGCAGACGGCCACGATCAATTACGGCACCGAGCTTCCGCTCGCCCAGGGAATTCGGTTCGGCCCGGGCGGTTGACTGGAAACCGAACTCGCTGGGAATCTGCTGGAATCAAATCGCTTGAATGGGAACTTAATCGGGGTATAACCATCCTAAGCTCTGAACTGATCGCGCCAGCGTTCAAGCCCAACAAAACCGATGCCCCGCTGCCTTTATCCACTGTTGCTGGTGCTGGCCTGCGCTCACCTGGCCAAGGCGGAGGTCACCTTTTCTTTGACCATCGTGGACGAAGTCAAAGCGGCCTACCGACCAGGCTACGGGGCCACGTGGTATTATGCCTTGCCTGCTCTGAGTGACACTACGACCCCGCTCAGCTACCACAGCGTCGAATCCCCCGCGGGAGTTTGCAGCGTCAATTTCGGGACGAACACAGATTTGGATGTGGCCTACTTCGCCAGTCCGGACTCCTTGCTCAACGCGCTCACCAACGGCGATTGGAAACTGCGGCTGAACCGCGACACCCCGCTGGAGCGCCTCTATACTTTTTCCCTCGCGACCGGCACCATTGCCACCAACTCGTTCGGCCAGGCGGTCATCACGGCACCCGCCAATGGCGGCATCAATGTGACCAGCAATACTCCCTTCCTCTGGACCGGGCCTACGAACTTTGACGGCGTCGATGTCAATCTCTGGAATCTGGCGGGTGACACGCTGGCTGCCACCGCCACCACGTGGTCGAACGCAGCCCCGCTGCCACCCGGCACCAACTTCTTTTCTGTCGCCTATTTTCGCGACGTCACCACGAACTACGCGGTCAGCTGCCCGACCAACACGATGTTTGGTGCACTGACCAATTGGACGGTGAATGCCATCACGCTCAAAACGATCGGCCGGGCGGGGTTCATCACCGAGGGCCTGGCGCCGTCAACCTTGGGAGCGGCTTTGGATTCCCGAAGCATGATCTGGGAAACTGGCGGCGATGCGAATTGGTTTTCACAGGCCGCGATCACCCACGACGGCGTGGACGCGGCTCGCAGCGGTCCGATAGGCGACAGTCAATCCACCACGCTCCGCACTGTCATCTTTGGCACCAACACTATCACCTTTTGGTGGCGGGTAGATTGCGAGGACCAGGCGGATTACGTCGAATTCACCGACAGCGGAACTTACGTCGCGGACCTGACGGGCGCGAGCGGCTGGCAACAATTTACTTACCATCTGGACGACAATGAAATCCATGTGCTGGAATGGACCTATTACAAGGATGCCAGCTACTCGGCTGGAGCCGATGCCGCATTCGTGGATCGCGTCAGTCTTTCGGGCGAACCGGCCATTCCCGTGGGCGAGCCGTTGACCTTCTCTTTGACCATTTGCCGGGAACGGACGGATGCCTTTGCTGCGTCCGGGGCCAACCAAACCCGGTTCCGCGCTTTCCCGGCGCTGGCCGGCGTCACAAATCCCCTCAGCTATCACCGCGTGGAGTCTCCTGGTAATTTTTGCAGCGCGAATTTCGGATCGACCAACAGTGGCTCCGACTCGGGTATCACACTCAACTTTGCGGATCTCGCTAATGAACTGACCAATGGCACCTGGAAGGTCTGGCTGAACCGGGAAACCCCGCAGGAACAGTCCTACCTCTTCAGGCTCACCGCCCTGACTTTAAGCTCGAACGACCTGGGCGTCGTCACCATCACCGCTCCGCCCAACGGCGCCACCAATCTCGCGCCGCATCCGCCTTACCAATGGATTGGTCTGCCGGACTGGGACAACCTTTACATCGAAGCCACCCAGGAACGATTCGGCACCAACTATGACTACGCCTATGCGACTCCGAATCTCGACTCCACCTCCTGGCTGGGCGGCCCCGCTTTGTCCACCGGCACCAACCAATTCTGCGTCCGCTACCGAAAGGATGCCCGACCGAATTTTCTTTTTAGCACCCCGTTTCTCAACTGGACGGTCGGCAACATTCAGTTTGAATCCACCGCTTATTCCGGCTTTATCGTAACAGCCGCGACGCCGGTGCAGTTGATCGCAGTCCACCCACTCGGCCCGGATTTCCAGTTCCAGTTCTTGTCGCAAGCCGGCCGGTCCAATCTGGTTCAATCCTGCACGGATTTGCTGCTGGGCCTGTGGCAGGATCGTACCAACTTCGCGGGAGACGGCATGATCCAGACCATCATTCTCCCGATGGGCGACGAGCCGGTGGAATTCTTCCGCGTCGTTACGCAATAATTTAATCGTTCCGACGCGGAAATTCAGCAGACACCGAATGCGTAGATCCCACCTGATTGTCGGAGCGAGGGATTGCGACGCAGCAACTGGAAATCTGGAAGGTTGGGGCCAACCGACTGACTTCGGGTCTCACGCCGGAACGGAAACGGACTCCGGCTCGACCCACTTGTTGTGCTCTTTGATCAGGTCCACGAGCCGCTCGACGGCTTCCGTTTCGGGGATGTTGAACTTGATCGGCGTCTTGCCGACGTAGAGATTGATCTTGCCGGGCGCACCGCCCACGTAGCCAAAATCCGCATCCGCCATTTCGCCCGGACCGTTCACGATGCAACCCATGATGGCGATCTTCACGCCTTTGAGATGTTCGGTGCGCGTCTTGATGCGCGCGGTTACAGTCTGGAGATTAAACAACGTGCGTCCGCAACTCGGGCACGCGACGTAATCCGTCTTGAACGAACGGCAACCCGCCGCCTGCAAAATGTTGTAAGCGAGGCGCAGTGATTGTCCCCCGCCGGCTTCGCCGCGCACGAGAATGGCATCGCCAATCCCATCCGCCAGCAACGTGCCTATCACCACCGAAGCGCGGAGCAAAGCGATCTTGGGTTCGAGCGGCTCGGCTTCAAACGTCAGACAGTCCTTGAGCAAGATCGGATTGTGACGCCCCAGCCGCTTAAGTTTGGCTGCCAGCACTCGGAACGCAGTGATCGCGGGCAGATTCAAACTGTCCTTCACCGTGACGAGTTGCGTGTCGCAGTTGATCTCGAAGTCCTGGCTCGGATCCAGCTCGGCGACATTCAGGTCCTCATAAACCGCTTCCGGCTTCACGTCGTCCTTCGGCCGAATCTTTGGCGCGACCTTGTCCCAAGTGGCGCGCGTGACGACGACGCGAATGAGCTGTTCGCCGCCGCATTTGACCTGTTCGCCCAGTTCAACCCCCGGTGTCTCGCGGCGTTCGAAATGGAACGGATCAAACGAGGGTTGCAGGTTGAAGTTCGAGGGTTGCAGGTTCGCCAGCTTCGGAATCTGGGCGAGCAGATCGCGGCAGACTTCAATTTCGCGTGGACTGTCTTCGGTGAGCGAGACGCGGATGGTGTCACCCAAGCCATCGCAGAGCAGCGAGCCGATGCCAATGGCGCTCTTGATGCGGCCGTCTTCGCCCTCGCCCGCTTCGGTGACGCCGAGGTGAATTGGGTAATTCCAGTCCGGACCTTCCTGTTCAAGCCGCGCCACCAGCAGCCGATAGCATTCGATCATCACCTTCGGGTTGCTCGACTTCATCGAAAACTTGAAGTTGTGGAAATTGTGCTTGCGCGCGATCCGGGCAAACTCCAGCGCGCTTTCCACCATCCCGAGCGGCGTGTCGCCGAACCGGTTCATGATGCGGTCGCTCAGCGAGCCGTGATTCGTGCCAATGCGCATGGCACGCTTACGCTTGAGGCATTCGAGCACGAGCGGAGTGAACTTCTCCTCGATGCGCTGCAACTCCTCGGCATATTGCGCGTCGGTGTATTCCTTGATGGCAAATTTCTTCGAGTCGGCGTAATTGCCGGGGTTCACCCGAATGACTTCGACCCACTTCACCGCTTCCATCGCGGCCTCCGGCTTGAAATGAATATCCGCGACGATGGGGACATGGCAGCCCTGCTTGCGTAGTTCTTCAACGATCACTTGCAAGTTCGCCGCGTCCTTCACCGTCGGCGCGGTGATCCGCACGAGCTGGCAACCCACTGCAACCAGATCCAGCGTCTGCTGCACGCTGGCGGCCGTGTCCATGGTGTCGCACGTGATCATGGACTGTGCGACGACAGGATGATTCCCACCAATGATCACACCACCTTGGGCCAGATCACCAATGACGACCTCCCGGGTGATGCGGCGGTGAAATTGAAAAGGCGATTGACTGTAACGCATGGCGGGGATCAGTTCTTCGGGGCGAAGATGACCGGTTCGTTGGCGCGACGTTCGCTACGGGCACTGCGATACCAATCGCCCGTGTCGAAGAAGGCGATCCACACCATGAAAGTGATCAATAGCACGGCAAAACCGCTCTGGATGTAATTCAGGATCCGCGGACTGACTGGCCGCCGCCGCACCGCTTCGATCAACGCCAGGGTGATATGCCCGCCGTCCAGCACCGGCAGCGGCAGCATGTTGAGCATGGCCAGGTTCACATTGAGCACCACGCTGAACCACAGCACCAGCCGCCAGCCGTCTTCATTCTCAAAGAGATTCTTGTAAACACGGATGATCATGACCGCGCCACCCAGTTGTTGCACCCCGATGTCGGTCTTGGAGGAAAACACCGCTCCGATGGTCCCAAAGATTTGATTGGCGCTGTCCTCGATCTGCTGCCAAGTGGCGGGATGATCATACTTCTTGGCTTCATTGGTATTGCCCATGCGCCAGACAATGCCGAAAATCGGCGGAAAGTTGGTTGGTGAGGAGGGTGGTTGCGCCAGCATCTCACAATCAACTTCCTGAGCGCCGCGCCGAACGGTGAACCTGGCCGGGGCGGAGTTTTTGTTGGTCATCAACTCTTCCTGGTACAGAACGGCATCAATACTCAGAACCGGCTCGCCGTTCACCTTCAAAAATTCGTCGCCCGGCTGCAGCCCGGCTTTCGCCGCCGGGCTGTTGGTCAGCACGGATTCGACAATGGCCTCCGAACGGGAGTCCACGAGAATCTGGCGCAAGGATTTTCGTTGATACCATTTCGTCTCCCGTTTGAAGGGCTTGGCAAAAACGGTGTTGGTAACACCGTTGCGCAGGTACGTCAAAGCGATGTTCGTTCCTTTGCTGGTGATCACCCGCCAGGTGATACTGTCTTGCGAAGGCGGGCCATACGTCTTGATCGCCTGGTCGTCAATCGCGAGAATTTTATCGCCCGGCCGAATGCCCGCTTTCCACGCCGGGCCGTCCGGCACCACCCAGCCGAGGACGGGCTCCTTATCCGTCACGCTCACCGGTTTGCCCACCTGAGAGACGATCATGGCAAAACATATCGCCAGCAAAAAACTGAACAGCGGCCCCGCCAACGCCACGATGATTTTGTCGAGTGGCGAGATATTGGGAAGTTGCTCGGCCTTTTCGTCCGTCTTGCCTTCGATGGCTTCCATCGTCGCCATCTGCGGCAGCGAGACGTAACCGCCGGCAGGAATCCAGCCCAAGGCGTATTCGACGCCGTTGATTTTCTTGCTCCAGATCGGTTTGCCAAACCAGATCGCAAAGCGCTCCACCTTCAGACCGCGCCAGCGGGCGGCGAGGAAATGCCCGAGTTCGTGGACAAAGATGAGCAGGTTCAGCGCGAACAGCGCTTCCAGCACGACGAGGATGACTTTCAATATGGACATGCTTAATCAGTTTTGCTCCAACCGGAGCGCAGGAAGTATAACCACGAAATCCCGGGCCGCAACGTATTCAACGCGCCGCTTCCTGCCGGGCCCAGGCGTCGGCCGCGAGAATTTGTTCGAGCGAGGGATGCGCCACAACCTGATGCGCGTCCATCACGCGCCGGACGGTTTGCGTGATTTGCGGGAAATTGACCTTTCGACTCACGAATGCTTCGACTGCGATTTCATTGGCGGCGTTCAACACCGCAGGCAACGTGCCGCCAATCTCCCCAGCCCGGCGGGCGAGTTCTAACGCCGGAAACCGATCCAAATCCGGCGCTTCGAAGGTCAAAGTGCCTAGTTTCGGGAAATCCGTCTGGACACGCACGCTGGCTGCCCGGTCCGGATAGGTGAGCGCGTATTGGATGGGCAAACACATATCTGGCGTGGACAACTGGGCGAGCAAGGAGCCGTCCACAAATTCCACCATCGAGTGCACGATGCTTTGCGGATGCACCACCACGCCGACGCGCGCCATCTCGATGTCGAACAGCCAGCGGGCCTCGATCATTTCCAACCCTTTGTTGAAGAGCGTAGCGGAATCAATCGTGATCTTGCGGCCCATCACCCACGACGGATGTTTCAGCGCGCGCTCGACGGTGATCTCCGAAAATTTCTCCTTCGGCCACGCAGCTTTGTCGCGGAACGGGCCACCGCTCGCGGTGAGCAAAAGTTTGCGGACGGACGCGGTGGGCTTGCCATCGAGACATTGAAAGATCGCGGAATGTTCACTGTCCACCGCGAGCACGCGCACCCCATGCTGCCGCGCCTCGCGCATCACCGTTTCGCCGGCCATGACGAGAATTTCCTTCGACGCCACGGCAATGTCCTTGCCCGCCCGGATCGCCGCCAGCGCTGGCTGCAATCCGGCGGTGCCCACAATGGAAATCAGGACGATGTCCGCCGCCGGGTGCGTGGCGAGTTTCAACAACCCTTCCGCGCCCGAATACACTTCACAGGTCGCGCCAAGCGTGCCGCGCAGTTCATTCGCCTTCGCGGGATCGCTGATGGAAACCGCGACGGGGCGATGCTTGCGCGTTTGTTCGATCAGCAAATCCGCGTTGTTGCCCGCCGCCAGGCCGATCAGCCGGATGCGATCCGGTAAATCCTCCGCGACCTTGACGGTGCTGGTGCCGATGGAGCCGGTGCAACCAAGGACGACGACGTTTTTCATTTCAAATTGTTAAGAGGTAGCAAAAGCCTTCCGCACGGTTGCCAACTGTTCACAAAATGCAGTTGGTTCGGGGCCAATCCAGTAACGGCTGTTGTCGCCAAACGGCTCCCACGCGATAAATATTTGCCCTTGAATCTCAAATTCACAAAACACTTCTTCTCGAATGGATGAGAGGGGGGTTGGCGTTTTTAAAATGCGTGCATCTGAAATCAACT
>Ga0302322_100006542_pt1 | contig 10346 bp, 8 predicted proteins | sample Fen_T0_2_FD_203757 | JGI IMG/M metagenome (GOLD analysis project Ga0302322, IMG submission 203757) | Peat permafrost microbial communities from Stordalen Mire near Abisko, Sweden - Fen_T0_2 | ecosystem: Environmental > Terrestrial > Soil > Wetlands > Permafrost | place: Sweden: Abisko... | reverse complement strand
ACTTCGCCGGCACAGCGGCGGCAGCCGGCACCACCGGCTCCGCTGCAGGCGGTTCGGTCGAGAGGCTGCTCGGAGCTGCGGTGCCAACGACCTCGGTTTCTTTGACGACCTCCGTTTGCGTGGCGCTGCCGTCGAATTTTTTCACGGTCTCGTTCAAGCGACGCGAAAACAGATCTGCCAGCCCGGAAAAATTTACGCTGGCGCCGCGAAGCGTTTCGAAGTTCCAGTACACGGCGCCCGCTCCGGCGAGCAGCAGCAAAACGACCGCATAACGCACGAGCTTGCCGAGCGGGCCCACGCGTTCGCGCTCGCGCACGAGTCTCGCGTGGCGACGCACGTCGCCCGGATCCACCGCCCACTGCTCGTTTGCGTCGTCGCTCGGCGGGCGAAATGACGGTTCTTGCCTGCGCGGCGCGGGCGCGCCGGTCTTCGCCGGACCAAGGCTGCGGGGTTTGGTTGTTTTACGTGCGTCCATGGCTATTCGATGTAAACGCTCCATGCAGATCCTTGGCACTGGAGCGAGGTCGGACGATAAAGACGAATGATGTCCGCGTGCTGGGACGCGAGTCAAACGGTGGTGTCTTGGATGAGCGACAATCATGCCGCCGCGTCGCCGTCATTTTCGGCACGGCGCCGTCAGACTACCCGAATGGCATAATCGCCGCAGACCAGGTCGAGGTTCCTCGGCGGAGGTGATCCTTCATGAGTGCGCGGACATCTGCTGTCACCTGTGCGGTAGTCGTCGGAGCGGTGCTCATCGCGGCCCACGCTGGAGCGCAGCTCACGTCGTATCCCGCTACGAGGAAAATCGACCACATGGATGACTATCACGGCACTAAAGTCGCCGATCCGTATCGCTGGCTCGAGGACGAGACGTCGCCCGACACGGCGGCGTGGATCGAGGCGCAGAACGCGGTCACGTTCCCGTATCTCGAGAGGATCCCGTTCCGCAAGGCGCTGCTCGAGCGAGTCACGCAGCTCGTCGACTACGAACGTTATTCCGTGCCGTCGCGCAAGGGACCGTACTTCTTCTTCAGTAAGAACTCGGGGCTCCAGAACCAGAGCGTGCTGTTCCTACAGAAGGGTCTCGATGCACGGAGCGAAGTGCTCATCGATCCGAACGCGTGGTCGGCTGACGGCACCGTGCAGCTGGCCGCGTTCGAACCGTCGAAGGACGCGAAATACGCCGTCTACGGCACGTCTCAGAGCGGCTCCGACTGGCAGCAATACAAGGTGATGGAGCTCGCCGATAAGCGCACGCTGCCCGACACGATCGATTGGGTGAAGGTATCGGACATCGCGTGGCACGGCGACGGGTTCTACTACAGCCGCTATCCAGAGCCGCCGGCGGGGCACGAGAAGGCGTCGATCAACGAGAACCATCAGGTGTTCTTCCACAGGCTCGGTACGGTCCAGGCGGCGGACGCGCTCGTTTACGAAGACCGCGCCAATCCGCAGCGCTTCCACACGGTCAACACCACCGAGGACGAGCGCTTCGCCGTTCTCTACGTGTCGGACCGCGGCAAAGGCAAGGACGGCAATGCGCTTTATGTGCGTGACCTCGCGGGCGGGTCGCGCGATTTCACCCCGCTGATCAGCGAGATCACCAACGATTCGTACAACGTCGTCGACAACGTGGGCGACAAGCTGCTCGTCGCTACCAATCACGGAGCGCCTAACTGGCGCGTGGTGCTCATAGATCCGAAGAATCCCGCGGAAACGAATTGGCGCGTGGTGCTGGCCGAGCGCCCGGAGACGCTCGAGCGGGCGACCACGGCGGGCGGCAAGCTATTCGCGTCGTATTTGAAGGACGTGACGAGCCGAGTCTACGTGCATGCGCTCGACGGCAAGCTCGAGAACGAGATCGCGCTACCCGGGCCGGGTTCGGCGAGCGGATTCGCCGGACCCAAAGACGCGGCATTCGTGTTCTACACATTCAACTCGTTGAGCGAGCCCCCCACGATCTATCGCTACGACATCGCGACCAAGGTCAGCAGCGTGTTCCGCGCGCCCAAGGTGCCGGGCTACGACGCATCTTCTTTCGAGACCAAGCAAGTGTTCTATCCGAGCAAGGATGGCACCAAGATCCCGATGTTCCTCGTGTACCGCAAGGGCTTGAAGCTCGACGGCAACAACCCGACGCTGCTGTATGGCTACGGCGGCTTCAACGTGGTCCTAAGCCCCACGTTCAGCGCTGCGCGCATCGCACTCCTCGAGCAGGGGTTCGTGTACGCCTCGGCGAACTTGCGCGGCGGCGGCGAGTATGGCGAGAAGTGGCACCGTCAGGGCATGAAGCTCGCGAAGCAGAACGTGTTTGACGACTTCATTGCTGCAGGCGAGTGGCTGATCGCGAACAAGTACACGTCGTCGGCCAAGCTCGCGATCCAGGGCGGATCGAACGGCGGATTGCTCGTGGGCGCGGTCATGAATCAGCGGCCAGAGCTATTCCGCGTAGCGATTCCACAGGTGGGCGTAATGGACATGCTGCGCTTCCACAAATTCACGATCGGCTGGAACTGGGTGGCCGACTACGGATCGAGCGACGATCCCGAGGAATTCAAGGCCCTGTACGCTTACTCCCCGCTGCACAACATCAAGGCTGGCGTGAAGTATCCGGCGACGCTGATCACGACGGCAGACCACGATGACCGCGTGGTCCCCGCGCACTCGTTCAAATACGCCGCAACGCTGCAAGCGATGGCGAACCGCGACAGTCCCGTGCTCATCCGGATCGAGACGAAGTCCGGCCACGGTGCGAGCAACCTCACGAAGCAGCTCGAGACCACCGCCGACATTGACGCGTTCGTGATGCACAACTTGGGAGTTACGCCGCAACCGGTGGCGCGACACTGACGCCGGAGGGGCGCGGCAAGACAGTCGTCAGTGCACGGACGACGAAATCTGCGGTGTGCCGGCGAGGATGGCCTGCGCCTGGGCAGAGTCGTAGCGGAACGCGCGGTTGCAGAACTCGCACTTGAGCTCCACGTGCCCCTGTTCCGCGAGCAGGGTTTTCACTTCGTCGGCGCCGAGCATCTGCACGACGCCCGCGAGACGCTCGGGCGTGCAGCGGCAATCGTGCGATACGGGCCGTGCCGCGAACAGCCGGATCGCGTGGCCGACGAACAGCTTCGGTAGCAGCTCTTCGGCCGGCAAGTCTGTGAGCTCCACCGCCGACACCGTGGCCGCGCATGCGGCCGCGGCTTCGAAGTCGTCCGTGCTTTGGCGTTCGCCGTGGCCAGGCAGCACTTGCAACAGCAGGCCGGCGACGCGCTGCTCGTGGGTTTTCAGTATCAGGCGCGTCTCGAGCTGCTCGGACTGATTGAAGTACGCCTCGAGGCATTCGTCGAGCTTGCTGCTCGCGAGCGGCACGATGCCCTGGAAGAAGCCGTTCGGCTTGCCCGTGTCGAGATTCACGACCATGCGGCCCTCGCCGAGCAGCGGAACTTCTTGCGCAGCAGGTTTGAACGACGCCATGCCGCGCACGCGTTGCCCGTCCGTGCACTGGATCAGCAGCAGCTTCAGCGGCCCTTCGCTTTGCAGTTGTAGCGATACGCTTGGCGTGGACTTGAGCCCGCTCGCCAGCAGCACGGCGGCGACCACGCCTTCGCCGAGCAACGTGCGCACGGCCGGTGTGTAGTCGTGCGCGGCGACGACCTGTTCCCAGGTTTCTTCGAGGCGCACGAGCGTGCCGCGAATGCCCACGGTTTCGAGAATGAAGCCCTGGACTTCGTTCATGCGCCGAGCTGCTTGCGCAACGCTTCGTTGACTTGCTGCGGGTTGGCTTTGCCCTTCGACATTTTCATGACCTGGCCGACCAGGAAGCCGAGCACCTGCTGCTTGCCGGCGCGGAATTGCTCCACCTGCGCAGCGTTTGCCGCAATGACTTCGGCCACGAGCTTGTCGATGGCGCCTGTGTCCGAGATCTGCACGAGGCCGCGCTTCTCGATGACGGCATCGACACTGCCTTCCCCGTTCCACACGGCTTCGAAGACTTCCTTCGCGATTTTGCCCGAGATGGTGCCGGCCTCGATCTTGTCGAGCAGCGCGGCGAGCGTCGCGGCCGATACGCGGCTTGCGTCGATGTCTACATTGGTGCGATTCAGGGCGCCCGTGAGCTCGCCCATGACCCAGTGGGCTGCGATCTTTGGCGCGGCTTTCGTCGCTTTGACCACGGCTTCGAAGTAGTCGGCGAGTCGTTTGTCGACGGTGAGAACGTCGGCATCGTAGGCCGACAGGCTGTACGCGTTCGTGAAGCGCTCGCGCTTCGCGTCCGGCAGCTCCGGCAGCGTGGCGCGCACGCGCTCGATCAGCGCGTCGTCGACGGCGATCGGCAGGAGATCGGGATCCGGGAAGTAGCGATAGTCGTTCGCCTCTTCCTTGCTGCGCATCGGCCGCGTCTCTTCACGATCGGGATCGAAGAGCCGCGTTTCCTGCGTGACCTTGCCGCCGCCCTCGATCAGCTCGATCTGGCGGTCGCGCTCGATTTCAATGGCCTTCTCGACGAAGCGGAACGAGTTCAGATTCTTGAGCTCGGTGCGCGTGCCGAGCTTAGTGTCGCCTACGCGGCGCACGGAGACGTTCGCGTCGCAGCGGAACGAGCCTTCCTGTAGGTTGCCGTCGCAGATCTCGAGGTAGCGCACGAGCGCGTGGATCTTGCGCATGTACGCGCCCGCTTCCTGCGCGGAGCGCATATCGGGCGCCGATACGATCTCGAGCAACCCGGTGCCGGCGCGGTTTAAGTCGATGCCCGACATGCCGGCGAAATCCTCGTGCAGCGACTTGCCTGCGTCTTCCTCGAGGTGCGCGCGCACGATGTTCACGTGCCGCGTGCTGCCGTCCGGAAGCTGCACGTCCACGTGGCCGCCGTGCACGATCGGCAGCTCGTACTGGCTGATCTGATAGCCCTTCGGTAAGTCCGGGTAGAAGTAGTTTTTGCGCGCGAAGATCGAACGCTGCGCGATCTTGCAGTGCGTTGCGAGTCCGAACTTCACCGCCATTCTCACGGCGTCGCCGTTCAGCACGGGCAGCACGCCCGGGTAGCCCAGGTCGACGAGGCTCGCCTGCGTGTTCGGCGCTGCGCCGTATTTCGTGGACGCGCCGGAGAAGATCTTGCTCGCCGTGGCGAGCTGCGCGTGGATCTCGAGGCCGATCACTGTTTCCCAGGTCATCGAGGCACCGTTACGCGTAGTTCGCCGGCACGCGCTGGTGCCAGTCGGTCACGCGCTGGAAGTAGTGGCCCGTCTTCAGCAACTGCGCTTCGTGCAGGGGAGGCGCGACGAGCTGCAGCCCGACGGGCAGGCCGCGTACTACCCCGCACGGCAACGACATCGCCGGCAGGCCCGCCAGGTTCGCGCCGATCGTGTAGATGTCGTTCAAGTACATCTGGATCGGATCGCCGGTCTTCTGGCCGAGGCCAAACGCCGGCGCCGGCGTCGTGGGCCCCGCGACGAAGTCCACCTCGCGAAACGCACGCGTGAAATCGTCGCTCACGAGCTTGCGGACCTTCTGCGCCTGCAGGTAATACGCGTCGAAATAGCCGGCCGATAGCACGTACGCGCCCGTCAGGATTCGCCGTTTGACCTCGGGGCCAAATCCTTCGCCGCGATTACGCATGTAGAACGAGAGCAGGTCGTCGGCCTTTGCGGCCGAGCGATAGCCGAACCGTACGCCATCGAAACGCGACAGATTCGACGAAGCTTCCGCCGGCGCCACGACGTAGTACGCGGGAACGGAAAGATGAATGTGCGGAAGCTCGATCGGCTTCAGCGTGGCGCCGAGTTTCTCGAGCTCCTTCAACGCAACTCGCAGCGCCTTCGCGTTGTCCGCCTCGAGGCCCGCGTCGAAAAAGCTTTCAGGCACGCCGATCGTGACGCGCTCCCACGGCTCGTTCACGAGCTTGCTGTAATTTGGCACAGCGTCGTCGAGCGAAGTGGAATCTCGCTCGTCGAAACCGGCCATGGCTTCGAGCAGCAGCGCTGCATCTTCCGCCGTTTGCGTCAGCACGCCGGCCTGATCAAGGCTCGATGCGAACGCGATCATGCCGTAACGTGACACGCGGCCGTACGTCGGCTTGATGCCTGTGATGCCCGTGAGCGCCGCAGGCTGGCGGATCGATCCACCGGTGTCCGTGCCGGTGGCAGCGGGCGCGATGCGTGCCGCGACCGCGGCGGCCGAGCCGCCCGATGAGCCCCCCGGCACGAGCGCGTGATCCCACGGATTCTTCACGGGGCCGTAGAAACTCGTCTCGTTCGATGAGCCCATCGCGAACTCGTCCATGTTCGTCTTGCCGAGCATCACGACGCCGGCGTTCTGCAAACGCTCGACGATCGTGGCGTCGTAGGGCGCCACGAAGTTGTCGAGCATCTTCGACGCGCACGAGGTTTTTACCCCGGCGGTGCAGAAGATGTCCTTGTGCGCGATCGGCAGACCGGTGAGCGGAGTGGCATCACCGCGTCCGAGCCGCTTGTCGGCGGCGGCCGCTGCCGCGAGCGCTTGCTCGCTCGTGACGGTGATGAACGCGTTCAACGTCGCATCGTGCCGCGCGATGCGGTCCAGGAAGTGCTTCGTGAGCTCCGTTGCCGACACCCGCCGCGCGCGCAAGTCGGCGGAGAGTTGGGCCAATGTGCGTGTGTGCATGCGTGAGTCGCTGATCGAGGTGCAACGTTTCGGTCCGCGCCGCCTCGCGGCGCGACAACCCGGTCGCTGGTGCTATTCGATGACCTTCGGAACGAGATACAGGTCACGTTCCACCTGCGCCGCATTGCGCTGGTAGAGCTCGTGACGGTCGACGTCGGTGACGACGTCGGCTCGCAGCCGCTGTGGCCGATCGAGCGGATGCGCCATGGGCACCACGCCGGCGGTGTCGACCGCCTGAAGCTGGTCGACCATGGCGACGATGCTGGAAAGCTTGGCCGACGCGTCGGCAATTTCCGTGGCGCTGATGTCGAGGCGAGCTAGCCGGCAGAGGCGGCGAATGTCATCGGGTCCGAGCACGGGTTTTTCGGCGAAAAAATCGTAGTGATGGACTTCTCATTAGACTATACACGTCGCTTGTGGATTGTCCTACCCGTTGTTAAAGTCCCCTACCATTCTCTAAGCGGCCTTGGGCCTCGATGTTAAAGAGCTTTCTCGGATACTTCTCCAACGACCTATCCATCGATCTCGGCACTGCCAACACCCTGATTTACGTCCGGGGGCGGGGCATCGTGCTGAACGAACCGTCGGTGGTCGCGATCCGGGAAGAACCCGGTCGCGGCGGTAAGGTACTCGAAGCCGTCGGTCAGGAGGCGAAGAACATGCTCGGCCGAACGCCGGGGCATATCACCGCCATTCGCCCGCTGAAAGACGGCGTCATCGCCGACTTCAGCGTCACCGAGAAAATGCTCCAGTACTTCATCAAGAAGGCGCACGGCTCGCGTTACTTCCGCCCGAGCCCGCGCGTGCTCGTGTGTGTGCCGTACGGCTCCACGCAAGTGGAGCGGCGCGCGATTCGCGAATCGGCCGAAGGCGCCGGTGCGCGCAAGGTGTATCTCGTCGAGGAACCGATGGCTGCGGCGATCGGCGCCGGCATGCCCGTGCACGAAGCACGCGGCTCGATGGTGCTCGACATCGGCGGCGGCACGTCGGAGGTCGCGGTCATTTCTTTGAACGGCATCGTGTACGCGGCGAGCGTGCGCATCGGCGGCGACCGCTTCGACGAAGCCATCACGAACTACGTGCGCCGCAACTACGGCATTCTGATCGGCGAAGCCACAGCCGAACGCATCAAGCACGAGATCGGCTCCGCGTATCCGGGGCAGGACGTGCGCGAGATTTCGGTCAAAGGCCGCAATCTCTCGGAAGGCGTGCCGCGCAGCTTTACGCTGAACAGCAACGAGATTCTCGAAGCGTTGCAGGAACCGCTGCAGGGCATCGTCGGCGCGGTCAAGCTCGCACTCGAGCAAACTCCGCCCGAGCTCGGTGCAGACGTTGCCGAACGCGGCATCGTGCTCACGGGCGGCGGCGCATTGCTGACGGACATCGACAAGCTCCTCACGGAAGAAACGGGCTTGCCCGTGGTCATCGCGGACGATCCGCTCACGTGCGTCGCGCGCGGGGGCGGTCGAGTGCTCGAGCTCCTCGACGAGTACGGTCCTTCCGCGTTTTCCGTTGAGTGAGATCCTCTAGCGCACTAGCCGCGTAGGAGCGAACCGCATGAGTGTCCCAGGAAGAACCGCCGCTGGTCTTGGGCGCAGCGGGTTTTCCTTGGGCGTGCGATTCGTGCTGCTCGCCATCGTCTGCGTCGCGCTCATGATGCTCGATCAGCGTCAGCAGCATCTGCAGCGTGTGCGCCAAGCGCTCTCCGTCGTCGTCTATCCCGTGCGAGTGCTCGTCGATCTGCCGTTTCGTGCGTGGCAGTCGGCCAGTGTCAACCTCACGGAGCGTTCGGCGCTGATAGCGGAAAACGAGCAACTCAAACGTGAGCGGCTCGAAACAGAGTTCCGTCTGCAACACCTCGCAGCGCTCGAGACCGAGAACGAGCGCTTGCGGCAGTTGCTCGATTCGACCGAGCGTGTCGGTTTGCGCGCGCTCGTCGCCGAAATTCTATCGGTGGACTTGAACCCGTATCGCCAGCGCTTCGACTTGAATCGCGGCGCCAGCGACGGCGTGTTCGTCGGGCAGGCACTGCTCGACGCGCAAGGCATCGTCGGCAAGATCGTGCGGGTGGACGCGTTCACGGCCGAGGCCGTGTTGATTACGGACGCCGATACCGCCGTGCCGGTCAGTGTGAATCGCAACGGCTTGCGCACGATTGCCGTCGGCACGGGTGACAGCGCGCGTCTGCGGCTGCCGTATCTCACGAACAGCGCCGATATCAAGACCGGCGATCTGCTCGTCTCGTCCGGCCTCGGCGGTGTGTTCCCGGCCGGCTATCCGGTGGGGCGAGTCGTGGCAGTGAATCTTCAGCCGGAACAGTCGTTCTCCGAAGTCATCGCGGAGCCCGCGTCTGCGCTCGATCGTGATCGCGAAGTGCTGCTCGTGTGGAACGACGAGAAAGTGCCCGGCGATTCCAAAGTCAAACCCGCCGCCGGGTCGGCGGTTGCGCCGACGGGCGTGAAAGTGGCGGAGGCGCGCTGATGGCCAGGAGTGGCGGCTGGGTGGTGCCCGCGATCAGCCTCATGCTGACGCTCGTGCTCGGCGTGCTGCCGCTGCCGGACGCCATCGAGGCGGCGCGGCCGGATTGGATGGCCGTCGTGCTGATCTACTGGTCGCTGATGGCGCCGCGCAAGTTCAGCCTGCTGACGGCGTTTTGGATGGGGCTCGCGATCGACACCCTGTCCGGGGCGTTGCTCGGTCAGAACGCGCTCGCGTTGCTCACCGTCGTGTATCTGGCCGACAAGTTCCACCTGCGGTTCCGCGTGTTCCCGGTGTCGCAGCTCGCGATCACCGTGTTCGTGCTGCTGTTCCTCTACGAGTTCATCCTGTTCTGGATCGACGGCATTGTCGGCCGTAACGTGCCGTTCGCCGAACGCTGGGTGCCGCCGTTCACGGGGACGCTCGTGTGGGTCGCACTGGTATACGTGTTCAATCGTGGGCAGCGCCAAGCGCAGGCGAGGCTCTGAGCATGGCGAGGCCGTCCTTAGCGCTGAAGGATCACTGGCAAGAGCAGCGGCTGTTCCTGTCGCGCATCATTGCGGCCGGCGTCATTATCCTTCTGCTCACAGGGCTGCTCGTGATGCGGCTCGTGCAGCTGCAGATCGTCGACTATCAGCGCTTCAGCGAGCTCTCGCAGGGTAACCGCTACCGCATCGAGCCGCTGCCGCCGAACCGCGGCATCATTTACGACCGCAACGGCGTCGTGATTGCCGAGAATCAGCCGAGCTGGGAGCTCGTCGCGATCGGCGAGGAAATCGAAAACCTGCAGGAAACGCTGAAGTCGCTCGAGCAGCTGAAGCTGATCGATGTTTCAGAGCACAACACGCTACGCGATCTGATTCACTCGCATCGCGGCTTCGAGCGCGTCAAGCTCAGCAACCTCACGGAAGAGCAGGCGGCCACGTTCGCCGTACGGCGGCATCGATTCCCCGGCATCGACATCCAGGAGGCGCTCGCTCGCTATTACCCGTTCGGTGAGGCCAGCGCGCACGCGATTGGCTACGTCGGCAGCATCAGCTTGGCTGATCTCGAGCGCATCGATCGCAGCGAGTACGCCGCATCATCGCAAATCGGCAAGGCTGGCATCGAACGCGCGTACGAATCTACGTTGCACGGGCGTGTCGGCTACCGTCAGCAGGTTGTGAACGCGCAGGGTCGCGTGCTGTTCGACCCGACCGTGAAGGCACATGCAGAGAACGTCTCGAATCTCA
>Ga0302322_100006541_pt1 | contig 10347 bp, 10 predicted proteins | sample Fen_T0_2_FD_203757 | JGI IMG/M metagenome (GOLD analysis project Ga0302322, IMG submission 203757) | Peat permafrost microbial communities from Stordalen Mire near Abisko, Sweden - Fen_T0_2 | ecosystem: Environmental > Terrestrial > Soil > Wetlands > Permafrost | place: Sweden: Abisko... | reverse complement strand
GGCGATGTAGACGACCAGCGCGCCCGCGGTGATCGCCATGAACGTCCAGTCGTAGCGGACGATCAGGATCGCCGACACCAGCGCAATTTCCACCAGGGTGGGAAGTATCGAGAACAGCGTGAACTGGATCAGCGTACCGATGCCACGCTGGCCGCGCTCGACGTCCCGCGTGAGACCCCCGGTCTGCCGCTGCAGGTGGAAGCGCAGCGAGAGGGCATGCAGGTGCCGGAACACCTGCAGTGCGATCTTGCGCGTCGCGCGCTGCGTCACCTTCGCAAACAGGAACTCCCGGAGCTCGGTGAACAGCGTCGTCGACAACCGCAGAAGGCCGTAGGCAACGAGCAGCGCAAGGGGCACCGCCAGCGGCGCCAACTGCGCGTCGAGGCTGTCGACGATCCGCTTGAGCAGCACGGGTACGCCGACGTTGGCAATCTTGGCGAGCACAAGGCAGGCCAACGCGGCCAGCACCCGCGCCTTGTATTCCCACAAATACGGCAGGAGCGCCCGAATCGTGTGCCAGTCCCCGCGCTCGGTGCGCGGCACATTCTTGTTTACCGGGGCCGGAACGGTGGAGGAATGCGAGTGGCGCATCGGTTTCTTCGGGGCGGAAATCAGGCTTTGGACGGCCGACGCAGGACGCGACGGCTCAGTGGGACGCTGGCGCAAACTCCCGACAACTTTTCATTTTAGCAGGCCGGGCAGCGACGGCGACGCTAAGCGGAACGGCCCTCTTTTCGAGGGAACCACTCGTTGCCACCGTAACCCATGACGCCCATGCCGATCCGTACGATGCCATAGGCGATCCAGGTGAGCGCCTTCTCGGCGTTGCTCCGCCCAGCCCAGCGCTCGGGCGCCATGCGCGTTGCCCCATCGCCGATCACGTGCAGCAGCTCCTTCCGCAACTGTCCGGCAAAGTTCGGATCGCTGACGAATACGTTGGCCTCGCGTGCCATCAGCAGCGAGTAGGGATCGATGTTGGACGAGCCGACGGTCGCCCATTGCTCGTCGATCACCGCGACCTTGGCATGCAGGAACGAGCGATGGTATTCCTCGATGTTGACACCGGCCGTGAGCAGCTGCCCATACAGTGCGCGCGCCGCATAGTGCAACAGCCGGTATTCGACGCGCGCCTGCAGGAGCAGCGTGACCTTCACGCCGCGTTCGGCGGCGGCGGCCAGTGCGCGGCGGAACTGCGTGCCCGGGAAGAAGTAGGCCGTCGCGATGACGATCTCCTTTTCGGCCACACGTATGGCGGACAGGTAGGCCGCCTCGATGTCGCGCCGGTGCCCGAGGTTGTCGCGGATCGCGAACGACGCCGACTGCGATCCTGCGGCGCGCGTCGGCATCGGCGCGGGAAACAGCGGCACGTCGCTGCGGTCGAACTGCGTCAACTCGACCAGCGCCCACAGCCTTTGCATCGTCATCACGATGGCCGCGAGCATCGGCCCTTCGACGCGCACCGCGAAGTCCACGCGCGGCGGCTTGTGCCGCGGCGTGTTCATGTCGTCGATCAGGTTGATGCCGCCGACGAAGGCGACGCAGCCGTCGACGTGGCAGATCTTCCGGTGCAGGCGCCGCAGCCTGTGCAGGCGGAACTGCCACGGCGCCACTTCGGGCCGGTACTTCATCAGTCGTACGCCGCCGGCGGCGAGCATCTGCGCGAGCGCAGGCGTCAGGTACTGGCGCGCGCCCCAGCCGTCGACCAGCACCCGGACCGCCACGCCGCGCTGCGCTGCGCCGACCATCGCGGCGGCAACCGCGCGCCCGGACAGGTCGTCAGCGAAGATATAGGTCTCCAGCCATACCTCGCCTTCGGCGGCATCGATCGCCTCGATCAGCGCCGGAAAAAATTCGGCACCACTGCGTAGCAGCTGCACTCTATTACCGGTCGTGAAGTGCTCCACCTTCGGCCCCTGTCCTTAGGCTTCTAGCGGCGTTGGCGCGGCAATGTGAACGTGGCGGCGAGCGCCGCGTGGTCGGACAGCCGGCCTGAGGGAAACGCGTAATGGACACGCGCGTCCTTGACGTCGAGCTTCCGCGCATAGATCCGGTCCAGGCGGAAGACCGGCATCACGGACGGAAACGTACGCGCGGGCCGGCCCCTCACCTCCTCGAACACCTCGTAAATCCCCAATTCGTCGGTCAAGATGCGGTCGCCCTTGCGCCGCCAATCATTGAAATCGCCGGCGATGATCAGCGGCGCGTCTTTCGGGACCGTGCCGCGGATGCGCTCGGCCAGCGACCGGATCTGCCATTGCCGGCCGCGCTCGAAGAGGCCCAGGTGGACATTGATGCAATGCAGGTTCGGCGCGCCGTCGGCCAGCCTGATCTCGCAATGGAGCAATCCGCGGTTCTCGAACACGTGCGCGGAGATGTCCTCGTTCTCCTGGCGGATGATGGGAAAGCGCGACAGGATCGCGTTGCCGTGGTGCCCGTGGCGGTACACGGCGTTGCGGCCGTAGGCCACCTCGCGCCACACCTTGTCGGCGATGAACTCGTGCTGTGGCTTGCCTGGCCAGTCCAGGTAGCGGCCCGCGTTCCGGTGGTGGACGCCCTGGACCTCCTGCAGGAAAAGGATGTCGGCGGATAGGCCATGCAGCTTCTCCTTCAGCTCATGGATGACCATGCGCCGCGTCAGGTGCGAGAAGCCCTTATGGATGTTGAACGTCGCGACCGTGAATTGCATCGGCGCGACAGGCGTGGAAGGTTTCGTCACTGATGCAATGTTAGCGGGAAATCAGCCGCAGCGGCTTGCGCACCCCGCCCCACTTCGCGTAAGTTTGCGGCGGGTGCGTCGACCAACGCTTCAGGCAGGCCATGACCCTGTCGCACCCAACCCCCAATCAGGAGTCGCGCACACATGAACAAGCAAGCCACGATCCAGGCCGCCGTTGCCGGCCTACTCGCCGTCGGATTCGCCGCGTCCGTTGCCGCGCAACCGGTTGCACCGAAGGAGGGCACGGAAAAGTGCTACGGCGTCGCCAAGGCCGGGCAGAACGACTGCGGCACGGCCAAGCACGCGTGTGCCGCGCAGGGCGTCAAGGTCGATAACGATCCCAACGAATGGAAGTACGTCGCCAAGGGAACCTGCGAAAAGATGGGCGGCAAGACTGCGGCTCCGAAGTAATCACTCCACGCTCGCAAATCGCGCGGCCGGTTCGCGGATTGCGACCGGCCGCGCGCCCTCCTCCGCATGAACGGCTTCCTGCCTCGATCCGCCGGCTTAGGATTACGCGCGCCGCACGTCGGAACCGTGCTCGCGGAGCGTCCGCCGGTGCCGTGGTTCGAGGTCCACAGCGAGAACTATTTCGCTGACGGCGGACCTGCGCTGGCCGCCCTCGACCGCATACGCGCTGACTATCCGGTCTCGCTCCATGGCGTAGGACTCTCGCTGGGATCGACCGATCCGCTCGATACCGGACACCTCGCCAAACTGAAGCGCCTGGCCGATCGCGTCGAACCAGCGCGCGTGTCCGAACATCTTTGCTGGAGCAGCGTCGACGGCCGGCACTTCAATGACCTGCTGCCGCTGCCGTACACGCCGGAAGCGCTCGACCACGTCTGCGCGCGAGTTTCCGCCACACAGGATTTCCTCCGCCGCGAGATCCTGGTGGAAAACGTCTCCAGCTACCTCACGTTTCCCGAGTCGTCCATTCCGGAATGCGAATTCGTGGCCACGGTCGCCGCGCGCACGGGCTGCCGGCTGCTGGTCGACGTCAACAACATCTACGTCAACGCGCGCAACCACGGCATCGATGCCGATGCGTACCTGGCCGCGATACCGCCCGCCGTGGTCGCCGAGATCCATCTGGCCGGCTTCGATGCGCGCGGTCCCTGTCTCATCGACACGCACGGCGCGCCGGTCGCGCCAGAGGTCTGGGCGCTGTATCAGCGAGCGCTTGGCCGCTATGGCCGTGTGCCGACGCTGATCGAATGGGACACTGACATTCCGGGCTTCGCCGTGCTTCAGCGCGAAGCCGCCATCGCGCAGACACTCCTGGAAGCCTGCCTTGCCGTCGCTGCGTGAACGGCAGGCGCGCTTCGCGTCGGCGCTGCTGGCGGGCGATACCGACGGCGACGATCGCGTTGCCATCTACCGCAGCGCCGTGCGCGCCAACTACCGCAAAGCGCTTGGCGCAACGTATCGCGTCGTGTCGCAGTTGGTCGGCGAGCCGTTTTTTCATGCCGCGGTCGACACCTACACGCATGCCACGGCATCGATGGGCGGCGATCTCAATGTCTACGGCGGGAGCTTCGGCAAATTCCTGGCCACCTATCCGCACGCTCGGAACCTTCCCTATCTGCCGGACGTGGCACGGCTCGAATGGGCGATCGACGAGGCCGGTCGCGCCGCCGATGCCGACGGCTCGCCGGAGACCATCCTCGACGCCCTCGCGACGATTCCTGCCGAGCGGATCACGGCGCTCGGATTCGCGCTCGATCCGTCCTGCCGGTTGCTATCCTCCACCTACCCGGTGTTGCGCATCTGGCAGGTCCATCAGCCGGGCTTTGCAGGCGACATGGCCGTCGCATTCGATGCGGCGACCGACCTCCTGCTCGTGCGCCGCGAAGCGGGCGAGGTGGTGGTCCTGCGATTGACGCCCGGCGATTTCGCGCTGCTGCAAGTGCTTGCCCGTGGCGGGGACCTTGCGGCGGCACTGGACGCCGCGGTGGCGGCCGAACCCGTCTTCGATCTCGGAACCTCACTGCGCACCTACATCGCCAACCGCACGTTCGCGGAGCTGCGTGGCGCATGAAAGCGATTTCTCGCTGCCGCGACTAAGCGGCGCAGTCCCGCCAACTGAAGGAGCAGCATTCATGCCGCCCGCCATGCTTACCTTGCCCCAGCGCGCTGCGCGCCTGTACTGTCACGCCGCCGCGATGATCAACCGGCTGCAACCGCTGTTCGCCCTTGCATTGCGTGCCTATGTCGCGCGCGTGTTTTTCTTCTCCGGCCTCACCAAGCTCCATGACTGGAACATCACGCTGGCGCTCTTCCGCAACGAGTACCACGTGCCCCTGCTCCCACCCGCCGCGGCCGCGGTCCTGGGCACCTGCGCCGAGCTCGGGTTGCCGATTCTGCTGCTGGCCGGCTTCGGAACGCGCTTCGCCGCCATCGCGCTGTTCGCATTCAACCTGGTCGCCGCAACCTCCTATCCGGACCTGTCGGCGGCGGGCCTCAAGGACCACGTCCTCTGGGGCGCACTGCTTCTCGTCCTCGTCTTCTACGGACCCGGCAAGCTTTCCATCGATCACATTTTGCGGCGTTGGAAAGTCGGCGCGGAATGAGCGAAGGGTTCCTGGCTTTCGGGAATGCATCGATGCGCATGGAGGATACAATCCGAATGTGAAAGCACATGGCGACGCGCCGTGTATCGTTTCGGGTGGGCTGCATGACCATTGAACCGGTGCCAGAAGACGTTGAAGACCCGACGCGGCTCGCCCATGCGTACAACGACATCGCGTACGTGAGCTACCCGAACTTCGCGAGCCATCCGGACCATCTCGCTTCGGTGGCGACGCTCCTCGGGCTCGACGTTGCGCCGGTAGCAACCGCACGGGTGCTCGAGCTGGCCTGCGGCGACGGCACGAACCTTCTGCCCGCCGCCGCGGCACTGCCACGGGCCACCTTCGTCGGGGTAGACTTCGCGGCGCGGCCGCTGGAAGTGGCCCGGCGGATGACAGGCGATCTCGGCCTCACTAACGTCCGCCTGTTGCACCTCGATCTGCGCGAGCTCCCCGCCGACCTGGGCAGCTTCGACTACATCATCGCCCACGGTCTCTATTCATGGATTCCGGCAGATGTGCGCGCCCGAGTGCTGCCTATCATTGCGCGCCACCTCGCTCCGCAAGGCGTTGCCTTCGTGAGCTACAACACATTTCCCGGCTGCTACGCACGCCGCGCAGTATGGGAGATGCTCAAGTACCACGCGCGCGCGATATCCGACCCGTCGGCCAGGCTTGCGGCGGCGCGCGCACTCATCGCCGTCGTCTCGGCGCCCCTCGCCGGCGAGGACGATATCCAGGCCGCCTTGCGCGAGGAGGTGCGGCTTGTCGGCAAAGGCAGTGACGCCGTCCTGGCCCACGACGACATGAGCGAGCCCAATGATCCCGTGTACTTCCACGAATTCATGGCCGACGCATCACGATCGGGACTCGCGTTTCTAGCCGAGGCTCGGTTGGGTGCGATGGCTAGTGCACGGCTGGCACCCGAAGTGCGGCAGGCGCTGGCGCCGCTCGACCGGCTGGAGCGTGAGCAATACCTGGACTTCATCCATTTCCGGCGTTACCGGGAATCGCTTTTGTGTCATGCGGGCGCTCTGTCGCGATTTGTGGTCCAGCCCCCTCGCGCGCTGGGAATGCATGTCCTGCCGTCACTGACGCTGCGACGCGCGATGGCCAGCCCGGACACGACCCCCACCGCAGACCCGCAGGTCACGGCCATCATCCAAATACTGATGGCGCGCTGGCCCCGTTCGGTTTCGGTAGCGGAAATCGCCGATTGGCGGGAGCGAGTGCTGCCTGCCGGCGCAGGTAGCACTCGCCGCCCGATCGAGTTTGTGCTGGCGGAGTTGTTCCTGGCGGACCTGTTGGACCTGCGCACTGCCCCCGCCACAATCACCGCCGTTCCAGGCGAACGTCCCGAGGTCTTCGCGCCATCGCGCTGGATCAGCCGCGAGCGCGACGTTGTTCCGACGCTGTATCACGAGCCGCTTCGACTCAACGACCCCAATGTGCGCCGCATTGTCGGCCTGCTGGACGGCACCCGGACACGTGACGACCTGATCCGTGCCGTCGGCGGTCCGCTGGCGGGACCCGACGGCATCGCCATCCTCGAGACAATTCTGAAGAAACTCGCCGCGGGCGCGGTGATCGTCAATTGATGCCTACAGGACCCAACGCCCCACCGGCCCCGTGAGCGGGCCGGGTCCGGCATGCTAAAGTCCCTTCCCCGCGGCGCATCGCCCACACTCCGCAGAGGTCAACATGCCCGGTCTCCTCCCCGACGTCGATCCCGACGGCCTGCTCGAATATTCGGTGGTATTTACCGACCGCTCGCTCAACCACATGTCGCGGCGCTTCCAGCGTGTCATGAACGACATCTCGGGCATCCTCAAGCACGTCTACAACGCGCATTCGGCCGCCGTCGTGCCGGGCGGCGGAACCTACGGGATGGAAGCGGTCGCGCGGCAATACGCCACCGGCAAGAAATGCCTCGTGATCCGCAATGGCTGGTTCAGTTACCGCTGGACGCAGATCTTCGACACCGGAAAGATTCCTGCGGAATCGTTCGTGCTGAAGGCACGCCGGACCGGCGAGGGTAAGCACGCGCCGTTTGCGCCGGCACCTATCGACGATGTGGTCGCCTCGATCCGCCAGAATCGGCCGGACGTCGTGTTCGCGCCGCACGTCGAGACCGCATCGGGAATTCTTCTGCCAGACGCCTATCTGCGCGCCGTCGGTGACGCCATCCACGCGATAGGCGGATTGTTCGTCCTCGATTGCGTCGCGTCCGGCGCATTGTGGGTCGACATGGAGGCCTGCGGCGTCGACGTGCTGATCACCGCGCCGCAAAAGGGCTGGAGCAGCACGCCCGGCTTCGCGCTCGTGATGCTGAGCGAGCGCGCCCGTACCGCCATCGATAGCACGACCAGCACCAGTTTTGCGTGCGACCTGCGTAAGTGGCTCTCGATCATGGAGACCTACGAAAAGGGCGGCCACGCCTATCACGCGACGCTGGGCACCGATTCGCTGACCCAATTGCGCGACACGATGAAGGAAACCGAGCGCGCCGGGTTCGAGAACCTGCGTGCCGCGCAGCAGGAACTGGGCGGCAAGGTTCGCGCGCTGATGGTTCATTACGGCTATCCGAGCGTCGCGGCCGACGGCTTCCAGTCGCCTTCCGTCGTGGTTAGCTACACCGACGACAAGGACGTGCAAAGCGGCAAGAAATTCCTGGAACGGGGATTGCAAGCCGCCGCCGGCGTGCCGCTGCAATGCGACGAGCCCGCGGACTTCCAGACTTTTCGCATCGGCCTTTTCGGCCTGGACAAGCTGGGCCACGTCAACCGCAGCGTCAGCAACCTCGACGAGGTGCTGGCCGCAATCGTGACGCCGGCCCTCGAACAACGCTGACGCGTCGGCGCGCAGGTACAATTTCGCAAGTCGAATGCAGTTCAGGAACGCGGGGAGGACCTATGGACCATGGATCGTTGGCAGCGGGAAACCAGCAATTTCGGATGTTCAGCTATGTGATCGCCCTTTGCGGACTTGCGGCAGGCGGCACTGTCCTTGCGCAGGGTGGGGGTGCGTCCAACAAGACGACGCATGGGCCGGTGGACATTCAGGTGATCGCGTCCGGCGGGGATCTGCCCCGGCCGCCGTGGACGTGCGATCCCAAGCCGGGCGCGTTCACCATTTGCGTCAGCGAGGATCCGGTTATCCTGACCGGGGAACCGCCAACGCGTACGATTCCCTGGCACATCAAGACGAAGGGATGGAGCTTTGTCCCGGGGACCGGCCTTACCTTCGACACCGGTGCTTGGTCGTTGCATCCGGCATCTGCGACAAATTGGGTTGCGAAGGGCCAAAAAGACGGCTCGACCACCAAATACACGATCACCGTGACGAACGGCAAAACGCCAATGACGTGGGACCCGAGGATCATCAACAACTGACTGTCGCTGTCAGTATTTCCGCCGCTTCACCGCTGCCGGCTTGACGGGGTTCGCCTCGACAGGGCGACGAGGCAGAGCAACTCGAACAGGCCCTGCGCGCCGATCTGCGCGGTGTTGGTCGTCGCATCGTACTGCGGCGCGACCTCGACCACGTCGCCCCCGACGATGTCGAGCCCGGCCAGCCCGCGCAGGATGCCGAGAACCTCGCGTGGCGTGAGGCCGCCGACCTCCGGCGTGCCGGTGCCGGGAGCGAAGCCCGGGTCCACGCCGTCGACATCGAAGGTCACGTAGATCGGCCCGTCCCCGACCACCTCGCGCGCCCTCGCCACCACGGCGGGAATGCCCATCGTGGCGACATCTTCGTCGTGCAGCACGGTCATCCCGCTGTCGTAGGAGAACTCCCAAAGAAACTCGGCGCCGCCGCGAATGCCGATCTGGATCGAGCGCTCCGGGTCGAGGACACCGGCCAGCACGGCCTGGCGGAACGGGCCACCATGGTGGAACTTACTGCCTTCGAATTCTCCGGCAGTGTCGCAGTGCGCGTCGATGTGCACCATGCCCACCGGGCGCTCCCGGCCCACCGCCTTCAGGATCGAATGGGTGATCGAGTGGTCGCCGCCGACCGCCAGAGGGATGACGTTGGCCGCGCAGACCTTCGTGAAGAATGCCTCGATGTCGGCATGACATTGCTCGAGGCTGAAGCGACTCTGCATTGGGACATCGCCAACGTCCGCATACTCAAGTTGCGCGACCGGCGCAATCCGCAACGCATGCTCGTAAGGGCCGATGCGCTCCACGTTGCGCACCGCGCGCGGGCCGAGTCGCGCACCGGCACGGTTGGTGACGCCCAGGTCCATCGGCACGCCGATCAGCGCGACGTCGAGGCCGCCAAAGTCCTTCAGCGCGACAACGTCAGGGCGAAACGCGGCGCCAAGAAAGGTTGCCGGATCAGAGAAAGGCCACTTGCGCCGCTCCGAGTTGCTGAACAATTGCTTCCCGACCGCGGCAAATTCCGGATCGAAGATGTCGCCGCCCTTCGCATCCGCATACTTGCGGCGCAGAGCATCCAGTTTGTCCTTGTCCAATCGGTGCGCCGTCGTTGTCGGTGGGGTGGGCGTTTCGATCACGCGGGCCTGATTGTGGTGAGGTCACCTGCGTGGGTCAAGTGTCGGATTTCGACATTGTCCTCACCGGCTGCAAGCTGCACTACCCCGTCTTGCTGTCGCGGACGGCGTTGGTTACCATTCCAGAACAAGGACAATCGTTCGACAGCACTTGCAACTTCAATCGCGCAATTTCTTAATGGTGGTCGCGCGCACACGTTAATTTGTGCAGCACGCACGGTTGCGGTCCAGAACTTCCCTGCACTTGCCATTCCGACAATGAGCATGCCTGCACTTGCGCTCGTTGGCCCGTTGCTTGCCGCTTCCGCCATCGTGGCGATGCGCCATCCGCATTCGAGCCGATTATCGAGGGACATCCCAATGACGATGGTATTGAAGGGGATCATCCGCCAAAATGACGCACATGCGGTTGGGAAATCGGGTTCTAGGGCTTCAGGGAACCGCCAGATTCGCATGGCGGAACTGATGAAGATGAACCTCGATGCCAAGGAGATCACCACGATTTCGATGAAGGGCGGAGAGCCCATCAGCTCCTTGAACCAATG
>Ga0302322_100006540_pt1 | contig 10348 bp, 7 predicted proteins | sample Fen_T0_2_FD_203757 | JGI IMG/M metagenome (GOLD analysis project Ga0302322, IMG submission 203757) | Peat permafrost microbial communities from Stordalen Mire near Abisko, Sweden - Fen_T0_2 | ecosystem: Environmental > Terrestrial > Soil > Wetlands > Permafrost | place: Sweden: Abisko... | reverse complement strand
TGAGCTTTACGCCATCTTCCTCATACTTCGCCGCATCGGGCTCAAAGCGTGCCTTCTGCGCGATCTCCACCAGTTCCGGATTGTTGATCGACGAGTAGTTCCAGCGCTGATTGCCGGTGTAGAAGTTGCGATAGAAATAGTCGGTCGACGGCAGCCAGGCGACGATGCCCTCGGTGAAGAACGGAAGCTTCTTCTCGTTGATCTGCGTCGACATCTGGGCGTCCGGCAGCTTCTGGATATCGACCTTGATGCCGATCTTGGCTAGTGACTCCTTCACCAGCGCGGACATCGGTTCAGCTGTCGAGGCCTGCCCTACATTGAAGCTGAACGTGGTCGAGAAGCCGTCCGGCATGCCTGCAGCCTTCAGATACTCCTTGGCCTTTTCGAGGTCGAGTTTCACCGGCTGCGGAATCGGATAGGCGCCGCTCGTTGGCTTGCCATCCGCCCATGTCGCGCCGAACAGCGGCGAGCCGCGGCCGAACAGCGCCGCCTTGAACATATCGTCGTACGGCAACGCATAGGCGACAGCGCGGCGCACATTGACGTTGTCGAACGGCGGGATCTTGTTGTTCATCGAGATGAAGGTCACCGCGTTGTATTGCGGGGTCGAGATCACCTTCAGCTTGCCCTTGGCCTCGAGCGACTGCACGTCGCTGGCCTGCAGGTCGATGACCAGATCGGCATCGCCGCGCTCGACCAGATTGGCGCGCGTCGCAGGCTCCGGAACCGACTGGATGATCAGCCGCTTGAACGCCGCCGGCTTGTCGGGCGTGCCGCGAGTCCAGGCCTCGTTGCGTTTGGCAATGACCTGCTCGCCCGGCTTGAAGGTTTCGATCATATAGGCGCCGCTGCCGGCGGTGTTCTCCTTCAACCAGGCCAGTGCCCATGGATCTTCCGGCGTCGCATGCGATTTGGCGAGCTTGGAATTGATGATGATGGGATAGACCGTGGCGAGATTCGGCAGCGCCAGCTTGTCCGGCTTGGGCAAGGTGACTTCGAACGTCAGGGGATCGATCACCTTGAACTGGTCGGCCGACGTCAGCGAACCCGTGAGCAGTTGCGCCTTGCCGAGAATCGGCGCGGTGACGCAGCGGTCGAGCGACCACTTGACGTCGTCGGCCGTCACCGGGGAGCCATCCTGGAACTTCGCGTCGGGACGCAGCTTGAAGGTGATGGTCAGGCCATCGGGGCTGACGCTGTAGGACTCCGCGAGTTCGCCGGTGATGGTGTCGAGATCGAACACCCATTTGCCATTGAGCTGCTTGCGGCCGAACGAAACCAGCCGGTCATAGGTACTCAAGGAGACCGCGAAGGCTTCGCGCGTCGAGCCCGGGATGTTCGGATCGAGCGTGTTGACGGAGGCGCCGGTGACATAGCGCAGCGTTTCGGCGCGGCTTTGTGCGCGTGCCGCGGGCGCCGCCAGCGTGACCGCAAGCATCGCGGTCGCCGCCAGCAAGGCACGTTTGGAAATGTCGAAACTCATAGCATCCTGCCCCTTGTTTTGATCAGCCCGAGCACGATGGCGCAAGCAATACCGGTAGCCAAAATAGCAGCAAATCACGTGCCAGAGTCACGCGTTGGCGCGCCCCCGCGCCGCACGATCGCCTGCGGCACGTCATAGGCCTGGAAGGCGGCCCAATGCTTGTCGATATCGGCCCGGAACAGACCACGCGTCAGGCCATGCACCAGCTTCGGCACCGCCGTCGTCATCGCGTTGATCGACGAGCCGGAGGCGCCGAAGCTCATGGTCGAGGCGATCGCAAACAGATGGATGTCGCAGATCCATGGCGTCTCTCCGGCCACGCGCTCGCTCAATGCGTAATCGTCGGCGAGATAGGGAAAGGCGCCGAGTCGCGCGTTCTGCTCCTGTTGCGGCGGCGTGAAGCGATCGGACCAGCGCGCGATGTTGTCCGCAAAGCGTTTCAGTTCGGCGCGCCCGGCGAAATCCATTGCGATGCCGGTCGCGCAGATCGCGAAATCGCAACTCATCTCGCCTCGCGCGGTCTGCAGCACGAGGCCATCGGGCGTCTCCTGCGAGGATTGGATCGCAGCGCCCTCCCACAGCGAGAAATTCGCATGCCGCGCGCAGCGGTCGTAGGTCGGCTGCGGAAAACCTTCGCGCAGTTCGAGCACGGCGCGCATGAAGCGCCAGCGCCAGGCATCGTCGAGCTCGGAAAAGTGCCTGAGGAAGCCGCGGAAGGTCAGCCAGCGATACGGCTGCACCAGTTGGATCTCGGCGCGCCGACAGAGCAGATGCACGGTGCGGGCTCCCGCTTCCAGCGCCATCGCCGCGTTGTCGAAGGCAGAGGCGCCGGCACCGATCACCGCGACACGCTGGCCGCGCAGCGCAGCGAAATCGATTGTCGCTGCCGAGTTGACGCAGCGCGATGCCGGCAGGTGACGCAGTGGTTCCGGAATGATCCAGTCGCCCATGCCCTCCTGGCCCGTGGCCAGCACGATCTTGCGCGCATGCAGGGTCTGTTCGCCGGCGCCGGCGCGCACCGTGACCTGCAGCAGGCCATCAGCGGCCGGCGCGATATCGGTGACCTCACAACCATTGCGAACCGGCAGGTCGAGCACCTTCCGATACCACAGCAGATAATCTGCCCAATATTCGCGCGGGATCAGATCAAGATCGCGCCAGCTCCGTTCGCCGAATTTGGCCTCGTGCCAGGACTGGTAGGTCAGACTCGGAATGTCGAGATCGGGACCGGTAAAATCCTTCGGGCTGCGCAAGGTCGGCATCCGCGCGTAGCTGCGCCAGGGCCCCTCGCGGCCCTCCTCGGCCTTGTCGAGCACCAGGATGTTGGTGACCTGCGAGCGCTTCAACGCAAAGGCAGTGGCAAGCCCCGACTGGCCGCCGCCGACGATCAGCACGTCCAGCGCCGGCCGGCCGTCAGAGCCTGTGACGGGCGTCAGCCAGGGCGCGCTTGGATGCGCGATTCTGGCGAGATCGGCATGAACCCGGGCGGCGAGTGCTGCGAGACCGTCACTCATGCCGCGAGCCAGCCACCATCGACCGGCAGCACCACGCCGGTCGTGAACGAGGAGTCGTCGCTGGCGAGATACAGCGCAGCCAAGGCCACTTCGTCGGCCTGGCCGAAGCGCTTCATAGCGTGGCGCTGCCGCGAGGCCTCGCGCACCGGTTCGGGATCGGCGTGGCGCGCAAAACTGCGTCGCAATAGCGGCGTATCGATCGCACCCGGCGCCAGCGCGTTGACGCGGATGTTGTCAGGCGCAAAGTCGACGGCCATCGTGCGGGTCAGGCTGATGATGGCGCCTTTCGCCGCGATATACGCGCTGTTACCTTTGCCGCCGGCGACCGCAAGCTGCGACGCCAAGGTGATGATCGATCCCTTGCGCTGGCGCTGCATGATCGGGACTGCGCTCTTGGCCCATAACCAGGTGCCGCCGACATTGACCCGAAACACCGCATCCCAATCGGCGGGATCGGTGGTGACGACGGTGCCGCCGCAGGAAAAGCCGGCCGACGTCATCAGCACGTCGAGCCGGCCTCGCGCCGACGCGACGCTGTCAATTGTGGCCTTGGCGAAGTCGGCGTCGCCAACATCGCCAATATGCACGCTGCCGTCGCCGCCGGCGGCGCGCAGCATCTTGAGTGTCTCGCCGGCGCCTTCTTCATCGCGATCGACCAGCGCGACAAACGCGCCTTCGCGGGCGAATGCGATTGCACTGGCCTGGCCGATGCCGGAGCCGCCACCGGTGATGATTGCGACCTTGTCGGCCAGTCTCATCTCATGCTCCATGATAGTCGTCGAACCAGCGGCCGAGATGCGCCGCCGAACTCCCGCAATCGAATTTGGCGCGCCAGCCGAATTCATCGGCCAGGCGCGTCACCGACAAGGCGCCGCGAATTGGCGCATGCACGGTCACGGTCGGTGTTTCGCCGGCCTCGGCGAGCCGGCAGACGAAACCGGGTCGCAGCAAAGCCAGCGCCTTGCCCCAGGCTTCCGCCGAAAAGATCGCGGCGTTGGAGATGTTGTAGAGCGTGTGGCGCGGTCTTGGCGCTTCCAGCAGCAGCGCGATCGCATCGGCGACATCGGGCGCATAGATCCAGTCCTTGTCGCCCGGCTCGTCGAGCAGCACCGGCGCGCCGCGCGCCAGGCACTCCAGCATCAGGGCCTGTGGCGAAGGCGTGTCGCGCACCCCGCCGCCGCGTTCGAACGGCCCGAACACCGCCGACAGCCGCACGCTGATGATTTCGGTCTGCCAGAGATCGGACAGCCGCGCCACCACGCGCTCGGAGGTGAATTTCGTGATCGCATAGAGCGACACCGGATCACACGGCGTGGTCTCCTCCAGCAGCGCAAAGCGTTGGCCGCTGGCGCCATAAGCCGCCGCCGAGGACAGGTTGATCACGCGCTTGACCTTGGTGCGCCGCGCCGCCTGCAGCATCGGCACCTGCGCCAGCAGGTTGACGGCGAGGATGCGCTCCGGTTCAGCGGCGTCGCGCTTCGAGTCCGCGGTGACCGCAGCCCCCAGCACCAGCGCGTCGCAGCCGGCCTCGACCGCGGCCGTGACCGCAGCAGCATCGGTGACGTCGCCCTGCAGCACGCGCAAGCGGTCAGCGTGGGACGCAAACGCCCGTTGTGCTGCAGTCGGCAATTCGGCGCGGTCGAACAGGGTCACGGCATGGCCGCGCTCGAGCAGCCCTTGCGCGATGTTCAGCCCGACAAACCCGGTGCCACCGAAGATCAGGACGCGCATGTAGTTATCTCATTATGGATCCGTTGGCTTCATGGTTCGAGACCGCTGCTGACGCAGCCTCCTCACCATGAGGAGCGAGACCTACAAAGTCGGCGCAGGCACTGCCCCTTCCTCGTCCTGAGGAGGGAGCGAAGCGACCGTCTCGAAGGGCGAGGCCGCGTGATGTCAATCGCTCCAGCTTGCTCACAGCAGCTTCGCGCCAAAATTCTGCTCGGGGTCCATGTCGGCGACCAGCCGGCCCGTTGGCTTCGCCGCCTCGCCGCCGCTGCGCGGAAGAAAACGGCCGGAGCCCGGCTGCGCCGACAGCTTGTCCCCATCGACGATGACGCGGCCGCGCGACAGCACCGTGGTCGGCCAGCCCTGCAGGCTGCGGCCGGCGAACGGCGTATAGCCGGCGCGATCGTGCATCATCTCGTCGCTGACCGTCACCCGCTTCTCGGGGTCCCAGATCGCGATGTCGGCATCGGCACCGATCGCAATCGAACCCTTCTTCGGATGCAGATTGTAGATCTTCGCCGGTGCCGTCGCCGTCAGCTCGACGAATTTGTTCAGACCAAGACGGCCCTGCGACACCATGGCGTCGAACAGCAGCGGCAACCGCAGTTCGAGGCCCGGCAGGCCGTTGGCGATCTGCTTGAAATTCGGATTCGGACCGGCGCGCAGCTTGCCGGTCTCGTCGAACCGATACGGCGCATGATCGGAAGAGACCGTCTGCAGGTCACCGAGCGACAGCGCCTGCCACAGCGCCTCCTGATCGGACGCGCGGCGCGGCGGCGGGCTGCACATCCATTTTGCGCCTTCGATTCCGGCTTTGTCGAGGTCATCAGCCGTAAGGAGGAGATATTGCGGACAGGTCTCGGCGAACACTTTCAGGCCCTGGCCGCGGGCGTCGCGAATCACCTTGGCGCCTTCGGCGGTCGAGACATGAAAGATCATGATCGGCTGATCGAGCAGCGCGGCCATGCCGATCAACCGGTTGAAGGCTTCAGCCTCGGAGAAGCGCGCATGGCTGATGGCGTGGTACTTCGGATGGGTATAGCCGCGCGAAAGCAGCCGTTTCACCATCCAGGAGATGATGCCGTGGTTCTCGGCGTGCGCGCACAGCATGGCGCCGCCATCGCGCGCCGCCATCAGGATATCGAGCAGCGGCTCATCGTCGATCTTGAGGAGATCATAGGTCATGAAGATCTTGATCGAGCCGTGACCTTGTTTCATCAGGGCCGGAAGATCGTGCTCCAGGGTTTCCTTGGTCGGATCGGCGATGATCATGTGGAAGGCGTAGTCGATCACCGCGCCCTTGGCCGCGAGCGCGTGATACTCCTCCAGCACCTGCGGCAGCTTCATGCCGACATGCTGGGCGGCAAACGAGATGACGGAGGTGGTACCGCCGAACGCCGCCGAAATGGTGGCGCTCTCGAAAGTGTCGGCGTTGACGATGCCGGCGGCCGAGAGCTGCTCGATATGGCAATGGCTGTCGACGCCGCCGGGCAGCACCAGTCTGCCGCGCGCGTCGATCTCGCGCCTGGCGGGACCGAGCCCGCGGCCGATCGCGGCGATGGCCTCGCCAGATATGGCGACGTCCGCCTCGAAAATATCGGTCGTGGTGGCGACGCGGCCTCCGCGGATGATCAGGTCATAGGCGGGCTCGGTCATCGCGGTCTCCTTGAGGATGGTTCTGGTAATGGAACACGCATCGCGCGCTGCGCAAGGCGCATGACGAAATGATGCGGCTCATGGCATAGTGGTTGCCTCTCACCGGTCGTCAACACAGAACAAGCAGGTATCTCCCATGTCCCGGCCGCGCATCACGGTGATCAACCCGAATTCCAATCCTGTGGTGACCGCAGGCCTCGCCGAGGCGCTGAAACCCTTGATGTTCGCCGACGGTCCCGAGATCGTCTGCACGACCCTGGCCGAGGGGCCTTTCGGCGTTGAAAGCCAAAAAGACGCCGACAGCGTCACCATGCCGCTGCGGCGACTGGTCGAGGCCGACAATGCGTCCGCCGCCTTCGTGATCGCCTGCTACAGCGATCCCGGCCTTCAGGTCTGCCGGGAGGCGACGACCCGCCCGGTGCTCGGCATCGCCGAATGCGGCGTGCTGACTGCGCTGACCCGCGCCGATAATTTCGCCGTCATCGCGATTGCGCAACGCTCGATCCAGAGGCATCTGCGCTACCTCAGGCAGATGGGGCTGATGGACCGGCTCGCCGCCGAACGGCCGCTCGACATGAGCGTGGCGGAGACCGCCTCCGGCGACGGCACGCTCGCCAGGATGATCATGGTCGGCCGCGCGCTCCGAGACGAGGACGGTGCCGGCGCGATCGTGATGGGGTGCGCCGGCATGGCGCGGCATCGCAAGGACTTGGAAGACGCGCTCGGCATTCCCGTGATCGACCCGACCCAGGCCGCCGTCACCATGGCCCTCGGCGCGGTCGCGTTCGCAGCGCATTGATCCTCACGCCTCCGGCGGCGGGATCGCGCCGGTGCGGCTGGTGATCAGGCCGTAATGTTCGACGCGGCGGTGGCGGGCGAAATCGAAGATCGTCTCCTTGCCGAATTTGGTCGCGTCGAGATCGCAAGCGACCACAAGCACCTCGTCGCCTTCGGTCTTGGCTTCGGCGACGATCACACCGTCGGGATCGACGATCAGACTGCCGCCGAACAGCGGATGGCCGTCCTCGATTCCGGCCTTGGCCACCGCCACCACCCAGCAGGAGTTCTGATAGGCGCCGGCCTGCGCCGAGAGGCGATTGTGGAACAGCCGCTGCGTCACCCCCTCGGCCGGCTTTTGCGAATTCACCGACGGCGTGTTGTAGCCGAGCACCACCATCTCGACGCCCTGCAGCCCCATCACGCGATAGGTCTCCGGCCAGCGGCGATCGTTGCAAACAGCCATGCCGATGATGCCGCCGAGATTGCGCCACACCGGAAAGCCGAGATCTCCTGGCTCGAAATAGCGCTTTTCCAGATGCTGGTGGCTGCGCTCGGGGTCGAACTCCTCATGGCCCGGCAGATGGATCTTGCGGTACTTGCCGACGATCCTGCCGTTGCGATCGGTGAGAATAGCCGTGTTGAAACGGTGGCCGTCCGGGGTCAGTTCGGCGTAGCCGAAATTCATCGCCATCTGATGCTGTGCGGCGCGATCGAACAGCGGCGCGACGGCCGCGTTCGGCATCTCGCGCTCGAACCAGCCGTCGACTTCGGCCTGGTCCGTCATGTACCAGCGCGGGAAGAAGGTGGTGAGCGCCAATTCCGGATAGACGATCAGGTCCGCGCCTTTGGCTTTGGCGTCGTCCATCAGCGCCAGCATGCGCTTGACTACGACCTCGCGGCTGTCAGCACGCTGGATCGGGCCCATCTGAGCGGCGGCAACATTGATCACACGCATGGGCGTAGCTCCTCCGCAAAAGTTAGCTTGTAGGGTGGGAAAAGGCGCGACGCGCCGTGCCCACCGCGATGTCTTGGCGCACATGAAGATGGTGGGCACGCTTCGCTTTGCCCACCCTACATGCTCCACTCACTGCGGCGCATGCAGCACCGGGCGCGCGCGCGTGAAACTTGGCCGGCCGCGCTTGAGGCCCCACAGCGGCTGCGCCAATGTGGAGACAGCATCGGTGGGATCGCGCGCGTCGATGCAGACCAGATCGGCGGGACTGCCGACCCTGATGCCGTAATCGTCGAGCCGCATCAACCGCGCGGCATCGGTGGTGATCATGTCGAGACAGCCGGCGAGCTGGTCCGGGCGCGAGACATGGCAGACATTGGCATAGAGGTTGGCCATCCGGATCAGCGAGCCGTCGCCATAGGGCGTGAACGGGTTCAGCACGTTGTTGGTCGAGATCGAGCAGGTGACGCCGGCATCGCGCAACGGCTCAAGCGGCACCACGCCGCGCGGAATCGCGTGGTCGTGACGGCGGCCCATCAGATGCAGATCGGTCGACGGCAGCACAGTCACGGCGACACCTGCATTGGCAAGCTGCCTGGCGATCGCATTGAAGCGCGCCGGCGGCAACAGTGACAACTGCGTGACATGGCCGACTGCAACCCGCCCACCCCAACCATAGGCCTCGGTCTTGCGGCAGACATATTCGATCTGCATGCCGTCCAGCGTCTCGGCGAGATCGAGATGCATGTCGATGTCGACGTCGAACTCCCGCGCAATGGCAAAGATGCGATCGATCTGGGCCGCCGGATCGGTGTCGAAATAGGGCGCCGCGCCGATGGTGCGCGCGCCGCGGCGCAGGCCCTTGATCAGAAGCGCCTCGGTGCCGGGGGAGTTGGTGAGGCCTTCCTGCGGGAAGACACAGAGCTCGATGTCCAGCGCCCAGGCATAGTCGCGCGCCAACTGCTGGATCGCATCATAGCCGATCATACCGATGCCGGGATCGAGCTCGACGTGGCTGCGCATGCGCATCGTGCCATGGCTGATGCAGCGCTCCACGGTCCTGCTGCCGCGCGCGTAGACGTCTTCAACGGTGAAGTTGCGCTTGGCAGCCGCCGTCTCGCGCACGGCTTCCGCGACAGTGCCTTCGCTGATCCGGCAGCGGTCGAGAATGCAGGTCTTGTCGAGATGAATATGCGTCTCGATCAGGCCGGCCACCACCAGGCAGTTTTCGGCATCGAGCTCGCGCGCCTCGGCCGTCAAGGACGGCTCGATTGCTGCGATCACCCCCCCGGCGATGCCGATGTCGGCGCGACGAAGCGCGCTCTGCTGCCACAGGCCCGCGTTGCGAATAATCAGATCCATCAAGTCACTGCCATCGACAATTCACTGCCATCGAAAAGAGAGAGCGAACGCGCAGGCAGCCGCTCGCGCCGCAAAAGGCAAGTGCTATGCCAGCAGCCTGGCTGCGCCGAACATCATAGGCGGAGAATGATGAATCGGTGAACAGACTGCTTTCGATCAGACCGTTTGCCTGCGCAGGATCTGCCCTGGCCAATGCAATCCGCCGCAGGCCCCGCGCGCCGCGAGACCCTTGTTTTGCGTACTGAACCTGCTATATTGGTGCATGGAAAAGCTTGTTTCTTTCTCATTAGGCCCGTCGTCTCGGCGGGCCGTTGTCGTTTTGGGGGTCGTTCTCCGATGACGCGCTCGAATCGCACCGACCACATCCGCCTGACCTCGCATCCGGTTCCAGGCGCCAAACACAATTACCCGATTCTTTGGGGCGCCGCCGACGCGCGGGCGCGCGGGCCGATCATCGGCACCGTGTCCCGCCCGCAGGACCGCAACGTGATCGGCAGCCATGGTGGCTCCTACAGCGTCTACCGGGCGCTTGCGGTATCATCCGGCGCGCTCGATCCGATCCGCCGCCCCGATCTCACCAACACTCATCCCGCCGCAACGATCGGGCCATTCCCGCAATGGCGCGATCCTGCGAAGATCATAGCGCTCGATCCGTGGGGACATCTCGTCGCCGAGAATTTCGGCCGCGAAATCGCCGAGGGTATCGATATCCGGCCGACCATCGCGGTCACCAAGGCGCGGATCGATCTGCCCGAGCTTCAGACAGCCCTTGCAGCGAAGCGTCTCGTCGTCGATGGTGACGTGGTCCACGCCAATGGCAGCGTCGCCGTGACCAAGATCGCGATAGATCCGGTGTGGTATCTGCCCGGCGTC
>Ga0302322_100006538_pt1 | contig 10349 bp, 5 predicted proteins | sample Fen_T0_2_FD_203757 | JGI IMG/M metagenome (GOLD analysis project Ga0302322, IMG submission 203757) | Peat permafrost microbial communities from Stordalen Mire near Abisko, Sweden - Fen_T0_2 | ecosystem: Environmental > Terrestrial > Soil > Wetlands > Permafrost | place: Sweden: Abisko... | reverse complement strand
GTGAATGGTGTGCCGCAAAATGACCCGGAGGATTTTAGTGTGTACTGGATTGATTTTCCCGATCTCCTTGGCAGCACGACGAATATTCAGGTTCAGCGTGGTGCGGGAAGTGCATTCTATGGCCCGCCCGCGATCGGAGGTTCAGTGAATATGCTCGCTGTTCCATTTCAGCCAAAACCAAGTGTGATTCTTGAAAGCAGCCTCGGCTTTCAGGAATATGGTGCTTCCAACACGCTTGTGCTTTCAACGCGAAAATATTCTGCCACATTTAATTCAGGACTCGTGGAAAACCGGTACATGTTTTATGGACGCCTCGGAAAACTTTCTACTGATGGATACCGAGACAAATCCTGGGATGAGATCAACTCTTACTTCTTTGGAGTTGAACGACTTGATGAGACCATGACTACACGTATCCATGTGTATGGAGGACCTTTTAGCGACGGATTGGTATACAACGGTGTACCAAAATTTTATACGAACGATTTGAATCTTCGCCGGTCAAATTATAATTATTTCGAATTGAACGATACCCAAGATACGGTCACCTATGCATCCCGTCGAAGGCCGCAAGAAACCGAAGAATTTTCCCAACCACACTTCGAATTACTGCATGAATGGCGGCTCTCTCCAGCCATCACCTTCCATAATACATTCTTCTTTATTCAAGGAGATGGATATTACGACTATGACGGATCTGGATTAGATACCTCCTCACTTCGATTAGGGAGTGCTTACGGAATCCCCTCTTCAACCGATCCGTCTAATATTCTGGTCCGTGCATTTGTCGGGAACAAGCAATGGGGATGGTTGCCGCGATTGGAAATCAACCATGGAACCGGAACCTTGACCGTGGGCGCAGAGATACGTATCCATCATTCTCTCCATTGGGGAAAAATCGCCTATGCTGAAAATCTTCCTCTCCACTACGATCCGGACTATCGGATCTATGAATATAACGGTGGGAAGGACATTCTGTCTGTGTATGGACATGAACTTTATCAATTGAATACTGCCTTTACATTGATGACCGATCTTCAGTTCGTCTACGATCGGTACTCACTGAAGAACGAAAAATTCCTGGGCAATAATTTTTCTGTCCCCTATTATTTTCTTAATCCAAGAGTCGGTGTGAATTTTAATATGAACGATTGTGTGAATATGTACATCAACCTTGCATATACCTCTCGCGAACCGCGATTAAAGGATTTATATGAAGCGGAATCATCTCTCTGGGGCAGTACTCCGCAATTTGAAGCTGTAACGACAGGCGGAAGTGTGCGATATATTTTCGATAAGCCATTAGCAAAGCCTGAACACCTTTTCGATCTTGAAATTGGCGGTGTCTATCGAAGTGGACCATCCATGGTTTCTGTCAATATATTCTGGATGGAATTTCAGGATGAACTAATTAAAAGCGGAGCCGTTGATATTTTTGGGGAACCTGTGATGGGAAACGCAGATCGTACGCGTCACCTTGGTATAGAACTTCAAGGTCAAACAGACCTTGATTTCGGATTGAGTGTAAACGGAAATGCGACTGTCTCATACAATCGTTTAGTGAGCTATTCCGTGGTGGAGGGAGTAAGTCAGGGAATAGTTTCCCGTGTCAGTTTAGATGGGAATCCCATTGCCGGTTCTCCCGATTTCATGGGAACTCTTCGTTTATCGTACAGGTACTCCAGTGTTTATACTTCGCTCGATGCAAAATATGTGGGAGATTTCTACACAGATAATACCAAAAACAATCTATTAAAGAATGATGCATATGCCGTTGTCAATGCAATGTTGTCGTATCGGTTCATACTGGGTTCAGGTGTCATTCTTATCGTACGCGCTGAAGGAAGAAACTTATTCGATAGGTTGTATACCATGAGCGGTGAAGGCATGGAATTTTTCCCGGCCGCAGAACGCAACTATATCTTTGGAATGTCATTACAATTATAACAGACAAACGAAAACAGCACTAGGTTCCGCTCTCTTTGCTTCGCTCGACGGAAATATGTAAATTACCTGTGCTCGTACCACTCACAGACAAAGCGCTCTACAGGGAGTTGAACGATCGATATTCTAGGACGAGACGCATGAAGAGGGCAATCATACTGGCAAACGGAAAACCGCCTGGGAAACAGCTCTTTAAAAAATTTCTTGCAGTATCCGATTGGTTCATTTGTGCTGACGGCGGAGCTAATACCGCCGCACGTTTTAAGTGCACACCAAATCTTATCATTGGTGATCTTGATTCGATAAAACAAGAAACGTTGAGCATATTCAGTCATGTCCATGTAAAGAAGCTGAAAGACCAAAACTCTACAGATCTGGAAAAAGCATTGACCGCGGCCATCGGAGCTGCATATAAAGAAATCTTTGTATTTGGTGCAACGGGCGGACGGCTTGATCATGCCATTGGTAATTTGAGTGCACTTGCAAAATTCTCACGAAAAGCACATATCACCTTCATCGACGACCTTGGGACATATGTTACAGTTCATCGTTCATGGGAAATCAAACTTCCGATGGGAACACTTATTTCACTTCTTCCATTGTCCCGATGCACGGGTATTGCGACACAAGGACTAAAATGGAATCTGAACAACGAATCCTTGGAACTTGGCATCCGGGAGAGCACCAGCAATATGATCGTTTCTTTTCCGGCAAGCATCAAACTTAAAAGTGGCACCCTGATCATCTTTATCGCGACGAACAACGAAAACCGTACATCTCATCCTTAACTCCTCATCCGTTATGGTCAACGTCCATCTTTCGCTCATCGATATTACACTGATTATCGCATACTTCGCAGCTGTTGTCTATATCGGATTTCGCGCAGCGCGGAAACGAAAATCCGATGCAGAGGACTTTCTTCTGGCCGGACGGACATTAACACTTCCCATTTTCGTCGCGACACTTGTTTCAACGTGGTATGGCGGAATTCTCGGTGTCGGAGAATATTCTTATAGATTTGGTATTTCTAATTGGGTGGTGTTCGGTGTTCCTTACTATCTCTTTGCACTGGTCTTTGCATTATTCCTTGCTAAAAAAATCCGCGCAACAAATCTCTTTACCCTTCCCGATAAACTTGAACAGGCATTTGACAAACGCACGGCTCTTGTAGGCGGTATTCTCACCTTTGTACTTGTGACACCTGCTGCATATATCCTGATGCTGGGAATTCTTGCACAGCTTATTTTTGGGATCGATCTTACACTTTGTATCATCATCACAACATTTCTGACCGTTGTCTATCTCTATAACGGAGGATTTCGTTCTGACGTGTGGGCGAATGTTTTTGAATTTGTGATGATGTTTTTGGGGTTTGCCCTCGTCGTAGTTTTTTCTTATTCAAAATTCGGAGGATTGGATTTTATACGCGCACACGTCCCGCCGTTGCATCTGACATGGCATGGCGGTAATAGTCTAGAATTTATTGCCGTCTGGTTCTTCATCGCACTGTGGACACTTGTCGATCCGGCATTTCACCAGCGATGCTATGCAGCAAAAGACGCTAAAACGGCACAGCGTGGTATTCTTGTTTCCATCCTGTTCTGGTTTGTCTTCGACTTTATGACAAGTGTTGCAGGACTCTATGCGCGTGCTTCACTGCCACCTCTGACTCAACCAATGTATTCTTATCCCCTTCTTGCTGAAGTGACATTGCCGGCGGTAGCCAAAGGACTTTTTTATATTGGTATGCTCGCAACAATCATGTCCACACTCAGTAGTCTCACATTAATCTCTGCAATCACTGTGGGGAAAGATATTGTTGGAAGATGGAAAAATGCCGCACATGATTCAGACATCGTTCAACGTTGGACAAAATTCGGACTTGTCTTTTCAGCCCTCTTCTCAGTGGCTCTCGCGATAAGCCTCCCTTCTGTTGTGAGTATTTGGTATACCGTAGGGACCTGCATTATCCCTGGATTATTAATCCCTGTGTTGGCAAGTTACTTCGAACGATTGAAGATATCTGCAGCATACGCTTTTGGAGCCATGGTGAATGGGTGGTTCATTTCAACGGCAAGTCTCGTATCCGGTCATATCAATGCATACCACGGCATCCCCGCTTATTGGTTTGGCATTGAACCAATGTATCCGGGTTTATTTATGGCGTTGTTCTGGTGGGGACTGGGAAAATTGGAAACAAAAAAAGACAAAGAATCGCCAGAGAGAAGCAAGGAGTGATGATTGGAATATCATTCTTTTTGAAAGAGCCTTCCGATCATTTCGAAAACCGGAACGGCTCATCAGCCAGTTTAAAATTATGCAAATCCATTCATACAATAATATAGTTTGATTACTCTTTTCAGTGCATTTATAGCTTTGTTGCTACTACAGCGACGGCTTTCGCTGTCATCACCTTGCCGCTCGACCGGTCAGTCGATTCTAGATATATCACATAAACACCAATCCGGGCGCGTTGTTTGTTATCGTCCATACCATTCCACACAATTTCTCCTTGGGCGCCGCCAAGTTCACAATTCGCCAACGTCCGAATGATTCTTCCTTTCATATCGTAGATTTTTAAGCTCACGGTTGATGTCATCACCGGGAGATTATATCGGATGATACAGAAATCCTCGAATCCATCGCCATCAGGAGAAAATGGATTCGGTGAAATTGAAATTATGGAATTGGTTTTTCTGATTGCCGTACTAATGCTATTTGCTTTACCTGGCGTTCCCCCCAGAAGATTTGTACACGTACTCCAATTACGTGGATCATTCGAGTCGATAAATGGATTGATGCGTTCAAGCGAACGCCCCTTCGTATCAACAACATTAGGATGATGCCAGCTTGGTTCATAGGCAACACTGTCCATGGTTTGCCCGATGAGATCTTTGAGTACTGCCTCATCACCATCATTATTGAAACTCAATCCGCCTGAACGATGAAGGACGCGAATATGGATCGTTGAATCTGGTTGGAAGAGATCAGAAAATAATTGAAAGAGAGAAGAGTCGGCTGCCACAATTGCATATCCGCCGGGTTCTATGACGAACGGCTGGGCGGAAATCTCAAATGAATTCACACCGCTCACAGTCTGCTTATCATGGAATGTCCAACGCGCAAGATCAACAGAACCACCGCTCCGGTTGAAGAGTTCAAACCATTCATTCTGACCGGAGATCGGATCATACATTATTTCATTAATCACCATATCGTATTTCAGGTTTCCAATCGGGACGGTCGCGTATGCAGTATCATTTTCAGAAATTTCATCCGAAGCATAGTCAAGGATTGCAGCAAAGGTACGTTCACCCGCCTTCAGTGGAACATACACGACCTGGCAAAGCATCGAATCGGCGATGGTGAGTGAAAGTCCGTTATGACCAGCAAACTGCTCGGGGGGTTCATAGAGGCCATTCGCGTTTTCATCACAGAAGAACCGAATCGAGAAGTCCGTCGGAGAAAGTGCTCCATAATTTTTTACTAGGACGGAAAGCGTTAGTGAGTCTTTCCGTGTTGCAAGAACAGGCGAAACAGTGAGATTGGAAAGCCCGATATCATATCCCGTGACGACAGAAAGAGAGACATCATCGATTCTCAGCACTCCGGTATTGTTTATACTGTCTGCAAGGACAGTCCATTTAAATTGAATATTCGATTGAAAATTTAATCCACTTTTTGAAATATCAATAATTCGTTGAACATAATTGGTGCTGGTGATGGTATCATATCGCGCGAGCAAGTTCCCAAAATTAGTACCGTCCACAGATGCCCATATCTGCAGTCTGTAGGAAGCGGCAGTACTTGTCCTTCGCTCCCAAAAGATCAATTGATCCGGAAGATGATTACCGAAATGAAACACGGGAGAGAGAAGTGTTTTAACCGACCGATTGCCGGTTGCAGAAACGCAGTTCGGACTTGAGCGAGGCGAAGAGGCATAGGAGAGAAATCCATTTCCACTCCAGCCGGATGGCAACATCGGTGCGGAAACACTATCGAAATTTTCCGAATAATAGAATACAGAGTGCTGTGCAACGGACGATGATGTTTGAATAAAAACGATCACAACGAGCATGCGCAATTGCATAGAGAAAACCCTCCCCTGGGTAGTGAAATGCTAGGCATTGTCTCAAGAAATTGCTGATGTACAATAAGAACATTTCCATTTCGGTGCAACTGTAATTTCGAGATTTCTATTTTTGATACTGCTTTTCTGGTGCCTTATCTCTATCTTATGCAATAAATTCAAACTTGGATAGGATCATATTCTGTCTGAAGTACACACCTAGTATGAGAGGAGTTCGTTATGTCTGAAACCGTTCTCGACAAATTTCTTCGTTATGTAGTCATCGATACACAGTCAAAAGAGGATTCTGAATCCTATCCGAGTACCGCGAAACAGTTCGACCTGCTCAACCTTCTTGTGAAAGAATTAAAGGATCTTGGTGTTCCAAAAGTCAGTATTGACGAATATGGATATGTCATGGCGACCATACCGTCAAACGTACCAAAGAACGTGCCTCCTATTGGCTTTATCGCGCACGTTGATACATCGCCTGAAGTGAGCGGGGCAAACGTGAAACCGCAAATCATCACAAATTATACCGGTGGAGATATTGTTTTATCTGGTGACACGACCGCCATCATCCGCGAGACAGAAAATCCCACATTGAAAACAGCTCTGGGTAAAATGATCGTGACCAGCGACGGTACGACACTTCTTGGCGCAGACGACAAAGCCGGTCTTGCCATTATTATGACAGCCATTCAGTCGATCATCAATACACCAGCCATTATGCATGGTGATATTAAAATTGGTTTCACGCCGGATGAGGAAGTTGGTGCAGGCACAAAATTCTTCGATATCAAAAAGTTCGGTGCACAATTTGCCTATACGATAGACGGCGATACACCCGGTGAATTGAATAAGGAAACGTTTAGTGCAAATTCCTGCCTTATTACTGTCCACGGCAGAGATATTCATCCCGGCAGTGCAAAAGATATTATGATTAATTCTGTCCGTGTCATCGCCGACATTATTTCCCGACTGCCAAAGAATATGGCGCCCGAGACAACAGAGGGATATGAGCCGTATATTCACCCGTATGTGCTTGAAGGTGGTGTTGGCAAATCAACAGTAAAAATTCTTTTCCGCGATTTTAAAACGGCCGGATTGGATGTTCTCAAAAATACCGTGGAAAAAGTCGTTGCAGAAGTTCAATCGATGTATCCAAAAGCAAAGATCGACCTGCAGATTACAGAACAGTATCGCAATATGCGTGAAGAGCTGGAAAAAGATACTCGCGTGATCGATTACTTATTCGAAGCGACAAAGCGTTCAGGGTTAGAGGCGGAATGGACACCCATCCGCGGCGGCACTGATGGCTCGCGTTTAACGGAGAACGGATTGCCTACACCAAACATTTTTACCGGTGGAGCGAATTATCACAGTCGCACAGAATGGGTCAATGTATGGGGTATGGAAAAATCTGTAGAAACCGTACTTCATTTAGTGCAATTATGGGCAGAACACTCTAAATAAAAACTGAAGTGGAAGAACCAACAGCGAATTGCTAACAGCCAAGTGCTAAAAGGAGTTGGTATGGATCAGCAGGCGTCAACAAAAAGCAGCATTCCGGAAAATGCATACAAAGAATTAAAGCATGGTGAAGAGTACCGGCCGATAATGGTTCCGGAACAATCGTACCCAGAAGTTACTTTATGGTCGGTATCGTGGGGGTTGGTGATGGCAGTCCTCTTTTCGGCGGCCGCAGCCTATTCCGGATTAAAAATTGGACAGGTGTTCGAAGCTGCTATTCCCATTGCAATTCTTGCTGTGGGTATTACCGGTGTTGCAAAAAAGAACAATAGCCTCGGTCAGAATGTGATCATCCAATCTATTGGCGCAGCCTCTGGTGTCATTGTCGCCGGTGCGATCTTTACGATTCCGGCACTGTATATTCTTGCTCTCCCGGCAAGTTACTTTCAAATGTTTATGGCTTCAGCACTCGGCGGGTTTCTTGGTATTCTGTTCCTCATTCCGTTCCGAAAATATTTTGTGAAAGATATGCATGGCGTGCTTCCATTTCCTGAAGCAACAGCAACAACAGAAATTCTTGTTGCCGGTGAACAAGGAGGCAAGCAGGCAATGGTCCTGGTGGTCAGCGGACTTATCGGCGGATTGTTTGATTTCGTCTTTAGCGCATTTGGAGCGTGGTCGGAAGTCGTTACATCAAGAATGTTCGGCTGGGGTCAAATACTCTCCGATAAATTTAAGATGGTGTTCAAAGTGGACGTCTCAGCGATGGTCTTTGGACTGGGCTATATTATTGGACTTAAGTACGCGGCAATTATTGCGGCGGGTTCGTTCCTTTCATGGTTTGTCTTTATTCCGCTCGTCCATGAAATCGGTCAATACCTGAGCGTGCCCCTTGGTATCACCGCTACAAAACTCATAGTACAAATGAGCCCGGAAGAAATCTTCCGTACGTATGTTCGACAAATTGGAATCGGCGGTATTGCGATGGCAGGCATCATTGGAATTATTCGTTCTTCGAAAATTATTGCCGGGGCGTTTTCTCTTGCCTACAAAGAAATCGCACATCGTAATTCCGGGGACGAAGGAACAACCATCCGCACACAATCTGATATTCGCATGCTGTGGGTCGTCATCATGATTCTCCTGACAGCGCTTGCCCTTTTCGTCTTTTTTGTCCTTGGTGTTGTTCCTACAATTGGACAAGCGGTTGTCGCATTACTCGTGGTTACAATTATTTCATTCCTCTTTACGACCGTCGCTGCAAATGCGACAGCGATTGTCGGGACAAACCCAGTCTCCGGCATGACATTGATGACGTTGATCCTTTCTTCTCTCGTTCTGACTCAGATTGGTTTGAGCGGAACATCCGGTATGGTCAGCGCACTTATTATTGGCGGTGTCGTCTGTACGGCACTGTCGGTTGCCGGCGGATTCATTACCGATCTCAAAGTTGGTTACTGGCTTGGTTCAACGCCGAAAAAGCAGGAGACATGGAAATTTCTCGGTGTTCTCGTTTCTGCGGCAACAGTGGGCGGGGTCATTCTTATACTCAATCAAGCTTATGGCTTTACTGGAGACAAAGCAATGGTTGCTCCGCAAGCGAATGCAATGGCAGCGGTTATTAAACCGTTGATGTCGAACGCACCAACACCTTGGGTATTGTATATTGTCGGTGCGGTCATCGCGTTGATACTGGTGATCTTAAAGGTTCCGCCGCTGGCATTTGCGCTTGGAATGTATATTCCGCAGGAATTAAATACGCCGCTGCTCTTTGGAGGATTTATTGCGTGGTTCGTTTCGACCCGAACAAAGAATGAGAAATTGAATAACGCACGCTTCCAACGCGGCACATTGATCGCCTCCGGTTTTATTGCCGGGGGTGCGCTGCTTGGTGTCTTCAATGCGTTTTTAAAATTTATTGACCAGCAATGGTCATTCGGATATGCAAGCTGGAATCACGAGGAGTGGGCTGGCTCAACAAACGGCGAAATAGCCGGTTTAGTGATGTTTGCATTGCTCTTCGCGTATGCACTGTGGGATACTATGCGCGGAAAAGAGACGGAGTCGTAAAAACGTACAACTCGCGATAGCGAGTTCCAATATGAATAAGTCTTTTTAAAAAGCCGTTCAGAGCAATCTTGGGCGGCTTTTTTATTCCATGATATAAACTCCCAATAATACTATCGGTACCAGGAAAATACTATTTCACCATCTGTATCCTACCTATCCGATTCCAACTAATAATATCCGGTATTCCTCACTTCACCCTTTTATGAGTTTCCTTGCTTTCACACTAAGGATCGTGTGTATCTCCATAGGCGCAGTTGTTTGTTGGCAAACTATATCTGATTGTTGTTGATGGCTTAAATCGAGTTGGACAATACAGTGATAATGATAAATCGGATCGACCCGTTGCTCTCTCATTCACCAACACCAAGGAGTCCGGTTGAAATACTCGTTGAAATTCAGCAGGTCTCAACGAAGGTAGACTTTTTCAAATGAAGAGGATCGCTGTGCGTATCTGCATCAGGATAAGAGCTGCTTGCTCATTACGCAATATTGTTGTCATACCGACAAAACCTTATTCGCACTCAAAGAGGACATTTCCTAACATCTTTGCTATGGCTTGATTTGAATTGCAAATTACACAATCGAATCTGTACTCAAATTTGAAACTGCTATCGCGCCAGTTGTGGATACAGCATCTGTTGATTTCATCGATGTTCGGTTTTTGTCTCACACCAAATTCATTATGGTATCATTCAACTATGATGAACCATCCTTTGTTTTCCTTGGTTCATACGCTCGATCCAACCTCAGTAATTTTATCTCAGTGGTGCCACAACCGCTACTGGCATATCAA
>Ga0302322_100006536_pt1 | contig 10350 bp, 6 predicted proteins | sample Fen_T0_2_FD_203757 | JGI IMG/M metagenome (GOLD analysis project Ga0302322, IMG submission 203757) | Peat permafrost microbial communities from Stordalen Mire near Abisko, Sweden - Fen_T0_2 | ecosystem: Environmental > Terrestrial > Soil > Wetlands > Permafrost | place: Sweden: Abisko... | reverse complement strand
CGGGTCACATCTTCATGGTCGAACATGACGCGCCCGCTCGACGGCGGCAGGAAGCCCGCGACCATGCGCAGGGTCGTGGTCTTGCCGCAACCGGAGGGCCCGAGCAGCGCCACCAGTTCGCCCTGCCGCACGACAAGATCGAGTTCGTCAACAGCGGCCGACGCGCCAAAGCGCTTGGTCAGCTTTTCAATCGACAGTCGCGACATCAGACCACCCGCGACAATTTGACGAAGCGGTCTGTTACCACCATGAGAAGTCCAACCAAAGTGATCTGCACGGTCGCCACCGCCGCAAGCGTCGGGTCGATCCGGAATTCGAGATAATTCAGCATCGCGACCGGAAGCGTGATCCGGCCGGGGCCCACCAGCAGCATCGAGAGATCCAGATTTTCAAAACTCTGGATGAAGGAGAACATCGCCGCCGCGACGATACCGGGCCGCATCATCGGCAGCGTGATCCGTCGAAACACCGTGAATGGGCCTGCGCCGAGATTGGCGGCGGCCTCCTCGGCGGCGCGATCCATGCCTTGCAGGCTCGCCACGACCAGCCGCACCGTCCAGGGAATCGCGAGCAGGACGTGTGCGGCAACCAATCCCTCCGTCGTCGCCTTGATGTCGCGATCAAGAAAATCCTCCGCCAGCACGTAGAACATATAGAGCCCGGAACCGGCGACGACGCCGGGCACCGCGAGCGGCGCCAGCAGGAACCCGCTGATTGCCTGGCGCCCGCGGAACTCGCTGCGCACGATCGCGAGCGCAGCCGCCGTGCCGATCGGAACGCCGATCGCGGCCGCCAGCAGCGCCACCTGGAAACTCGTCAACAATCCTCGCAGGAATTCCGGCTTATCCCAGGCATTGACGTACCATCGCAGCGACAATCCCGGCGGCGGAAAGCTGATCAGCTCCTGCGAGAAGAAGCTCGTCGCCACGATCATGACGACGGGGGCAAAGATGATGAGATAGGCGAGTGCAATCAGCGTCCGCATCAGGACGCGACCGAGCGACGGCTTTTCCGTCAAACGGAGCAGCATTGCAAACACCTTTATCAAGCAGATGACCCAAAACGGGGCGCAAGGTCGATTGGGCGCATCGTAGTCCGGCACGACGACGCCCGCCAAGCCCACAGCTTGGGCACGCTGCCATGCATCCGACTTTTTCCGCGTCGCCGCAAGCGAAGCGATGAACGATCCGATCGCCTCGCGCGATCGGGCCGGGTCAAACAGCGAAAAACGACAAACTCAGCGGGAGACGCCGAACACTCACAACCTTGTGGAGGTACGCGCGTATGTTCAGGCCTCCCGACTCGGGCTTCAATTCGCGACCATGTCGTGAGCCGCCAGGTCGACCGTGACCTTGTCGAAGCGCGACTGCGCGATGCTGCCCTGTCCAGCCACATGGAAGCCGATGCTGAGCTGTTGCCGGTCGACACTGATACGAAGATAGCCGTAGCCCCGATCGTGGTATTTCTCCAGCTTGAGCCCCTTGCTCTCGATCGCGGGGTCAACATCGAGATATTTGACGTCGGTTCCGAAATGCGGCTCCTGTGCCGCTGTTCCCCGTCTGGCCCGGACCAGCGCGTTGACATGGTGTCCGCCATCGCCGCACACAATGAAAGGAACGTCGCGATCCTTGTCACCGATGCGAACCGTGCGGGTATAGCGCTGGTAGTTGTGGGCGTGCGCCGACAGGAATGCATGCGGATAGATCCCGACTTTGGCGCAGATCCTGTCGATCTGGCGCAGCATGTCCGTGCTGCTGCCATGCAGGCCGCCGGCGGAACTGCCATCCTGGGGGGCATCATAGGTGAACGGCGGGTGATGGACTGCGATCAGGAGGGCGCCCTTGTAGTTCTCCGTCTTGGCTCTGGTGAGCTGCGCTTCCAGGAATTGCAGCTGGTGATCGGGCACGCCGGGCCAACGGCCGCCCTCGCTCGAGATGACCCCGGGGTCCTCGAGCGCGTTACTAAACAGGCAGAGTAGCCGGACGAAAGGCGCATCGAGCGCAAAATAGACGCCGGGCTGAGTCATCGCCGTTCGGTGCAGTGAAGCCGCCTCGCGCGTCACGACCGGCTGGGTTGCGCAGAAATTCCGGGTAAACACATCCAGCGGGGTCTGCCCGGCCGGCGTATCAGGCAGCACGAACGAGTCGTGATTTCCCGGAATGGCGAAGATCGGCGCCGGGTAGTCCCGGAACGGCGCATAGAACTGATCATAATAGTATTGCGACTCGCCGAAATCATAGACCACGTCGCCAAGATGAAGCAAAAAGGACGGACGATCGACGGTGGCGGTGATGTTGCAGTCGGTTGTCAGCTGGTCAGCCACCGTCAGCTCGTCCGCATATTGTTTGCCGTCCGAACTCGCACCGGAATCGCCGATCGCATGGAAGACGATCCGCCCGGCGGCTTCAATCTGCGCAGTCACGTGCTCGCCGCGTGAGCCATAGGCCTGGGCGAGCGTATAGAGATCATCGGGGCGGCCGCGTGCCTGATCAAAACCGACGACCTTTGTCTTCAACAGATCCTCGATCTGCTGGTAGACGGCGTCGTCCGATGGGTGGTCCTGCATGAAACCGGTTGGATCAGGAGAGGCTTTGCCATCGTCGAAAACAGGTTCGTGAAAAATCGGCTCGGACAAAGCGTGATCAGCAGCGCGAGGCATGAGTTTCCTCCGGGCATGAAATGGAATGTCATGAATGGACGTGGATCAAATCGATAAAGCGGCAATCTCAGATTGCGTCTTGGTCTCATACATATTGAAAAATAAATGCTGGTCGTCGTGAAGGCAAGCCAGCTTTTGAACCGCCGAGCATTTTTTGAGCAGCAGCTGCTCAAAAGTTGAACCAGCGCGATCCAATTTTTTGTGCGCCATTGGACAAGTTTTCGAGCCGCGCGTCCCACTAGGATTTCGCTCGGGCTTGGACCGGACGGCAGCACTGCTTTTCGGACAATGCGATCATGATGGTTCGAAGGAGCTGGCAACATGCAGAATTGGCTTTCCACCAGGGCGCGGGGCGCGTGGCTTGCCGCGCTCGGCGCTGTCATCGCCGCAGGACTCGTGTTGCCGATCGACGTCCAGGCGGCGACGCCTGCCGGCTGCGCGGCGCTGCAAGCGAAATATCCGGACTGGAAGGGCAAGACCCTGGTCAACGCCATCAACCCGCATACACCGGGCTATGAGGCGATCGACCCCAAGGATCCCAGCAAATATGTCGGCTTCGACATCGATCTCGGCGAAGCGATCGGCGACTGCCTCGGCTTCAAGCTCACCTATAAGGCGGTGACGTTCGCGGCGCTCCTGACCACGCTCTCCAGCGGCCAGGCCGATATCGTGATCTCCGACATCTATGCCACCAAGGAGCGCGCCAAGGCGGCCGACTTCATCACCTATTCCAAGGTGTTCGACGGCGTGCTGGTGGCCAAGGGCAATCCGAAGGGCATCCACGGCATCGACATGACGCTGTGCGGCGCGGCCGCTGCCGAGAACACCGGCTATGTCGAGGTGCCGCTGGTGATGGATCTGGCGCCGAAGTGCAAGGAAGCCGGCAAACCCGAGCCGACCGTGCAGCTCTACGACAACAACGCCAACTGCATCCAGGCGATCCTGGCGGGGCGTGCCGACACCTATGTCAATGATGTCAACACGGTCGACCAGGCGGTGAAGGCGTATCCGGACAAGCTGGAAAAGGCGATCGCGGTGACGATCCCCTATTCCGTCGGCATCGCCGTGCCGAAGGACAAGCCGCAGTTCCGCGATGCCGTGATGGCCGCTTTGATCGAGGTGCAAAAGGCCGGCATCCATCAGGAGCTGTTGAAGAAGTGGGAGCTCGATCCCGCCAACTTCAAGGAGCCGGACATCCTCAAGGCGGATTGAGGTGGGGACGTCATTGCGAGCGAAGCGAAGCAATCCAGGAGCCACAAGGAAGACTGGATTGCTTCGTCGCTCCGCTCCTCGCAATGACGATACTTATGAGTAACGCGTAGGGTGGGCAAAGCGACTTGTCCGCCATAGCCCAAGGGCGACGGCGGAAGCGTGCCCACCATCCTGCTCGCAAGCCTGGCACGGTGGGCACGGCGCTCACGCGCCTTTGCCCACCCTACGTCTCAACGTCGTCGGACCGACCTGAACATATCGAGCACTGATGTCCCTGTTCCTGCACTACCTCAGCATGCCGTATCTGCTGCAGGGCATCGAGCTGACCCTGGAGGTCACGGCGCTCGGGCTCGGCGGCGGATTGATTCTCGGCCTGATCCTGGCGGGGATGCAACTGAGCCGGCTGTCGCTGCTCTCCGTCATCGCGCGCGGCTATGCGGTGATCTTCCGTGGCACGCCGTTGATCCTGCAGATGGTGTTTGCCTACGACGCGCTGCCGCATATCGGCATCAAGCTTCCGGCCGTCGCAGCCGCAGGCCTCGCGCTGGCCTGCAACGAAGCCCCCTTCATCGCCGAGATGCTGCGCTCAGGCGTGCTCGGTGTCGATCGCGGCCAACTGCTCGCGGGCCAGGCGCTGGGCATGACGCCTTCGGTCCTGATGCGCCGGATCATCGCGCCGCAGGCGATCCGCACCATGATTCCGGCGTTCGGCAATGAGGCGGTCGCCGCGCTGAAGAACTCCTCGCTGGCCTCGGTGATCGCGGTGCAGGAGTTGACCCTGCGCTCGACCCAACTGGCCTCCTCGACCTTCGACTTCTTCTCGATCTTCTTTGCCTCCGGCCTGATCTATCTGGTGCTGACCGGCGCGGTCAGCGTGATCCAGCTGGCGCTGGAATGGCTGCTCGATCTCGACCGCACCAGCCGCCAGCGCAAGCTCGCGGATTATCTGCCGCTATTTCTCCCTTGGCGCCGGGTTGACCTTGCGACCAAGATCGGGCCGATCGAGAAGACGGCTGTGCCGATCGACACGGAACCGACCGGTCCTGCCGGATCAGCGGATACGCCGCCGTTGGCCTTGACCCGCGCGGACCGCGAACGGCGCGCCGCCACGATAGCCCGCAACAATGTCGCAGTCGAAGTCACCGACCTGCGCAAGAGCTATGACGGCCACGCCGTGCTCAGTGGCGTCGACCTCACGGTGCGGATCGGCGAGGTCGTCGCCCTGCTCGGCCCCAGCGGCTCCGGCAAGAGCACCCTGCTTCGCTGCATCAATCATCTCGAGAATTGGGACTCGGGCGCCGTCCGTGTCGGCGGCAGGCGGCTCGGCCTCAGCGAGGATGGCAAGCGGCTGACACCGCGCGCCACCGCCAACGAGCGCGCCAATGTCGGCGTCGGCATGGTGTTCCAGCAGTTCAACCTGTTCGGCCATCTCACCGCCAAGGAAAATGTCGCAGGTCCGCTGCGTTGGGTGCATGGCCTCGGCCGCTTGGAGGCCGAGCGCCGCGCTGCCGAGTTGCTGGAACGCGTGGGCTTGAGCCATCGCGCCAATGCACTGCCGCGGCATCTGTCCGGCGGCCAACAGCAGCGGGTCGCGATCGCGCGCGCGCTGGCGCCGAACCCGAGCGTGCTGCTGTTGGACGAACCGACCTCGGCGCTCGATCCCGAACTCGTCAACGAGGTGTTGGAGGTGATCCGCCGGCTCGCGATCGACGACGGGCTGACCATGATCATCTCGACCCACCAAGTCCGCTTTGCCGACGAGGTCGCCGACCGCGTCGCCTTCCTCAATGGCGGCGTGATCCTGGAGGAGGGGCCCGCGCATGAGGTGCTGTCGCGTCCGAGCCATCCGCTGACCGCGCGCTTCCTTTCGGTGATGGACTCCGTTCACCAGCCGGCGGCGGTGCGATGACGCACGCTGTTGGAAATCGTGGCTCCTGCTACTTCGTGGCCATCCTTGGAGACGCCCGCCTGCGGCGGGCTCCTCAGGATGAGGACTGCTTCCGCAGTCGTAGGGTGGGCAAAGGCGCGAACGCGCCGTGCCCACCACCGATCGAGCGCGCTGCGTCGAGGTGGGCACGCTTCGCTTTGCCCACCCTACGGACTTTGTCCTCCGCACCAGCTTCAACCCTCATGGTGAGGCGGCGTGTAGCGCCGTCTCGAACCATGAGGCCCCGATGCACCACGCCGCCCCTGCTGCGATGACGCGCAACCAAATTACAGCATTCTCTCGACCACTGCGCCAAGAGGCCCTTGCATGAGACATCACCTGCTGCCGGTGTCACCGAAGACCATTCACTGGGGCTATTTCTCCAAGGTGGTCGCGCCCGCGCTGACCTTGCGCTCCGGCGATCGCGCCACCATCGAGACGCTGACCCATCATGCCAATGACGATTACGAGCGCATGATCAAGGACGACCCCGGCGCCGAGAGCGTGTTCCAGTGGACGCGCGAACACAAGGCGGTGGCGCGGCGCGGCTCCGGCCCGACCCAAGGCCCGTTCATCCGCGGCGCCGGCGAAGGCATCGGCGTGCATCTCCTCACCGGTCCGGTCGCGATCGAAGGCGCGGAGGTCGGCGACGTGCTGGAGGTGCGTATTCTCGACATCCGGCCGCGGCCGAGCTGCAATGCCTGCCACGCCGGCAAATGCTTCGGCTCCAATGTCGCGGCGAACTGGGGTTTCCACTATCATGATCTGATCGAGGAACCGAAGCCGCGCGAGGTCGTCACCATCTTCGAACTCGACACCATGGGCGAGCCGTTCGCCAAGGCTGTCTACAATTATGTCTGGACGCCCCAGATCGATCCCGATGGCATCGTGCATCCGACCATCGACTATCCCGGGGTCCGCGTCGATCACGCCACGATCACCAAGCGCGAGAATATCATGCCGGGGATCAAGGTCCCGGCGCGGCTGCATTTCGGCACCATGGGGCTGGCACCATCGGAAGCCGATTTCGTCTCCTCGATTCCGCCGAGCTATACCGGCGGCAACATCGACGACTGGCGCATCGGCAAGGGTGCGCGGATGTATTATCCGGTCGCGGTGCCCGGCGCCTATTTCTCGGTCGGCGATCCCCATGCCGCCCAGGGCGACAGCGAGCTCGGCGGCACCGCGATCGAGACCTCGCTGACCGGCGATTTCGAGTTTACCCTCCACAAGAAGAATGACCTCGGCGGCACGCCGCTCGAGGGCCTGACGCATCCCATGCTGGAAACCGATCAGGCCTGGTCGGTGTATGGCTTCACCTATCCGAACTATCTCGCCGAACTCGGCGCCAATGCGCAGACCGAGATCGCCAACCATTCCAGCCTCGACCGCGCCATGCGCGATGCGTTCCGCAAACTGCGCCGGTTCCTGATGACCGTGCATGGCCTGAGTGAAGACGAGGCGATCTCGCTGCTGTCGGTCGGTGCCGATTTCGGCGTCACCCAGGTGGTCGACGCCAATTGGGGCGTCCACGGCACCATCCGCAAGAACGTGTTCCGGTGTGATTAGTTGATCGCCGGCTGTCGCCGAGCGAGCGCAATGACGTTAACTCCGGCGCCATAATTGCTTTATCCCCTCATCCTGAGGAGCTTGGCGCAGCCAAGCGTCTCGAAGGACGAGGCCCGGATCGAGGCCTCATGGTTCGAGACGGCGCTGACGCGCCTCCTCACCATGAGGAACTACGAACGCAGCCAAGCCCTCTCTCCGGACGCGGGGAGAGTGAGAGTATCGCGCATCTGGCACGGGGGTTGCTTGAATTTCCCTGTGTCAGGTCATCTCATGAGTTTTCGTCCGTTCACCAGCGAGTCCTATGCGCAGGACGATCGTCCGGAGGCGTGGCGCGAAGTGTTGCGCGCGGTCGGCCTGCAGCCGGCGTCGCATCCTGCTTTTTATGACGGCCACGCCACGGCCTCGCTGCGCAGTACACAAGGCATCGCGCTGACGCGGCTCGCGGCGGGACCGCAAGTGATTGCGGGGCGGCCGCAACCGCAGGAAGATCTGCCGATCGCGCTGCTGCCGATCGAGGATGGCGCGCTGCTGCGCAGCCGTGATGGTCACCGCATCGTCCCGGCCGGCCACCTGCTGCTGCTGCCGCGCAATGGCGACTGGAGCCTCGCGTTCCAGCGCGACCTGCGCGCGATCGTCTTGTCGGTGACCTCGGATGCGCGGCCCGGCCGCATCAACAGCAAGCTCAGATTCGCAAAGCCGGAGGTGGTCGCGGCGACCGGGCTCGCCGAGATATTCTGCCGCACCCTGGATGCGACCGCGCGGTCCCTCGAAGTGCTCGCGGACAATGAGTGGAGCACGGTCGCGCAAAGCCTGGTCGATCTGTTGCTGACGCTGGCGCTGCGGCAATCGACGCCGGGGCTCGATGCCTGCAACAGCGCCACCCAGGCGGCGATCCTGCACCGGATCTGCCAGACCATCGAACGCAAGCTCGAAGACGAAGATCTGACACCGGCACGGGTCGCACAGGCCGAAGGCATTTCCGAGCGGTACCTGCAAAAACTGTTCGGCGGCGTCGGCGACAATTTCAGCCATTATGTCCGCGAGCGGCGGCTGCAGCGCGCTTTCGCCGACCTGTCCAATCCGACCGAGGCCAACCGCTCGATCTCGGAGATCGCCTATCGCTACGGCTTCGGCGATTCCGCGCATTTCAGCCGCGCCTTTCGGCAGCGCTTCGGCATGTCGCCGCGCGAATTCCGCCAGCAGGAAGCGGCGCGGGTCGCGATTCCATCGGCACCACAGGGACAGCGCGGCTGGCCGCACGAGGCACCGGCGCATTCGCGCGCGCATCAGACTGCAGCCACGGCCAAGTCCACCAATGTCCTTCCCGCACCGGCCAATGATCGGCAGGCCCCGGAGCGGCACAGCCGGCACCATCTCGCCGTCGAGGCTGCGCGGGTGCATTGGGGCTATTTCAGCCGCTCGCTGCCGCCGCAACTGGAGATCGCCTCCGGCGAAACCATCACGATTGAAACGCTGACGCAGCATGCCTCCGACGATCCCGAGCGGATGATCGCGGGCGATGCCGGCGCTGAGAGCGTCTTCGGCTGGACCAAGGACAGCAAGAATGTCGACCGGCGCGGCGCCGGTCCGATGGATGCCAGCGTGTTCGGGCGCGGCGCCGGCGAAGGCTTTGGCGTGCATATCTGCACCGGGCCGGTGGCAGTGACGGACGCGCAGCCCGGCGACGTGCTGGAGGTGCGGATTCTCGACATCGTGCCGCGGCCGAGCCGCAATCCGAATTTTGAGGGCCGGGTGTTCGGCTCCAGCGTCGCGGCCTGGTGGGGCTATCACTACAACGAATTCCTTTCCGAGCCGAAGCCACGCGAAGCCGTGACGATCTACGAGATCTTCGCCGATGGCGAGACGCCACATGCGCGCGCGCTGTATTCGTATCGCTGGGAGCCGCAAACCGATCCCTTCGGCGTCGTGCACCGCAGCTACGATTATCCGGGCGTCCCGGTGGCACCCGGCAGCGTCAAGCGCCGCCATGGCGTGCTCGACGGCATCCGGATTCCGCTGCGGCCGCATTTCGGCGTCATCGCGGTGGCGCCGCGCGAGCTCGACTTCGTCGATTCGATTCCGCCGTCCTATTTCGGCGGCAATCTCGACAATTGGCGACTCGGCAAGGGCGCGACCGTGTATCTGCCGGTTGCGGTCCCCGGCGCGCTGCTGTCGGTGGGCGATCCCCACGCGACCCAAGGCGACGGCGAACTCTCCGGCACCGCGATCGAATGCTCGATGACCGGCACCTTCCAGCTGATCCTGCACAAGAAGGGACAACTCGCAGGCAAGCCCTTTGCCGATCTCTCCTATCCCCTGATCGAGACCGCCACCGACTGGGTGTTGACCGGCTTCAGCCACCCGAACTATCTCGCCGAATTCGGCGCCCAGGGCCAGAGCGAGGTCTATGCGACCTCTTCGCTCGACCTCGCGATGAAGGATGCCTTCCGCAAGATGCGCCGCTTCCTGATGCACATCAAAGGCCTCAGCGAGGACGAGGCGATCGCGCTGATGTCGGCCGCGGTCGATTTCGGCGTCACCCAGGTCGTCGACGGCAATTGGGGCGTGCACGCGATCCTGAGCAAGCGGCTGTTTCCGGACGCGACGTGATCGCATCATTGATCGAGAGTCGCAGTTGGTAGGGTGGGCAAAGCGAAGCGTGCCCACCATCTATCAGCGCCTTGCATCGAAACGGTGGGCACGGCGCAACAGCGCCTTTGCCCACCCTACAATTCCAACCCCTCCAAACCCCGAGGATCACCACCATGCAATTCCACATGATCGCGGGCGGGCCAAAGCCCGTTGCGCCCTTCAGCCATGCGGTGGAGACCGACGGCATCGTTTTCGTCACCGGGCAGATGCCTGATACGCCGGAGGCACCGGGCGTGCTGCCCGAGGGCATCATCGCGCAGACGAAGGCGGTGATGCAGAACTTGAAGGTCATCCTCCAAGGTCTCAACCTCGGCCTCGAACATGTTGTGAT
>Ga0302322_100006535_pt1 | contig 10352 bp, 6 predicted proteins | sample Fen_T0_2_FD_203757 | JGI IMG/M metagenome (GOLD analysis project Ga0302322, IMG submission 203757) | Peat permafrost microbial communities from Stordalen Mire near Abisko, Sweden - Fen_T0_2 | ecosystem: Environmental > Terrestrial > Soil > Wetlands > Permafrost | place: Sweden: Abisko... | reverse complement strand
ATTTCATATCAATATAACGAGAGCTGGAAAGCCCAGCTGAATATCGATAATTTGCTCAACAAAGAATATATCCAATCATCGACGGGTCGCACCAATCTCTGGGTCGGCGCCCCGATTAATCTGCGGCTGAAAGTTACCTACAGCTTCTGATTTCTCCTTAGCCCCGGGACTCGTTCGGTTTTCGAACGAGTCCCTGAAATTTCTTCATCGTCGGTTTAGATTGTGGCTGCGGAACGCTGTTTGCTCGCACCTTGAGGTGTGCGGAGCGGAAGGCTATTCTGTGTTTTCTCCACCGCTCTCCCCAACCGGGTTCATCCCATCCATCATTTTGTCATGCCTTCTGTTCCGGACGCACACCCTGTAGTTAAGACCGACGGCTATGTGCCAGTCCGCGAGAAAATCGGCCTCGGCTGCGGTAAGGTGGTGGCCGACGGCAGCCACCTGACGCTGCACGTCCTGGTCAGTCCAATCTACAACGTCACGATGGGAGTGAGCCCCGCGTTGATCAGCACAGTGGTATTTATTCAGCGGTTTTGGGACGCGATGATTGATCCACTGGTTGGACAGTTCTCCGACAATTTTCGCTCGCGCTGGGGACGGCGACGGCCACTGCTCGCTGTTGCTTCGTTCCCCGTCGCAATTCTTTTTGCCGCATTATGGTGGTTCCCACGTGAGGCCAGCGAACACGTATTATTTTTCTACCTCCTGCTGGTATCGCTTGCATTTTATGTCGCGCATTCGCTGTTCGCGATGCCACTGATGGGACTGGCGGTCGAGGCCACTGACGACTACCACGAACGTACGCGGTTGATGGGAATCATGCAGTCGTTTGGTTTCGCGATCCAAATCCTGAGCCAATGGATCTTTGCGTTTACACAGCGCTCGTTTTTTGGCGGCACGATTACCGGGCTGCGCTGGGTCACAGGTGGCTGCGCTGTCGTTTTCTTCGTCGCCGGTCTCGCCCCTGTTTTCCTCTGTCGCGAGCGCCATTACGAACGCGTCGCTGCACGCCAGCCCACGCTTCCGTTGCTCGCGAGCTTGCGCGCCGTGCGCGATAACAAGCAGTTCATGACACTCTTGATGGCACGCTTCATCGCGAGTTTTTGCTACAATATTGTCAGCATGCTCGTGTTCTATATGAACGCATATTATGTGTTCGGCGGAGATGTGAAAGGCTCGTCGATCGCGTTTGGTTTTGTCGGTTCGTCTTACCACGTGGCGGCAATTCTTGGCTCGCTCCTGATTTTCCCATGGCTCACACGGCGGTTGGGCAAAAAGCGCGTTTTTGAAATTGCTGCGGTTGTGCTGATGGTCGGTTGTATTTCGAAACTTTTCCTCTACCAGCCCGGCCGCCCTTGGCTGCAGTTATTTATCGTGGGTGCGAACGGGCTCTCGAGCTCGGGTATGGCTCTCATGGCCGCTGCCATGCTCGGCGATATCGCCGATCTCGACGAAAGCCAAACGGGCCTCAGGCGCGAGGGGCTGTTTGCGGCGGTGCTAAGCTGGTTCGAAAAAGCGGGCACGTCGTTCGGCACCTTGCTCGGCGGCGGCGTACTCGTCTGGATCGGATTTAACGCAAAGCTCGGCGCGCAATCGGAACACACCCTCGCGTTGATGAAGTTTAGTTACTTCCTCATGCCCTTCCTCGGCGCGCTTCTCACGCTTTTCATTATTCGCCGCTACAATCTGAGCGAAACGCGCGCGTTCGAAATCAAAGCTGAGCTGCAGCGCCGCCGTGCTGAAAGCCAGGAAGCGGCAAACGCACCCGCATGATTTTCCAACAGGCAAACGCGTTAACGCCAGGCGTGAGCAATTTTTATCCTTTCTAAAAACTCTTTCACAAACCATGTCTTCCGCTCACCGCTTCGAAGCACGTCACTTGATTGATCGTGCCACCGCCGAAGAAAGTCTCCGATTTGTCCTCTCGAAAATCGACGCCAACCTGCCCTTTTTTACGGATCAATTCCCCACCCCCGTAGGCAAAAACAATGTCTACACGCCGATTCCTAACAATTATTGGACCACCAGTTTTTGGACCGGGATGGTCTGGCTCGCCTTTGAAATTACGGGTGACACAAAATATCGGCGTATCGCTGAACAGCATCTCGAGAGTTTCCGTGAGCGGCTGGCCAAGAGGATAGAAACCGATACCCACGATCTGGGCTTTCTCTACACGTTGTCATGCGTGGCTGGATACAAGCTGACGCAAAACACGCAGGCCAAAGCCACTGCTCTCGCCGCCGCCGATTTGCTCATGGCCCGTTATTTTGAAAAAGCCGGCATCATCCAAGCCTGGGGCAATCTCGAAGACCCCAAGGAGCGGGGTCGCATGATCATCGATTGTTGCATGAATCTCCCGCTGCTCTATTGGGCCACCGAGATCACCGGCGACTTAAAGTATAAAAACGCCGCCTATCGCCATGCTCAACAGTCAGCGCGTTATTTGGTTCGTCCGGATAGTTCGACTTATCACACGTACTACATGGACACTGAAACCGGCGCACCGAAGTTCGGTAAGACGAGCCAAGGCTACTCCGACTCGTCGTGCTGGGCGCGCGGTCAGGCATGGGGCGTCTACGGATTTTCGCTGAGCTACATCTACACCCGCGACGCTTCATTTTTAACCCAAGCCAAACACCTCGCAGATTATTTCCTAGAACGCCTGCCAGAAGACGCTATTTGTTATTGGGATCTCATTTTTACCTCAGGAAAAGAAGAACGAGACGCCTCCGCTGCAGCCATCATCGTTTGCGGTCTGCTGGAATTAATCAAACATCTACCGCCAATCGACCCGGATCGGTCGCGCTACGAAAACGCCGCTCACGCGATGCTTGTCTCGCTCACGCAAAACTACACGAGCAGAGATCTGCCGTCCTCGAACGCGGTCTTGCTTCACTCCGTCTACGCCAAGGGCAACGGGCTCGGTATCGATGAAAGCTGCATCTGGGGCGATTATTTCTATTTGGAAGCACTTGTCCGCGTGACGCGCAACTGGCAGCTTTATTGGTGAATGCGCGTGATTGCGCATCCGCCTTCACGTCCATGTCCCCAATACCGTTACAATCCATAGCGCCAAAACTTCCTCCGGGCATCCTCTACGGCGGAGACTACAACCCTGAACAATGGCCAGAGGCTGTGTGGCAGGAAGACGTGCGCCTGATGCGCGAAGCCGGGGTTAACTTCGTGAGTTTGGCGATTTTTTCCTGGGCGAAAATCGAACCGCGCCTAAACGAATTTTCGTTTGGCTGGCTTGATCGCATCATAGACTTGCTCTGGGAAAATGGGGTTTCGATCAATCTCGCCACCGCAACAGCGTCACCTCCGGCTTGGTTTTCCTGTGCTCATCCGGAGAGTTTGCCGGTCGACGAAAACGGCACCCGGCTTTCGATCGGCTCGCGTCAGCATTATTGTCCTAATAGTCGCGCCTACCGCACTGCCTCGGCTCGGCTTTGCAAAAAAATCGGTGAGCGCTATGCGCATCACCCGGCAGTGGCGTTATGGCATCTCAACAACGAGATCGGCTGCCACAGTCATACGTGCTATTGCGAAACCTGCGCCAGCGATTTTCGAGTGTGGTTGAAAGATCGATACAGCACGCTTGAAGCTCTGAATGACTCGTGGGGAACTGCTTTCTGGAGCCAATCCTACGGCAATTGGGAGGAAATCCAACCGCCGCGAAAGATGATGACCTTCCGCAATCCCGGCCAGGTACTCGATTATACGCGCTTCATGAACGATGCGATGCGCGGAATACTCGTCGGTGAGATCACTGCCCTGCGCGAAGTTGCACCGGACGCAAAAGTCACCACAAACGGACTCGGTTTTTTGCGGCAAACAAACTATTTCGATTGGTACAAACACGTCGACATAGCCGCATGGGATTCTTACCCCGATCCGACGGCGGAATTGGGTGATATTCGCGGCGCAGCATTCGGACATGATCTGTTCCGGTCTCTCCGCGGCGGCCAACCTTTCATTTTAATGGAGCAAGTCACCTCACAGGTGAACTGGCGCTCGGTGAACGCACTCAAGGCACCGGGGCAGATGCGTGCGTTGACCTATCAGGCGATGGCGCGCGGTGCAGATGGGCTCATGTTTTTCCAATGGCGTGCCTCAAAAGCCGGAGCAGAAAAATTCCACGGCGCAATGGTGCCGCACTATGGCCCAAGCGGTCGCATCTTTCAGGAGGTAAAAACACTCGGCGCCGAACTGAAGAAATTAGCGCCACTCGCTGGTTGCAGAACTTCTGCCAAAATCGCACTCATTGTCAGTTGGGAGAATCGCTGGGCCATCGAGCTGGAATCTAAGCCAACCCAATTCGATTATGCAGCCATCGTTGCGGACTTCTATCGCCCCATTTGGGAGGCAAATCTGGCTGTAGACATTATAAGCCCCGAAGCACCACTCGATGGGTACACAGTGGTCGTCGCACCCGCTCTGTATCAGATTTCTCAGGACGAATCGACTCGCCTCAAACAATACGTTGAAAAAGGGGGCACCTTGGTGATGTCGTATTTCAGCGGCGTCACCGATAAGCGCGACCATATCTGGCTAGGCGGCTATCCAGCGACTTTGAAAGACGTATTCGGCCTCGTCGTTGAAGAATGGCAGCCGCTGCTTCCTGGTGAGACCCACGCGCTGATCCACGAAGGCGAAACAAAATCGAGCCGGTGCTCCCGATTCTGTGAATTGATTCACCTCCACGGCGCACAGCCAATAGCTCGGTACGCGGAGAGTATCTTCGCCGAGCGCGCAGCGATCACGACGCACCGTTTTGGCCGTGGTGAAGCCATTTATATCGGAACCCAGCCTGAGCCTCAATTTTTGCAGCGATTGTTTGCACAGGTGTTTTTAGAACGTGGGCTTAAGCCGCCATTATCCGCGGTAGCTGGTATCGAACTCGCCCTAAGAGCCAACGATCAAGACGAATTTCTTTTCGTCATCAATCACCAGCCAACTGAATCCGAGATCGATTTTGCCAACTGGGCAGGAGTCGATCTCCTCACAAAAAAAATCTGCTCAGGCCGCGAAAGCATTCCCGGCTTCGGAGTAAAAATCCTCAAGCGATCACGGCCGTCGGCGGGGTGAGCACGGCCTCGTAACGGCTCGCAAAGCAGATCAACGACCCGTCATGCCTCCGCCGCCTCTATCTTTTTGCGTTCATCCCTTCGCCGCAGTCGACGAAGGACTCGATCGCATTCTCCGATTCGATCAGGGCCTAGGTGAAATCGCTTGGACTTATCCGCTCAAAGAAAAGTGCCGGTCGTTGCAGTGGCTCCCTTCCGGGGTTTTGCTCGCGGCCTGTGACACCGGTTTTCTAGAAATCGACAGCGCGAGCGGACAGCTTCGCCGCACAAAGCGTATCGCCGACACCGGAGTTATTTCGGTCGAACGCCTCAGCAACGGACACACACTTCTTGGTGGTGTCGGGTTGACCAAATCCGATACGATCGAGTTCTTGGAACTCGACTCCCGTGGCACTCTCTTTCGCTCCACGCAGTTTTCCGGCGATTATGTTCGCCGCTCGAGCGCAACTCGGCAGAACACAATTCTCTTCACCTGCGACACCTGCGTGAACGAGGGCGATTGGTCTGGCCGGCTCGTTAGGAAATTTTCCATTCCAGGGTTTAGACACGCGTGGAAAGCTCTACGCGCCGCCGACGGCACCACTTTTATTTCCGCCGGATACGGTGCCTTCATTGTACAATGCGACCAGGATGGACAGGAGCTCCGACGCTGGCACTGCGCGAGCGATCGAGAAGAAATTCGCCCATTTTTCTTCGGCGATTTCACCCCACTCCCCAACGGAGGAATACTCGTCTGCAACTGGCTCGGTCATGGATCCGATTTAGGTGCGTCAGGGTACTCACTCCTGGAATTTGCAGCGGACGGCGCGCTGGTCGGAGCGTGGCGTGACAGCCGGCACACTTCATCCCTGCAAACGTTCGCACTCTCTCCACGGTAACCTTTATCTTAGCTTTTCAACTATACCATGAATACACTGCCATTTTCGACAAATCCGCTGCGTACACGCGCCGACGTGCAGCAGCTGCTCCGCGATCTCGTCGAGCCCATGGTTCCGCATTTCTCAAAGGGCCGCGCCGAAGTGCATCTCGGCGAAAATCGCGCACTTTACGGCGATCCCGCGGGCTGGCTCGAAGGCTTTGCCCGGCCGCTTTGGGGCCTCGTGCCACTCGCCGCGGGCGATGGAGATTTCAAGCACTGGTCCCTCTGGCGCGAGGGTCTCGATTCAGGAACCAATCCGTCCCACCAAGAATTCTGGGGACTGGCAGGCGACTTCGATCAACGCAGTGTAGAACAGGCCGCCATCGGCTTCGGCCTCGCCCTCACCCCAAAAACGGTCTGGGACCCGCTCTCCAGTGATGCGAAGAAACGCCTATCCACCTGGCTGCAGCACATCAACGACGTGAAGCTGGTGCAGAGCAACTGGCTGTTTTTTCGCGTACTCGTGAATCTCGGACTGCGCCGCTGCGGCCAACCGTGGTCACCCGACCGCATCAATGCCGACCTCGACCAGATCGATCAGTTTTATCTCGGCGATGGGTGGTACTCCGATGGCAAAACCTATCCGCCAGGTTATCGCGATGGCCGACTGGGCTACTACTATATTCCGATGGCTTTTCACCTCTATAGCTTGATCTATGCGCGGCTCGCCTCGGACTTCGACCCAACGCGCTCCGCCCGGTATGTGGAACGTGCACGCTCGTTTGCCCGAGATTTTGTTTATTATTTTTCTGCTGATGGTTCGGCTTTGCCCTTTGGACGGAGCCTGACTTATCGATTCGCGCAAGGTTCGTTTTGGGGCGGACTCGCGTTTGCCGCGGTTGAAGCGCTCCCGTGGGGCGTCATCAAGGGACTCTATCTGCGACATCTGCGTTGGTGGATGCAGCAGCCGATTTTTTCCGAGACCGGCCTGCTCACCATTGGCTACGTTTACCCGAATCTGCACATGGCCGAGAGCTACAACTCACCCGACTCACCGTACTGGGCGCTCAAGGCCTTCCTTCCCCTCGCGCTGCCACAAACCCATCCTTTCTGGGAAGCCAAGGAGGAGCCACTGCCGCCACGCCGAGCGGTTGTCACGATTCCAAAAGCCAACCTGATTATCGCCACCGATCCCGTGCGTCGCGAGATCACCGCGCTCACACCCGGCCAGCCTGTCTACGACTGGCCGCGCAATGCACCGCATAGGTATTCAAAATGCGCATACTCCACCCGCTTTGGCTTCAACGTTCCTGCCGGCGCACCCACCCTGGCCGAAGGTGGCTTGGACAATGGTATTTCCGTCAGCGACAACAACCGCTTCTTCCGCGTCCGGGAGCATTGTGAAGACTCAGTCATCAAGGACGGCGTGGGCTATTCGCGATGGCGCCCATGGCCCGATGTTGATATTCAGACTTGGATCATCGCCGCGCCAAATGCTCACGTGCGTATTCATAAACTGACGACCGCCCGAAAGCTCTGGCTGATCGACGGTGGCTTCCCGATCGCCTACACGCGAAAAAGCACCCTCGAACAAATTCCGGCGGGAGAACCGGGGCCAATCGTACGCGGCCCGAACGGCGCCTCACTCATGTGCCGCCTGCTCGGTGAACAACAACCGGAGTGCGCCGAACTCGGCGCTAACAGTTCCCTGCTGGCATCGCTCACCGCGCTGCCCCTGCTCCGCTCTTCCTACGAAGCAGGCCGCGAGTACTGGTTCGCCAGCTATGTCGCCGGTAGCGGAACGCGTGACGACGATTTTCCTGCAGCCCTGGAATACACCGTGCAGATCGACGGCTCCGTCACTCGTGTCCTGCGGAACCAGGTGCCATGGTGGTCCTCGGAATCCGAAACAACCGGCAAATCTTCATCCAGCCGTCTGGCTGAAATTTCGCGTTCTGTCTAACGCGCGCCAACGATTCTCTACATTTTGTTGCAGCAGGCTGCTCACCGTTCCCTACGTGCCCAGTCATCCCACGTGTTTGGAGAGCCACGAACCCTCCTGGAAACTCGCAGCACAAATTGCCAGCCATTCTAGCTTTCCTACAAGAACCAAGGCCCGCACCGACCTCCGTCCAAAACCGGGGAAAGGCATAAAACGTCCCTTCAACCTCCGCTTTTCATCATATAACACGTTAATAAATTAGTTAATTGATAAGATCAGGGTCCGCACTTACCTAGGAGAGAAGGCGCTGGGCGGATTTGGGCCACAAGATTACAGATCCGGCCAATTGCTTCATCCAACTCCTTAGTCTGGCCCAAACGCGGGCGACGATAAACCCAATTCAATCATAACTTATGCTCCAAGGTGACATCAGCGAGTTTTCTGCGGAAACTGGCAGGGGTCTTTCCGGTGGCTTTTCGGAAGGCCGAATAAAATGTCGGTGTTGTTCCAAACCCGCTTTCGACAGCGATCGTATCTATGGTGATCTTTTGTGACATCTGCATCAGTGCTTCTGCGCGTTGCACGCGCAGCTTGGTGAGATATTCGTGGGGCGAACTGGCTAGGTTTTCTCGGAAGCGCATTTCGAGCGTTCTTTTTGACACACCTACGTGCTCCGCAATGAGGGTAACGTTGAATTGCGCCTTCAAATTACCCCTCATGTAATCCAAGGCCTTCTGCATTACAGTGTCTGCACAGTATAACATGTCTGTGGATTGACGCGCCGCGATTCCGTCGGAATTCAACAGCAAGTCCTCCCTGGGAGGTGGGGCGCCCTGCATCATGCGATCGAGAAGAGCCGCTGCTTCCCAGCCGACCCGCTCCGAATTCCGGTAGATACTGGTTATGGATGGAACCGTGTGCTCACAAATGGTTTCGTCATTATCCATCCCGATGACCGCGATATCATCTGGAATCCGCAAGCCTGCTTCTTGACACGCCTCAATAACAAATTGAGCCCGGTAATCGTGCACGGCGAAGATGCCGCACGGCCGAGGAAGTCCGCGAAGCCATTTGGCAAGTCCGGCGATGCGCTGCGTCCAACTCTGTTTGGATTCGCTACGGGAAGCGCGGAGTAAGGCTGTGGCGGTCACGCCGGAGTCGGCCGCTCGTTCGCAGAAACCCGCCCGCCGCTGGTCGGAATACCAGAGATTCTGCCAGCCAAAAAAAGCGAGGTTTCGCAATCCACGCTCCAAGAGATGATCGGCGGCCAAGCGTCCGGCTTGAAAGTGATTCACCATTACGCGTGGAACCCCGAAAGATCGCGGCAGCCCTCCGGCGAGGTTAACGACAGGAATTCCCATCCGCTTTGCGTTGCGAAGTTCACGCTCATTGTTCGAGACGGCGATGATTGCGTCTCCCTTCCACCCGCGCATTGAACCAAGAGTGAGTGCTGACTCTTCCGCGCCACGCAGGGTTGGTGGACTGCTAAAAAGATGCCACCCACCTTGTTCGCGGGCATAGCGCCGTATACCGTCGAGGCAGCGAGCGATCCAAGGGACGGATGCGGGATAAAGAAGCGCTACTTTTCTTGTTTTTGGACTGCGCATTTCTTTACCTTGTTTGCGCATTCCTTCGATTGTGCGCAACGTCAAACAAAGTAGGATTAGCGATGATTTCTGAAATCTCCGCCCCCACCCCAAACCGGCGAATAATAAAATCACTTATTTATAAAACTACTTAATAGGACCAATTCCATGAAAAGCGCCTTCACCGTAAATAACCCTGACTTTAATCTCAGTCCGTACACCGGGATGACAAGGAAGCACTACATTGACTGCGCGAAATACGTGCTGGAGCGGGCCTTCTCACATGTAAAATCACTGGAGACTGCGATCGTTTTCCCGAGCGTTCCCGGCAAATCCTATCCCCAGCCCAATGATCCAGCTTGGCGCCACCGGGCAAATGAATTCGAGGCGTTGGAGCGAACTTTCGTGTTAGCCGCACCGCTGATCCACGTGGATCCGGAAATGTCTATCAAGGGCATTCGGCTGCGCGACTATTACAGTCTTCACCTCTACAACGCAATGACCCCGGGCCATGCCAATAGCATTCCGATGCCGGAGGATTTGCCCGACGCCACCTATCAATTTACCTGCGAGTTTGGCGGTTTGACCAAGACATTGCTTCTGATGCCCGACGCGGTGTGGTCCTCTCTCACAAAAAAGCAGCAAGACGAGATGGCGGTCACCATTTCCAAATGGGCGCATCATCGGACAACCCAGAATAACTGGCGGCTCTTCAATATCTGCGCTCTGTCTTTCTTGAAGAAGAACGGCTATGCCATTGATGACGCCTTGTTGAAGAGTCATCTCTTGTGGATCGCCTCCTATCACGCGGGAAACGGGTGGTACCTGGAACAAAGCTACAATTATTACACTATCAGTCTATTTGTGGCTTATGGAAC
>Ga0302322_100006534_pt1 | contig 10352 bp, 7 predicted proteins | sample Fen_T0_2_FD_203757 | JGI IMG/M metagenome (GOLD analysis project Ga0302322, IMG submission 203757) | Peat permafrost microbial communities from Stordalen Mire near Abisko, Sweden - Fen_T0_2 | ecosystem: Environmental > Terrestrial > Soil > Wetlands > Permafrost | place: Sweden: Abisko... | reverse complement strand
GGTCGTCGTGAACGCGGTCCGCGGCATGAAGACCGGCCACGGCTACGACGCCCTCAAGGGCGAGTACGGCGACATGTTCGAGAAGGGCATCGTCGACGCGGCCAAGGTGACCCGGTCCGCACTCCAGAACGCGGCCTCGATCGCGGCCATGGTCCTCACGACCGAGACCCTGATCACGGACCTCCCCGAGAAGGAGAAGGCCGGCGCCGGCGGCGGCCACTACCACGGCGGCGGCGGGATGGACTTCTAGTCCGACACTTCGCAGCAACAACGGCCTCCGGCGGCTTCGGCCACCGGGGGCCGTTTCGATTCCGTGGACCCCCACCGACGGGGCTCGCCGCCACCCCGAGCAGGGCCTCGGGCCTGCCCACCACCCAGCCGATGCTTCTGCCACGACCGCCTGCTGGGCTGGTCGACCGGGGGCGGAAGTCGGTGAGCAGAATGGCGACACGAGCGGTCAGAAGGGTCTTCTCGGCGGGGATCCTGCTCGGGCTGATCGCCTTCGTGCCGGTCGTCGCAAACGCGGCCAACGCGGCCGTGTCGAGCGTGGCGACCCCAGCCGTGACAGTTGCGTCAACGTCGATCGGCACGCCCGAGACGCCGTTCGATGCCAGGCCGCTCGTGCTGCTGCTCGTCGCCGGAGGGATCGGCTCGATGGGCGCCCTCGTCCGGGAGCCAGTCCCGGAGGGTCGTCGCACCCGACGCTGACCGAGTCCGCGTATCCTCCTTGCGCCCAGCCGGAGCGAGGAGCGACCCCACCATCGAAACCCAGACCGACGACCCGAATCTCGACGCGCCAGACGACGAGCCGCCGCCGGACCCGCCGCTGACGCTGCGTCGGGCGGCGCTGCGCATCGGCATCGTCGTCGCCATCGTCGCGGCGGTGCTGGTCGCCGGCGCGGTCAACGGTGTCGGGCCGCTCGCCCGGGTGACCCCCGCCTACGAGGTCACCGACCCCGCGGAGATGCTCGCACGCTCGCTCCAGTCGGTGATCGACGCGAGCTCGGTCCACGTGGCGGCGAGTGTCACGGGGCAGGTGCCGGGCGCGCTCGTGGGCCGCTCCGACGCGACGGTCGCCCTCGACGGCACCCAGGCGGCCCTCGACCTGCGGCCCCAGGACGCGCGCACGCACCTGGTGTTCGGCAGTCCCGATCTCGGCCTCGCGGTCGAGGCCATCACGAGCTGGGACACCATGGCGTACCGGTTCGATGCCGGAGGCTGGACCAAGGGCTCGCTCGCGAGCGTCGTCGCGGGCACGGGGATCGACGCCAACCCGCTCACGCTCGTCGACCGGATGCGCAAGTGGCTGGCCAGTCCCGGCGCGCCCGTGCCGACGTCGAGCGACGTGCCCTGCGGCGCGCCGTCGGGCCAGTGCCGGCAGGTCGCCGTCTCGCTCGGCCGGGAGGCGGGCGACGTGCTCCTCAAGGCGTTCCCGGGTAGCGGCGCCGCCAATGTCGGGGCCACCACGACCGAGGTCACTCTCCTGACCGACGCCACGACGCTGCAGCCGGCGCACCTGGTGGTCATGGTCCGCAACGCCGACGGCTCGCTGGCGGTCACGATCGAGGCCGACTTCTCGCTGTGGAACTGGCCGTCGGTCATCCCGGACCCGCCGAGCAAGTAGGGCGCCGCGACCACAGGCGAGGCGGCCCGCCCAACCTAGAATGGGCAGGTGAGTCCCACGTCCCCCGGCAGTCGGCCAAGCCGCCGTCGATCCCGTCTCGAGGAGCCCGCCGTCCAGGGCACCTGGCTGGACTTCGGCGAGCCCGGCGCGTCCGACGAGACCGCCGCCGCTGCTGATCCGACCGGCGCGTCGCCGCCGGTCGAGGTCGCCCCCGAGGAGCCCGACTGGCTGCGCGACGCCCCGCCCGACCCCGTGCTCGAGGCGACCGGTCCGGCCCTCGACCCTGAGGCGGTCGCCGCCGCGATCGCCGCCCGCCGCGAGGCGCGCGCCGCGGAGATCGTCAACAACCTCAACCCCGAGCAGGCGCGCGCCGTCACCACGACGGACGGCCCGCTGCTGATCCTCGCCGGCGCCGGCTCCGGCAAGACGCGCGTCGTCGCGCACCGCATCGCGTACCTCATCGGCGTGAAGGCGGTCCAGCCGCGGAGGATCCTCGCGGTCACGTTCACCAATCGCGCCGCTGGCGAGCTTCGCGAGCGGATCGCCGCGCTCGCGGGCGACGCCGGCAAGGACGTCGACGCGGGCACGTTCCACGCCCTGTGCGCGCGCGTGCTGCGGCGCGACGGCGAGGCGATCGGGCTCGACCGCCGCTTCGTCATCTACGACACCGACGACCAGCAGCAGCTGATGAAGCGGATCCTCGCCGAGCAGGACCTCCCGGCGACGGGCGAGTTCCGCCCAGCCGCGATCCTCGGGGCCATCAGCCGCGCCAAGAACGACATGCTCGACGCCGACTTCCTCGCGGAGAACGCGACCACCCACAAGGAGCGGGTGATCGCCACGCTGTTCACCCGGTACGACGAGCGGCTCCGCGCCGCGGGCGCCCTCGACTTCGACGACCTGCTGCTCAAGGCGGTCGTGCTCTTCGACCAGGCGCCCGAGGTGCTCGAGCGCTACCAGGCGCGCTGGCGCTACCTCCACGTGGACGAGTACCAGGACACGAACCGGCCGCAGTACCTCTGGGTCCGCGCCCTCGCCGCCGCCCACCGGAACCTGTGCGTCGTGGGCGACGACGACCAGTCCATCTACGGCTGGCGCGGCGCGAACGTCCAGAACATCCTCGACTTCGAGCGCGACTACCCCGACGCCGCGGTCGTCAAGCTCGAGCAGAACTACCGCTCCACGCAGCTCATCCTCGACGCGGCGCACGCCGTGGTCTCGCGCAACGAGCGGCGCACGGACAAGAAGCTCTGGACCAACAACCAGGGCGGCGTGCCCATCCAGCGGTTCGAGGCGTACAACGAGGAGGAGGAGGCCGAGTGGATCGGCCGTCAGGTCGAGGGCCTGGTCGGCTCGACCGGCAAGGGCGGGTGGCTGACGCGGCGGGCCGACGACGACGAGTCCACGCGGTTCCGGGCCAAGGACATCGCGGTGATGTACCGGATGAACAGCCAGTCCCGCGCCATCGAGGAGGCGTTCCTCCGCTACGGGATCCGCTACCAGCTCGTCGGCGGCACCCGGTTCTACCAGCGGCGCGAGGTGAAGGACGCGCTGGCGTACCTCCGGGTGCTGCGCAGCGACACGGACAGCGTCAGCTTCGAGCGGATCATCAACGTGCCGGCGCGGGGGATCGGCGACAAGAGCGTCGAGGCCCTCCGGCGATACGCGGACACGGGCGCGGGGTCCGTCCTGGGGGCGCTGCAGGCGGCGGCACGGGGCGAGGTCGAGGGGATCGGCCCCAAGATCCGGACGGCGATCGGGGAGTTCGCGAGCCTCGTGGTCAAGCTGCGCGCCCGGCTGGGCGTCCTGCCGCTGCCCGAGCTGCTCGACGAGGTGCTCGAGGCGTCGGGCTACCGGGCCATGCTCGCCGACGGCTCCGAGGAGGGCGAGGACCGCTGGGCGAACCTGCTCGAGCTGCGCGAGGTCACGCGCCGCTATGACGACCTCTCGCCCGAGGACGCGCTCGACCGGCTGCTCGAGGAGACGGCGCTCGTCGCCGACCAGGACAGCTACGAGGGCGAGGCCGACGCGGTCACGCTCATCACGCTCCACGCCGCGAAGGGCCTCGAGTTCCCGGTCGTGTTCATCGGGGGCATGGAGGAGGGCGTCTTCCCGCACAACCGGGCCCTCGACGACGAGCACGAGCTCGAGGAGGAGCGCCGGCTCGCGTACGTGGGCATCACCCGGGCCAAGCGGCGGCTGTTCCTCTCGCACGCATGGCGGCGGGCGACCTGGGGCGGGGGCGGGATGAGCATCCCGAGCCGCTTCCTCCTCGAGATCCCGCAGGAGCTGATGACCGGGCCGCGCCTCGACCCGAGGGTGACGGGCGAGCTCGGCGCGGACCTGGACCCGGACGTGGTGTTCCGCGAGCGCGGGTCCCGCCTGGGCGGCTCGTTCACGCGGCCCGGCGGCGGGGCGTTTCGGCAGGGGAGCGGGCGGCCGGGGGCGCCGCCGCCGGGCGAGACCTTCCGGCCGACGCGCGATCTCGGGGCCAAGCGCGAGGCGTTCGCGAACGGGGCGCCGTCCGGGTCGCTCGGACGGCAGCCGTTCGTGCCCTCGGGCGGGGAGGCGTCGAACTCATCGTCCTCGTCGTTGTCCACGCTGCCCTCGTCAGCCGGTCTGCCGCCCGGTGTCACCCGCGGGTTCCCGCAGCGTCCGGTCGTCCCGGGCGAGCGCCGCTATCGCGACGGCGACCGGGTGCGGCACGCGCGCTGGGGTGACGGCATCGTGATCACGTCGAAGCTCACGCGCGACGACGAGGAGGTCCAGGTCGCGTTCAAGAACCCGGAGGTCGGCCGCAAGACGATGCTGGCGAGCCTTGCCAACCTCGAGGTGATCGGGTAGGGGAGCGCCCCGGGCGGATCAGCCCGCGAGGTGGGGCCGGTGCTCGGTGTAGTGGTCCCACGTGTCGCCCTCGACCGTGCGAACGCCGGTCTGGCCGAACCAGGGCTGAACGCCCTCGTCGAACAGCTCGCGGTCGGTCGCCGACTCGACGGTCGCGAGCAGCTCCTCGAACGACGACGCCTCGCCGGCCCGCACGTCCGCCGCGGATCGATCGAGGTTGTCGGCGAGGACCCGGGCGTTGTGCACATCGATGTTCCAGTCGTCGCCCTCGTCTGGGGACGGGTCCACGCCCGACCGCAGACCAGCGAGGACGGCGGCGGAGTGGCGGTGCCACCACTCGATGTGGGCCACGACGTCCTTGCGCGTCCAGCCCGGCATGCCGGGGGCGTCGGTCAGCAGGTCGGCATCCGAGCACGACGCGATGGCCGCCGCCATCCCGGCGTGGCTGCCGCGCATGGCGTCGAGGACGGCCCCCTTGTCGCGAAGCCTCGCGCCCAGGTGCGCCGCGTGCTTGGCGTAGTGGGCAGACGTGTCGCCGACGACCTCGTCGGCGGTCGCGCCCTCGATCCACGGCTGAACGCCCTCGTCGAACAGCTCGTGGTCGCTCGCGGCCTCCACGGCCGCCACGAGCTCCGCGAACGACGCCGCGAAGCCCTGCCGCACGTCGTCGCCGGAGCGCCCCTCGTTCGCCGCCTTCGCCCGCGCGTTCTCGGTGTCGATGTCCGCGTCGTCGGCGTCGGGAGACGGGTTCACGCCACTGCCCGCGCTCACGACCAGATCGGCGGCGTAGCTGTGCCAGTGCTCGAGGTGGGCGAGGACATCCTTGCGGGTCCAGCCGTCAAGGTCGGCGGGCACGACGAGCAGCGCCTCGTCGCTGAGCGAAGCCACGGCCGCGGCGATCGGGGCGTGGGCGGCGTGCACGGCCGCGAGCAGGTCGGTCTTGTCCATCCGCGGAGCCTACCGCGCAGCGAGCCAATCGTCGCGCGACAGCCGGTACGTGACATGCGCCGAGAGCGGGTGGTCGGCCGCGAGGCGGGGATGAGCGAAATCTGAGGCGGGATCGTGCGTCATGCCAATCCGCGCCATCACGGCCCTCGAGCGGGTGTTGGTCGCTGCCGTGAGGGACACCAACGCTCCGAGCCGCAGCGTCCCGAACGCGAACCCGAGCGTCGCGCGGGCAGCCTCCGTGGCGTAGCCGAGGCCCCAGGCGCCCCTGGCCAGACGCCAGCCGATCTCGATGCCGGGCACGGGCGACCACGACGGCACCGAGAGGCCGGCGAAGCCGAGGAAGGCGCCGTCCCAGAGCCGCTCGAGCGCCCACAGGCCGAAGCCGTCATCGATCCAGTGGCGCTCGATCGCGTCGGCGAAGGCGTCGCTCTCCTCGCTGGTCAGCGCGCGTGACAGCGTGGCGGCGACGTCCGGGTCGGCGTTGAGCGCGGCGAACGGCGTGCGGTCCTCCGGCCGGAACTCCCTGAGCAGGAGCCGCTCGGTGCGCAGGCGCAGAACGGGGGCGACGTCGTCAGACATGGCCATATCGTGACAAACAGGTGGCGCGCGTGCCGGATAGACTCCGGATCGATGACCGAACCGCTCCCCGTTGACCCCGCACTGGTCGAGCATGCCGGCGCCCTGGCCCCGGATGCCGCCGCCGCGCGCCACGCGGACCTGGCCGACCAGATCCGCCGCGCCAACCGCCTCTACTACGAGGACGACGCGCCTGAGCTGACGGACGCGGAGTACGACACGCTGTTCCGCGAGCTGGTCGCGCTCGAGACGGCACATCCTGCGCTCGTCACGGCGGACTCGCCCACGCAACGTGTCGGCGGCGCGCCCGCGGGCGGCCGGTTCCCCGAGGTCCGCCACCTCCGGCCCATGCTCTCGCTCGGCAATGCGTTCAGCCACGACGAGCTGCGCGCGTTCGATGCGCGCGTCCGCAGGGGTCTGGGCCTGCCCGCCGCGCCGGAGCCCGCCGAGGGGATGACCTACGTGGCCGAGCTCAAGATCGACGGCCTGGCGATCAGCCTGCGGTACGAGAGGGGTCGTCTGGCGCTGGGCAGCACGCGCGGCGACGGGACGACCGGCGAGGACGTCACGCCCAATCTGCGGACCGTCAAGTCCATCCCGGACCGCCTGACCGAGCCTGCCACCCTCGAGGCTCGCGGCGAGGTCTTCATGCCCAAGGCGGAGTTCGCGCGGATCAACGCCGAGCGCGAGGAGGCGGGGCTCTCGCTGTACGCGAACCCCCGGAACAGCGGCGCAGGCTCGCTGCGCCAGAAGGACGCGGCCGTCACGGCAAAGCGCCGCCTGGCGACGTGGATCTACCAGCTGCTCGAGGACGCGCCGCCAGTGCAGGGCGCCCTGTTCGAGGAGCCCGCGGGCGCCCCGGCGCCATCGGTCGAGAGCCAGTCGGCGGCGCTCGCCCGCCTCAAGGCGCTGGGCTTCGAGGTCAACCCCGCCGCCGAGCCCGGGCTGGACATCGAGGGCGTGATCGCCTTCACGGAGAAGTGGCGCGAGGCCCGCCACGAGCTGCCATACGAGACGGACGGCGTCGTGGTCAAGGTCGACCGCCTCGACCAGCAGGAGCGCCTCGGCATGGTCAGCCGCGCGCCGCGCTGGGCCATCGCCTACAAATACCCGCCCGAGCAGGTCCAGACGATCGTCGAGGACATCGTCCCGTACGTGGGCCGCACGGGGAGCCTCACGCCAGTCGCGCATCTCCGGCCGGCGAAGGTCGCCGGGAGCACCGTTGCGCGCGCCACGCTCCACAACCTCGACGAGGTGCGCCGCAAGGACATCCGCATCGGGGACACGGTGATCCTCCAGAAGGCCGGCGACGTCATCCCCGAGGTCGTGCGCCCGGTCCTCGAGAAGCGCCCGGCGGACGCCCGCGAGTTCCAGATGCCCGAGTCGTGCCCGGTCTGCGGCACGCCGATCGTCCGCGACGAGGGGGCGGTCCGCCACTACTGCCCCAACCCCTCCTGCCCGGCACGGCTCGCCCAGGCGTACGGCCACTTCCTCGGGCGCGGCGGGATGGATATCGACGGTGCGGGTTGGGCGGTGCTGAGCCAGCTGCTGGAGCGCGGCATGGTCCACTCGAGGGCAGACGTGTTCCGGCTGACCGCCGCGGACCTCGCGACCCTCGAGCGGTTCGCCGAGAAGAGCGCGGAGAACCTCGCGGCCGCCATCGAGCGGGCGCGGGTCGGTCGGCCGCTCGCCAAGGTGATCAACGCGCTCGGCATCCCGCAGGTCGGCGAGTCCACCGCGGTCGACCTCGCGCGCTGGCTCGCCGGCCGCGTGCGCCCGGACGCGTACCCGCCCGCGGACGGGGCCGCCACGCCAGATCCGTGGTTCGCGGCCGTCGAGGCGGAGCTGCGGCGCGTCGCCGCCGAGGAGCCCGAGTCCATCCAGGAGGTCTCGGGCATCGGCCCCACGGTGGCGTCAGCCATCGCCGGGTGGTTCGCCGACGAGCACACGCGCGACGTCCTGCGGGAGCTGGTCGAGGCGGGCGTCGTGCCGGAGCGTCCCGTTGTGCGGGACGATGCGACCGGGGAGTCCGGCGGACCGCTGGCCGGAAAGACGGTCGTGGTGACGGGCGCGATCGAGGGGTTCAGCCGCGAGGAGGCCGAGGACGCGGTCCGCGCGGCCGGGGGCAAGCCGGCGGGATCTGTGTCCAAGAAGACCGATCTCGTGGTCGCGGGACCCGGCGCAGGGTCCAAACTCGCCAAGGCGAGCGAGCTCGGGGTGCCGGTCGTGGACGCTGACGGGTTCCGCCGGATCCTCGCTGGCGAGGGGTTCCCGGGTGCCGAGACGGCGCCCGCAGACGGCGATTAGGCGAGCCGGGCCAATCGGCCCTTGCCCACGCTGCCCCGTGGAGCGCGCATAATGCCGCGGATTCGGTGCCGCTGGGTCGATCTTCAGCGGCGCTTGACGAAGGAGGAGCGAATGTCCCTGCGTGGACGACTTTCAATGCTGGGCGCCGTCGCCATCGTGGTGTCGGCGTGCTCGGGCAGCGGTGCCACCGCCGCCCCGTCGACGGCGGCCTCAGTGGCGCCGTCTGTAGCCCCCTCGGTCGCCGCGAGCATGGCGCCGAGCGCGGCTGCGAGCGCGGCGAGCGTCGCCCCGAGCGTCGCGGCGAGCGTGGCCCCGATCGCCGGCGGCCTGCTCGAGAAGGTCCTCAAGGCCGGCGTGCTGACCGTGTCCACGGACCCGAACTACAAGCCCGCCTCATTCAAGAACCCCGACGGGTCGTTCCAGGGGTTCGACATCGACGTCGCGACGGAAGTCGCCAAGCGGCTCGGCGTCAAGGTCCAGTTCGTGACGCCCGACTGGTCGCTCATCACGGCCGGCAGCTGGTCGGGCCGCTGGGACGCCTCGGTCGGCTCGATGACGGTCACCGCCGAGCGCCAGAAGGTCCTCGACTTCAGCCCGCCGTACTACTACACGCCGGCCCAGATGGCCGCGAGCAAGGCGTCGGGAGTCACCACTCTGGACGGCTTCGCCGGCAAGACCATCTGCGCGGGCGCATCGACGACGTACCTCGACTGGCTCCAGGGCAAGAAGCTCGACTTCGGCACCCTGTCGCCCACGACGACGCCGCCCGCAGGCATCAAGGTGACCTCGCTCAAGACCGACGACCTCTGCCCGCAGACGTGGGCGGCCGGCCGAAATGACTTCCAGGGCTGGCTCTCGGCCCTCCCGATCGTCGACGGCGCCATCGCGGCCAACCAGCCCGTGGTCAAGGTCGGCGACCCCGTCTACTTCGAGCCACTCGCCGTCGCGGTCGACAAGAGCGGCCCGACGGACACCGACTTCGTGGCGGCCCTCAACACCATCGTCAAGGCGATGCACGATGACGGCACGCTGTCCCAGCTCTCGCAGAAGTGGTTCGGCGCGGACCTGACCAAGGGCCCCAGCTGATCGCTCGGCTCCACAGACCGTAGCCCAGAGCGGGGGCGCCACCTTGGCGCCCCCGCAGCCGTACCCGGATGGTGAGGATGTCGCATGCAGAGCCACGGCGGCCCCGCGGGGGTGCAAGCTGAATTCGACCTCTCGCTCGCGACGCCTGAGGACGTCGTCAACCGGATCGCCCTGTCGCGCGCGCGCGCCAACCGCCGGTTCCGGCTCATCTTCGGCCTGACGTGGCTGGTCCTCGTCGGCGGTCTTGTCCTCGCGCTCTGGTTCATCGGCAAGATCGACACCGCGTTCATCGCCACGTGGAGCCCGCTGATCCTCACGGCGGTGCCCCTCACGCTCTTCGTGTCGGTCGCCTCGATCATCCTCGCGGTCGCCTTCGCGCTGGTCGGCGCCCTCGGCCGCCTGTCCCGGAACCCGATCATCTACGGCATCGCGACGCTGTACGTCTCGATCGTCCGCGGCACGCCGCTGATCGTCCAGATCTTCTTCGTGTACCTGGCGCTGCCGCAGTTCGGCATCGTCATCGACCCCATCCCGTCGGGGATCCTGGCGCTCGGCTTCAACTACGGCGCGTACCTCACCGAGATCTTCCGGGCCGGCGTGGAGGCCATCCCGCGCGGCCAGCGCGAGGCCGCCGCGGCGCTGGGCATGCAGGAGCGCGACATCATGCGGCGCGTCATCCTGCCGCAGGCGATCCGGATCGTCACCCCCGCCATCGGCAACGACTTCATCTCGATGACCAAGGACTCCGCGCTGGTCTCGCTCGTCGGGATCCAGGAGGTCTTCTGGAATGCGCAGAACGCCGGCAACCAGACGTTCCGCAACTTCGAGGCCCTCACGATCGCCGCGGCGATCTACTGGCTGATGACCATCGTCTTGAGCCTTGGCCAGGAGCGCCTCGAGAAGCGCATGGCCGAGAGCGACGTGAGGGTGTAGCGACATGGACCAGGCCGCGCCCAGCTCCGCTGAC
>Ga0302322_100006533_pt1 | contig 10352 bp, 7 predicted proteins | sample Fen_T0_2_FD_203757 | JGI IMG/M metagenome (GOLD analysis project Ga0302322, IMG submission 203757) | Peat permafrost microbial communities from Stordalen Mire near Abisko, Sweden - Fen_T0_2 | ecosystem: Environmental > Terrestrial > Soil > Wetlands > Permafrost | place: Sweden: Abisko... | reverse complement strand
AGTCCTTGAGCCGCAATCGGGGTGAAAGCCTGTCAGCCGGCAGGTCCTTGCTGCCATCGGGTATCCAAACGTTGTTCACGGCGGGAGTTCCGGTGGCCTTGCCCATGGCGCTGGCGATGTGCCGGGATTGGACACCGTTGCGGATCCAGAACTCCCGGATCTTTTTGTCGGGGTGGGACAGGGTTCCGGCCTCGGCCAAAGGGTGGCTAAAAAACGATGGGTTGAAGTCCAGGCCGAGTTTCTTCTTCTTCGCCCAGGCTATCCAGTGGGCAAAGTGTTCGGGACCCACTTCGTCCCGGGGTACCTTCTTGCCTTCGGTTTCGGCGTACAGCGCGTGGAGGTTGACCTTCTTCGTCCCTGGAATGAGCGACGTGGCCATTTCGAGGTCGGCCCTCAGTTGTTCGGGGTTTTGGGCCTTGCCCGGGTGGTTGCCCGTGGCCATGATGCCGCCCGTGAGGCTTGAGGTGGCCCTCTCGAAGCCGGTGACGTCGTCGCCCTGCCAGCAGTGAAGGCTCAGGGGAACGGCGGCGGCGGCCTTGATCGCGGCGTCGGCATCGATGCCCACCAGGGCGTAGGCCTGTTGGGCAGCTTCGTAGTTTTTCTTAATCTGGTCGTCAGCTAGGTACTGATACATGGTTAGCTCCTTTTAGTGGCTTTCGGGGGAGGAATGGGGAAGGAACAGGGGGGAAACATGGATGAATCGGATGGGAAGGATAGGAGGGATGAAGTCGGAGGAAGGGAGGTGGAGAAAACGGAGAGGTGAAGTTTGAAAGTCGCTCGTAGGCATCATGGAGCCTACTTACCACTCACTTGGGAGCGGAAGGCTTCCACTTCCCAGTTTCTGATGAAGTCGATGGCGGCTTTCGTCATGAACAACGGGCCGCCGAAGGCCTCGCTGGCGACCGCTATCTTCACGGCGTCAAGGAAGAGCAAATGGGCCTGACCCGCGGTCTTGGCGCTGGTCCCCAGGCAGAAGGCGCCCAGGCCGGGGGCGAGGACCACCCGGGGTGGTTTGCCGTATTGAGCCGCGTAATCACCGAACGCGCGCTCCAGCCCGGCCGGATGGTCGACTCTGACGGGGCTGACCCCCATGTAGACGATATGGTCGGGGGTGAACGCCGAGGTCAGGGGGGCGAAGGCCTTGTCGGTGGCGGCCAGGTCGAGGATGGTCTGCCCCGACGCCCTGACGGAGAAGATAAGGTTGGCCCCTAGGGCGGCCTGGGCCAGGGGCACCAAGGCCTGGAGGAACACCGCTTCCGCAGCGGCACCTACGCCCTGAGGGTCCAGGTCGGCCCTGAGGTTGGCCTCGCTCGCCAGGCTGGCGGTGATCCGCCCGTAGGTGGCGTTCACAGCCTCGGGGGTGTCACCGGCCACCACGATGCCATGGTTCTGGAGGAAGATGACCTGGGGTACCCGGCCTCGAAGGGACTGGAACTCCTCCAGGGCGTCCTTGACCACTTTGGAGAGCACGTACCCCGGGTCGACCAGGGGTATCCACACGGCTTCGGTGGCGAACAGACGGTCGAAGGCGGCCTTGCCGTCTCGGCCGCAGGTGAGGGCGTTGACCAGGGTGGGGTGGGTGTGGACTACGTAGGCGAAGGGGAGAAGGTCGTGGAGCAGGGTTTCGACGCTGGGGCGCTTGGCTTCTTCCCCGGGCAACCGGGCGGCCATAAGGCATTCCAGCACCTGCTTTTCCCTCTCGTCGGTGTGGGACGAGAACGTCTTGGTCCACAAGGCCGCCAGAGCCCTCCTGTCCATCTTTGCAAACCCTTCGGCCCGGATGGTCCCCAGGGCCTGGCCCGACCCCTTCACCCAGAGGGTGTGCTCGTTCTTCCACGAGGTGTTTCCGCCGCCGGCGATCACATAGTCGGTTTGACTTCCGTAGCGGTTGGAGAGGGCGACTAGGGCGTCTATCGCGTCCGATTCCTTGGTGTTCATGGGGGTCATGTTAGACCCGGGGCCGCGAAGGCTACCATGGAGAAAACAGCACAAAGTCATGCACTTTCCACCAGGAGGGCGGTCTCAGGTTCCAGCGACCAGCTTGTTGCGACCGCCGCGTTTGGCCTCGAACAACCGACGGTCGGCGGCGATCACCAGGGCTTCGGGCGCATCGGCGTCCCGGGGGTAGCAAGCCAATCCAATGCTGACGGTGATGGCCACAGGTTTGGTCTGATGGGCGACTTCCTTCCGGAAGGCTTCCAGACGCCCGGCGGCCTCGGCGAGGTCGGTGTGGGGAAACACGATGGCAAATTCCTCTCCGCCCCACCGGGCGGGGATATCGCTGATCCGAAACTGGCCGGCCATGAACCGGCCCAACTGACTCAGGACGAGGTCGCCCACATCGTGGCCCCGGGTGTCGTTGATCTTCTTGAAGTGATCCACGTCGATGAGCGCCAGACAGAAGGGGCGTTGGTCCCTCTCGGATTCGAAACACTTGAATTCCAAGATGCCGTCAAAGAATCTGCGGTTGTGCAGGCCCGTCAGTTTGTCCCTCACCGAGGTCTCCCAAACCTGACGGTTTCGGGCCACGATGGCCAGGGCTAGGAGCCCCATGACCAACAAGGCGATGGCCTTGCCCGCCTGGGTGTCCCAGTCGAAGGTGCCGTACTCCACGGATTTCAACCCCGGGTATGTCAGCCCGACGGAGACGGCAATGGCCAGGTGTTGGACAATGGCCGAGGCGACGGCCACCACCGTCACCCGGGGGTCGTGGCGCAAGCAGGTGGCGCCGATGGCGAGCAGATAGTACGACCAATGGACGAAACTGTTGGTGGCCACGATGGGGTTGCCGGCCAGGATGAACCCCACCGAAGCGAGCGACACTACGAAGACATCGAACTGGGAAGTGAACAGCGGCAAGCTCCGAGGGGGCCTCTCTCTCGAAGCCAACTTCAACACCAAGGCGGCGACCAACACCGCCCCGGCGGCGATGGCCAGTCCCACCCAGTTGACCAGAGTCGATGGATTGACCAAAAGGCTCTTCAGAGGACTGATGGCCAATACGGCGATCATCACCAGTCGAAGCCGGGCCGTGAGTAGCTCTCCGGACTGGCCAATGTCCCGGGACATGGGGTCTTGGCGCCGGAACAGCACCCGGATAAGGCTACGGATCAGGGGCATCGTCATTTCACAAGTTTGGAAATCGACTTGAACACGTCGGTGCCGGCGGTCCGGGTCAGTTCGAACAAGAGCGACTCGCTACCGGTGATCAGCGCGCCTTCGGACCGCATCCTCTCGAGGGCCCGACCGACGTCGGCAGGGTCGCGGCTAGCCACGGCGTCGGCGACCACCACGGCCTGAAACCCCAAGGTGGCCAGGTCGGTGACCGTCTGCTGGACGCAGACGTGGGCTTCGACCCCGCAGACCAAGATGTTCTTCCGTCCCGAACCGAGAAGGGATTCCAGGAGTGCCGGGTCGTCGCAACAGCTAAAACTGACCTTGGCCAGGGCAGGAGAATCGATCCGCTCCCTCACCGAGGCGACGGTAGGTCCGAGTCCCTTGGGATATTGTTCGCTGACAATAAACGGCACCCCCAATACCTTCAGGCCATCGATCAGCCTGTGGATCCGAGCCAGGGCCGACTCATGGTGGTGCATGACAGGCATCAGTTTTTCCTGCACATCGATCACCAGGCAGAGGGAATCATCGGTCAACAAACGCATGGAGAGGCTCCTGGGTCCCAGACTACCTGTCGGCGGGTTCCTTGTCGACACCCAACTCTGTCCATTGGGAAGGACTCGACCCCGTCTTTTTCTTGAACAACCGCGAAAAATAGTACTGATCCTCGAACCCTACCTGCCAGGCGATTTCCTTCACCGAGCTCTCGCCGCTGGAGAGGATTTCCTTAGCCCGGTTGATCTTGGCGTGGATGCAGTACTGATACGGTGTCATCCCCGTGTAGGCCTTGAACACCTCGTTCAGCTGGGCCTGGGAAAGCCTCACCTCGGCGCCCAGCCTCTCGAGGTCGAACACCGTGGGAATGCTGGCCTCGATGAACGCCTTGGCCATTTCGACGATCTCCTGGGCCCGGGTCTGCTGGACCGAAAGGCGTTCGAGGCTGAGGGTCTCGGCGAGAAGCCTGAGCACCTCGGCGCAGACCCTAAACTGGTACAGCGGCGCCTGGACTTTCACCTGTTGGAAGATGGCCTGGAAGCCGCCCACCAAACTAGCCTGGTAGCCCGGGTGAAAAAGCGGCCTTCCGGGGCTGATGATGCCTGCGGCCAAGAGCGCATCGACCTGGGGGCCTGTGAACCCCACCCAGCACTCGGTCCATCCTGTTTCGGGGTCGGGCCTGTAGGCGTGGGGAATCTCGGGGAACAGGAGGAACAAACTCCCCGCCTGGACGGCGTATTTTTGCCCATCGACCTCGAGGGTGCCTTGGCCAGAGATGATGTAGACCATCTGGTATTCATTGATCCGCCGACCCACGGCCACCGAGCTGAACCCCGCCGGATGTTTCTCGCTGTCGGGAGGGTAGGGACTTCCGGGCAGAATTCGTTGCCGTCCGGCGTCGGTGCAGACCATCTGCCATTCCTCATCTTCGGTGCTGTGGGTGAGATATAGCGAAAAGTCGCTCTCAGACATAGTGCCAGTCTACCATGGAAATGTTCTCAGTCTGCCATGATTTTCTCCATCATTCCGGCGATTTTTGTCCATCCCAAGAGGTGTTTATCCGGTTGAGACTTGACAGTTTAGGGGGAAATTATGCTCCGATGGAACAAATTTGGTCCTTTGTTTGTATCGGCCATCCCGTGGGTAATTCTGGACCTCCTCTTGTCTTGGGCGGGTGCCTGGGCCGTGGTGAGGGCCTCTTGGGGAGACCTGGGACTCCTCGTGGTCGCCCAGCTTTTTCCCCTGGGTATTCTGGGATGGTTCTTCGTTTCGCTGGTCCACCGCATCGATACCCTGGAGCAAGAAATCTCAGGTCTGGCGGCCGGCGAAAGGGACCTGACCCAGCGGATCATTCCCGGCAGGGATTCGGCGCTGGTGCCCTTGGCCCGGGGCATCAACGTGTTTATCGCCAGGGTGCACAACCTCATCCTCCAGATGAAGCTCGCCAACGAGGCCGGGCGGTCAACCAGCCAAAGACTGGGGTCGAACACTTCGGAAGTCTCGAGTTCGTCGGAGCAAATCGCGGCGAACATCCGGAGCATGCGGACGAACGAAGAACTCCTCCATTCCCGAATTCAAACCACGGGCAGCGCCGTTTCGGGAATCCGTATGGCCGTGGGCGAGGTCTCCCGGCAAATCGAGGCCCAGACTGGCTCGATGGCCAGCTCTTCCAGCGCCATCGAACAAATGATCGCTTCCATCCAGAATTTGGGGGCCATCGCCGCGGGGAAGAGCCAGGCCATTCGGTCTTTGTCCACCCGGACGGCGGAAAGCGCCGAGGTGATGGACACGAGCCTGGGGGTCATCACCGCCATTGCGGAATCGGTGGACACCATCCATGAATTCACGGAAATGATCAACGAGATTGCCAGCCAGACCACCCTCCTGGCCATGAACGCCGCCATTGAAGCCGCCCACGCCGGAGAGTTCGGCAAGGGATTCGGCGTGGTCGCCGATGAAATCCGGCGGCTGGCCGAAAGCACCACCACGAACGCCGTCAGCATCTCGGCCACGCTCAAGGGGACGATTTCGCGGATCCACGAGGCCCAATCGTTTACGGAAAAGGCCAACCGGGCCGTCCAGGAAATGACCGATACCATGGGCGAGGTTTCCCAGAGTGTCACCGAGATCGTCCTCGGTCTGGAAGAGATGACCGTCGGCAGTCGTCAAATCACCGAGTCTTTGGACGAACTGCACACCATCACCGAAACCGTCAGGGGGGCCGTCGTCAGGATGGACACCGAGGCGAACACCATCGAGTCGTCGATCCAAGGGGTGGCGGATTTCTCGGTGCTCAACACCCAGGCCATGGAAGAGATGAGCACAGGCGTCGAGGACCTGACCCGGTCCATGGCCGAGATCCGGGATCTGGGGGAGGAGAATCTGGAGAACCTCCGGCATCTCGACGATGATCTGGGGCAGTTCAAGACCATCGACGTGTTCCAGCTGAAATCCGGCGACGGCCAGCCCCTCATCCTCTGGAACGAAAGCCGAAAAGAAATCCCTCCCCGGACCGGGCAACCCGAGTCCTGGCCCGAAACCGACTCCCGGCATTGGTACGACTATGAGTTCGCCGGGTGGCACGTCGAAGGACGAGAGGTCCCTCGGTCCAACGCCGAGGGATGCCGGGGGAAACGGGTGGTCAGCATCAACCCCGTGGCCCACCCTTACTACGAAGCCCATCGAAAAGGGATGCAGCGGATCGCCGACGAATTTGGCATCCGGCTGGAAAGCTACCCCCTGCCCACGGCCGATTCGGATGCCGTCCAGCACCGGCAGATTGACCAGGCCATCAAGGCGAAGCCCGACCTCATCGTCTTTGCTGCCGCCGACGTGGAATCCAGCTCAGGCATCATCCGGAAGGTCCACCACGCCGGCATCCCCATCATCGCGGCGACTTCCATGCCGGCCTCCGAAGCGTTCCGTTACCTCGTCGGCTACACGGGCACCGACGAGTGGGGCGCCTTCCGTCAGCTGGCGAGGAAATTGGCCGAGGACCTCGGCAACTACGGGGGGTACGGCATCATCCAGCACATGCCGGGAAGTGGTCCCTTTTTTGCCAGGACCTGGGCAACCATCACCGAGTTGACGACGGTGGCCCCGGCCATGCGCTGCCTCGAGAGGGCCTACACGGAATTCGACCGCCAGAAGACCAAGGATGTGGTGGAGGCCTGGCTGGGTCGCCACGGAAGCGAACTGCGTGGCATCGTTTGTTCGGATCAAACCTCGGCTCTCCAAGGAGTTGTCGATGCCATCGAGGCTCAGGGACGCACCGACGTTTTGGTCGTTGCCCAGGGGCATTGCCAGATTTCCCTCGACCTGGTCAAAGCGGGAAAGGTGGCTGCGACGACGTATCAGCCCGCCGAAACCGACGGCGCCCTCCCCATTGCCTTGGCCATCGACTACTTCAACGGCATCGAATTTCCTCCTGTGAGATACCTCCCCAACAGGCTCATTACCCGGGACAACGTCGACTCTTTCTACCCGGCGCCCTGGTAGGTGGCGGTATGGTTTTCTCCATCATCCCGGTGATTTCTGTCCATTCACGGCTCTGAAAAACGGGGGGACACTGGCGGCATGAGTGAGAACGTTCGCGTTGGCCTGTTTGGCATCGGCCTCGACACCTACTGGGACCAGTTCGCCGGTTTGAAGGAGAGGCTTGTCGGCTACCAAAAGGAAATTGCCACGGGACTCGGGGGCCTGGGGGTCGAGGTTTGCGACGCAGGGCTGGTGGACAACCCCGACAAGGCCAGGGCCGCGGGCGATTGGCTCCGCCAGCAGAACGTCGAAGTGATCTTCCTCTTTATCTCCACCTACGCGCTTTCCCACACCGTGTTGCCCCTGGTCCAGAAGGTCGGCGTGCCTGTGCTGGTGCTGAACCTCCAACCCGTGGCCCAGCTCGACTACGCGAAATTCAACGCCATGGGAGACCGAGGCGCCATGACAGGCGAGTGGCTGGCCCACTGCCAGGCGTGCTCGGCCCCCGAGATCGCGTCGGTGTTCCACAGGGCGGGCATCGACTTTCACCTGATCACCGGCTACCTCAAAGAAGCCTACGCCTGGGACCAGATCGCCGAATGGGTGGCCGCCACCAAGGTGAAGGCCGCCGTCCGCGACTCTCGGTTCGGCATTTTGGGCCACTACTACTGCGGCATGCTCGACGTGTACTCCGACACCACCAACCTCGCCGCGGTGTTCGGCAACCACTTCGAGCTGCTGGAAATCGACCAGTTGAAGCTCCTCCACGACGGCGTCGACGCCGGAGCGGTGAAGGCCAAACGACAGAGTTTCGCCACCGAATTCTCCGTCGCCCAGGATTGTGGGGAGTTCGAGCTCGACAGGGCCGCGAAGACCTCGGTGGCCCTGGACAGGCTCGTGGCCCAGCACCGCCTCGACGCCCTGGCCTATTACTACGAAGGTACGGCCGGCAACGCCCACGAAGACCTCGTCACGTCGGTCATCCCGGGCAACACCCTGCTCACCGCCCACCACGTTCCCGTGGCCGGGGAGTGCGAGGTGAAGAACGTCATCGCCATGAAGATCCTGGACCTGTTCGGCGCCGGCGGCTCGTTCAGCGAGTTCTACCTGGCCGACTTCGTCGACGACGTGGTGCTCTGGGGCCACGACGGTCCGGCCCACGCCGCCATCGCCCAAGGGCCCGTGGGCCTGGTCCCCCTCCCGATTTACCATGGAAAACCGGGCAAGGGGCTATCCATCCAGATGACGGTCAAGCACGGCCCGGTGACCCTGCTTTCGGTGGTCGAAGGACGCCACGGCGCCGTGAGCCTGCTGTGCGCCGAGGGAGAGTCGGTGGCCGGTCCCACGTTGCAGATCGGCAACACGAACAGCCGGTACAGGTTTTCCATCGGGGCCCGGAACTTCATCGACAGGTGGTCGAACGCCGGCCCGGCCCACCACACCGCCATCGGGGTGGGTCACATCGCAGGCCGGATTGAAAAGCTAGCCCAGTTGCTCAAAGTGGGGTTCACCCTTGTCTGATAACAAGTCTAGTAACGAGTTCGTCCTGGAATTGAAGGGGATTTACAAGTCCTTCCCGGGGGTGCGGGCCTTGCAAGACGTCCACTTCCAACTCAGAAGGGGCGAAATTCACGCGCTGATGGGAGAAAATGGCGCCGGCAAGTCGACGTTCATCAAGATCATCACAGGGGTGTACCAACCCGACGAAGGCGAAATCCTCCTCGACGGCCGGGCTGTCGAGCTCCTGGGCCCCCGGAGCGCCCAAAAGAACGGTATCGCCGCCATCTACCAGCATGTCACCTGCTACCCCGACCTGACCGTCACCGAGAACATCTTCATGGGGCACGAATCGGTGAACAAGTTCACAGGCAATATTGCGTGGAAGAAGATGCACGACGAGGCCAGGGGCCTGCTCGCCCAGCTGGGCACCGACATCGACCCCAAGGCCGAAATGGGTACCCTCTCGGTGGCCCAACAGCAGATCGTCGAAATCGCCAAGGCCCTGTCCACCAAGGCTCGGCTTGTCATCATGGACGAGCCCACGGCCGCCCTGACCAAACGCGAAAGTGAGGAACTGTACCGGATCACCGAAACCCTCAGGGACGAAGGGGTCTCGGTCATCTTCATCAGCCATCGCTTTGAAGACATGTTCCGGCTGGCCAGCCGGGTCACTGTGATCCGAGACTCGAAGTACATCGGGTGCTGGGATGTGGACAAGATCTCCAGCGACGAGCTCATCGTCGCCATGGTGGGCCGGGAAATCACCCACCTGTTCCCCAAGAAGAAGGCCGACATCGGCGCCGAGCTGCTCAAGGTTGAAAACCTGGGCAAGGTGGGCGTCTTTTCAGGGATCAACTTCACGCTCCGCCAGGGCGAAATCCTGGGGCTCACGGGTCTGGTGGGGGCTGGGCGCAGCGAAGTCTGCCAGGCCATCTTCGGCATCCTCCCCGCCGACAGGGGCACCATCTCCCTCATGGGCAAGCCCGTGACCATCCGCACTCCGCAAGACGCCATCTCCCTGGGAATCGGGTACCTGCCCGAAGACAGGCAGAAGCAGGGACTGGTGTTGGCCTGGGGCATTGGCCGGAACATCAGCCTCCCCATGATCGACGAGTTCACAGGCACCTGGTGGCTCGACGAAAAGGGAGAGGCCAAGGTGGTCCGCGACCTGGCCGAGTACGTTTCGGTGAAGGCCAACGGTGTGTACACCGAAGCAGGCACCCTTTCGGGCGGCAACCAGCAGAAGGTCATCGTGGCCAAGCTGCTGGGGGCCAAACCCAAGGTCATCATCCTCGACGAGCCCACCAAGGGAGTCGACGTGGGGGCCAAGGCCGCCATCCACGAGATCATGAGCGACCTGGCCTGCCAGGGCTACGGCATCATCATGATCAGCTCGGAAATGCCCGAGGTGCTGGGCATGAGCGACCGCATCGTTGTGATGCGCGAAGGCCGGATCGCAGCCCAGTTCGACCGCAGCACCGCCACCCAGGAACTGATCCTCGAGGCGGCCATGGCCGCCGACTATCAACAGCAGGAGTTCCCCCGTGGCTGATCTCAAGGCTGCCTTCCGGTCCAGGGACATCGGGCTTCTGGGCCTCATCGTCGTCCTGGCCGTTTTGGTCCAATCCCTCAACCCGAGCTTTCTCTCGGCCGAGAACATCGCCGACATGACGAAGAACACCGCCATCCTGGCCATCCTCTCCTTTGGCATGATGCTCGTCATCGTCACCCGGGGCATCGACCTTTCCATCGGAGCCACCTTG
>Ga0302322_100006532_pt1 | contig 10353 bp, 11 predicted proteins | sample Fen_T0_2_FD_203757 | JGI IMG/M metagenome (GOLD analysis project Ga0302322, IMG submission 203757) | Peat permafrost microbial communities from Stordalen Mire near Abisko, Sweden - Fen_T0_2 | ecosystem: Environmental > Terrestrial > Soil > Wetlands > Permafrost | place: Sweden: Abisko... | reverse complement strand
GACCCGCCGCGCCGTCGCCCGCGTCGCCCGCGTTGCCGTGATCCTCGCGCTTCCGCTGCTCCTGGGCGCCTGCTCGGGGTCCGGCGGCGGGGCGCCCACGGTCGGGGTGTCGATCAACGACGGCTCAACGGGCTCCGGCGGCGGCACCATGGCGCTCTCGCTGCAGCTCCTCATCGCCCTGACGATCCTCGCGATCGTCCCCTCCATCCTGCTCATGGCGACGAGCTTCACCCGGATCGTGGTGGTGCTCTCGCTCCTGCGCAGCGCGATCGGCATCCCGCAGCTGCCGCCCAACCAGATCCTGCTCGGGCTCTCACTGTTCCTGACGCTGTTCATCATGGGCCCGATCTTCACCAAGGTGAACGACCAGGCGGTCCAGCCCTACATGAAGGGCTCGATCACGAGCGACGTGGCGATCCAGCAGGGCATCGCGCCGATGCGCACGTTCATGCTGGCCCAGACCAGCGAGTCGGACATCCAGCTGTTCCTGGACCTGTCCAAGAAGCCGCGCCCCGAGACCGTCGACCAGATCCCGATCGAGGTCATCCTGCCGGCCTTCGTGACCAGCGAGCTCAAGACCGCGTTCACGATGGGCTTCCTGCTGTTCATCCCCTTCCTGGTGATCGACCTCGTGGTCGCGTCGGCCCTGATGGCGATGGGCATGGTCATGGTCAGCCCGACGCAGATCGCGCTGCCCTTCAAGCTGCTGCTGTTCGTGCTCGTGGACGGCTGGGTCCTGATCGTCAGCAGCCTCGTCAAGAGCTTCGGCGCATGACCGCCGAAGGCCTGGTCGCGGTCATGGAGCGAACGCTGATCGTGACGCTCCAGCTCGCGGGGCCCATCGTGCTCGCCGCGCTGGTCGTCGGCCTCATCGTGTCCATCTTCCAAGCAGCCACGCAGATCAACGAGGCGACCCTCACGTTCGTCCCAAAGCTGCTCGTGGTGGCCGGGATCCTCGTGGTCCTGGGCCCGATGATGGTCCAGGCGCTCACGGACCTCACCCGGTTCGTCCTCGACGTTGCCGCCAACGCCGCGCCGGTGAACCGCTGATGAACCCGTTCGCCGCCACCATGCAGAGCGGGCAGATCGCGACGCTGTTCCTGGTGCTGATTCGCTGCACCGGCTTTGTCTTCACCGCGCCGATCTACGGCCACCGCACTGTGCCGAGCCCGGTCAAGGCCGGCCTGATCGCCGTCCTCTCGATCACCCTCGCGAGCGGGGCCTCTGTGGCCGCCGACGCCCAGCCGATGCTGCTCGCGGCCCCGGTGGAGCTGGCGATCGGCGTGGGCCTGGGGCTCACGATGGCCGCGGGCTTCGCGGTCGTGGACGCCGCGTCGCGGCTGCTGTCCATCCAGATGGGCCTCTCGCTGGGCGCGGTGTTCGACCCCGTGGGCGGCGAGGCCTCGACCCCGTTCGAGCCGCTCTTCGCCGTCATGGCGGGCCTGCTGTTCCTGGCGCTCAACCTCCACCAGGAGATCGTGCGCATCCTCGCCGAGTCATTCACCGCGCTGCCGATCGGCGGGGCGCTGCCGTTCGGCCTGTTCGGGGCGTTCGCGTCGCTCATCGCGATCGCGCTCGAGCTCGCCGTCAAGGTGGCGATGCCGCTCGCCCTGGTGCTGCTCCTCGTCGAGCTCGCGGTCGCGCTCATCTCGCGGGCGATCCCGCAGGTCAACGTGTTCTTCCTGGGCCTGCCCCTCAAGATCCTCGTGGGCATCGCGCTGGTCGCCGTGGCGCTGCCGAGCCTGCTCAACGGGATCAGCGGCGTCTTCAGCACCCTGATCGAGGGCACCGGCCGCGCGATGACGGCCCTCAGCCCGGTCGCGAGTCACGCGCCGTGAGCGGGGAGAAGACCGAGGCCCCCACCCAGCGAAAGATCGAGGAGGCCCGGCGCAAGGGCCAGGGCGTCGGCCGGAGCCACGAGCTCTCGCAGGTCCTGACGCTCGTCGCGGGCCTGCTCGCGCTGACCGCGCTGCTGCCCGCGGTGGGCAGCAAGATCGCCGGGCTCATCGTCGACGAGGTCGCCGCGATCGGCCAGGGCCCGACCACGCCGACCACGACCCTCCTCGACGAGATGGCCCGCGCCGTGGGGCTGGCCATCGGGATCGTGCTCCCGCTCGCGGCCGCGGTCGCGGTGGCAGGCGTCGTCGGATCGCTGGCGGGCGGCGGCTTCGTCCTGAGCGCGGGCGCGGTGCGCTTCGACTCGTCGCGCCTGAACCCCCTCAAGGGCCTCGGCCGCCTGGTGGACAAGACCGCGTTCACGCGCCTGATGATCTCCCTGGCGAAGCTCGCGATCCTCGCCGCGGTCTCGTACCAGGTGATCATCAACAAGGTGCCGCTGATCCTCTCGATGGACGGCCAGGGCGGCTCGGTCGTGGCCGGCCGCGCGCTGTCAGCCATCTTCGAGCTCGGGGTCAGCATCGCGATCCTGCTCGCCGTCGTCGCCCTGGCCGACTGGATCATCCAGCGGCGCCGCGCCTCGGGCAGCCTGCGGATGACCCGCCAAGAGGTGAAGCAGGAGTACCGCGAGCAGGAGGGCGATCCGCTCATCCGCGCCCAGCGACGCCAGCGTGCGCGTCGTCTCGCCTTCGCCCAGATGATGCAGGCCGTGGCCACGGCGGACGTGGTGGTCACCAACCCCACCCGGCTCGCGATCGCGCTCAAGTACGACCCGCAGAAGATGCGGGCGCCCAAGATCGTTGCGAAGGGCCAGCGCCTCATGGCGGCCCGGATCCGCGAGCTCGCCCGAAAGCACAACGTGCCGATCATCGAGGACAAGCCGCTCGCGCGGGCGCTCTTCCCGCGCCCGCTCGGGGCCGAGGTGCCGGCACACCTCTACAAGGCCGTTGCCCGGATCCTGGTCCTGGTCGCCCGCATCCGCGCCGGCAAGGCCCAGCCGATCTCGCGCCGCCGCACCGGCCTCGGCGCCACACAGCTGCCGACCTGGTTTGAGGGGACCGCTCGATGACGACCCAGCCCCGCGCGGGCACCGCCAGCCTCGGGCGCAGCGACGCCGTCCTCGCCGGCGCGGTGGTGGCGATCGTCGCGATGATGATCATCCCGCTGCCGACGCAGATCCTGGACATCCTCATCGTCCTGAACATCACGTTCAGCCTGACGATCCTGCTCCTCACGCTCAACGTCCGCGAGCCCATGGAGTTCAACGCCTTCCCGCCGCTGCTCCTCATCGCCACGCTGTTCCGCCTTGGCCTCAACGTGAGCGCCGCGCGCCTGATCCTGCTCAACGCGGACGCCGGCCAGGTCATCAACGCGTTCGGCAAGGTCGTGGTCGGGGGCAACACCGTCGTCGGCGTCGTGGTGTTCCTGATCCTGGTCGTGATCCAGTACGTGGTCATCACCAGCGGCGCCGGCCGCGTGTCCGAGGTCTCCGCGCGGTTCACCCTCGACGCGATGCCCGGCAAGCAGATGGCGATCGACGCCGACCTCAATGCCGGCCTCATCACCCCCGACGACGCCCGGACCCGCCGCCGCGCGATCGAGCGCGAGGCCGACTTCTACGGGTCGATGGACGGCGCCAGCAAGTTCGTCAAGGGCGACGCCATCGCGGCCATCGTGATCATCATCGTCAACATCGTCGGCGGCCTGACGATCGGCATCCTCCAGGCCGGCATGGACGTGGGCAAGGCGCTCTCGACCTACACCGTCCTGACCGTCGGCGACGGCCTCGTCAACGAGATCAGCGCCCTGCTCATCTCGGTAGCCACGGGCATCCTGGTCACGCGCGGCGGCTCGGACGAGGGCCTCGGCGCGGACCTCGCCGGCCAGCTGTTCTCGAGACCGCGCCTGTTCATGGTGATCGGCGGCATCCTCGGGATCATCGGGTTCGTCCCCGGGTTCCCGACGATGGTCTTCCTCCCGGCCGGACTCCTCGTGATGACCGGCGGCTGGTTCCTGGCCAACCGCGCGCAGTCGAGCGCCGTGGCGACGCTGACCACGCTGGCGCCGATCCCGGGCGCGCTCCCGGCAGGCGAACAGGCCGCGGCTCCCCGCATCGGGACCGGCGACTCGCCGCTCGAGGCGCTCCACCTCGAGATCCTGGAGCTCACTGTCGGGTACGGCCTGGTCGGGCTCGTGGACGGCTCCGCGGGTGTCGGCGGCGGCCTCGTCGAGCGGATCGGCCTGATCCGCCGGCAGGTGGCGGCCGAGCTCGGCCTCATCGTCCCGACCGTCCGCATCCGCGACGACCTCGCGCTCGAGCCCGACGTCTACGTGGTGTCCCTGCGTGGCGGCGAGATCGCCCGCGGCCGGATCGACCCGACGCGGCTCCTCGCGATGGACCCCAACGGCGGCGAGATCGCGCTGTCCGGCATCCCGACAACCGAGCCCGTCTACGGCCTGCCCGCCTCGTGGGTCAGCCTCGCCGACCGCGAGCTGGCCGAGTCGATGGGCTACACGGTCGTGGACGCGGCGTCCGTCCTCGCGACGCACCTCGCAGAGACCATCCGCGGCCACGCGGCTGAGATCCTGGGTCGCGGCGAGGTCACCGCGCTCCTCGAGGCGCTCAAGGCCGAGATCCCGGGCATGGTCGAGGAGATCATCCCGGCGCAGCTCTCAGTGGGCGAGCTCCAGAAGGTCCTCGCGGGCCTCCTCCGCGAGCGCATCCCCATCCGCGACCTCGCGACCATCCTCGACGCCGTCTCGGACGCCTCGCGCCAGACCAAGGAGCCCCTGTTCCTCGTGGAGGCCGTGCGCCACTCGCTGGCCCGGACCATCACCGGCCGGTTCCGCGGCACGGACGGCCAGATCCACGCCGCCGCCCTGTCGCCGGGCCTCGACGCCCGTCTCGGGCAGGCGCTCGTGGTCCAGCCGGGCTATGTGGGCCTCGACCTGCCGGCCCCCGAGGTCCGCTCGCTGGTGGACTCGGTGGACAAGGCGCTCCGCCGCCTGTCGGGCGAGGGTCGCCAGCCGGTCTTGCTGTGCAGCACCCGGATCCGCCTGGGCCTGCGGACCCTTCTCGAGCGTCACGTGCCCAACCTCGCTGTCCTGTCCTACGAGGAGCTGCTGCCCGCCGTTCCCGTGGTCGTCCATGCCCATGTGGAGGTCTAGCCGATGGAACTGCTGATCGCCACCTGGACGGTGCGACTAGCCCTGGTCGGGGCCCTGTTGGTGGGCTGGATCAGTCTCGCCGCAGGGGCCACGATGATCGACGTGGCCGTCCGCATCGCCCTGGCGGCCTTCGTCCTGACCTATGCCGGCCGACTGATGATGGGCTGGCTCGAGACGCCGGAGCAGAAGATGCTCCGGCTGCGGGCCGGCCGGTCGCGGAAGCGGTCCAAGAAGAAGGCTAAGAAGTGATCGTGGACGCCGCGCTGCGGGTTTCCCCCGCTGGAGCTGCCGCACTGCCGAGCCCCGCTGACGGGGTCGGCGGATCGTGGCCGACCGCGGACGCCGTGGCCGCCCGCGAGCTCCTGGTCGAGAAGTACGCCCATCTCGTCAAGTACGTCGTGGGGCGGCTCGGCGTGTCCGTGCCGGGCGTCTTCGACCGCGAGGACGCGATGCAGGCGGGCACGATCGGGCTGCTCCGCGCCATCGACGGCTATCGGGCCGACTCGGCGGCGTCCTTCGAGTCCTACGCGATCGTCCGGATCCGGGGCGCCATCCTCGACGCCATCCGGACGCTCGATGGCGTGGGGCGTGCCGGACGCGAGGCGGGCCGGGCCATCGCCAAGACGATCCACGACCTCGAGATCGAGCTCGGCCGCTCGCCCGAGGAGAGCGAGGTGGCGGCCCGACTGGGCGTCTCGGTGGACCGCTACCGCGAGCAGCTCGCGGCGGCGTCGATGATCACGGTCTCGCTCGACGAGCCCGATCCGCGCAGCGACGATGACGAGTCGGGCGGCTACGCCGACTCGGCGATGGACCACGCCGCCGTCGACCCCGGCGAGGAGGCCGCTCGCCGCGACTCCGTCCAGGTGCTCGCGCGCGAGATCGCGCGCCTCCCCGATCGCACGAAGCTCGTCCTCGCGCTCTACTACCAGGACGAGCTCACCTTCCGGGAGGTCGGCGAGGTCCTGGGCGTCACCGAATCCCGTGTCTGCCAGATCCACACCGAGGCGATCCTGACGCTCCGCAACCGCATGGTGGAGCCGGACCTCCTCGCTCGCTTCCCGCGCAGGAGGGTGCGTCGATGATCCGCGGCATCTACACGAGCGCGTCGGGCCTCGTCGCCGCCCAGCAGCGCATGGACGAGCTCGCCGGCAACATCGCCAACGTCAGCACGACGGGCTTCAAGGAGATCCTCGGAACCCAGGAGGACTTCGGCACGACCGTGGGAATCGCCACGGGCGACGGCGGGTCGGCGGGCGACATCGGGCGGCTCTCCTACGGGACGGTCGCGGTCGGCGCCACGATCAATCGGCAGCAGGGCCCGCTGATCACCACCGGCAAGCCGACCGACCTCGCCATCGCCGGGGACGGCCTGTTCGTCGTGGGCACGCCCAACGGCGTCGCCTACACGCGAGCGGGCGACTTCGTCCTCGACGCCAGCGGCACGCTGGTGACCCAGCAGGGCTACCCGGTCCTCGACACGAACGGCAAGACCATCACAGTCGCCGGCGGCGCCTCGAGCCTCGCGGTCGCGCCCGACGGCACGATCGGGGGCACGGGCCAGCGGCTCGCCTTCATCTCGTTCCCGGCGACCGGCGTGGCCGTGGCGGGCGAGAACCTGTTCACGATCACCGGCCCCGTCGCGCCCGTCGCCTCCGGCAACGGGACGATCCAGCAGGGGCTCCTCGAGGGCAGCAACGTGGACCTGTCCGGGTCCATGACCGACCTCATCGCCCTCCAGCGGCTGTTCCAGCTGAGCGCTCGCTCGCTGACCATGCAGGATCAGACGCTCGAGGAAGCCAATGGCGTCGGGAAGATCAGGTGAGCACGCTGCCTCGGGGCGTCCACCCACCCCATCTGGTCGCGGGGCACCCCGACCGGGGGATCGATGGCGCGGGTCTGCTCCGGCACACTGGCGGGCGGACGGGTCTCGCGATCTGCGGGTCTCGGCTCAAGCCCGCGCACGTGGCCGCCGATGCCTCGGATGAGGCAAGCCACGAGGAGCGACGATGAAAGTCCAGCAGCCCACCACACGAAGCGCCGCGGATCTCGCGCTGCAGGCCGCCAAGGCCCCCAAGCCCGAGACCCAGCCGGCCCAGGCCGCCCCGGCCAAGACGCAGGGCGGGCAGGGCACCGGCCCGGCAGCCACCGTCACGCTGTCCTCCCGCAGCCGAGAGCTCCACGGAGCCATGGCGGCGGCCCAGGCAGCACCGGACGTGCGCGCGGACAAGGTTGCAGACGTTCGCCGCCGCCTCGACAACGGGACCTATACCGTCGACCCAACCCGCATCGCCAGGGGAATTCTCGACTCCCGGGCGTAGCGGGCCCGCCCCTGCGCCGGTGACCCCGGTGCTCCTCGGCAGGCCGCCTCATGCGTGTCTCTTCCGGCAAGGCCAGCTCCACCGCGTTTGTGGCGCCAGCTGACGAAGCCGTCCTCCTCGAGGCCCTGGCCGAGGCAGGGGACGCCCTGACCTCCGCCCTGGTCGCGCACGACCTCGACGCCATCACCGCCGCGACCCGCGCGGCGGAGGTGCTGTGCGAGCGACTCGACGCGACCGTGGTCGATCCCGACGCCCCGCGCCCGAGCCGCGACGAGTTCGCGGTCATTTCGGAGCGCCTGGCCGCGACCGCCCGCCGGAACGCCATCCTCCTCGAGACCGCCTGGCTGACCGATGCCGCGATCCTGCGGCTGCTCGCCGCGGCCGCCCTGGAGCAGGACGACACCGCCGGCCCCTACCAGACGCCCGCCGCGAGCCCCGCGCCCGCCGGCTGGCTCGACCGCTCGGCGTAGGGAGGCGATCGGCCATGGCGAACGGCTGGCTCGGCCTGAACACGGCCCTCTCGGGCCTGCGCACCTCGCAGCAGATGCTCGACATCACGGCGCACAACATCGCCAACGTGTCGACGCCCGGGTACTCGCGCCAGCGCGCCCACATCATGGCCTCGCCGCCCTTCAGCTACCCGGCATTCAACCGCTCGGGCCTGCCGGGGCAGCTGGGGACGGGCGTGATGGTCTCCTCGATCGACCGGATCCGGGACATCTACCTCGACCAGCAGATCAACCAGCAGCAGGGGCTGACCGGCTACTGGACGGCCCGCTCGGACGTCCTCGCGACCGCCGAGGCGGCCTTCCCCGAGCCCTCGAACACGGGCCTCGGCAACGAGCTCTCCAAGTTCTGGTCGTCGTGGGAGGACCTCTCGGCCAACCCGTCCTCCTCGGCCGCGCGCATGGCCGTGCTCACGCAGGCATCGTCGCTGGCGGCCCGCTTCAACCGCGACTCGGGCCAGCTCAGCACCCAGATCGCCGGCGTCGACAGCCAGGTCCGGGGCACGATCGCGGATATCAACGACTACGCCTCGCAGATCGCGGCCCTGAACAAGCAGATCCAGGGGATCGAGATCTCCGGCGACCACGCGAACGACCTCAAGGACCAGCGCGACCAGCTGGTCCAGCAGCTCAACGAGCTGGTGCCGACCCAGTCGGTGGCCCAGAAGGACGGGTCGATCACGCTGCTCATCGGCGGCACGGCGCTCGTGGACCACGAGACTGCCCGGGCCATCTCGGCCGTCGACAATGCGGCCGGCCACGCGGTCGCGGACTGGCCGGGTAATGACCCAGTCGACGTGTCCGGCGGCAAGCTCAAGGCCTACCTCGAGACGCGCGACACGACGCTGGTGGGGTATCAGAACTCGCTCAACCAGCTCGCCCAGCAGATCGCCGAACAGGTCAACACGGCCCACCAGGCCGGCGTGGACCAGACGGGCGCGCCGGGCCTGGCGCTCTTCACCTTCGCCCCGGGCAACGCGGCGCCGACGATCGCCGTGAACGCCGCGATCGGCAACGATCCGTCCAAGGTCGTCGTTGCCGCCACGGCCGGCGCCCCCGGCGACACTTCCATCGCGTCGCGGATCGCGGACCTCGCGAACTCCGCCACCTTTGGCACGGGCACCCAGACGCCCACCGACGCCTACGCCTCCTTCGTGGGCCAGATCGGCGCCGACGCGAAGCAGGCGACCGAGATGGAGGGCAACGGGTCGCTCGTGCTCACCGAGCTCGACAACCGCCGGTCCTCGATCAGCGGCGTGTCGCTCGACGAGGAGGCGACCGACGTCATCCGCTTCCAGCAGGCGTACCAGGCATCGGCGAAGGTCATCACGACCATCAACGAGATGCTCGACACGCTCATCAACCGGATGATCTGAGCAGGAGAACGGCGATGCGCATCACGAACTCCATGCTCACAGCGCAGACGCTGCGGGACCTCCAGGGCAACTACGCCGCCATGGCGAGGGCGCAGGAGCAGGTCTCGTCGGGCAAGCGCCTCAACCGCCCGTCCGACAACCCGCCCGACGCCCAGCAGGCGATCAAGTACAACCAGGCCCTCTCCTCGGTCGGCCAGTACCTGCGCAACGTCCAGACCGCCCAGAACGAGACGGCCACGGCCGAGGGCGCGCTCTCGAGCGCTGGCGACAGCATCCAGCGGCTCAAGGAGCTCAGCCTGCAGGCGGCGAACGACACGCTGTCCGCCACGGACCGCGCCTCGATCCTCGAGGAGGTCAACCAGCTCGCCGATCAGCTCGTGTCGCTCGCGAACACCAAGAACGGCGACGACTACGTGTTCAGCGGCCAGAAGACCACGACCCCCGCCTACGCCAACGCGTCCGCGGTCTACGGCGGCGACACCAGCCCGATCACGGCGCGCATCGCGCAGGGCCAGACGCTGCAGATCAACATCACCGCCGACACGGCCTTCGGCCCGGCGCTGGCCGCCGCCACCCAGTTGGCCGCCGACCTCGCCGCCGGCACCAAGCCGCAGGGGGCGACGATCCAGAGCCTCGACAACGCCCTCTCCGCCGCCCTCACCGCGCGGACCAAGATCGGCGCGATCGACAACCGCCTCGCCGGCGCGTCCACCTTCCTCGCCGACCAACAGCTCTCGATCACCGCCATGCTCTCGAACCTCGAGGACGCCGACATGCCCACGGTGATCTCCGAGGCGAGCACCCGCCAGACCGCCTATCAGGCGGCGATCTCCGTCAACGCCAAAATCCTGCAGAAGAGCCTGATTGATGAGCTCTGATATCGAGATCCCCCCGGTCCTCACGCTCGCGGAGGGCCTGGTCGGTCTTCCCGACTCCAAGACGCTCGACGTCCATCCCATCGCCGGCGGCGACTTCGTCGAGCTGATCGACCGCGCCGAGCCCGCCCTGGGCTGGCTGGCCTCGGCAGCCGACGACGTGCGTCCGGGGATGACCGCGGGGCTGCGCAAGTCGGGCCGCATCACGGAC
>Ga0302322_100006531_pt1 | contig 10353 bp, 7 predicted proteins | sample Fen_T0_2_FD_203757 | JGI IMG/M metagenome (GOLD analysis project Ga0302322, IMG submission 203757) | Peat permafrost microbial communities from Stordalen Mire near Abisko, Sweden - Fen_T0_2 | ecosystem: Environmental > Terrestrial > Soil > Wetlands > Permafrost | place: Sweden: Abisko... | reverse complement strand
CGGCAGCCTGAACAACGAAATCAAGCGCGGCCTCGGCGCACTCGATCGCATCGAAGAAGTGCTCAACGCGCCCGTCGCGATCGTCGACGAGCCGGATGCCATCGCCATGCCGACGGCCACCGGCACGCTGAACTTTGAGGGCGTGTCGTTCGCCTACGATCCGCAGGAGCCGGTGCTGCGCGACGTCTCGATTAAGATTCCCGCCGATACGGTCTGCGCGCTCGTCGGTCCCAGCGGCGCCGGGAAATCCACGTTCGCCAACCTCGTCCCGCGTTTCTTCGATGCCGTCGACGGTCGCGTGACGCTCGACGGACACGACCTGCGCAAAATCCGCCTCACCCACCTGCGGCGCCAGATCGCCATCGTCTCGCAGGACCCGGTTCTCTTCAACGACACGATCTACAACAACCTGCTCATCTCGCTGCCCGAAGCCGGCACCGCCGAGGTCCACGCCGCCGCCAAGGCCGCCTTCGCTCACGATTTCATCAACAGCTTCCCACAAGGCTACGACACCATCGTCGGCGAACGCGGCGCCCGCCTCTCCGGCGGACAAAAACAGCGCCTCGCCCTCGCGCGCGCCTTCCTGCGCAATGCCCCGATCCTCATACTCGATGAAGCCACCTCGGCTCTCGACTCCGAGAGCGAAGCCGCGATCCAGCAGGCGCTCAAGACACTCGTTATCGGCAAAACCGTGCTGATCATCGCGCACCGCTTCAGCACCATCCGCGACGCCTCGATGATTCTCGTTTTCGATCAGGGCCGCATCGTCGCCTCCGGCCCGCACGCCGAACTCTACGTCAGCAACGCCCTCTACAAGTCGCTCTACGACCGGCAGAACGTCAGCGCCGTCTAAAGCATTTAAACAAAGCTGTCGCCGTTATGGAAGAAGCTGTTGCTCCTGCGAACAATCGATGGGTAGGGCGCGACCGCTGGGCGCGCCGCGTTGGCTGCGGAAACTCGGGCGCCCGTCCTGCTCGCTTCTCGCTCCTCACTCCTCGCTACCCAGCTCGCGGCTCCTGCTTAACAATGGTCTTCCGTCGGCTCCAGCCATGAAAATCACTGCGAGCATTGTGACCTATCAGTCCGGTCCCGTGATTGCATCGTGCATCGAGCATCTGCGCGCCGCGACTGCCCGCCCCTTGGACGTTGTCGTCTTCGACAATGCGAGCAACGACGACACCGTGCAGCGGTTGCAACCTTTCACTCAACAAGTCCGCGTCGTGGGCTCGCCTGAAAATCTTGGGTTTGGCCAGGGCCATAATCGCGCTCTTGCCGATGCCTCCGGCGACTATTTCCTGATCCTCAATCCTGATATCGAGCTGCCCCCGGGCGGGCTCGACCGCCTGGCCGACTTTCTGGAAGCCCATCCAGAATGCGGTGCGGTCGCGCCGGTGCTCGAAGAATCGTTTTCGGCCGGCCCGGCTGGTTTTTCCCGCCGGTATCCCGGCCAGCACTACGCGCCGCGGCGGTTCGCCGGATTGCCGGGCGATTGCGCAATTCTCCAAGGTGCCTGCGTACTCATCCGCGCCGGATTGTTTCGCGAGATCGGCGGCTTCGATTCCCGCTATTTTCTCTACGCCGAGGACCTGGACCTCAGTCTGGAAATCAGAAAACGAGGATTTACTCTGGCTTATTTGCCCGACTTGCAAGTCCGCCACCTCGGCGGTCACAGCGAAAAAGGACGACCGAGTAGTTCGGTGGCAAAACGAAAATACGCCGCGCTGGTCATATTTTATAGAAAGCACTACCCGTTTTATACAAATTTCATTTTGCTGGCCCGCGATGGTTTGAAATTTTCCTCGCGCTATCTGGCACTGGTTCTCTGCGGTCGGGCTCGATCGGAAAAAGCAGCTGATTATAAAGGCCGGCTCCAGGCATGGTGGGCAGCGTGGTGCGGGCCGACGTCAACTGCGCGAGTGACGAACAAGGTGTAATCCCCACGCTCCATGGCTCCAGCCTCAGACGCACCTCGCATCCTCGTCATCCGCCGGCGTTACATCGGCGATCTCGTACTGATCACGCCGCTGCTGGCCAACCTGAAACTGCACTGGCCGCTGGCGGAAATCACCGTGCTCGTTGACGAAGGCTATGAGGACATCCTGCGCCTCAACGCCAACGCCGATCACCTGCTCACGATTCCGCGCAAAGGTCCGCGCCGGTTGCAGCGTAATTTCGCGCTGCTGCGTGCCCTCCGGCGGCAACGCTTCACCCACGTTTTCGACCTCGACACCAACGACCGCACAGCCTTTTTGACCTGGGTCACCGGTGCCGCGTTTCGCGCTTCGTACACCTCCGACAAGCACCGCTGGCGGCGCAACCTCGCCTACAATCACGTCCGCGATGTGCCGCTCGCCGAGTACAACAGCGCCTCGATTCTTGAAAATTACCTTCGCCTGCTTCCGCTTGCCGGTGTGTCTGTGGTTCGGCACGACTGTCAGCTGGAACCCACGCTCGATAACCTGCGTCAAGCGGAAACCGCCTTCGCACCCTCCAAGCTCGGACGCCGCGTATTGCTCCACCCCGGCAGCCGGAGCGCCTACCGTATCTGGCCGCTGGAGCGTTTTGCCCGGGTGGCGGACCGTTTGCACACCGAAGCCGGCGCGCAGGTTTTTCTGACGGGCGGCCCGTCGGAGACTAAACTGATCGAAGGAATTTGCTCCGCCGCGCAGACACCGCTCACCGTGCTGCCCACGCCCGCCAACGTCGGTCTATTTGCCGCGTATGCCCGGATTGCCGACGTCTTTCTTTGTCACGACAGTGGCCCGATGCACATCGCCGCCGCGGTCGGCACGCGAGTCGTCGCGCTCTTCAGCGCGCAAAGCACGACCTTGTGGAGCCCTGCTGGTTCGGGTCACCAGGTGTTGCAGGCGGCGATGCCCTGTGCGGCAGCCTGCGTCGCCCCAACCCAATGTGATCCAAACAATGGATACAAAAGTTACTGCGTCCGGCGCATCACCGAAGATCAGGTTTTCTCGGCCGTCCGCGCCGCCCTCAACCGGTGACCGGATTGTTTTTGGCAGGACAACGTCCGCCCGGTTTTCCGGTTAACTCATAGTTGTTTGCCTAGCTTTTGATCGCTAATCGGTCTTCTGGTCGCTCGGCTGCGCAGTTTGGGCGGATACGATGGTTTGTAACGTAATACCTTACAAACGACCTCCCGCCTGTTGCGGTTGCAACGTCACCTAAACCGGCTCGTTCCAGAGCTCCTGAGTGCCTGACTGTAGCTTTGCTCGTTACCACAATCCGCAACTTTGCGTTCCTTCGCGTTCTTAGTGTTCAAAATTCCGATCTAATAGAACACGGAAACAGGAAATGCCGTTGAACAGAAGGCCGCAAAGGTAACGAAGAAAGGCCCCAGACCAAAACTGGTTCGTTCCAGTGTTCCTGAGTTCCAGATTAACTAAACTGCTCCAGCAGCTCACGCAGGGCCAGGATGTGAGCCGGCACCGATAATTTATGCCGGTCGACAAACTGCGTGTCGGTCACACGGCCGGACGCCAGCACCGCCTTGATCGCCGCCGCAATCGACTCGGCATCGAGTGAAGGCATGATCGCTGCGCCCGGCCCGGCGTCTTTGAGAATCTCCGCCGCGCCCGCGGATGCTGGCACAACGGCCGGAGTTCCGCACAGCATGGATTCAACGTAAACCAATCCGAAGGGTTCGTAACGCGAGGGCAAGACCGTGGCATCGCCCGCTGCGTAGAGCTCTTCCATTTTATTGACATAGCCCAGATAGCGAACCCGCCCCGCCAGTCCGCGTGGCGGCGTCCCGCCCGCCACCACGATTTCACAGGAATCCTCCGGCAGATGGGCCAGCGCAGCTACGAGCAAATCCAGCCCTTTGCGCAGATGATTGCCCGAGGGAAAAACCAGCCGTGCTCGGTCGTCGTCGAAGCCGAACTGACGCCTCAAGCCTTGTCGTTCATCAGCGGAATAAACGTGGAAGCGCTGCGTATCCACCGGCGGATACAACGTGACCAGCCGCTCGGCCGGGACCTGATAGAATTGCACCAACTGCCGGTGCATCAACTGCGAGTGCGCCACGACGACGCGCGCCGTCGCATAGGCGCGTTTTTCCATGTAAATTTCCAACCGGTCCTGCAGGCTGCGACGGCGACCGATCCTTTCGAGATAGCCAAGGTGGTTGCCACCGCACATGACCATCTTCGCTCCCGGCACCCGGGCGAGCGCGACCGTCGGCTCACCTGAATGCTCACTCAACCAACGTTTCGCTTTGAGGGAAAAGCGCACCTTGGCCCAGAGCCGTGGTTGCGAAAGCGTCTTCAATTCGACGATCTCCGGCCCGAGTTCCTGCGCGAGTGCCCGGTCGGCCCGGCGCACGACGACGCGGTTCTCATCTCCCGCGTCGCGAAAGCCTGTCAACAAATCGTACAGGTACCTTTCCATGCCGCCACCACGGGCGAGGGAGTAATGCACAAACGAGAGCTTCACGGGTGCCGGAATCGAGCACAACCGGTGGCCCCCCGCAATCTGGAATAACGCCAAGCTTTTCTTTCGCGCGAATCTGCGCCTATCTTCGCTCCACTCTATGGCGTCCGCTCATCGTCTTCCCCTCAGTGTTTCCCTCATCGCTCGCAACGAAGCGGATAATCTTGAGCGGTGCCTGCGCAGTGTGGCGGATTGGTGCACGCAAATCGTGGTCGTGACGAATGACTGCTCCGACACCACTGCCGCGGTCGCCCAACGCTTCGGTGCACTCGTAATTGACCACGCCTGGCAGGATTTTCAGACCCAAAAGAATGTCTCGCTCGACGCCTGCACGCAGCCATGGGTGCTCGCCCTCGACGCCGACGAGGAAATCCCCGCCCTCCTGCGAGCCGAGATCGAACAGTTCTTTACCGCCAACGGTGGCCATACCCGTTTTACGGGCGTAGAATTTCCGCGACGTTCCTGGTTTCTCGGCCGCTGGATCACCCATGGCGATTGGTACCCCGACCGTTGCTTGCGTCTGTTTCGACGCGACGCTGGCCGGTGGGGCGGCGACCCCGCGCATACTCACGTGATCGTTCAAGGTGCCGTGGCGCGCTTCAAAGCGGACATGTATCACTATTCCTATCCGACGCTGTTGACTCAGGTGTACAAAATCAGCCGCCAGTCCGACGATTTCCTCAAAACTCAAACCGCTCGCGGACGGCGCTGGTCGTTGATCGCGTCGCTGGCTCGTCCACCGTGGCGCTTCTTTAGGTCCTACGTGCTCCGGTTGGGGTTTCTCGATGGCTATCCCGGATACTACATCGCGTGTTCCACTGCGTTCAGTACACTCCTTCGTTACAGCCGGCTCTACGAAAAGCAGCACGAGAAAAATTCGCCCCATGCCTGAGGAGCCAAAAGAATTCAGCCGTGCCGCCGAAGAGCTGATCGCCAGCCTTCGCCGCGTGCCGCTCGATATCCCCCGTGGCATGCGCAAGCGTCCGACCAAGGACCTCGGACCGTTGATCTCACAAATCCTCGTCGATAACCAAATTGGCTGCGATTCACCGGAGCAGACCGTCCGCGACAAGTGGGTGGAAATCGTCGGCTCCGCCAACGCCAGCTACTCGCATCCCGCCCGGATCGAACGCGGGCGCTCACTGGTTGTCCTCACCTCGCATTCGGTCGTGCGCAACGAACTCTTCCATCACCGTTTGGCAATCCTGGCCAAGATCCAAAAGTTGACCGGCTGCGACCACATCCGCGAAATCAACATCCGCGCCGGCTAAGCCCAAGTCGGAGTTAAATGGGGAACTCAGGAAATCAGGAAACGATCTGTCCAAATCGAGATAAGTGGCACGTCTTCCGCTCAGCTCCGTTCCTGATTTCCTGAGTTCCCCATAAAAGAATTCCCCAAACCCAGCCCTCCCTAAAATTTCGCTTGCACCCCCTACCCCGAGTCGGGATACAGATACCTTGCGTTAGTGGAAGTCCGTCGGTTGCGGATTCCCACCATGACTGGTCTCGCACTCCGCGGGATTGGAACGGTGACACCGGCCGCAAGGCGGGTGTTACGGGACCTCAAAATCCCCTACAGTCGTGAAACTCAATCATTAAACCATGCCTACCGTAGTAAAACCAGAAATCATCGCCGAATACAAAATCCACGACAAGGACACCGGTTCATCCGAAGTCCAGGTTGCGCTGCTGACCGCCCGGATCAATCACTTGACCGAGCACCTGCGCACCCACCGCAAAGACTTTCACAGTCGCCGCGGTCTCCTGCAGATGGCCAGCCGCCGTCGCAAGCTGCTCGATTACCTAAAGAAGCACAATCTTCCAAAGTACAACGAGCTCTTGCAGAAGTTAAGTCTCCGCAAGTAACCAGTTTTAGCACGCGAGCGATCCGATCCGCGGATCGCTCGTTGTCTTTCCGACACTCACTGTCAGACCGGGACATTTCCGTTTGCCGCACTGCTGAAGTTCCAAGAAGCCAGGTTCCAAGTTCCAAGAATTCTCCGCGCCTTCTGGGCGCATTCACTTGGTACTTGTTACTTGTCACTTGATACTTCGCCAACGGCGGCAAACGGAAATCTCTCAGGTCTTCTAGACCGAGGATGCAAGGGCCGGTTACCGCCCCAAAAGTCCCGCGCGTTTACCCGCTGCGGGCCGTTTCCCTTTCAAGGAAGCGATCATAACCCCGGATCTCCCCGTCGCGTGTTGCGGCTGTATCCGATTAATCGAGACACGATTGTCCGCATACGAATAAAATGAATCAGAAATATACCGTTACGGTCCCGGAACTCGGGATCACGTTCTCCACCGGCTCCATCGCCCAACTCGCCAATGGCGCAGTCAATGTTTGCGTCGGCGAGACCAATGTCTTCGTCACCGCCTGTGTCGCTCAGACCATGAAGCCCGGCCAGGACTTCTTCCCCCTCACCGTCGATTACCGCGAAAAATACGCCGCCGCCGGCCGTTTTCCGGGTGGCTACTTCAAGCGCGAAGGCCGTCCGTCCGAGAAGGAAATTCTCACGTCCCGTCTGTGCGACCGTCCTTGCCGCCCGCTCTTCCCCGAGGGTTTCCTCAATGAAGTGCAGATCATCGGCCAGCTCATGTCGGCCGACCAGCTGAACGAAGCCGACATCCCGATGGTCAACGGCGCCAGCGCCGCTCTCGCGATCTCGGACATTCCGTGGTCCGGCCCGATCGCCGCCGTGCGCGTCGCCCAGATCGATGGCCAGTTCCTCGCGAACCCAACCATCGAACAGATGTACTCCTCGACGCTCGACCTCATCTACGTCGGCAACGAAAAAGACATGCTGATGATAGAAGGTTCGGCTGATCAGATCACCGAAGATCGTTTTGTCGAAGCTCTCGCCTTCGGCCAGCAGGCCATTCAGCCCATCATCAAGGCCATCAAAGAACTCGTCGCTCTCTGCGGCAAGCCCAAGGCCACGTTTGCCCTCGTCGGTGCAACCCCCGCCGCCCGCGCCATCATTGAGCGCGTCGTCCCCGCCGAACGTCTCGCCACCGCAATTTTTGGCAAGGAGAAGGCCGCCCGCGGTGCCGCCGTCAAGCTGCTTAAGGAAGAAGCCAAGGCCGCCCTCACCGCCGAACTCGGCGCGGACAAGTTCACCGATGTCGACCTCAACGTCGTCTTCGAAGACCTCCAGTACAAAGCTTACCGCAAGACCGTCCTCGAGCGCGGCGTACGCGCCGATGGTCGCGATGCCAAGAGCATCCGCCCGCTGAGCGCCCAGGTTGGCGTTTTGCCTCGCGTGCATGGTTCGGCTATGTTCCAGCGCGGCGACACTCAGAACATCGCCCTCGTCACCCTCGGGCCGACCAAGGAAGCGCAGGATCTCGACGGCCTCACCGGTGGTGCGACCTCGAAGTCCTTCATCCTTCACTACAACTTCCCTCCGTTCTCCGTCGGTGAAACCGGTCGCTTCGGCTCCCCGGGCCGCCGCGAAATCGGCCACGGTGCACTCGCCGAGCGTTCGCTCGTTCCCGTGCTGCCTCCGGAAGACATCTTCCCCTACTCGATCCGCATCGTCTCCGAGATCATGGCCTCCAACGGCTCGACCTCGATGGCTTCGATCTGCGGCGGCTGTCTCTCCTTGATGGACGCCGGCGTGCCGATCATCGCTCCCGTCGCTGGCATCAGCTGCGGCTTGATGACCGAAAACGCCGCTGACGGCAGCATCACCAAATGGACCACCATCACCGACATCCTCGGTGAGGAAGATCACTTCGGCGACATGGACTTCAAGCTCGCTGGCACGACCAAGGGCATCACAGGCTTCCAGCTCGATCTCAAGATCAACGGCCTGCCCTTCGAAATCGCCAAGACCGCGATCTTCCAGGCTCGCGATGCACGTATTGAAATTCTCCGTACAATGCTCGCCGCGCTACCCGCGCCCCGTACTGATCTCAGCAAATACGCTCCTCGCATCCAGACGATCCAGATCGATCCCGAAAAGATCGGCCTGCTCATCGGGCCTGGTGGCAAGACGATCCGCCGGATCACGGAAACGACCGGTGCGCAGATTGACATCGCTGACGACGATTCCGGCAAGGTCTTCGTTTACTCCAACAACGCTGAAGCCATGGCCCGCGCGATTCAGGAAATCGACGGACTTTGCGGCGGCGCTGGTGGTGGTGGCGGAGCCCAGATCGAGGTTGGCAAACTCTACCGCGGCGTCGTCAAGGGCACCAAGGAGTTTGGCGCCTTCGTCGAATGCGTCCCTGGCAAAGAAGGCCTCGTGCACATCAGCGAACTCGCGGACTTCCGCGTGCGCCGCACTGAGGACGTCTGCAAAGTCGGCGACGAAATGTGGGTCAAGTGCGTCGGCATCGACGAGAAGTCCGGCAAGGTCCGTCTCTCGCGCAAAGCCGCGATGAAGGAAATGGAAGCACAGAAGCAGCAGCAAGGCGAACAGCCTGCCGCCGCTCCGGCCACTCCCGTCGCCTAAGTCAGATCTAGTTTATTTCACTCAAGCCGAGGCGCCGTGCCTCGGCTTTTTTGTGCCGATTGATAAAGGTTTGGCGTGGCCCCTGGGCACGCCGTTCCGAACACCCGGCGCGCCGGGGTAGGGACGACCCGCCGGGTCGTCCGAAAACGTCGCCTACCCAAGCTCACGCCCAACCGGACGGCCCGGCGGTCCGTCCCTACCTTCCAAACCTCCGCGCTTCGCGGCCTTCCTGCCTGAGCTCCGTATTCTCTGTGGCCCATGACGCTTCCGCCCCATTAGCCCTATTTGTCCCCTGTCACCGTCGCATGAGCCGCTCGTAAACCTGCTACCTTGGCTTGAATCACCATTGCCACGCCGCGTCCCCAGTTGTTTGAACATTGCCCGCCATGACCTAAGCGGGCCCTTGGTTCGCCGTCGGGGCGGGTGAAGCCAGGCTGACTGAATTGAACGGAAGTGTTCGCGTGCGTTCGACATCCAGCTGTTCGCGACTTGCGGAGAACCGAGTCTTTTCCGTTTATGGTAGCTCCCATGAAAACGTTTCTCCCCTCGTTTCTAACCGCGACCCTCGCGCTCCTCTGCGCCTTCGTCGGCCTCGCCAACGCCTCCGCTGACACCGCCAAACCCGGTGCACCTACTTTTAAGCGCGGCGTTAACATCGCCAATTGGCTCTCCCAAAACGACGAGTCGATGCCGTACGCCGGCACTTGGTTTAACGAAGAAGACATCGCGTGGATTTCTACCCACGGGTTTGATCACATTCGTTTCCCAATTGATTCCCGCATCTGGTTGAAGACCGACGGCACGCTCGACGAATCGAAGGTCGCACCGTTCGATCAGGCGCTCGTCTGGGTGCGCAAATACCATCTCGGCGCCATTCTCGACGTTCATTTTATCGACGGCGCGGACTTCAACTCCGACGCCGCTTCCGACACGCGCGTCTTCACAAGCCCGGAACTGATGCACAAGGCCGAGAAGCTGTGGCGCACGCTGGCCACACGCTATGCGAAGGAAGGCGTCTACCTGCGCTTCGAAGTACTCAACGAGCCCAAAGCCGAACTGAATTCGCAGCTCAATACCTTCAATTTGAAAATGCTCGCCGCGATCCGCGAGAGCAACCCAACGCGGGTCGTGTACTTCCCCTGCAACAAATGGAACACGATTCCCAACGTCGTCGACCTGGAGCTCCCCGCTAACGACAAGAACGTCGCTGTCACCGTGCATTTCTATGAACCCATCGTATTCACGCACCAGAAAGCGCCTTGGGCTTTCGCCGCCGGTGACAAAATGCCTGCGGTTCCCTTCCCCGGAAAAGTACCCGATTTGACGGGCATCGTCACGTCGGACAACCCGATGGCCAAGAGTCTTCCCTCGGCGGTCTCGATCGAAAAAGACATCGATCCGATGTTTGCCGAACTTGCTGCTTGGGCCAAAACAAAAGGCGCCG
>Ga0302322_100006530_pt1 | contig 10354 bp, 11 predicted proteins | sample Fen_T0_2_FD_203757 | JGI IMG/M metagenome (GOLD analysis project Ga0302322, IMG submission 203757) | Peat permafrost microbial communities from Stordalen Mire near Abisko, Sweden - Fen_T0_2 | ecosystem: Environmental > Terrestrial > Soil > Wetlands > Permafrost | place: Sweden: Abisko... | reverse complement strand
GCTGAAGCAGTGAGAGTGAGAAGGAATTGAGAATTGAGAATTAGGAATTAGTACCGACTTAACTATTAACGAATTCATGGACATTACTAAGCTAGTAAGAGGAAATATTTTAAAACTTAAACCTTACTCATCAGCACGTGATGAGTTTGAAGGGGAGGCATCTGTTTTCCTTGATGCGAATGAAAACCCCTACCCCACCGATTACAATCGTTATCCTGATCCACATCAAAAACAACTCAAGAAAAGAATCAGTGAAATAAAAAAAATAAAAGAAGAGCTGATCTTTTTAGGTAACGGAAGTGATGAAGCCATCGACTTGCTGTTTCGTGCTTTCTGCGAACCAGGAAGAGATGAGGTATTGATACCCCAGCCTACGTACGGTATGTACGCTGTTAGCGCTTCGATCAATGATGTTAAGGTGAATTCCGTAAATCTGACGAATGATTTTGATCTTGATCTCGATGCAACCCTTTCCGCTGTAACACCTCAAACAAAAATTATTTTTCTATGCAGTCCTAATAACCCATCAGGCAACTTATTATCAAAAGAAAAAGTAATTGAAGTGATCAAGAACTTCAATGGGTTAGTTGTTGTCGATGAGGCCTACATTGATTTCACCAACAACCAGAGTCTGACTGAACTCCTTGATCAATACAAGAATCTTGTCGTGTTACAAACTCTTTCAAAAGCCTGGGGCTTGGCCGGTCTTCGGTTGGGAATCTGTTTTGCCAGCGTTGAAATAATTTCTCTTCTCGACAAAATCAAACCTCCTTATAATATTAGTTCTGTTACCCAATCGTTAGCGTTAGAGAGACTTCAGCTTGAGGAAATTAAAAATCAACAAGTCAAGGAAATTATTGCTCAAAGAAAAATAATGGAAGCGCAATTATCAGAATCAAATGTTGTAGAACAAGTATTTCCATCCGATTCCAATTTCTTGCTCGTTCGAGTTAAAAATGCAAAAAATATTTATGACAATTTATTGAATAAAGGAATCGTATTGCGTGACCGATCCAACGTTATCTTGTGCAATGATTGTCTTCGCATCACTATTGGCACACCAAAAGAAAATCAATTACTTCTTGACGAATTAAAGAGATTATGAAGAAAGTCTTATTTATTGACCGCGATGGTACAATTAATGTCGAACCTGTCAATGACCCACAGATTGACAGACTCGACAAACTTGAATTTATTCCTGGTGTGTTTACCTGGCTCGGAAAAATTGCACGAGAAACTCATTATGAATTGGCGATGGTGACTAATCAAGATGGGCTTGGCACATCAAGCTTTCCTGAAGAAACATTTTGGTCCGTCCAAAACATGATCCTTAAAACATTGGAAGGGGAAGGAATAATATTCAATGAGATCTTTGTCGATCGCTCCTTTCTCCATGAAAATAAATCCACTCGAAAGCCAGGAACCGGAATGTTAACTCAATATCTGAATGGCGACTATGATTTAAAAAATTCGTTTGTTATTGGTGATCGGCTAACGGACATTCAACTCGCAAAAAACCTGGGCGCCCAAGGGATTCTCTTCAATAGCCGAAGCACGGAAAATGATGTGAAAGAAAAGGGATTAACTGAGAGTTGCGTTTTAATTACTGATTCATGGGAGAAAGTCTATCAAACCGTAAAACAAAAAAGAATAGCATCCACCACCAGAACAACAAAAGAAACTAATATCACCGTTGAGGTAAATCTTGATGGAACCGGCAAAGCCACAATCCATACCGGTCTAGGCTTTTTTGATCACATGTTGGAGCAAATTGCAAGACACTCGTTAATCGACTTACAAATTGAAGCAAAAGGGGATTTACACATCGATGAGCATCACACCATCGAGGACACAGCAATTACGCTAGGAGAAACATTTTTGAAGGCATTAGGCGATAAGCGAGGCATTGAGCGCTATGGGTTTTGTTTACCGATGGATGATTGCTTGGCGCAAGTAGCGCTGGATTTTGGTGGACGATCGTGGTTGGTTTGGGAAACGGAATTTAAACGAGAAAAAATTGGTGAAATGCCAACGGAGATGTTCTATCATTTCTTTAAATCGTTCAGCGATGCAGCGAAGTGTAACCTGAACATAAAAGCAGAAGGAACAAACGAGCACCATAAAATTGAATCGATCTTTAAAGCATTTGCAAAAGCAATTAAGATGGCAGTGAAGAAAGAAGGATATCTATTACCAAGCACAAAAGGAACATTGTGAGGTATGAGGTTAGAGGTACGAAATTAGAAGTACGAGGTTAGAGTACGAGGCTGAAGTAATAGGTAAAAATATAATGTAAGAGTTAAGAAGTACAAAGTGAGAAGTTATGCAGGATTTGAAAGAACGATATAAGAAGTTTGCAATTGACACGGCGATTTTAATTCAGAAGCTTCCGAAGAATACAATTAACATAGCTTATTGCAACCAACTTATTCGTTCATCCAGTTCTCCCGGTACAAATTATCGAGCTGCATTGAGAGGTAAATCAACTGCCGACTTCATCAACAAACTAAAGATCGTTGAAGAGGAACTGGATGAGTCAACGTATTTCCTAGAATTACTTTTAAATTTTAATCCCACACAAGAAACTGAAATTACAAGATTGATGAAAGAAGGAAATGAACTTTTGGCCATAACAGTGAAATCAATTCAAACTACTCGTTCTAAACTTCGTACCTCATAATTCACATTTCTTAACCTTATGAAAATAACAAATGCCTTAAAATTCTAATAGCCGTTATGACACACTCCAAACTTCGTACCTCGTAACTCGTACTTCGTACTTTATGAAAATAGCAGTAATAAAATACAACGCAGGAAACATTCGGTCAGTAGCATTCGCCCTGGAGCGCTTGAACATTGATTTTGAAATTACCGACAATCAAGAAGCAATCTCGAAAGCTGATAAAGTAATTTTTCCTGGTGTAGGTGAAGCGAGCTCAACGATGAGCTACTTGAAAGAAAGGAAAATGGATCAACTGATACGCAGTCTGAAACAACCTGTATTGGGAATTTGTTTGGGCATGCAGTTGATGTGCAAATTCTCGGAAGAGAACAGCACACCTTGTCTTGGAATTTTTGATGAAGACGTAAAATTATTCAAGCCAGATGCTACTCACAAAGTACCCCATATGGGGTGGAACTCGTTAATAAAAACAACCGACTGGTTGGATAGCAGTTTGAAAGATCAATTCGTATATTTCGTTCATAGCTATTACATTCCGGTCAATCCTTTTACATCCGCCATCACCGATTATACCGAACCATTTAGCTCAGCCATGAGAAAAGAAAATTTTTATGCCGTTCAATTTCACCCGGAAAAATCGGCTAAAACAGGAGAAATGGTTTTACAAAACTTTCTAAACAAAGCGTAACATGTCAGGCATGAAACTTATCCCTGCGATCGACATCATTGATGGAAAATGCGTGCGCCTCACCCAGGGTGACTTTGGGCAAATGAAAATCTATCGTGAAAATCCTGTAGATGTTGCGTTGGAATTTCAAGCGGCTGACCTGGAGTATTTGCACTTAGTGGATTTAGACGGAGCAAAAAAAGGTAAAGTTGTAAACTGGAGTGTCATCGAGGAGATTCAGGGTAAAACTGCATTAACAGTTGACTTTGGGGGCGGAGTTTCAGAAGATGATGAAGTTGAATATTTACTTGATCTGGGAATTAACCAAATCAATGTGGGCAGTCTGGCGATTAAGCAACCGGAAAAATTTATCCATTGGCTTAAAAAATATGGCTCCGAGAATTTTATTCTTAGCGCTGATGTGCGTAATGAAAACGTGATGATTAATGGTTGGCTTGAGTCTGCCAATTATCGAGTTCTTGATTTGGCCGATCAGTTCATCAAGGAAGGACTCTCCTACCTAACTTGTACAGACATTGGCTCAGACGGTATGCTGAAAGGACCAAACTTTGAGCTTTACAAAAGTATAAAGGAGCGTTTCCCTAACTTGAAAATAAACGCGAGCGGAGGTATCTCCTCGATCAAGGATTTAGAAAAACTAAAAGACCTGGGTGTTCATGGCGCTATTATTGGCAAGGCCATATACGAAGGCCGCATTAGCCTAAAGCAATTGAAGAAAATGGCTGACAAAAAATTTGATCTTTGATTTTCAAGTCATGCTCACGAAACGAATTATACCCTGCCTCGATATTAAGGATGGTCGTACTGTAAAAGGCATCAACTTTGTTGACCTTCGTGATGCCGGCGACCCTGTTGAATTAGCAGCTGCCTACGCGGATCAAGGTGCGGATGAGTTATTATTTCTGGATATATCCGCAACTAACGAGAAACGAAAAACATTTTCAGAATTGGTGAAGAAAATCGCTTCACGAATTAATATTCCTTTTACCGTTGGCGGAGGGATCAACTCTATTGAAGATGTTGCTCCCTTGCTAGAAGCCGGTGCCGATAAAGTAAGTATCAACTCTGCTGCCGTAAAAAATCCTGATCTCATCAATGAGCTCTCAAAAGCTTTTGGTTCTCAATTTATCGTACTGGCCATTGACGCGGGCAAATCAGAAAATCAATGGGCCGTTCGCACGCATGGTGGCTCCAAACCTTCAGACAAAAAATTATTTTCCTGGGCGAAAGAGGGTCAGGAACGAGGTGCTGGCGAAATCTTGTTTACCAGTATGGATCATGATGGAACGAAGAATGGTTTTGCTATTGATCCTCTTAAGAAATTAAACGAACTTCTAACTATTCCTGTGATTGCATCGGGTGGAGCAGGTGCTCCGTTTCATTTTGCAGAAGTATTTACGCTAGGGAAAGTAGATGCGGCACTGGCGGCCAGTGTCTTTCATTTTGGGGAGATTACTATTCCCGATTTAAAATCGTATTTAAAAAATTATCAAATACCAGTAAGAAGCTGAACCTATGGATATCTCGAAATTGGATTTTAAAAAAACAAATGGGTTAATCCCTTGTGTTGTTCAGGACGATAAAACACTCAACGTGTTAATGCTGGGTTACATGAACGAAGAGGCTCTTCAAAAAACGATCACGAATAAAAGGCTCACTTTCTTCAGCAGAACCAAGCAACGCCTGTGGACGAAAGGTGAAACTTCAGGTAACTATTTAAATCTGGTAAGTATTGACCAAGATTGTGACAATGATTCATTGCTAATAAAAGTTCAACCTCAAGGGCCAACGTGCCATACAGGAACAGACACTTGCTTTGGAAAGAAAAATGAAGCCAATGGGTTAACATTTTTGGAAAGAATTATTCAGGACAGAAAAAGAAATCCAAAGCCAGGTTCTTACACAAATTCACTTCTTGATTCAAGCATTAATAAAATCGCACAAAAAGTAGGTGAAGAAGCAATTGAATTAGTGATTGAATCAAAAGATGATAACAAGGATTTATTTCTCAACGAAGCCGCTGACTTGATGTACCATTATTTGTTGTTATTGGTTGCCAAAGGGCACAAGTTGGACGAGGTCGTTGCTATTCTCAAGCAACGGCATTCAACAGTGAAGTAGTCTCACTTATTCTGAGCCATTGCCTGTTTTGGATAGAGCTTCACAAAAGTAAGCTTGTACGTGTAGGTAACACTTCCGCTGGTTTCAATTCTGATGCCTTCAAGAACATCCTTTTCTTTATCGTAAACAAAAGAATAAATAAGTTCGATTCCCTTCGGCTCAAAGTGTTTAAGAACTAAAACGTTACCTTCAGATAGTGCAGTGAATTCCCCACGAATAGAATACGATGACAAATAATTTTTATCAATAGGAATTTCAATGAATTCTCGGTTGTTACGCGCATTGTCTCTGATAACAGCCACCTGGGCATAATGATCTTTTTGAAAAACAGTGCGTTCCTTTGCTTCGGAAGCAAAAAATCCTTTGCTCTTTTTTAGAACAACACCAGAAACAGAATAAATGCCTTCAATACTTTCATTTCCGGTATTCTTGTCGATATACTTCTTCATCAACTCAACGAAATTGATTTGTTCGTAGGATTGTTTTGATCTTGCTGCATTCGTTTGATAAAGTTTTTCAACCGAACAAGAGCAAAGAACAAGTGCAAGAGAAAGAAAAAAGAAGGGTTTCATAATTTTAAAATCAGAACACAATATCTTCGTAGACGCCATCAACATATTTTCTGCAAGAAAGCCTTCCTCGTAATGCCGTTGGCTTAAACAATGACTTGCCCATCAGCATACGCACACACTCTTGAATTCCTTCCGTAATGCTGGGGTGAGGATGAACACACTCGGCCAATTCTTCAATGCCTTTATCCATCGAAATTAAGACAGCCACTGCCTGAATCGCACTACTCGCATTGTTACCAACCACTTTCATTCCCAAAATTTTCATCGCATCATCGTTCGTCACCAGCAGCTTGATAAAGCCCTGTGTATTGCGTTTGGCAATCGCCCGTGGAATGGTGCTGTACTCTAAAGTTACTACTTTATAGTTAATCTTTTGCTCCTTGGCCTGCGTTTCATTCAGGCCAACACCTGCCACTTCAGGACTTAAAAACATTATCGTGCTTATGTTTTCGTAAACCAACTGGCGTTGTGGTTTGCCAAAGATTTTCTCCACTGCATAACGACCCTCAAGTTCACCGACATTTACTAAAGAGATATCGGCAGTCAAATCTCCTACCGCATAAATATTAGACTCATTGGTTTGTGTCTCGTTATTATCAATGCCACGTTTCGAAATATTAATGCCTACTTTATCGCTCCACAAATCTTCGAAATTTGCTACTCGCCCTACAGAAACAAGCGCTTTCTCCACATTAAAAGTTTCTCGGCTTCCGTCATTGTATTCCAATTCATACTCTACCCTTCCGTTCACCAGCTTCATTGCAATTAATCTTGAATTACGGTGAATGAGCACACCATTATTTTCCATGTTGCGCTCAATGATATTCACCACATCTTCATCTTCAAATGGTAATATCCGGGCTCCCTTGTCAATCAAATGAACTTTCGTCCTGCCAAAACCAGAAAAAATAGTAGCGAATTCGCAACCGATGACACCCGCTCCTACAATCACCATACTTTCCGGGAAGTCTTCCATATTCTCAATGCCATCACTGGTCATAACAATCTTCTCGTCAATGGGTAAGTCTGGCAGATAACGAGGCCGACTTCCTGTAGCCAAAATAATATTATCTGCCCACACCGTTTCAGTTTGTGTACCATGAACAATTTCTACATGGTTCTTGTCAACTAAAGTCGCTGTTCCTGTTTTAAACTGAAGTAGTTGAGAATAATTTGATGTCTTCAGCATATCCATATGCTCTTCCAGCATGGACTTGCGTTCCTCCACAGCCTTTCGCACCTCGTTTTGAATTTCTTTATAATTGATCGCGGGTGTTTTGATGTTGTAACGCTTAAGGCTTTTTCGAAATGCGGACGTTTCCCGAGAAAGTTCCCACCAAGTTTTTGAAGACAATGCGCCATTAGTAACTCCGGCACCACCGACTTTATTTTTTTCTATTAACAAGGTTCTCTTCTTGAAATCGATTGCCCGCATCGCTGCGGCATATCCGGAGGGGCCGGCACCTATAACCACAAGATCAAAACGCTCCATAGACCTTTTTTTGTTAATTTTAGGATATTTGCGTTGAAATAAAAAAGCGAAAGCATTATTTTCTGAAAACTTTTCTTCTTCATATCCTCCGCACCGGCACATTTGACGGTCAATCCAGTTCAGAAAACAGAAACATCACAATCACAAACCTGATTGCATTTCTTTTATTTCTTATCGCAATCTCCCTCGCTCTTCGCCATTGGAATGATACCGCCTATTGCCTATTGGTGTTAGGTGCAAGTCTATTCTACATTATTCCTATTGCACTGAATCGATTCAGTTATACTCAAATAAGTCGCTGGCTCACCTGCGCACTCCCCCCCCTTACCATTGTTGCACTTTCGGTGGCTAACAAGCGGCTGTACCCGGAAAGAATGCAGGTCATCAACTATTTGGATGTGCGCTTCTTTTTAGTTGGGTGTATGGTGATTCCACTACTCGTGGTTCAAATCAATGAAAAAAAACTTTTGATCGCCACAATTTCTGTGAGCGCTATACTCTTGGCCTTCCTTGATGTGATTTTTAATGCCTTGGGGGTTGGTTATTACGATTTGGTAAACATCGGAGATCAATATTATTTCAATGCCAATTTTTATTGTATTTCTTCCTATGTATTTATTCTTCTTTGTTTGCTTTTTGAAAAGAGTCTAAGCGACAAGGCGCTTCATGAGAATAAAAACCTGGTTTCATTTCTTCAAGAGGCGAATCAGAAACTGGAATTTCAAAAAAATGAAATTGCCAATCGGAATAATGAAATCACGAAACAAACTGACGAGCTGATTTTCAATCAACAGCAACTAATTAAAGCTAATACTCAGATTGAAACTCAAAAAGCAAGTCTTCTCAAGATCCAGTCGGGCTTGCAAACAGAACTGATGGCCAGGAATAAAGAGCTGGTTAACACCAATGAAGAACTGGCCAAATACAATCATGAGCTCCTGCAGTTTTCTTTTTCCTTGTCACACAACTTACGCGGTCCATTGGCAAGGTTGCTAGGGTTAACGAATTTGATGGAAAAGGATCTTAGCGAGTTGACAGGTCCACAAATGGAATTAGTAAAACTTGTCACCCTGTCGGCCAAGGAACTTGATGAAGTAATTCGGGACTTAAGTAAAATCATCGACATTCGAAATGACATCTATCGAATTCGCGAAAAAGTATTTTTTCAGGAGGAATTGAGTATGGTACTGAGGAGTTTATCAACCTTCATTCAGCCTGACGTAAAAATTGACGCTGATTTTCGAGAAGCCCCGATCGTTTATACTGTGAGGCCTATACTCACTAGTATTTTATACAATCTCATTAGCAATGCGATTAAGTACCGTTCGCCACAGCGCTCTTTGCAATTGACTATTAAAACAACGCAGGTAGATAATTCTATCTCCCTTCAAGTTTCTGACAATGGTCTTGGCATGAACCTGGATCAATTCAGGAGGAGTATCTTCGGTTTGTATAAACGATTTCATACCCACACCGATGGTAAAGGGCTCGGTCTGTATTTAGTAAAACTCCAGATAGAATCACTTGGAGGAAATGTAGAGGTAAGTAGTGAATTAAATATCGGCACAACATTTAACGTAAGCTTTCCTAACACCCGTGAAGTTGAGGGGCAGATTGTTTTTGAAAGTGATTACGGTTCGATTTTTTATAACGCCAGAACTAATTGTGCCGGAATTATCTGGAAAAGTCAAGTGATGAGCGAACAGTACCGTTCTCTCTTTACTAAATGCCTCGAAATGGTGCGATTGTATCACACCCCTTATTGGCTTTCCGATTTAAGTAAGCAAGGAACAATTTCGGCAGATGATCAGAAATGGATGGTAACGACAATTATGCCTGATGCTATTCGTCAAGGCCTGCGAAAAATTGCCAACGTTTATTTCGAAGGACAAAACAATGAAGACTATCGAAAACGAGTAAGAGAGACCTCTATAAAACTTGGCGTGGAAATTGAGTTCTTTACTGATCGAAAAAAAGCCGAAGATTGGATAGATGACTCCGTTGAATCTAAATAATTGCCTTTAACCAACCATGGAAACACTGATCGATCTTGATAAAAAACTTTTTCTGTTTCTTCATGGATTGAATAATCCGTTTCTAGATCCTATCATGTATTACGCAACAAATACATTTTTTTGGTTGCCCATTTATTTGTTGCTGATCTTTTTGATTTTCAAAAATTATAAAAAGGAAGGGTGGTTTATTCTGTTGGGTGCTGCCCTTACCATTTTATTGGCGGACCAAATTACTTCTTCTCTTATGAAGCCTTTCTTTGCTCGTTTTCGGCCATCGCACGAGCCAAGTCTTCAAAACTTAGTTCATTTGGTAAATGGGTACAAAGGCGGCTTGTATGGTTTTGCATCAAGTCATGCCGCTAATACTTTTGGAACCGCTATTTTCGTTTGGCTCGTTCTCAGCCCATTTTATAGAAGAGTAGGTTGGATTTTTGCTTGGGCAGCGTTCATGACCTATACTCGGATTTACTTAGGCGTTCACTATCCCGGTGACATACTTGTAGGAGCTATTATTGGCTTAGCCTGCGGATGGATTGGTTATCGCTTGTCGCGATGGCTAATTGAGCGATTTGCAAAGACCCGAGTTATTTCAAAGTAACTTGATTCGTAATTCGTTGTGCCCACAACGAATACATTTTTCCTGACGGATGCAAACCGTCCGGTGCCACTAATGATGGATCGCTAATTGCCTGACGTGAAATATCAGTGATCGAAATATATTTGATGTTGTACTGATTTGAGATTTTCTTGTTGACTTCGTTGAATTGATCAATCTCCTTTGAA
>Ga0302322_100006529_pt1 | contig 10354 bp, 9 predicted proteins | sample Fen_T0_2_FD_203757 | JGI IMG/M metagenome (GOLD analysis project Ga0302322, IMG submission 203757) | Peat permafrost microbial communities from Stordalen Mire near Abisko, Sweden - Fen_T0_2 | ecosystem: Environmental > Terrestrial > Soil > Wetlands > Permafrost | place: Sweden: Abisko... | reverse complement strand
TGCCAATCCTCCCACCGTCCAGGACCGCCCACTTACCGAGATCACGATTCCTTGCTAGGGTCGGAGGCACCATCCCAATGCGTTCATTGACTGCCATTTGTACCTCGCTGGTTTTCACATCGATTGGATTCGCGGGCCTCGCCCGAGCCGAGGCCACCGCCGTCGAGGCAGTGCCGAGCCCCGCAGTGGATCCGGCCATCGCGACGCCCTCGCCCGAAGCTCCACCGGAAAAAGTCGATGCCGCCGAGAAAACCGCCAAGGCCTCCGCGCTGACCCCCATCCTCCCAAGCCCGAAAAACCCCTTGCGCCCGGCTTTCCAACTCTACGCCGAGATCGATCTGCCAATCCTAGCAGTCGGACTCGTGTTCGCGGAGGCGCGGCTGGTGCGCTCGCAGGCGGCATTCTGCGCCCCGCTCTGCGACCGCAATAGTCTCAACGCAATCGATCGCACGACAGCGGGTTATTGGAGCCCCGGGTGGCAAACCGCCTCGGACTACGGCCTCTACGCCGTCGGCCTAGGGGCGGCGACCTTGCTCTTTGCAGACGAGGGTCTTCTTCCCGCCCTCAACGACGGTGTCGTCATCCTCGAGTCGGCACTCGCCGCAACCGCCGTTGCTTCCATCATGACCCTGGCCGCGGGCCGGCCCCGTCCCTTCCTCTATGGAGACACTGCACCCCTCTCCAATCGCAACAGCGCCGACGCGGGGCTGTCGTTCCTGAGTAGTCACAGTGCCCTCAGCTTCGCCATCGCAACCTCCACGCTCATGACCATGCGACGCCTCCATCCCGGATCGAAGGTGACGTGGATCGTGGCGATTGTGGGAGGCTCGCTAGCGACCTTCGTCGCCACGGCGCGGGTTCTTGGCGGCATGCATTTCATCACCGACGTGGTGGGCGGCGCGGTCGTCGGCATGTCGCTGGGCGTGCTCGTCCCCGCTCTGCATGCCTCGCCGGTTTCCATCGTTCCGATGGCGGGCGATGGGCAGCGCGGCCTTGCGCTTGTTACCCGATTCTGATCTGTCTTCCCCATCTGCTTCCGCATCTCTCTTTCGCGGCCAGCCATGACGTCGTTGCGGCAACGGCACGCAACTTGCTGGGTCTACGAGGTCATGACATCACGAACGTATCTGAAGGCCGGCGGAATGCTCACGGCATTCACGGCCATGGCCTTCATGGTTGGGGCACTGACCGCAAAGCCCCGATTGGCCCACGCCTACACCATTTCCAGCGCCATCACCACGGGCTGTCACGAGAAGATCACGACCGATGCGCTGCGGGCGGTGCGCCTGGAACTCGCAAGTGCGGGGCCTCTTCCGGCGAACCGAAATGAACGGGCGCTCATTGATGATTTGGAGTTCACACCGGCGGGCGACATGACCGATCTGGGGGGCGCGACCTTGCTGGTGGGCGTTCGCGACAACGATTTGAAGGGGCGGGATTCCATGGCGCTTAGCCAGCTTGCGCTGGTACACGGCGATCCCAGCGCACAGCGCGAGCATTGCCTGCGCAACTCGCACGAGAAGGAGCCGGATGGATCGAAAACGGCTGTCAACGACTGTCGCACCTTCATCCGCGAACGGATTGCCCAGGCCCTCGTTGGACTCGATGCCACAAGCACGCCTGACCTCGCCCAAAGAACTTCGCTACCGCTTTACCTGTCGTTGCGCCACGCCGTGGACGCTTCGCTGCCAACGTACTATGTGCGTATTGGGCAGGCGATTCACGCCATCGAAGACAGCTTCACCCATACCTATCGCACCCCTGATAGCACGCAGATCACCGTGGTCATGGATTGGGTGGACGAGGCCAACGGAAACCTTGTCGAGGCCACCGACGGTCCCCCGCACTCGAGCGAACTCGACCGCTGCGACGATCCCGACGATTTGCGACAACGAAGGCGCGAGCTTGCGACCGAGGCCGCCACCGCGGTCTTGCGCACGACGCTCGATCCCAACCAAACCAACGACCAGAAGATGGCTGCCGTGGAGGTGATTTTGGACAAGTATCTCAGTTATTCGCCGGGTTGCACGTTCGACAACAATTGGTGCCAAGCGGCCGAACGCCAATACGGCAATAGTCAATTCGGTTGCAGCATGGGTGGGCCACAGCGCCGAACTTCGGGTTGGGGATGGGCCATCATCTTCGGACTGTTGGCGCTGGCGGGGAGATGGCGGCACGGCAAGAAGGCCATGATCGGCATGACCATTCTGGGGCTCACAAGCTTGCTCCCGAGCCGCGCGTTCGCCCAGCCAGAGCCCGGGGGGCCTCCTCCTGACCCTGCTGCCATGGCGGCCGCGGCTGCCGAGCACAAGGCACCGCCGCCCGTCACCAAGCCGGTGAAGGAACCAGGGCCAAAGGATCCATCGCAGATCGCCCTTGGCGCCTATCTAGGCGGTTCTGGCTCCGTCAACAACCCAGCGGCCGCGGTCGCACTCGGCGCTCGCCTGCGCTTCAGCACGCACTGGACGTTTGGTCTCGATGCCGAGTGGAACCCGTGGTTTTCGGTCAACGGCGCCTCGACTGTACGAGCGGGTGTTTTCAACGGGTACGGGACCGTCATCTTCCGGCTGCCACTCGCCTACGAGCAGTTCAATCTGCGGACCACCGCCAATTTCGGCGTTTCCCGAATGCTCATTGACCTCTATGGCGCCCCCAAGGGCAGCACCGGGATCTATGCAGGTCTCAGCCCGCTCGGGCTCGAATGGAAGATGTCCCGGATGTTCTTTCTGATCATCAACCCTCTGAACTTCGCGATGCCGACGCCGCAGCTCAGTGGAGTTCCCTTCTCCTATTCCCAGTACCGATTCACCATCGGACTCGAAATTTACGGAGGCTGAAGCAAACATGATCGACACTGACATGGAAAACGTCACATGATCACGGTGATGGCCGTGCTGTTGCTTGCCGTCGCTGGCCAGGACGACGCCACGCCGACCACGCCTGCGCAAGTTCACGAGCCACTGCCCGCGGTCTCGGCGCCAGCACCCAAGGCGCAGGCACCCGAGGTGTACCGGGTGCGGCTGACCGCTGATATTCCCGTTATCGTCGTCGGTGTCGGTGCGGGCCTGGCACGCGAACTATTCAGAGAGAAACTGGCGCGAAAGAGCTGCCCTTGCGATTCGGCCAGCATCAACCGCCTGGATCGGTGGTCCGTGGGATACCACAGCCAGGCCGCAAGCATGGCCGCCGATGTCACGGTTTACGGCGTGCTCATAGCGCTACCCTTCGTCGATCTTATCGACGTCGGATTTGGACGCGCCCTGGGCGAGGACGTGGTGGTGTACGTCGAGGCGTTGGCCGTCAGCACCGCGATTCAGAACGCGACCAACTTCATCACGGCGCGCCCGCGCCCCCGCAGCTATGCCGGCGATCCTGACATGGCCAACAGGGGCGAAGGCTATCTCTCTTTCTATGCCGGCCATGTCTCCACCGTATCCGCCGGTCTCGCCGTGGCGGCGCTCACTCTTCGCAAGCGCTACGGCGAGCAAGTGTGGCCGTGGATCGTGGCCGCGCTGATTACCAGCAGCGTCGCTATCGAGCGCGTGGCTTCTGGCCATCATTTTCCAACCGATGTGGCCGTCGCCGCCGTGGCTGGCACCGCGGTCGGCTTCGCCATCCCGTGGCTTCACTTCCGAAGCGGCAAAACCTACGCCCAGATCGCCCCTGTTGGAGCGAACGGCCTGGGGCTTGTGGGCGCATTCTGAAGGGGGCAAACGTGAACAAGAAAAAGGTCGCTGTCGTCACCAACCCGAACGCGGGCAAGAACACGCCCAGGGCCGGTCTCGGCAAGGTCATCGCATCGATCCTCGCCACGCCACGCTGGACCTACAACCCAGAGACCCTCAGCGCGCTCGAAGGCACGGCGAAAGAGCTTAGCCACGACCGGCCTGATATTCTGGTCATTGCCGGCGGCGACGGCTCCGTTCACCAGACCCTGTCAAAGGTCTTGCTTGAGCACGAACACTCTCCCGACACACCGCTGCCCCAGATTCTCATCATCCCCATCGGGACCATGAACAATCTCGCGACCACCATCGGCCTCACCCGGCATCCAGCGGTGAAGCTGGCCGAGCTCCTTGCCGCCAAAATTCACGAGAATCGCCCGCTCGACGTGACCCATCTGAACCCGCTCAAGATCAACGACGAGTACGGGTTTCTTTACGGTACGGGATTGCCCGTGAACTTCCTGCAGAAGTACTACGAAGATCCCAAGAAGCGCGGAGCGAAACGGGCCATCAAGGTTATTCTGGCAACGCTCGGCAACGAAATTGCGTCGCTCGTGACGTTCAGGAAATCGAAGCAGATCCTGACCCGGCCGGTACACGCCAAGATCACGCTGCCGGATGGCAACGATCCGCCCGTCGCCCCCTTCATGAGCCATACCGGGATCCTTTGCGCCTCCATCGACCAGGTCGGCCTCGGTTGCCGGGCGATGCCCGATGCGAGGAGCAAGCCCGGATGCTTCATGCTCCGATCAACACACCTCTCGTTCTGGGGGCTCGCCATAAGAGTCGGCGCGCTTTGGGCCGGCCGGCCGCTTCCGGCGACGTTCGACGCGGTCGTGCCTCACCTGACCATCGACTACCAGGAGCCCACCATCGCCAATGTCGACGGTGACATGAAGCAACCCAGAACCAGCGACATCATCACTTGCGGCCCGACCGTCTCGTTCATCACGGGATGAAGTTCTTTACTAAGCCCAATTGCGCTAGGGTGAAACCATGAACGAGCATCAGGCCAAGCCACAACACTTCTCCATGATCCGTGGTTTCCACCTGGCCGACTTGTTCACACTGGCTAATGCCTCTTGCGGCATGGCGTCCGTGTTCGCCTCCATGACCTACCTGGGCTCGCCCACTGTTGGTCTTCTCACTCTGGCGGCCGCGCTGGTACCGCTGGCCCTGGTGTTCGATGCGCTGGACGGCCGGGTCGCGCGCTGGCGCCATGCGCACTCGACGCTGGGGCGCGAACTGGATTCGCTCGCCGACGTGATCTCGTTTGGCGTGGCACCCGCAGCCCTGGCCTTTGCGGCCGGCATGCGCGGCGGCTGGGACTGGGTCGTGCTGATCTATTTCGTCGGCTGCGGAGTCAGCCGGCTGGCACGCTACAACGTGACCGCCGAGGCTTTGTCCGTGGGGGGCGACAAGGTGAAGTACTTCGAGGGCACGCCCATTCCGTCGAGCGTGGTCCTGGTCATGGTGCTGGCCGTGGCGGCCTGGACGGACCGACTGGGAGCGGGACTGTACTTCGGCTCCGTCGAGCTTGGGTTGGTTCTGCACCCATTGGTCCTGATGTTTGCGCTTTCAGGCAGCCTGATGATCAGCAAGACCCTGCGAATTCCCAAGCTATGAGCTCGAACCTGCGCGAGCCCTACCTGAGGCCGCGCCTTCTCCTGGCAGGAGGCGTGGGTACATCGAACCGGTTACCACGCTTACCCAAGCCGCGGCCGCGAGGAAGCCTCCGAGCACATCGGACGGATAGTGGGCGCCTAGGTAGACGCGCGAGAGGCCCACGCCGACGATGGCTGCAGAGCCAATCAGGATCGAAGCCAAGCGCACCATACGCGGCGCCTTCACCACGTGCAGAATGACTGCCAGGCTTCCGACCACACTGGTTGTGCCCATGGTGTGTCCGCTCGGAAAGGACAGGGATGAGAGGCTCGGCAACAGGTAAAGAAGATCCGCGCCCGGGCGGGCACGATGAAATAGCTCCTTCAACAGCAGGTTGAGCAACAGTCCGCCCCCTGCTCCGAACACGAGATAGCGCGCCTCCTTCGGACGGCGCACAAGTAGCAATAGAAGTATGATCCCTGCGCTGGCGATGCTCATTGGCAGGACACCTCCGCACCTTGTGCACGCGAGCATCAAGGTGTCGAGCGAGCCTCGCCAGATGCCAACCACACCCTGCAGCAGCTTGTCGAACGCATCGACTTCGCCTTCCTGGATCTCACGCGCCAAGCGCACGAAGCAGAACACGGCGGCGATGGAGAGCGGCAAACTCCAGCGATGACGGCGACACAAACGCCACAGAAAGGCTGCCAGGGAACGAACCGAACGGGAAGCGCCCACCAAGATCACCACGTTCCGGCGAGAGCCATGCCGGTGCTACCGTGGCCGATCGTTGGGAGCACGGCGAGGCCAGAGCGATTCAGCCGGCGATTCAGAAACCACGATTGGACCGGAGCGGTGAGCGCCGCCGCCACGCCGACCGCAGAGCCGATACCGAACGAAATCCAGGCGCTCTCCCACGCGCCACGACCGTAGCCAAGGTAGAGCAACCCAGCGGTGTTGACGGCGAGACCGCCAAACACGTTCAGGATCAACGTGTGACGCTCACGCCGCGCGGCCTCGACCAGAAATGCGTGCCGGACGTTGGCGGACGCTGGATGGCGATCGCCACATAAACCCTCCACGTTGATACTGAGCGGATCCAAGACCTTCGCCAACACGCCGATGGTGGCCTTGGAGGCGGTCACGTACAAGCCCGCGCGGGTGTCCTTCTTGAACCAGTCGGAAGGGGCAAACGCGGCAGTGCCAGCGCCACCAACCGCTGCAATGGCGAACGTGGCGGTCCAGGCAAAGTTCCACTTGGCGGCCCGGTCGAAATCCTCGCAGACCGCCTCGTCGATCTCGCGCTCTCGGGCGCTGAGCTCGACGGCCGGCGCGGCCATCGCCGTCCCTGCGCCCGCGACCACGATGGGAACGAGAACGCCGAGCCAGCGAAAAGCGTGCATGGAGAACAGTAGCACGCAAGCACCAGGCTGGCTGGCGTGCTACATCAAACGTGGCCATCGATGAGCACCGCCAGTTGCGTCCGAGAAACCTGGAACCTAACGGGCGATGATGCCTGGCGGACGCTCGCGGCCACGGGCCGGTTCAAGCTGGTGCGTGATGCTTTCGTCCGCCTTCGCGCCGCCGACGGCTTCAGCCACGCGCGATCGCTTGCGTATGCCACGTCCCTCGTCCTCGTGCAGGGATTGATCGCCCTCGTGGGGCTCGCGGTCGAACTCGGACAGACCAGCTTCAACCGCACGATCCTGGGCGCCCTTGAGAACGCCGTGCCCGGACCGGCGGGAGGTCTCCTCGTTAGTGTCTTCGTGCACGCCAAACAATTCGGCCTCGAGCACCGCTTCCTGCCGCTGCTGCTCGGTCTTGCTGGAACCCTTGTGACGGCCACCACCGCCACCGCACAACTCATGCGCGGGATCAACCGCCTCTACGGCATCGAGAAGGACGGGCCGTTCATCCACAAGTACGCCCGCGCCCTCCTGCTCTCCATCGTATTGCTCGCGGCCGTCATCCTCGCCGGCTCGATGCTGACCGTGGGACGCGGCCTGTCGGGAAACATGGGCGGCGCCGGCACACACCTGGCGTGGCGGGTGCTCCGTTGGCCAGTCGCCCTGGGACTGGCCGCCGCAGCGTTCGGGGGAATTCTGCGCTGGGCACCGCGCCGCCGGCAACCGCACTGGTCATGGCTCGCCTTCGGTGGCGTGATAGGGGTCGCGGGATGGACCATCGTGACGATTCTCTTCGGCCTAGCCTTCCGAGCCAGCTCGTCGTTTGGCGACGTGTACGGGTCGTTGGCAGGTGTCGTCGCGCTTCAGATCTGGACCTTCCTCTCGGCCGCCGCGATCTTTTTCGGCGCCGCCATCGCCGCCCAGCTCGAGGCCGTCCGGTCGGGCACGCAAACGCCACCGCGCGCTTAGTTGGATTACTGCCGCATCTGCCGGTGTGGCGCCGTGCTACGTGCTAAAAGATCGCCAACTTTTCGAGGAACCAAACGCCATGAGCAATGCAGACAACGAAAACTCGGTGACTCTGGTTAGCAGCGGCGGCTTGGCCGATATCTATCGGCTGCGCGCTGCCGGGATCGAGGCCTTGATCACGAACTACGGCGGCACCGTGATGTCGCTGCGGGTTCCCGACGCGCGCGGAGCCATGGACGACGTGGTGCTGGGTTACGATCGGCCCGAGGACTACGTGACTGCCAGCCCCTACTTCGGCTGTCTGGTGGGCCGTTACGGCAATCGCATCGCCAAGGCCAAGTTCTCGCTGGATGGCACCCAATACACGCTGGCGGCCAACAACGGCGCGAACTCACTGCACGGCGGAATCAAGAGCTTCGACAAGGTGGTGTGGACCGCGCGCCCCGTGCAAAGCGATCTGGGACCGGCCCTGGAACTTCACTACCTCAGCAAGGACGGGGAAGAGGGCTTTCCCGGCAACCTGGATGTGACCGCGCGCTACACGCTCACGGCAGAGCGGGGCCTGCGCCTGGATTTTTCGGCCACCACCGACAAGAAGACCATCGTCAACCTGACCCACCACTCGTACTTCAACCTGGCCGGCAAGGGCGACGTTTTGGGCCACAAGGTGTTCATCAACGCCAAGCGATTCACACCGGTGGACGCCGGACTGATTCCGACCGGCGAGTTGCGCCCGGTGTCGGGCACGCCCTTCGACTTCACCACGCCCACCGCCATCGGCACGCGCATCGACAACAACGACGAGCAGCTGCGCCTGGGCGGCGGCTACGACCACAACTGGATCATCGACAAGCCGCTGGGCGAACTGGGCCTGGTGGCACGCGTGTCCGAACCAACCACTGGACGCACCATGGAGGTTCTCTCGACCGAGCCCGGCACGCAGCTGTACACCGGCAATTACCTCGACGGCACCATCACGGGCAAGCGCGGCTGGTGCTACACCAAACGCTCTGCCCTGTGCTTCGAACCCCAGCACTACCCCGACACGCCCAACCAGCCGTCCTTCCCGCCCGTGGTGCTCGCCCCCGGCGAAACCTACAAGACCACCATCATCTACAAGTTTTCGACTACCGCCCCCTGAATCCCCGTGACAGGTTCTGGCTCTAACCACCGTGACCCATAAAGATCCGGTGTGCTGGATGATGGTCGATCCCGCACGCGCCAAGGGCCAGCACGACCACCAGGGCACCCCGTACTATTTCTGCGCGGCGGCTTGCCGTGCGCGCTTCATCGCCGATCCGGCGCGCTACCTGGCCGCCGATTACCGTCCGGCGGGCATGGGCGCAATGGGCGGCGGATTGGTGTCCTTGGGCAAACCGCGCATGATGCGGACGGCGTCGGCGCCTGCGGGTGCCCCTGCCCCAGTACGCGCGCCGGCCCCAAGCGGACCACGCTACGTGTGCCCCATGGATCCCGAGGTGTCGAGCCCCGTCCCCGCGGCCTGCCCCAAGTGTGGTATGGCTCTCGAACCCGAGACCATCACCCTCGACGAAAAGCCCGATCCCGAGCTGGTCAACATGACCCGGAGGTTCTGGGTCGCGCTGGTGCTGACAACGCCCATCTTTCTCTATGGCATGGCCGAGATGATCGTCGGCCATCACGCCATGCACTTCCTGCCCGCGCGCGTGCTGGCCGCACTGGAGCTGGCGCTGGCCGCGCCTGTGGTTTTCTGGGCTGGATTTCCTCTGCTGGCGCGCGCCTGGCTTTCGCTGCGCAACCGCAGCCCGAACATGTTCACTTTGATCGGCATGGGCGTGCTGGCGGCGTTTGGCATCAGCACGGTGGCAACGCTGGCCCCGGGCCTACTGCCGGCGGCGTTCAACCGGCCGGACGAGCCTCCCCTGCTTTACTTCGAGCCAGCCGCGGTCATTACAGCGCTGGTCCTGCTGGGCCAGATGCTTGAGGGCCGTGCCCGGCGAGCCACCGGCGGCGCCATCCGGGCCCTCTTGCGCTTGGTCCCGCAGAACGCGCACTTGGTGACCAGCGACGAACGCGAGTCCGAACTGGCCGTGGAATTCGTGCGCAAGGGCGACCGGCTGCGCGTGCGGCCGGGTGAACGCGTGCCCGCCGATGGCGTGCTGGAAAGCGGTGCCAGCACCGTCGATGAATCGGCCCTCACCGGCGAACCCATGCCGGTCGATAAGAACCAAGGCAGCCACGTGACCGGCGGCACGCAAAATGGCAACGGCAGCTTCGTCCTGCGCACCGAGCGCGTGGGCGCGAACACCACCTTGGCCCAAATCGTCCGCGCCGTGACCGCGGCCCAGCGCAGCCGCGCGCCCATGCAACGCCTCGCGGATCGTGTCGCACGCTGGTTCGTGCCCACCGTGGTCACCGTCGCTGCATTGTCCTTTGCCGCGTGGTCAACGGTGGGCCCCGAGCCGCGCCTGGCCTACGCCTTGGTCGCCGCCGTGGCGGTTCTCATTGTCGCCTGCCCGTGCGCGCTGGGCCTGGCCACGCCCATGTCCGTGATGGTCGGCGTGGGCCGCGGCGCCAGCGCTGGCGTCCTGGTAAAAAACGCCGAGGCCATCGAAGGCATGGCCCGCGTGGACACCCTGGTGCTCGACAAAACCGGCACGCTCACCGTCG
>Ga0302322_100006528_pt1 | contig 10354 bp, 17 predicted proteins | sample Fen_T0_2_FD_203757 | JGI IMG/M metagenome (GOLD analysis project Ga0302322, IMG submission 203757) | Peat permafrost microbial communities from Stordalen Mire near Abisko, Sweden - Fen_T0_2 | ecosystem: Environmental > Terrestrial > Soil > Wetlands > Permafrost | place: Sweden: Abisko... | reverse complement strand
ATCAAGAGAACGATCTCTAGCGTGTTAGCAGTCATGGGTGCCTACATTTCGCGGGGTCGGAAGGGATGAGGGGTGTGCGTTCCGGCGCCACGCATACGGCGACGCCGGACGACGGACACGTAACGGGCGTGCCGGACCACGTCCGATAGGTGTGGGAACGCCACACGAGGTGAACGCCCGAGGACAGCAATCCCATTTTCTCGGCGTGACAGTTCGGGCACTTGCCCTGGCGTGCCGCCTTGACACTGCGTTTCTTGCGGGTCGAGTCCGGCGGAACGTCCATGTCGAACAACGGGACGTCGTAATTCGGGTGATCGTCGTCCGGTTTCTTGGGTATCACATGACTACCTTTACAACATTGAATATCTCCACAATGTCGGCCAGTTTCCGCAATACCGCCGAATCTTCGCGAGCCATTCCGATAATGAGATTGCACGGGTGACAGCAGATCATCCGATTTCTGCCGGTCGAATGGCAATGATCGACAACCCAGCCCTTGGCCGTTGGCTCGGTCCTTTCGCAGCCCGGACAGCGATGCCCCTGCCTAGCGAACATCGCATCGAATTGCTCCGGGGTGAGGCCGTATTTTCTCAACGTGCGACGCCGCTCTTTGAGTCTTGCCCTTTCTGGGTCGCGTTTCTCGCAACGGCAATTCTCGCAGACGGTCACGCCCGGTCTTCCTCTCTGTCCGGATACCTCCGTGCCGCATTTATGACATGGACGAATGTCGGGGCGGTATCTCTCCGGTCTTATATTTTGCTTTTCTCGCTCACAGTCGGGACATATCTTGGGGATTCGTCCGAATCGAAATGCCGTAAATGTGGCGTCGCATATGATGCATGCCACTTCCGAAGGGCGCTCTACTCGGACGTATTTTGCCTTGGCGATCTCACGACTTATGTGCAGGCGATTCTGTCGCGCGCATTCCAGGCCGCACGTCTTTTGCATGCCATTTCGAGGGATAAATTCATTGCCGCAACATATGCACTTGCACCGCTGCGCTTTCAGAGTCTTGAGTGCCTTGCAGTTATTACATAGGATTGACAAGACACCGGGTTGCCCTGGTCTTCGGGCAATGATTGCATGGCATGATAGGCAGGCCCGCACGTCAGTTAAAACGACCATTAGATACTCCCCATCTGCCCGAAGTCGATGGGCCAGAGCCGCGCCCCGTCCGCGCGCCCCCACAGGTGCAAGGCGTGCGCGTGGATGTTCACGTGCTCGGGGGCGGGAACGAAACACTGCAAGGAATGCCCGTCGGGCCACACGGCGCGATGCAGCATTGCCAGCTCCACATACGCGGGGATGTGGTCGGTGTGCGAGATCGACGCGTGAATGACGGGCACGCCTGGCAGCTCGTCATAGTCGGCGCAGGTCACGATGATCCGGCCGTCCGTGATGTGGTCGAACACCCACCCGTCGGGGCCGAACGGCAACGGCGGGAGCCATAACCTCCGGCCCAGCCTGCGCCGGATGTCTAGGGCATTCATGGTTGTTCCGGTAATCATCAGGTGCCCAGACGTCGACCGGTGGCACTCTTCGGGAGATGGGCATTGTAGAAATCGACAATGACGGATGACGCGGTGATCCCGCGCGTCCTGGTCCCCAGCTCGCCCCGCGCCGCAATCTGTCCAGCGATTCGCGCATAGTCTCGCTCAAGAATAGTCAAGAGCCGCCGGTCCTCCACCTGCGGATACGTGACCAGCATGTGTGTGATTCCCGCAATGGCCCACAGCGGCACGCGTCGTCGTGTCGGATCACCGGGGATCACGGTAACGGCCGCAATGGAAAGGCAGCGACCGAGAATCTCCGGGTATTGACGCGCGATGTTGAGCACGGTTCCGATGCACGCCAGATGCGCGGGGATCTTGAGTTCTGCCAGTCGTGCGCATTCGGCGACGTGCAGTGCTACGGGATCATGACATGCGACGAGCCCGTGATAATCCTCGATTGCTGTCAGGTCTTTCTGCCCGTGATTCTTGGCGACGAATGCGGCCGCCTCTGTTTCCACATTGTCGTAACGACTGGCAATGCCCGGGATCTCGGTTAACCCGAGAATGCGCGCGGCCCTCAGCCTATGAGCGCCGTCCACAACGAAATTGCCATAGGGACGCTTAGACACGGTGATCGGGTCGAACAGTTTGGGGTCGAAATTGTCGGCGATGTGATGCCCGCGCCGCTCATTCGTGCCCCGCTGATAGGTATCCCAGTCGACGTGTAGATCGGCGACAATAAACCATTCGATCCGATAGTCTCCGAAATCCTTACGGTTCATTTCCTTTCCCCTTCCACGAGGGTAATGAGCCGGGAGAGCGCGGTACGTCCCTTGCGCAGGTTGTCGAGGAAATGAGTCACGTCGTCATCGGGTAATTGTTCGATCAGTTCACGATGTCTCGACCATTCGTCATAGACGGATTCGAGCCCGGAAATGATCGTGCTTTTCTGCATGTTCGAGATCAGTTCTTTAAGATCGCCCGTTACCCGCGTAGTCGCAGACGGCGCCTTGCGCTCCCGGACGACGCTTTTCACGTCCTCGGCAGTCGGCTGCCCGCCCGCCTTTTCGACCGCCTCACGCCACGCCTGGGGCCGCTCGTCGGGGGGTAGGGGTGTCAGCTCCCGCGCCTGGTTCTCGGTGGTCGGCAGGATCGGTGAAGATCCAAGTTCCACAATTGTGGAACTATGATCTTCGATGGCTCTGTACGTCTCGGCCGATTGAATCAGATAGAAAGCCTGCGACTTCCCCATATCCCAGCGTTCGCGGAGATATTGATTCCAGGTCGTGTGCGATTCGCGATAGAGCCTTTTCTCTCGGATCGCCAGCAATGCCTCTCCGACCTCATAGAACGCCTGCAATCCGCGTTCAATGGTCTGTTCCCGTTCCCAGAGTTCAATATGTTCTGCCTCTGAGAGCGTCCCGGTCGATTCGATTGTCATTGTCTGCCTCCCCGTGTCTATGGCTTGAGAATGGCAATGATGGATGCGGCCGCGGCCAGTAGACCGAATGCCCCCACGAGAATGGCCCAGCCCGCAGAGAATCCCGAGGAACGCCCTTCGTTGCGGTCCAGCCGCCCCTTGATGTCGGCAATCTTTTCGTCCAGCCCGGTCGCACTCGTGGTCATCAGCAGGCTCAACGCGTCGATCTGTTTCTGCGTGGCGAGTTCCGATTTTCCGATCGCCAGGGTGTTCGCCTTGTTCTGTTCGCTGACAGCCTCTTTAGCCGCCGCCAGGGCCGCGTCGAGGCTGACTCGCGATTCAATGGCAGCCTGTCGGGACCGGTCGTCCCTCTCCTCGAACCGGGTGTTCACGGCGGTGAATTTCTGGTCGCCCAGCTCGCGCTCCGCCGTGAATTGGCGTTCGACGCTGTCGAACCGCTCCCGGACCAGCTCCCGCAAGTGCGTGATCTCTTCACGCATCATGGCGGGTGCCGCGTCGATCTGCGCCAGCCGCAGCACTACCGCCTTATCCATCGCGTCGAATCGCGTTTCGATGATCTCCCGAACGCTCGCGAGATCCCGCCGCCATTGGCTCGTGGCAGCGTTGACGGCATCGGTCGTGAGTTTCGTCGGGTCCGGGACCGGGACGCTCCCGGCGCTGGAGAATCCCGGGGTGTCGGTCACGACGCCTCTTGACGCCGCAGCAGGTCACGCGTCCGGGGGCTCATGCCGCCCCAGATGCCCCACGGCTCGCCGTGGTCGAGCGCGTACGTCCCGCATTCGTCGATGACCGGGCAGGACAGGCACAGCACACGCGCGGCGGCCGATGCCTTACCGGCCCCTCGGCGCCCGTTCTCCAGGTCGCCCGCCATCCCGAAAATGATCACGCCGTCCGGCGTCTGGCAGGGGGTGGTGATCCCGTACGCCACCGAGGGCGGCAGGTCCCGGGACATGGCTCACCCCCCGGGCACGGGAGTGAAGGCGGAGACGTCGAGCCCCGCGTTCCGCATGGCCAGATAGACCGACTCCGGCAACGGGGCCACAGGGGGCGCGTAGGCGACCTGCGGCGCCGGGGGTGGTGCGACGGGGGGCGCGTAGGCGACGGGGGCCGCCTGGGCGACCTGGGCGGGGCCCGCGTAGGGCACGCTCACCGGGGGTGCGGCAGGGATGTACGGGGCTCCGGCCGCCAGCACCGGGGCCGTAGCGGGAGGCGGGGCCGGGGGCGCGTAGGACTGGACGCCGCCAGCGTTCAGCACTGCCGCGCCCGGCGGGGTGTAACGGGCCGAGAACGTCTGCGCGGGAATGGTGCCCTTGCCTTCCTCCTCGCCCGTCCAGCGGACGAACAGGTAACCGTCGCGCTCGAGTTTTTCGGCTCCCGCCGCACGGATCGCGTCCCGGATCGCTGCCAGCATGCGCGGCTTGTCCGCGTAGAGCCGCCGCGTGCCGTTGTCGTCGTGCGACACGCGTTCGGTGGTGTCCAGGTCGATCGTGACGCCGTAAATGGGGTTTCCGTCGTCGAAATACTTGAGCGCGCCGCCGCCAGGATTCTCCCGGTCGTACTCTCGGGCGTGATAGCGGTTCGGGCCGTTCAGCACCCGGCCGCCGATCTCACGACCCGGGAGCTTTCCGAAATCCGCCGGGGTGACCTTGCCACCCATGAGCACATCGTTGCCGGACGGGCCGCTCTGATCGATAGGCATGGCTGTCTCCAGATGTGTTGCGAGAGTAGGGATTTCAGCGGTGCGGGTGCGGCCCGCTGCACAGCACGGGCGACGCCTCGTCGGCGCCGGGCGCGTGGAACGGACAGCTCTCGCAGTAGTCCTCGCTGCGTGGCAGAGCGGGGATGATCAGGTCGGGACCGGCCGCCGCCAGTGCACGCGCGAGCCCATCGGCGCGCGAAAGTGCCTCCAGCGCAACGGTTTCTGAGTAGTCCTCGGACCAGAACTCGGCCGCAGAGAGATCACCCGCGCTGGGAAGCCACATGATCGCGACTCGCTCAACGGTGTGCCCGGCGGAAGCGAAACCCCTTGCGTAGCAATGGACTTGAGAGCGGTACTGCGGTTTCGGGCCCCGCATGCGGGCAGCCCGTAGGGAGGTGTTGCCCACGATCTTCCAGTCGATCACGGTGCCCGTGACACGGTCGAAAAGGTCCGCCGAGCCTGAGATCTCGGCGCCTGCGACGGTGCCCACGACCACCCGGGTTTCGACGAGCCACCGGGGCGGATTGCCTTGCGCGACAGCGGTTGCGTTGTATGCAGTGAACGTCTGGGCGAGCCAATCGTGGGTGGCGGTTCCGACCGCCGTGCGCCATGCCGGAACGTTGTTGACTTTCGGCGTTCCGGCGAGCCGTTGGCCCAGCTTGCGGGTGCAGGTCATCCCGAGTTCGGACGGCCCGATCGCGGTCTGCAGTCCGCGCGGATGATTGATCAATCGATCATGGATGATGTGGGAAAGCTCTTGTCCGAGCAACGTCGGATCGCTGCCTAGCTGTTGATCCGGACGCAAATGAGTGATCATGACGGGACCGGGTAGCGCTCCACCACGGCCGTCGGGTCCTGCTCGCCCGCCTGGCGCAGGTGATAGCCGCACAACGGCAGGGCCGGGGGAGCCACCCGGCGCGACACGGGCCGTAGCTGTGCCGTCCCGTCCGGCGGGTCATCGCACCCGGTCACCACGCACGGGGTGGCGACGTCGATCCCGCGCAGGTGGGTCGAGCACAGCCGCACCGTGAATGTCGGCGCGGAGTTCTCCTCGTGGTCGTAACCGCAGCGCCACAGCCAATCAGCGCCCCGCGTGCACTCGCCCACGCCGCAACTCATGTCAGCCTCACAGTGGTCGATGTGGTTTCCTGGCACGCCGAATACAGTTCCGGCGGTAGCACGTCCCGCGCGATTTTCGCGTCAATAGACGGCCGGCTGACCAATGCCAGCCAATTTTCGGGCAGAACGTCAGCGGCGCGACGCGTCGAGAAACGCGTACTTCGGTAGATGGAACAGGTGACCGGTCCGACGCGGTGTTTTCCCTCACCGAGTTCGCCGGACAGCCACGCCTTGATGGCTTTAGCCTCGTCGTCGAGCAGAGACATTCGGTCTTGAATGTCGAGCAGACGTGAGACCGCCTCGATTGCATCCATGGGCGTTCTCCGAACGGTGGCGGATCGTTAACGATCGCAGCATGAAACCGGGGGTCTAGAGCCCACGCCACTTATTCCTCGTGCATCCCGCAGACGCGGGTATTACACGCTGTACAGATGCACATAGCGACCGGTTCGCCGCCATAGCATCGGGCACATTCGCAGAGACACACGCCGTTCTCGTCGTAATGGTCGTCATCGTAATGTCGATCATCAGCGGTCGGCGGGTAGGTCCTGCTCATGGGATCACGGCGCCGATCATGGGACCACCTCCCCGTGCGGCCCGCCCCCCGGGGCCGGAGGGCTGAACCATGTTCAGAGGTGTACGCCCATTGCCCGAGATGGGCAATGGTGTCCTGACCTGCGGCGAGTGGACACGAGTGGACATGCGTGGACACTTTTGGATCATCCGACGTAGTCCAGTGAGGGTCTGACCTGCGAGGGAATCGCCCCGACGTAGTCCAGTGAAAAAAGTTGAGAAATACTCGGCGCGTCGCATTGACGTCGCGAGCTGGATAGTGTGCTAGGACTCCGCCCGTTCCCGGCGTGTTGCACGGCGTGTCGTGATCGATCTGTGCTCACGTCGCCCAGTGGCCACGGAAAGCCGCGCGTAGTCCACTGGACAATGCCCGAAGAATGTCGTCCAGTGGACGACGTCACTTGCGGCGTAGTCCACTGGACAACGAAAACGGACCCCACGCCTCGTGATGTGGGGTCCGTCTTCGCGCCTCCGGCCGACGCGTCCGAGGGCCGGGGGCTGTGCCGTTCTCCGCTCCGGGGGCGGAGTTGTCGAGAATCCGCCCGATCGGTTGTCGGTAGCCCCCGGGGCTGGCTCCGCCAGCCTAACCCATGAATGCACGAGATGCGTAGGCGATAAGTGCCCGCACGCGGTCACCAGCGCTCCTGTGAGGCTCCGGGAGCGGCACCCGGGCATCCTCGGGCAGCACTGCGGCCCCGCGTCCCCTGACGGTCAAGGGATGCGGGGCCGCGCGGCCCCCAGGGCGAGCCTCCCGGGAGCGACGGGGGCGGGCCCCTGTGTGCGCAATCGGGCAGGCTCGCCCCGATCGGGGGGGACCGCCGGGACGGGGGGCCAATCCCGCCCCCGTGCCGGGACCGGCGACCCGTCCGGGGGTGAGGCTAGACCGAATCAGGTTCAGTCGGCAATGCGTCGAGAGCGTCCAGCATGACGCGGCGAACCATGGCCATCTGCGCCGCCGTCAGGGGTCGGGCGCCGTCGAGGTGCGGGCCGGTGCGCGTCAGGCTGTCGACCTGGGCGCGGCGCAGGTAGCGCGCGGGGCCGATCCTGACGACGTCGAGATACTCACTCCGGATCCATCGGGAGATCGTGCGCGGCTCGCGCCGCAGCTTCTCGGCCGCCTCGCGCACTGTCATCAGATCGGGCGGGATGTCGTTCATGGGCCCAGCCTGACACCGGATGACCGGAACGCCAGGGCCGCGCGTAGTCCACTGAAAACAGGAAAGGGCCGGACTCCCCCGGGGAAGGGGAAAGCCGGCCCGTTGCCTAGGGACACTTACCCCTCGGTCATGGGGGGTTCGTCGTCCTGCTCGTCGAGCTGTTCGCCGTCGTCCTGCTCGTCGGCCGGTTGAACGGCGGGGACCGGAAAGGCAAGCCCGTCGGCGCCGCCCCGGAGTTCGACGAACACTCCGGCGGTGGTGATCATCACGTCATCGCCGTGCGCGAGGTGTCGCAACACCTGCTCCGCCAGGTGCGACGGGAGATCTTCGAATTCGCGTTCGCCCATTCCGGGCACCCTTCCCCATGACATTCCTGCGACCGCCCCCGACGGACGTTCGCTGTGAAGCACGCACCCCCACGGAACGCGAGGGGGGCGCGCGTTCCGGGGGGTGCGTGGTCTGTCACCTGCTGATCGGCCGGATCAGATCAGGTGGTCATATTCGCCAGCCTTGGCGCCGTCGAGCCACGCCCGGAACTCGGCGTTCGTGAACGACAGCACCGGACCGCTCGGGTCCTTGCTGTCACGGACCCGCACGCCGCCCTCGGGCGTCGGAAGCTCTTCCATCTCGACACAGTTGCCGGAGCTGTTGCTGGCCTGGGCCTTGATCCACACGGCAGAGATCTCCTCGATTGATGGTGCCTGTAACACTCACTTCGGTGTGGGTTCCCGCCCGTCGAGGCCATCCGCGCGGGTCCGTGCCGGGTGAGCGTCGGTAACCGTACGTCCACAGCATGCCTCACCCGCTGTCGAAAAGACAGTTTTCCTGCCAATCCGCGAGACGATGGCCCCCGGAGGGTGGTCCGATCACGACGGACGTGTGTAGCGTGCGATAGACCGAAAGAGGTTCAGATGACCGGCCCAGACGCGTCGTCCGTCGTCTCACCTGGGAGAACGATGCTCAAGATCTTTTCGTGGTCGGCGTTGTGAAGCCGGACCAGGCCCGCCGCGTGCTCGACACCCCACGCACCCGCCAGCACGCTCCACGCGCCCGCCAGGTCGCCGCCGTTGCGGTAGGCCATGCCGACGAGCCGGGCCGCGACGCTCGGGCACAGCCGCGCCAGCTCGGGGCCGGTAAGCATCACGACGCCGCGCCCGGCTCGGGTGAGGGGGGCCGCCGTCGGCGCCGGGTGGCCTGCCATTCGTCAAGGTCCGCCTGCAGGTACCCCGGGTTGCGTCGCTGTGGAGCGGTCCCCAGGTCGGGGCGCGCGCAGCGCGGGCCGTGCCCGTGCGAGACGCGGGACCGGAACGCGTCGGGGCTCATGCCGCAGTATGCCGCAGCCTCCGCCGTAGTAAGAAAAGTGACCATGCCAGGATCGTACACCCGAGCACTCGCAGAGAGTGTGACGGGGGACACAGAGATTTCCCGGTCTAGCACTCGCTGCGAGTGCTAGTGTCTGGGTTGTAAGGAAAACAGAACGGAAGCGGTCGAGAGAGCCGCACCCCCCGCACCACAAGGGGTGCCAGACTTCTACCGCACGAGGGGCTAAAACCCGGTTGACGTGTCCCGGTCCCCCTCGAAAAACCCGCGTAAGCCACGGCCGATTAAGTCCCGGCGCTGCGCGTTCTGAGGAAAGAATGGTTGCACGTGGCGGGTTCGATTCCCGCCCTTTCCGCGAGGCTGGCAGGCGAAACCGCGATAAGACACCTGAGGAATCCTGAGGGAAACCAATACGGAACGTGGCTATCTCCTTGAGACGTGGTCCTCCGCACTGCGGGAATCCACTAAGCACATGTGAGCGCCTATCTAGAGGGGTCAGCATCCCGGGGGTATGCGGGATGCCGGAACTAACCTGCCAGCCCTTGAAACTTCGGCGTGTGACCGGCGGCTAACCCGGGAATGAGTGCCTCGGAGAAACCCTCACGTGAAAGGGAATCGAAGGACACCCCGGGTGACTAAGCCGCCGGGCGCCGGAGTGGCGAGACGAACGACCGAGAGAATCAAGGACAACCGTTAAGGGAACACAGCCCGATCACGTCGCATTCCGCACCCATGGGGCGCAGCGCGACGTAAGCGGAGACGCTGGCCCCCCTGAGTGCCGTTGAGATCCTGATTCGGTTCGGGCGGACGTCGAGTGAACCATGGTGTGCGGGAACGTCGCTAGGCCGTTGCAACGGCAGGGGTGGCAATCCCGGGCGGTTCCCGCACACCCCACAATTTCCGGCTTGGCGGTGCCGATTCCCGCCCGGCCGGGCACAACCTCTCGACCACGGAACGCAAGCCCTCGGGCCGCGCGGTTCGGTGAAACTCCGATCACGAGAGAATCCGGCACGCCGACGCACGGGAAGGAATGGCTATGAGTACCGCCGAGGATCTGAACGACGATCTACAGCAGTCCCCGACCCGCGCGACGGCTGAGGCCCTGTGCAATGAGGCCCGGTTACAGACGCTCCGGGACGTGGCCGACCTGAATTATCTCGACACCACCGGCAACCGTGAGCGGCTCACCGCCCGCATCGTGGACGACATCTTTAGGACGGCGTGATGTGACCGGCTGCGAATGGTGTGCAGGGTCCGACAGCGACTCACCCGAGCGACTGTGCGAACCGCACCGCGCGGAATTCCTCGGCTACTCGGTAGCTGAGATGCAACGAGGCGAGGCCATACGGTCCGCCGAATGGATGGATGCGCAGTCGTGAAGATTCAAGAATGGTTCGTGCGAGCGAACCTCGTGCACGTCGATTACCCGCACACCCCGGGCAGCCTCTATGACTGCCCGGGTTGCGAGCTTGGCCCGTGCACGTGCGAGCCGGGCGACGCGGGGTGCGCGTCCGACAACTGCACCATTTCCGAGGAGATCGAGGAGGCACGG
>Ga0302322_100006527_pt1 | contig 10355 bp, 3 predicted proteins | sample Fen_T0_2_FD_203757 | JGI IMG/M metagenome (GOLD analysis project Ga0302322, IMG submission 203757) | Peat permafrost microbial communities from Stordalen Mire near Abisko, Sweden - Fen_T0_2 | ecosystem: Environmental > Terrestrial > Soil > Wetlands > Permafrost | place: Sweden: Abisko... | reverse complement strand
CAGCGCCCCTCGACCTGCACTCCGCTCAGGAGTGATGCGTGCTGGAGCGCATAGGTCAAGTGATAGCGCCGAACCTGATGCCGCGGGCTATCCGCGCCATTGAACGTCTTGCTCGCGACATCCACCCCCGCAAGCCGCAGCGTCTGATCCATGCGCCAGCCGCTGCGATACGAAAAAGTCGGATCGCTCCGCTGCTCGTACAAGAGCCGCGTGTGATGCGCGAAGTCCGAAACATTCGTCGTCGTCGGGTTTGCGATCGGCGTCGTGTCGTAAATGTCCGACAGATACGCCATCCCGCCATTTTGAAAATAGCGGTACACCACGACGTTGTTCGGAGTCGGCGAGACCTTCGGCCCGGGGGGATTCGCCACGCCTTGGGTGTCGTATTGACGAACCAAATGCCAACGATAAATCTGCTCCGAGTGACTCGGATTGGTATCCAGAGCGCTCAAATCGCCCGAGCCGTCGAGCGGCATTCCGAGCTCCATCGTCACGCCGCTCTTGTCTTGAACACGCCAGGTCCGGTGGTCTCCCGACCAGAAAAAACGCAAGAATGAGCCCTCGACGCGCGCGCGAAAGTATTGCGCGCCGATGCTCCACGAAGGCATTGTCTCATCCGGGGCACCCGCACACACCGCGCTTGAGCCAGGCATCGATGACGCGGCCTGACTTGCGCTCACTACGCAGATCGGAACGAGTTCCTGCCCGCCATTGAAGACGAAACGATCTTGGTTCGGATGGAAGTCCGCGCGGTCGTCATAGCCCGGGACCCCGCGATCCGTCTGCCGCGCGATGAACGGCACGCCGACCTCCCAGCCCACCCCCGCGAGCCCGAAGCCACTGCCCGACGAATAGGAGAGGCCAAGCGCGGGCTGCGCCCCGCCGCGTGCGTGCGGCAACGAGAACGGGACACTGAACGTGGCGATACCGGTCGAAAGCTGCGCCGAGAAGCTCTCACCCATGCCTTGGATTTTGCCGCTGCCTTGCGGCAGGGAGATGGCTTTGCTCGTGACGCCGCTCTTGTCCGCACCCGTGGGAAGAGAGAGTGCTTGATTGAGATCGGGGGGCAGCGCTTCCGCTAGCTTCTTGTCGCCGCCGGGGGATTTCTTTTTTGCGTCTGAGTTTGCGCCATTCTTCGGCGGGGACGAGGCGGTGTCGGCTCGGGGCTCGGTGTTGGTTGGTTGCGTGCTGAGCGCGTCGTCCGCTGTCGGCGGAGAGGCGGAGTCTGGTTCGGATTGCGACTCGGACGCCGCCGCCGCCCGCTTACCGCTGTGGGTTTGTGCGGCCGCGCGTTCGTCGGGATGCGCCCAGGCCATTGCGGGCGCGAGCGCGGACTCGGCGAAGAAGAACAGCACGGCAGCGGCAATGGGAGCCGCTCCGCGACGAAGACGCTCAAGGCCGCTTGGGAGCATCGGTTGTAAAAATACTCTGCGCACGCTTCCTACAATCGCTCGATTGAGCCCAATACCTCTACGCCTGCTTCAGGTCCACGCCGACTGGCGCGCCGAACGCCCCGCACGGACGAGGCTCGTTCCCAGCCATTCGCTCGGGGCGAATGCGGCGCGCGCTCGACACACGTGAGCTCGTCATTCACCCTGAACTAGCGCTGCGCCCCGGTCTAGTCCGTGCATTTTGCACGCATAACATCTGACAAGTCGGCCGTGGCGTCAAGAAGATGAGGCGCGCGAGGAATAGAATTTTCGGATCGGTTAGCGAGTACCACTGTCTTCGATTCTTCACGATCGGAGCGAAGCGCGGAAGCGACCTGTGCGGTGATCACAAAGGCGCGGTCGCAATGTTTCGAGACGCATAACGGTTGGCGGGTTCCGACAGTAATCAGGTGACCAATACAACCCGCCAGGGTGGCGTGTCCTGGAACGCGTAACAGAAATCTGCCCAACGTCCGGCCCCCCGCATCTAGCGTCGCTCGACGACATGTGAATTTCGGTTAGCTCTGGGCGACGGCGCTTGACGAGCTGGGACGAAATAGAAGATGATCGAAAACGATCAGGGTGTTTGGCGATGAGTCATTCCAAATCGCGCGGTAACCTGCGCGCGACGGGCAGAGTTGGATGAAAATGGGACGTGGCTTGGCGATAAGCATCGACCGGAACACGTTCTGGGGCTTACTGGTATTGGCTCCATGGGAGTAAGGTGCAGGTCGACCACGGCTCCGGCACCTGGTCGACGTCTACGATTCCGACGTGGGCGACGCGTGGTCGCTCAGGAAGTATTCGTCGCTGGAAAGAATGCGGTGATGGCGTGAAGAGGCAGGAGGGGTTCGACCATAGTGAAGAGGTCGCGCTGTTCGCGCGAAGCCTTGCGGTGTTCCAACGGAAAACTGCGCGTTTCTGCTTCGCTGGTGCGCTCGCGGGCGCGGGCTTCCTCGTGACTCAAACGTCGTTTGCATTTCGAAGTGCGGGCAATCTGGCTGAGTTTGACGGTCAGAAACGGGTCGCATTTGCAAGCCCCACCATTGCCTTGGAGCTGTTCTCCGAGCTCCCGCCCAATGTGAGCTTGGCTGGCGTGGAGGCAAACGTTAAGCAAGCCACCACCACGTGGAGAGCCCCCGGCTGCACGGACGTGGCGATCTCCTACGTTGGCACGACGCAGGCCGCCGCGACTCCCGGGGACGGGCACAACACCATTCAATGGGTAAGCAATTGGAAGGAGCGCGGTTTTCCGAAAACATCACCCGGCCTGACGGATGTTCAATACGAGAAGGACGCGAACGGGCACTGGACCATCACCGAAGCGGATACCTATCTGGATTTGGACTACGGCTGGACGACGAGCATCCCGCTGGATGACAGCAAGAGCATTGCCGCAGTGCTAACGCACGAGTTCGGGCACGCCCTGGGTTTGTTTCATCCGTGCGAGCTGGACGGTTCAGGCGGCGCGCCGAAGTGCTCCAACTCAGCTGAGCTCGCGATCGAGGAGATGTACCCGGTTTATTCGCCCGACCAAACGACGCTGTCAGACGACGACATTCGTGGTGTTTGCTTTTTGTACTCTCCTGCCTGTGATGACACCTCCTGCGTCGACGGCGAGAAGTGCGTCGCCGGTACTTGTAAGCCGTTGTGCGGCGACAGTGTTTGTGGCACTGCCGAGAAGTGCGAGGGCGCCCATTGCGTTGCCACTTCAAAGGACTGCGGGCCGACCGGATGCGTCGGCCAAGCATGTGCTGCGAACGCAGACTGCAGCGCTAAAGAGTTTTGCAATGGCCATGTGTGCGCGCGCGGTGAAAACGCTTTAGGCGACGTGTGCTCCGCTGCCTCTGAGTGCTTTGATGGCGCCTGCTCGGCCGGCGCGTGCGCGGAGAGCTGCGCGTCTGGCGGCCAGTGCCAGTCGGGCGGGGCGTGTGACGTGAGCACGAACACATGCACGGATGCCCTATCGCCAATGGGAGCCGCCTGCAGCTATGCAACGGATTGCCGGGGCGGCTACTGCCTGGCTGAATCTGGGCACGCTCCAGTGTGCACGCGCTCGTGCGACAAGAGGCAACCCACGTGCCCGGCGGACTGGATCTGCCGAACGGCGGACGCCCAGCTGGTTTGTGCGCCGCAAGAGTTGAGGACGAGCGCGGGCTGCAGCATTTCTTCATCGGGACGCGCGCCCCATTTCCCGTCCTACCCGAGCGGCATCGCTCTGGGCTCCCTCTCCATTCTGTATTTCCGCAAGTCACGGCGTCGTCAATTGCGAAGGTCTCTACAATGAACGTCTCGCGTACATCCCGGTGGTTCCTGATTGTGCTTCTGACCGCCGCAGCCCTCAGTTGCAGCAGCCAAAAGCCGGCTGCACTCAATCTTCTGCCGGGTAAAGCGAAGCCGCTCACGAATGATTCCGAAGCCGAACGGCTGCGGAAGATGCAGCTGATCACCCTCATCGATACCCAAAAGAACAACGAGCCGAGCACGGTAACCAACGGCTACTTCCAAGAACTCGTCCTTAGTTCGTGCGGGGGATCGGATTGCACGGCACCCACTGACTGCACGCAGGCATGCGATGCAATGACGACCATGTGCCAAGCGCAGACCTATCTCGCGCTCACTCGCCCACAAGGCCAAATGGTGACGTTGGTCGGGCATTACTCGGTGCCAATGCAGTCTGAAGCTGCCAGGCAAAGTATCGCGGAACTTGGTCTAGATAGCGCGGTGAGTGCTGGCCGGACGTTCTACCAGATCCTGCGCTATGCCACGGGCCTCGACACCGACTCCACGGACCCCGTCTGCGGCAACGGGGCAGAAACGGTCAATGGCACGCCGCTAGCGACCTACGCGGGAGCGGGGCTGGCACAAGCCTTCGACATTTACAAGCAGCTCTCAGATGCCGCGGTTACCGCCGCGGTCAACACGGCGGACGCGGAGCTGAACTCAAGCCCCTCCATCCAGCAGGCGGCGGTCAGAGCGCTTACAGAGCGGCTGCAGGCGGCCAAGCATATAGGTGGTGAGGCCAGCCAATTGCCGTTTGACAGCGGTGCATTTTGTACCGCGCCGCCAGCAACTCCTGCAGTCAAGGCGGCGATTGCGATCATCCGCGATGCGGCGCCGGCGCCCGCCGATGTCCTCTCCACCGCGATTACAACCTCAACTTTAATCGAGGACACCGGCTCTGGTGTTCCCAGCGGCAGCGTGAGGCAACGCCTCGCTCAGATCTATTACGGCACCCCCGACCTCCCAGCGGGCAATACCGTCGAGCAACTGAACAGCCTCGACATGCAGGCGTTCGAAGGCGCGCGCGCCCTGCTGAAGCAGGAGCTGGTAGCTTTTGCGCGCTCTGGCACGGCTAAGCTCAACAAGCGTACGAAGCCCGATGGAACGCTATCGGCCGATAATAGCTACGCGGCTACCGCCGCCCCCCCCGCTCGACTACCGGCCGCGTACTACGGTGCACTCGCCCGCGTAAACAACGGCGTATTTGGGCTTGGCACACTTGATGAGAGCGATGACCCAACGGCGCCGTGGACCGGTTACAACTCGCGGTTCGAAGGCTTCGTTAGAGCGGCGAACACGATCATCGCAGCGAGCGACAACCCGGAAAGTACTGTTGACGGCGTAGCAATCGGCCCGCTCGGCTTGATGGTCGCTGCCCATGAGTTCCAGGGGCGCGTTGTCACTATCCCGATCTTCAATGAGCAGGGCTATGGGGGGATCGCCGTCCAGGTGGACGGGTTCGTTCCGGCCGATGGCATCAAGCTTGCGATCGGCGAGGACGCGCTGCGCTGCGCAGTGCAAGGCAGCGTCGAAGGCGGAGCGGACGTGCCCGGGGCCACATGCTCACTTGCCGGTCTCGTCGCGTTTTCCGACGAGGGCTTCAATATCACGCAAGCTATCTTGGGTATCCAAACGCAACACGCCTATCTTCTCAAACCGCATACGGCTCCCGCAGCAAATCCACAAGACATCCTGCCTCCTGGGTCCTACGATGCGCTGATCGGCTTCACCGTTAGTGTCGATGGAGGCTCCGATAGGGGCGGGTTCGCGATTGTTCGAGGTAGCGAAGAACGCCTTGCGGCGCTGCTGGAGCCGAGCCGTGATTGGTGTGCGCGACCTCGCGTCAGCTGCAACCACGTGCCGTTTGACGAACGCATTCCACTTCAGAACGAGCTGAGCAGCGTCTCGAGCGGCACCTCCAATTCAACGGGGGTCGACGCCTCCTGGAAGCACTATCTCGATCTTGCCACAGCGGCCGCGACCGAGGCGGATGCATTGGGAAATGACTACATTTCATCGGCGCTCGCCCAGAGTCAGAATCAAGTCGGAAACGAGGACAAGGCCGAACAGCAGAGGCAACAAGCGAGCTCTCAACTACAGCAATTGCAAGCGCTATGCGGAACGAACATCAGTGTTGACTCGCTATTGAAGGCAGAGTCCGACGGCAATGGGAACTTCGTCGCCAATGGCGGAAATTGCAGCGATGGATGCTTGGCTGGCTTCCGGTGCATCGATCCGGGTGGCTATGCGGGAAGCGGCCACTGCACTTTCGACATCGACGCGTTCGTCCAAAACGCGCTTCCGAACGTGGCCGCGGACCCGGATGTGCAACGCCTGAGGGACTGTCTCAGCGGCGGTGCCATCGTGCCGTTCGTGTCGCTCGGGGATCGCCCATTGTGTGTCTGGTGGCAGCGGAACAATCACAACCTTGTCTGCAAGGTACCGGACCCGGCCACTGGGGCGTTGGTGGACGCTCCGCTTGGTACCTGCCCGATGGTACTGCCTGCGGACAAGGACCTGGGGCCGGACCAGCAAGATGCTTCGTGCAACGCCATACTTACGACTAGACCCCGCAGTCCGGATACCACGACCCAGGCAAAGGCGAGCCAGCCACTCCACTACTTCACGGCCAGCACTGACTCCACGAACGCGGCAGGAGATGTGGCTGCTTGGTCGCTCGTCAGGGACCTCACTCCCCTGCACCCGTCGGTGGATCTTATGCACCACACGAGCGCATACGAGGTGCAGCGAATTATTGATGCCAACATTCTCGACCCGATTCGCCTGGGCCCGATACAAAGTGGTATCGACTTCGAAGCCCGCGCGGACGGGTACGCGGCAATTACGTTCTTTGGTAGAACGCTCTACGAGTCGGGCTCCGTAACCGGGGGACCCTCGAGCAATTGGCCGTGCAGCAACGTTGACGTCCCCTGGGGGGGACTGGCCGGCAGCCCTTCGTACAACTGCGCGACGGCTCCAGGGCTTCATCAGGCTCGAACGGCGTTGCTCAACGCCGCAACGGCAATCATCCTTATGTCACCGCTACCAGGGGCGCTTGAGTCCGCATCATCGAATGCCTGGTACGTGCCGCTCGGCACGATGTCGCATCCAAGCGCCCTTTCAGACCCCGCCGCCTGCGGGGGCCCGTGCACCAGCAGTCGGACATTGGTGCGACCTGACCACACCGCACTACTCGAAGAGACCTGCCCCAAAGGGACGCTTTACCTGGGCAATAACGGGGTGGCACAAACGTGCCTGCGGGCCGATAAGCGCGTTGTCCAGGGACGGACCTTTGAGAATTTCGCACTCTCAGGGGGGGGGTCAGTTATTGAACTCGAACGCTCGGCCCAGTCAGGATCTAAGTACGCTCTTAGTGGGCTGTCGAAATTTAATGGTGGGTCCGGCTGGTTGTCCCGATACGTCAACGGTCAAGCGTCCTTGAGCGACGTGATCGACACGTTCACTCTCGATCCGACAAAGGCCGACGACAGCCCCTCGATAACCGGCCTTGACATCATGACAGCAGCCGGAATTCTCGCCAAAGCAGCTACCGCACCGGCGATGATCCCCGTGGATTCTCTCCCCAAGCCAATCAAGTCGGTCGACGACTTGGGCAACGCGAGCCGCTACATTCAACACATGGCCGATCAGATTCGAGCCACCGTCGGCGGCCTCAGCTTTGCGAATATGCCGCAAACAGTGACGGACGCGCTGAGAAGTGAATCCGCCGCAGGCAGCTATCCGCAATTTGGTGGCGACATGGCTATCCAGATCTCTACTGCGCGAAGCGCCCTGCTCCGTATTCACGAAAACGGGCCGCTCATCGCCAACGAAGTTGCTCAAATTGGCGCGGAGATTGACGGACTGCGAGCCGTACTCGAGAAGTCGACGATTCGACAGAAACTCGACCACCTACAGTTTCTCTCGACGTTCGACGATCGCATGGCCCAGTGCGGAGAAGCCATAGCCCACGCGGCGGAGACCTCCTTTAGCATTACAAAGGAGGCTACGAGTCTCGGCGGAGCCGGGGCTGCCGCGGCTCTCGGCGCGTTCATCACGTGCGCGAACTCGGTCGCGCAAATAAATATCGCGAGCCAAATCCAGGCCCTTCAGGGTCAGGACGCGCAGCTTGACAGCGACATCGCGCTCGCTGATTTCGATGGCAAATTCGCCGCGCACGCGACCCAACTGCAGACGCTTGGCCTACGCCTCACAGAAAGTGAAGACGATCTGGATAGCGCGCTGGCAAACATCGAGTCCAATCGGGCCAAGGCGAAGACGGCCCTGACCAACGCGATTTCCGCGTCGTCGTTTCAGGCACAGGGTCAGGCTCTATTGACGACCACGCTCGGCAATCTGACTGACGGAAAGCAAATCCGCTACCAAACGGCGTTTGCGAATGCCCAAAACTTGGCCTTCCTCGCCAAGCGAGCGGTTGAGCAGCGCTTGGGTCTACGTCTTGCCGAAATCACCGAGAAATATCCGCTCGTAGACGCACCGAGCACGTGGGAGGCGACGGTTTGCGAGTATACCGGTATCGACTATTCCAAGCTGACTCTGCCGAATGCTCCCGTGAGCTATGCCAACGGGTTCATTGGTGACTACGTCAAAAAGCTGAGCAACTTCATCGAGTCATACACCCTCCAAAACAACTTTCACGAGGGCACCGACACGGCCGTGATTTCGTTGCGCGACGACATCATGGGCGTGCGCAAGCCCTGCCCGACGACCGGGCCCAACCTCCTTTACAACGCCGGCCAGCTAAATCAGGGGCTTCAGCCTGGCTGGGGGCGTGAGGGATGCCCGGCGACGGTGGTGGACGGAGTACCGCAGCCACTTTCCGAGTGTCTGGATATCACCCCACTCACCAAGCCGGACGGCTCTCAGGACTTTCCGCTATTTGGTGATAACGGGCAGGCGAAGACCGTCGGGTACGACCTAAAGTTCGGTGTCAATTCGAGCAGCACCTCCGCAGCCATTCAGTCCGTAGTGGTCAAGGAAGGGCTGTACCGTCTGACCTGGTACACGAAGGAGTCGGGTACTTCAGGCGGCGCTGCGGCCGGCCTCGTGCGAGACCTCGCGCCGAATTGCAACGTGCCGACACAACCCATTTGTCAAGTGGAGAGCGGCGTCGAGTCGACAACGGCAACGAACGGGTGGTTCCGACGATATGTGCTGTTCCGAGTCGCCAGTCCGCAGACGATTCGCGTCGGCTTCGGCAAAGTGGCGGGCACGGTCACCGTTTCCGCGCCGATGCTCGAACACTTGGCTGATATTGACACGGATCAGGCGCTCAAGGCGTTCGCGAACACGACAGATACTCTGACGGTACAAAACCCCGGTTGCGAGGATTCCGACGGCACCGTGTTCCGTTCGACCCGCTGGAACAGGACCTGTATGAACCTGTGCACCGACGGTTTTGCGAGCCATTGCGCCGCGGGAAGTTCGAAGAGCTACTGCTATTGGGAAACACAGTTCGGCTTCAGCCAGCGTGACATCCAGCTCGGCAAGATCTTCAATTTCAGCGGCTTTGCGCGCGGGAACTTCAACTACCGCATGGACACCGTCGGCATCAACTTCGTGGGCACCGGCACAAGGGACTGCAGTGGGTCAAGCTCCCCGCAAACGTGCTCCGGCGGCGGATACATCCCATACACGCTTTCCCACACCGGCCCGTTCTTCGTACGTAACCACAAGGGTGACGACGTAGAAACCATGCTGTTCGATGGAAACATCGAACATGCTCGCGGTCTGGCGCTGGAACGCTACTTGACCAACCCCGTTTCCAGCTCGGATCAGGGTCTCCTGAACCAATATCTACGCACCGAATTCAGCGGCCGCCCGCTGGACGGCAACTTCGTTCTCCGCGTGTGGGATGAGGGCGGCGTCGACTTCAACTCAATTCAGGACGTGCAGCTCGTCATGAACTACCGTTACTGGACGAAGTTTGACTGAAGCCCACGACGGTCGCTCGACGGCTCACGCGTTGGTCGAGCTCGTGCCGTCGGTGAGCTCGGCCTATCGGGGCCGGGCCGCTACGCCGTGGTGGCTGGCAGCGCTCTGGTCGAGTTCGGCGACGATGTCTCGGTCGCGACGCTGCGCCGCGTGCTCGAGGTCTTGCGCTCGTGCTGAGTTTGCCGCCGACGGTGCGCGTTTTCGTGCCGGTCGAGCCCTCCGACATGCGTGGCTCGTTCGACGCCATCGCTGGCGCCGTGCGACGGATCGGCCTGGACCCCGTCGACGGCCCCCTTTACCTCTTCTTCAAGCACGCTCGTCTCATTCATCGAGCGCGCTGCGGACGGTACTGGACTCAACGTCATCGTTCCCAAGCTGTGGCAGGAATCGTGGCTCAGCGCGGTGGCATATCGATATCTTCTAGAGCGCTTAAGTCGTTGTTGGTCTGTGACGAGCAGACCGCTCCATCGCGCCCTACGCCTTGACCAGCAGATTGAAATTCGCAAATCGCGAACACGCTACGTGCGTCTCGCGCATCAGCCGTAGTCGGTTGTTCCTGAGCGGCAGGTCTTCGACCATGACGAAGATATCCTCGAAGAATTGGGCGAGGATGGGGGCGAAGGTGCCAATTGCCGTCAGGGCACGTTCGTAGTCGGCCGCGGTGGTGCCGCCGCCGAGCGCTTGTTT
>Ga0302322_100006525_pt1 | contig 10355 bp, 8 predicted proteins | sample Fen_T0_2_FD_203757 | JGI IMG/M metagenome (GOLD analysis project Ga0302322, IMG submission 203757) | Peat permafrost microbial communities from Stordalen Mire near Abisko, Sweden - Fen_T0_2 | ecosystem: Environmental > Terrestrial > Soil > Wetlands > Permafrost | place: Sweden: Abisko... | reverse complement strand
CGCATGCGTCCATCCCTACCCTTGCCCCGCGCGGGAAGAAAGCGCGCGGCGCGCGTTTTCACCTCCCCGGCGCGTCCCGCGGGCGCTAGGCTCGCGCGTGCGCCCGCGCGGGTTGACCGTTCCGGGCTGCGCGCGTAGGCTCTTCTGCCATTTTCTCCGCCCCATGGTGCTCCGCAAACCCAACCTGCTCGACGCGTTCCAGGCCTCCGCGCCGGAAGGCAAGAAGGCGCCGCCCGGCAAGCAGCCGGCCTCGGCCGCGGGTCCGTTCGCGCAGGAGCGCGCCGCGCCCAGCGCCGCGCCGAAGATCGCCATGAACCGCCGCAGCCTGTGGTCGCAGATGGCCTCCGACCGGCTGGTGCAGTTCGCGTTCGTCGTGTGCGTCGCCGGCGTGGGCATCGCGTACTACGTCGGGAGATCGGGCACCCCCGGCCACACGGCCCAAGCCGCGGGGGAGGATGGACAGGGCGGAACGGCGCTGCGCGAGAACCCCGCCGGCGCGGCACAGCTGCCCGACCCGGCCGAAGCCAACCGCAAGGCGGCGGCGCTCTCGCAGTTCTCGAACGACGCCAAGTTCCTCGATCCCGCGAACAAGTACACCGTGCGCGTCGCGCGCTATGCCAACGACGAGGCGGGCAAGAAGGCGGCGCTCGCGGACCGCGACTACCTGCGCACCGAGGGCTATCCGGTCGTGCAGCCCTACCTGGTGCAGAACTGGTACGTCGTGTGCGTCGGCTTCGCGCCGACCATGGCCGAGCTGGGCCAGATGCTCGACCACGTGGCCAAGCTCGCCGGGCCCAAGGGTGCGCGCAAGCTGCCCTACCAGAGCGCCTACATCGACAACATCAGCAACGTGGCCGCGCGCAAGAAGTAGGCGCGAGGCCCGATCCCCGAAGCGAACACCCCCGAAAGAAAGCAACCCTCATGTCCATCCACTCCAGCCTGCGCGGGTCGAAGAGCCTCGTCGGCGAACGCAGTGTGTTCACGCGCATCGAGCGCCTCGCGGCGCTCAAGAAGACTGGCAAGTTCGACGACGCCAAGGATTCGCCCTACGGCATCCCGAAGGTGCGCACGCGCTTCAAGGTCGCGGGCGCCAAGAAGGTCAAGGCCGAGAAGGCCGCCGCGCCGGGCGCCGCCGGCACGCCGGCCGCCGGTGCTCCGGCCGCGGGTGCCAAGGCTGCCGCTCCGGCCGCCGCCGCCAAGCCCGCGAAGAAGTAGGCCTCGGGGGAACCCCCGATGTCCGAGCGCGCCCGCGGTCCGTCGGTGCTGGCGCCCGTGATGGAGGTCTTCGCCTCGATCCAGGGCGAAGGCGCTTTCGTGGGGGAGCCGCAGGTCTTCCTGCGGCTCTTCGGCTGTCCGCTGCGCTGCCGCTGGTGCGACACGCCGGGCTCGTGGAAGGTCCCGGCCGAAGGCGAGGCGCGCATCGCGAGCGCGCAGGGCGCACGCCGCGAGCCCAGCTTCGCGACGGCCTTTCAGGCCGCGTGCTGGATCGCCGAGTGCGAGCCCGGCTCGCCGCGCAGCGTGAGCGTCACGGGCGGCGAGCCGCTCGCCTGGCCGGATTTCATCCTGGCGCTCCGCCCGTTGCTCGGCGGCCGGCGTCTGCACCTCGAAACGGCGGGCGCGCACCCGCGCACGCTGGCGCGCGTGCTGCACGCCTGCGACCACGTCAGCCTCGACTTGAAGCCCGAGTTCGATCTCGATCCGCCCGAGGAATTGCAGGCACTCGATGCCGCGCTGGCGCAGCCCTTCCGCGCAGCCGGCGAGTTGCCTCCCGAGCGCAGTCCGCGCACGAAGGAGGAGTGGAAGCGCGCGCGCGAGGCCTGTCTGCGCCTGGTCGCCGGACGCGACGCCTGCGCCAAGATCGTCGTCAGCGGCGGGCACGACCCGCGCGAGTTCGCGGGACTGCTCGACGAAGTCGAGGAATGCGCCAGCGGCCTCGCGCTCTATCTCACGCCCGCGACAGCGGTCAACGGCGTGCGCGCGCCTGCGCGCGAGCTGCTCGAATGCGTGGCGGAGATGGCGCGCGACCGCGACCTCGCGGTGCGCGTCGTGCCGCAGGTGCACCGCGTGCTCGCGCTGCCCTGAGCCTGCGCGCTCAGGCGCCCGGGAGCACGAAGCCCGGTTGCGGGATCATCCAGACCTTGTGCGAGTACGCCGGTGCCGGCGGCCAGACCACGAAGAAGGAATCGCCGCTCGCGAGCGAGAGGCTCAGGATCACGTCGCCCGCATGCGTGAAGGCCAGGCTGCGGCCGTAGAAGAGGTCGCGCGGCGAAAAATCGCGCGTCGCTCCGCTCGAGCCGTTCACCTGGGTCGCGCGCTCGGCCGCGCCCGAGGGGCTGATGCTGAAGCAGGCGTAGACGTCGTGGTCGAAGGGGTTGCGTGCGAAGCGTGTCGGGCTGGCGAGCGTCGGCAACTCCAGCAGCATCTCGAGGTCCGGGCAGGAGCCGCCTTCGAGCAGCAGCAGGCCGGTCTGGTGCGCGGCCGCCGGCACGTCGAGTCCCACGTACCAGTCGCCATCGTGCGAGTCGATCGGGCCGACGCCCTCGACGCCGTCCTCCACGAGTCGGACGCCGGGCAGGTCGGGATCGACGGCCAGCAGACGGTGACTCGCCGACTCGCGGCTGTAGAGCAGCGCCTCGCCCGTGCTGGGTCGCACGCGCAGCGCGAAGAGCTCGAGGGCGCCGTAGCTCAGGAAGGGGGGCGCCGGCTCGCCCGAGGTCAGGCTCAGGTTCCAGATCGCGGGCACGCCGTTGCTGTCGAGCGTGGCGCCGAAAAGGTCGGCGCGCGAGAGCAGCGCCTGGTTCTCGCCTGGATCGCCCGCCATGAAGACGAGCTGGCCGCCCGGGCGGAAATAGGCCAGGCCGATCTCGTCGATGTAGGGCTCGAAGAGCGCGTCCTGCGTCACGTGCAGCGTCAGCGTCTGTGCGCCCGGATCGTGGCGCGCGAGGAACAGCTCGTGCGAGTAGGAGTAGCCGTGACTCTGGCCCACGCGCCAGGCGCAGAGCGCGCCGTCGTCGCTGACACAGAGCCAGGGCCCGTCCGTCACCTCCGGCAGGCAGCCCGCGCCCGTGATGTAATCAGGCACGTCGTTCATGCACTGCGCGTCGCCGCCCGTGCCGACAACGAAGGGGCGCGCGGCCGCCTGCGAATCCCCGGCGATGAAGGCGATGTAGCGGCCATTCGCGCTCGGCATCAGTTCCAGGCCGAGCCAGGGCGGCGTGCTCTCCGGGCCGAAGCCGACGAAGTCCGCGCACTCGCTCGTATGCGGATCGAAGCGCACGACGCCGGTGGTCGTCACGGCCGCGCCGAGATCGGAGGAGAGGAAGAACGAGTCGCGGCCGAAGACGAGCATCGGCACGCCTTCCGTGCGATTGAGCGCCGGGCTGCCGTCGGTGTAGAGCTGCCACAGGTCGCCGCCCGCGTTGGGCTGCGTCGCGACCAGCAGGCTCGATCCGCTCGACTTGCTGGCGACCGAGGAGAGGAAAGGATCGCTCGGCCCGGGCGCCGCGGGCAACTCGATCAGCACGTGCGCCTCTCCGCCGTCGTCGATCGAGAAGAAGCCGTAGCTGCTCGAGGAATCGTCGTCGCGCCGGTAGTGGTAGACCGAGCCGCGCGCGTTGGGCAATTGCACGCGCGTGCCCTGCTCGAGATCGTTGCGCAGCTGCGCGCGGCCGCTGAACGATTCGTCGAGCGGCGTGCGACTCGCCGGCACGCACTCGAGCAGCCGGATGCCCGTGAGTTGCGGCAGGACCGTGAAGAGCGGCGAGTCGGTCGAGCACATGCGCACGCTCCCGTTCCCGGCGCCATCGGTGACGAAAACGGCGAAGTCCGTCGGCGCGACGAGCGCGCACAAGGAAATGGGCAACAGGAAGATAGGCATGGCGCGACGAAAGTGGGGGCGGGGCGGACCGCGGGCCTAGGACGAGCCAGAGTCTACAGGGGTTCGTCGAATCCCGCTCTGCGCGCCGATTTTCGCGACCTAGGGACCGACGCCCGAGCGCACCTCGAAGCTGCGCAGCAGGTAGGGGCCGAGCGCGCTGTAGGCCGGCCGCAGGCGCAGGCGGCCGGTCACGCCGGGCAAGGGCATCCGGAAATGGAGTTCGTTGCGCCCCTGCTCGAGCGGCACGAGGCAGTTGTGCTGCCGGCTGTAGTCCGTCTCACCCTCGAGCAGGTAGAAGACGTCCAGCACTCCGCGCGCCGGACTGTCGATCGAGAGGTTGACCAGTAGTTTCCCCTTCGAGCCGCAGCTGAGCGCGGGCAAGAGCAGCGAGTCGCCGCCCGCGCGGGTCTGAATGCGCAAGGCCGGGCCGCGCTCGTCGCGCATGGGCTCGAGCTCCAGTCTCCCGAGCGGCTTGGCCGTGAGCGGCCCGGCGGGGTCGAGTTTGAGGCACACGTTGGGGGCGGCCGCGAACTCGACCTCGGCGGGCACCCCGATCTGCGGCGGGAGTGCCCGCGGGTCGAGGAAAACGAGCGCGCGCTCGACCCACAACTCGATCACGAGGTTCGGCTTGGCGTCGGCCACGGCGATCGGGTCGAACTCGTAGGTCCACTCGCAGTCGAGCTGCGAGAAGTGCTCGGAGAGCGCCGACTCGATGTAGGGGCCGAAGGAGTCGTGCAACAGCATCGCGCGCGGCTGCGCGGGATCCTCGGTGCCGAGCAGCAGCTTGCGTCCGGGGCCGAACTCGCCCTCGCGACCGCGATTCAGCTGCCGCGAGCGCGGCTTGCCCTGCGCCAGCGCGAGGCCGAACTCCTGCTGCGCCGAGAGATCGCCGATGTACATTCGGCGCGCCCAGGTATCGCCCGGTTGACCGTAGGGGACCAGCTGCCATGTGTCAGGCGCCGGCGGCACGATTCCCGGAACGAGCTGCGCGGCGCGCGCCAGGATTGCCTGGAGGGCGCAGAGTGAGCCGCGGCCGTTCCAGTGCGAACCTTCCTGGAGATACACGTAGTCTCCCGGCCGATCCTGCGCGCGCGCCGCGCGCAGCGGCTCGCGCAGGTCGAGCCAGCGCAGGTCGGAATGCTGCGCCATGTACTGGGCGAACTGCTCGAGGCGCGTCGGTCCGAGCGGCTCGAGCCGCTCGGGCATGTAGTCCGGGTAGATCGTCTCCTTGTTCGGGGCGATCACGAACAGGTACTCGATCCCGCGCGCGCGCAGCCAGTCGCGGCGCGCCTCGAGCCCGAGCTTCCACTGCTCCAGTTCGTCCTCGGTGAAGGGAAAGAGGCCGCGCCAGGTCTCGGCGCTGCGGTTGCCGGTGAAGAAGTACCAGCCCTGCTTGCCGAGCAGCACCTGATCGGTGGGAGAGACACCGAAGAGGCCGAGCGCTTGCAGGCTGTGCCAGCGCAGCAGCACGTCGCGCAGTCCGAAGCTGTCCTGGAAGTAGGCTTCGTAGGCGCTCGGGAACGAGTGGAGCGCGTGCGCATCGAGCGCCAGGACCGGGCGCGCGGCGGGCGACCTGAACTCGCGGTTCAGCGGTCCGCGCTGCTCATCGCTGCGCACGAACGTGTCTGCCCAGGGCGCCGCGAGCGCCGTGAGGAAGCCCAGCACGAGCAGCCGATCGCGCACGTTCGCCGCGGGACTCGTGGGACTTTGCTGCACGGCGCTAGAACCGGAAGTAGATGAAGGGGCTGTAGGATCCGGCCGCGAGCTTCATCGCGCAGTCGAGGAAGACGAGCGCCAGCAGGCCCAGGCTGGCGTACTCGAGCGCCGCCGAGAGCCGCGTGCGCCCGTTCGGCGCCAGGCTCTTCCACCACGCGACCGTGCGCGGCAGCCAGGGCGCGGCGCCGATGCAGCCGCAGGCGATCGCGGTCCAGACCTCGGCATCGCTGAAGTGCCGCACCTGGTGCAGGCGCGTGTCGCCGGAATGCAGGCCGAAGAGCGTCCCGAGGTAGTCGAGCGCCTGCGTCAGGTTCGCCGCGCGGAAGAAGACCCAGCCGAGCATCACGACCAGCAGCAGGTACAGGTGGCGCACGATCGCGGGCCGGCGCTCGAGGAACGCACCCAACCCGGCGCGCTCGAGCACCAGGAACGCGCCGTGCCACAGGCCCCAGACGACGAAGCTGAAGCTCGCGCCGTGCCACAGACCGCACAGGAAGAAGACCGTGACGAGGTTCAGGTAGGTGCGCCCGCTCGAGATGCGACTGCCGCCCAGCGGAATGTAGACTTAGTCGCGGAACCAGCTCGAGAGCGAGATGTGCCAGCGGCGCCAGAACCCGGTCACCGAGTGCGCGCTGTAGGGGTACTCGAAGTTCTCGAGGAACGTGAACCCGAACATCCGCCCCATGCCGATCGCCATGTCGGAGTAGGCCGAGAAGTCGAAGTAGATCTGCAGCGTGTAGCAGACCAATCCGAACCAGGCGAGCGTGGTCGTGAGCTCGCCCGCCGGCAGGTCGAAGATCCGGTCGCAGGGTGCCGCGACGATGTTCGCGACGAGCATCTTCTTGCCCAGGCCGATCACGAAGCGCCGCACGCCGTAGGCGAATCCGTCGAGGCGCACCTGGCGCTTCTCGACCTGCTCGTGCACGTCGCGGTAGCGCACGATCGGCCCCGCGATCAGCTGCGGGAAGAACGTCTTGTACATCGAGAAGTCGACCAGGCTGCGCTGGCACTCGACGTCGCGGCGGTAGATGTCGACGAGGTACGAGGTGCCCTGGAAGGTGAAGAAGGACACGCCGATCGGCAGGTGGATGTGGCCGTTCTTGTCGAGCAGCAGCTTGGAGAGGTTCGACTGCTCGCCGAACAGCATGCCCAGCGAATCGAGCGGCTGCGCGCGCAGCCCGCTCGCGTCGTGCAGCAGCCACGAGAGCACCGACCAGAGCCAGTCCGAGTACTTGAACGCGACCAAGAGGCCGATGTTGAAGGCGATCCCGAGCACGAGCACGCGCCGGCGCGCGCGCTCCTGCGTGCTTGCCTCGAGCCAGAGCCCGAAGGCCCAGTTCGCGACGCACGAGAGGATCAGCACCGCGACCATGAAGGTCTCGCCCCAGGCGTAGAAGAACAGGCTGGCGCAGAGCAGCAGCGCGTTGCGCAGGCCGGGCCGCAGGCCGAAGTACAGCAGCAGCACGAGCGGCAGGAACGCCCAGACGAAGAGGGGGGTGCTGAAGGGCATGGGTCCAGCCGGGCGCGCAGCCCAGCAGTCCTAGATTCTAGCCTGACGCGGCGCGGCGACTCCGACCCCGAAAGCCACCAGCGTCGAGAGGCACATCGACCAGGGCCAGGAAAGGAACAGCGAGCCGAACCATTTCTCCTGGAAGAAGAGCGTCGCACCGCAGGCGACTCCGGCGAACATGCCGAGCGGCACGCTGGCGTCGCTGCCGCGCCGCGCCGCGAAGAGCGCCACGAGGAACGCGCCCAGGATCCCGCCGTAGAGGATCGTCATCGCGTTGAGCGCGATCTGCACGAGATCGGTGCTCGAGCCCTGCGCGTACCACTCGAAGAGCAGGCCCAGGCCCGCGAGCAGGCATCCGAATACTGCGGTCAGGCGGCGCACCCCGCGCAACGAGAGAGTGCGCGTGCTCGCTGCGATGTCGTTGGTCCAGGCCGCGGCGGCTGCGTTGAGGGTGGCACCCAGGCTCGAGATCGCGGCCGCGAAAAGCCCGGCGAAGACCAGGCCGCGCACGCCGACCGGCAATTCGTGCAGGATGAAATTGGGGAAAACGCGCTTGATCTCCTCGTCGGTCCCGAGCGCGTAGCCGTGCGAGCCGACGTGGCGCTGGAAGAGCCAGAGCATCGTGCCCACGGAGAGGAAGGTCGCGACGATCGGGAACGTGATCAGGCCCGAGCCGAGCACCGTGCGGCCCGCGCTGCGCTCGCTGCGCGTGTTGAGCATGTGCTGCACCGCCTCCTGGTCCGTGCCCTGCACGGCCAGCGCCAGCAGGAAGCCGCCCAGCAGCGCCGACCCGAGCGAGCGCGTCGAGACGAGCGGGTTCTCCTGCAAGACGAAGAGCTGCAGCTTGCCCGCCTCGAGCGCCTCGGAGGCGAGCTTTGCGACCGGCAGCCCGATCGAGTGCAGTCCGACGCACAGCGCCGTCAGCGCGCCGATGAAGAAGACCGTGCCTTGCGCGACGTCGGTCCAGACGACCGCCTTGAGCCCGCCGATCAGCGTGGTGCAGGTCGAGATGCCGGCCATCAGCAGGATGCAGGCAGAGACCCCAAGTCCGGTGACGACGTCGAATGCGATCGCGGCGATGTACAGGCGCACGCCGCTCGCGACGAGGCGGCCGCAGAGGAAGATCCAGGCCGAGCTGCGCTGCGAGCGCGGGCCGATGCGCTGCGCGAGCAGTCCGTACGCGGTGGGCAGGTTCAGGCGCCAGTACAGGCGCACGAAGTAGGTCGAGACGACCCACTTGCCGAGCAGCGCCCCGATCGCGAACTGCAGGTAGTACCAGTCGCGCCGGAAGCTCCCCTCCGGCACGCCGATGTAGGTCGCGGCCGAGATCTCTGCGGCCAGGATCGAGAACACGACCGCCCAGGCCGGCAGGTCGCGATTCGCCCGCAGATGCCCTTCCGCGCTCTTCGTTCCGCGCGAGACGTACCAGCCGATCCCGAGCACGAGTGCCACGTAGGCGAGCAGCACGGCCCAGTCGAATGCCTGCATTCCCGGGTTGTAGCGGCCTGCCGCGGGCGATGCGAGAGTTGTGCGCGCGCGTCCCTGCCCGTATCCTCTTTGCCCCTCGTGCGCGCGCGAGTGCCATGTCGATCCCTTCCGCCACCCGTCTCCCGCGCATCGCTCTCGTCGGCCGGCCCAACGTGGGCAAGTCGACGCTCGCCAACCGCCTGTGCGGCTCGCGCATCTCGATCGTCGAGCCGACCGCCGGCGTCACGCGCGACCGCGTCGCCGTGCCGGTCGAGATCCGCGACGGCGAGCGCACGCACTGGGCCGAGGTGGTCGACACGGGCGGCATCGGCATCGTCGACCGCGACGACCTCGGGCCGCAGGTCGAGGCACAGGTGCACGCGGCGCTGGTCTCGGCCGACTTGGTGCTGTTCCTCGTCGACGCGCGCGAAGGCGTCACGCCGCTCGACCTCGAGGTGGCCAAGCGCCTGCGCGGCAGCGAGGTGCCCGTGCTGCTCGTCGCGAACAAGTGCGAGACCAAGGCGGTCGAGTTCGAGGCCGAGCAGTTCCGCGAACTGGGCTTCAAGGACGGCCCCTGGCCGATCAGCGCGCAGAACGGCAACGGCATGGCGGCGCTCGCGGCGCGCGTGATCGACCTCCTGCCGCCCGACACGCAGCCCGAGGGCCCGCCCGATCCGGCCATGCGCCTGGCGGTCGTGGGCCAGCGCAACGCGGGCAAGTCGACGCTGATCAACGCGCTCGCGCGCGAGGAGCGCATGATCGTCTCCGAGCGTCCGGGCACGACGCGCGACTCGGTCGACGTGTGGTTCGAGCGTGACGGCCTGACCTTCGTCGCGATCGACACCGCCGGCGTGCGCAAGAAGCGCAGCCACGCCGACGCGATCGAGTTCTACTCCGACTCGCGCAGCCGCCGCGCCGTGCGCCGCGCCGACGTGGTCGTGCTGCTCTTCGACGTCACGCGCGAGCTCTCCGGGATCGACAAGGATCTCGCGCGCTACGCGATCGAGCACCACAAGCCGCTCATCTTGGGCGCCAACAAGTGGGACCAGGTCGAGGGCCTCACGCCGGGCGACTTCAAGAAGTACATCGAGGCGCAGCTGCCCTCCGCGACCTTCGCACCGGCGAGCTTTCTCTCGGCCCTCGACGGGCGCGGCGTGGACGACACGCTGGCGCTGGCGCAGGAGCTCTTCGCGCAGTCGCGCAAGCGTGTCGGCACGGGCGAACTGAACCGCGTGCTCGAGCGCGCGCTCGCGGCGCGCAGTCCCTCGCGCGGCGGGCACGCGGCGCGCGTCTACTACGCCACGCAGGCCGACGTCGCGCCGCCGACCTTCGTGCTCTTCGTGAACGACAAGAAGCACTTCAACAAGGACTACCTGCGCTACCTGCAGAATCGCCTGCGCGAGGAACTCGGCTTCCCCGAGATCCCCGTGCGCATCGCCTTGCGCATGCGCGGCGCCGAGGAGGCCAAGGACCGCGACCGCAGCGGAGATCGCCCGCGGCGCGAGCGGCGCGGCGGATCGGACGAGCCGGCCGAGAACGACGAGGCCGGCCTGGAAGAACCTATGGAGGACCGGGAATGAGACTGCTGTGCGTACTGCTGCTCGCCTTCGTCTGCCCGACGCTCTTCGGCGGCTGCGCCTCGGCCAAGCCGGACCCCAAGTGGGTCGGCGGCGACCTCCTGGTCGGCTCCGAGCGCGTGCTCTGGGCCGCCACGCGCATGGCGCTCGACAAGAACAACTTTCCCATCGGCACGGGCATCGACGAGACGCACATGAAGGCGGTTTC
>Ga0302322_100006522_pt1 | contig 10356 bp, 9 predicted proteins | sample Fen_T0_2_FD_203757 | JGI IMG/M metagenome (GOLD analysis project Ga0302322, IMG submission 203757) | Peat permafrost microbial communities from Stordalen Mire near Abisko, Sweden - Fen_T0_2 | ecosystem: Environmental > Terrestrial > Soil > Wetlands > Permafrost | place: Sweden: Abisko... | reverse complement strand
GCCCCCAGGGGGCGCGCGGGCCCGCGAAGGGTTCCGGCGTCCCGCCCGGCGGGGGCGCGGCGGGGCAGGCGACGCAGACGGCGTCCGACGACGTGCCGGTGCCGGGGACACCCGCCTCGGCCAGGGCCTGCGCCTTCGCCTCGGTCACCGTGATCACGGCGTTGACCAGCGCCGCGTCGGTCAGCGCCACCGGGACGACGATGAGCACGTTGATCGTCCCGGGCACCATGATCCCCGGGGCCGGCGGGCGGCCCGGCGCGCTCTCGGCCGCCACGACGTCGTCCGGGGCGGCGGCGTGGACCGGCAGGCCGAGCCCGACCGTGGCGACGGCGTGCACGCCCCCCTCGTGCGCCGCCGTCCGGTACCGCACGTCGGCGGCCGTGAGCAGGCCCACGCCCGGGCCCGAGAGGTCCAGGCCCGCGGCGAGCTCCCGCACGTGCCGGTCGGGATCGGTGCGCCCGTAGTCCCGGTCCACCTGGGCGTTCAGCCACCAGCGCCGCTCGCCGATCCCGCCCCCCTCGACGCCGCTGGCGATCGCCCGCCAGCCCGGCCCGGGCGCCCACACCAGAACCGGCCGGAGGCGGTCGCCGTCGGCGTATCCGGCCAGCCGCACCAGGGCGGAGTCGCTCACCGGACCCGAGCCGCGGACCGGCGGCGCACCGGGACCACCCGGACGCCGTCCGGCCCGGCCGTCACCTCGGCGCGGGCGCCGTAGTGCGCCGCCAGCGACGCCTCGGTGAGCACCTCACCGGGCGGCCCGGCCGCGACCACGCGGCCCGCGGCCAGCAGGACCAGGTGCTGGGCGTACTCCCCGGCCAGGGTGAGGTCGTGCAGCGTGCTGACGACGGTGAGCCCCTCCTCGGCGCGCAGCGTGTCGACCAGCTCCAGCAGCTGCTGCGCGTGGCCGAGGTCGAGGGCGGTCGTCGGCTCGTCGAGCAGCAGGACCTGCGGCTCCTGGGCGAGAGCCCGGGCCAGGACGGCACGCTGACGCTCGCCACCCGACAGGGTGCGCAGCGAGCGGGTCGCCAGCCCGTCCAGGTCGAGGCGGCGCAGCGCGCGCTCGACGACGGCCCGGTCGTCCGCGACGCGCGGAGCAGCACCCCCCGGGCCGGAGGGCACCGGCCCGCCACGGCGGGACAGGCCCGCGATCGGCACGAGCGAGCGGTACGGGGTCCGGCCGAGGTGCACGTACTCGCGGACGGTGACGCCCTCGGGCAGCACCGGCACCTGCGGGGCGTAGCCGATCCGGGTGGCGCGGTGCCGGGCGTCCATCCGGGCGACCTCGCGACCGTCCAGCAGGACCCGCCCGCCGTGGCGCACGAGCCCGGCCACCGCCCGCAGCAGCGTCGACTTTCCCGCGCCGTTGGGGCCCACGACGCCCGTCCAGGTGCCGGGCTCGGCCGTCAGGTCGACGTCCCGCAGGACGGCGGCGCGCCCGAGGACCACCGACACCCCGGTCACCTCCAGCCGGCCGGCGCTCATCGCGACGGCCCGCCGACCCGCAGGAGCGCGGCGAAGAAGGGGGCTCCGACGAACGCCGTCACGACACCGACGGGCAGCTCGGACGGCGCGAGCACGGTCCGCGACACCAGGTCGCAGAGGATCATGAAGGCGGCCCCGCCGAGCAGCGAGACCGGCAGCACGGAACGGTACGACGTCCCGGCGAGGCGGCGCACGACGTGCGGCACGACCAGCCCGACGAACCCGATCAGCCCGCTGACGGCGACCGCCGAGGCCGTCGCCAGCGAGGCGGCGAGCAGCACGACGAGCCGCACCCGCTCGGGGCGCACGCCCAGGGTGCTCGCCTCCTCGTCGCCGACCGCGAGGACGTCGAGGGAGCGCCCGCAGCCCAGCAGCAGGGCCACCGCGACCGCCGCGTAGGGCAGCACGTCACCCAGGGTGTCCCACTGCGCCGTCCCGAGGTTGCCGAGGATCCACGAGTACACCTGGCGCAGATCCTCGGAGTGCGCCTGCTGGGCCAGGGTCTGCGCGGCCGTGAGGAACGCCGTCACCGCGACGCCCGCGAGCAGGAGCGTCGCCGTCCCACCGCCGTGGCGCGCCGCGACGGTGCCCAGCGCGTAGGCCAGCCCGACCCCCACGAGCGCCCCCACGAACGCCGCGGCGGGCACCGTGCCGAGGGGGCCGAATCGGGCCGGTCCCCACTCGATGACGAGCGTCGCCCCCAGCCCGGCGCCGGCGGCGGCGCCGAGCAGGTAGGGGTCGGCCAGCGGGTTGCGGAAGACGCCCTGGTAGGAGGCGCCCGCCACGGCGAGCAGGCCGCCGACGAGCCCGGCCAGCAGGACGCGCGGGAGCCGCCATTCCACGAGGATCGCGTCCTCGACGCCCGGCAGCGGTGTCCCGGCGTCCAGCCCCAGGTGACGGGCCAGCGAGCCGAGGACCTGGTCGAACGGCAGGTCGACCGCGCCGATGCTCACGCCCGCGAGGGCCACGGCGAGCAGGACGGCGACCGTGGCCGCGACGGCGCGACCCTGCCGCCTGCGCGCGCCGGGCGCCAGCATCCCGCCTCCCTCCGGTCCCGTCAGGCCTTGCCGGCCAGGGTGTCCGCGACCTTCTCCGCGAACTGCGCCAGGCTCGGGCCCCAGCGGGAGGCGACGTCGTCCTGGACGACGACGACGCGGCCCGAGGTGACGGCGGGGACGCCCGCGAACGCCGGGCGCTTCGCCACCGTGGCGGCGTTCTGCTGGCAGCACGTGCCGTCCGCGAGGACGATCAGGTCGGGCGCGGCCGTGATGACGAACTCGGCGGAGAGCTTCGGGTACCCGCCGGCGGCCTTCGGCGCACTGTCCGCGATGTTCACCAGCCCGAACTGCCGGTAGAGGTCGCCGATGAAGGTGCTGCTCGTGACCGAGTAGTAGGTGTTGTCGACCTCGTGGTAGATCTTGAGCGGCTTGGCGGCCTTCGGGGTCCGCGCCACGGCGGCGGCGATCCGCCGCCGGGTCGTGTCGACGGCCTGCTGCGCCTGCGCGGCGTGGCCGGTCGCGGCGCCCAGCGCCAGCTCCTGGACGGAACCGTCGGCGACGGTGGCCGGGGCGCCGAACAGCAGGACCGGCACCTTGAGCTTGCCGAGCGCGGCGACGATCCCGTTGACGTCGTTCGAGAGGACGACGAGATCGGGCCGGTACCCGGCGATCGCCTCGGCGTTCGGCTGGAAGCCCGACAGCTTGGTGCGCGGCGCCTCCGCGGGCACCGACGACTGGTCGTCGACCGCCTTCACCTGCGCGCCCGCACCGACGGCGAAGAGCATCTCGGTCGCCGTGGGCGACAGGGACACGATCGTCGACGGCCGCGCCGGCACGGTGACCTGCCCGGTGTCCGCCTTCACGACGACGGGGTATACCGCCTGGACCGCGTCGGCGGCAGCCGTCCCGGTGCCCGCGCCCGACGGCGAGGACGACGCCGCCACGGACCCGCTCGTGGCGGGCGAGCCCGTCGAGGCGGACCCGCAGGCCGCCAGCAGGAGGGGGGTCGCGGCGAGCGCAGCCAGCACGGCGCGGCGTGCGCGGCGGGGAGCGGGGGTGGTCGTGGAGCCGGTGCGGTCGGACATCAGGGGGGTCTCCGGGAGTGCTGGTGGCGCCGCACCCGGGAACCCGCCCGACGCGCGACCCTCACCTCGGGGTCGAGGACGTCGGCACGCCGCAGGCGACCTGGCTCCCCGCCGTCCGGAGGTCGAGACGGCGGGTCACAGTTGCGGGACAGCGCCGGATTCCCACCGGCTTCGCTGCGACGTGCCGCCGGCCACGGGGGCCGACCCGCTGACCCTAGCAGCCGCCCGGCGGCCCCCGGCCTGCCCTTCCGCCTGCCCGTGGGGCAGCGGCCGAGCCCTCGGTCGAGCCCTCGGCCGAGCCCCTCGGTCCAGCCCCTCGGCTCAGCCCGAGGCGAGAAACGACAGGCGCACCGTGCGCAGGGGATTGTCCCCGTTGGTGTCCACGAGGACGACACTCTGCCAGGTGCCGAGGGCGGGTTCGCCGTCCAGCACGGGCAGCACCACGGACGGCGCGACGAACGCCGGGGCCACGTGGTCGCGCCCGTGCCCGAGCGAGCCGTGCCGATGGCGGTAGACGTCCTCGACGGGCAGGAGCCGCTCCAGGGCGTCGCCCAGGTCGGACTCGCTGCCCGATCCGGTCTCCAGCACCGCGACGCCGGCCGTGGCGTGCGGGACGAACACGTTGAGGAGACCGTCGCCGCGGCCCCGGCAGAACCGCCGGACCTCCCCGGTGAGGTCGGTGACCAGTGTGTCCCCGCTGCGGATGCGCAGTTCCTGCGTCGCCATCGCCACGGGACCCGATCCTGCCGGACGTCCCCCGGACACGCCATGCCCCCGACACGCCACGTCCCCGGGCGGACGGGCCGCCCGGGGACGTGACGGGGACGGGGGTGCCGGTCAGCCCTTCAGGCCGCCCGCGAGCAGGCCGCGGACGAAGTACCGCTGCAGGGACAGGAACACCGCGATGGGGACCGCGATCGAGATGAAGGCACCGGCCGTGAGCAGTTGCCAGTCCTGACCGCGGGAGCCGGCCATCTCGGCGAGCTGGACGGTCAGGGGTGCCGTCTGCGGTGTCCCGCCGGCGAAGATCAGGGCCACCAGCAGGTCGTTCCAGACCCACAGGAACTGGAAGATCCCGAAGGAGGCGAGGGCGGGCACGATGAGCGGCAGGACGATGCTCCGGAAGATCCGGGCGTGGTCGGCGCCGTCGACGCGGGCGGCCTCCATGAGCTCGCGCGGCAGGTCGGACATGAAGTTGTGGAACAGGAAGATGCACAAGGGCAGGCCGAAGGCGCTGTGCGCGACCCAGACGGTGGCGAACTTCTGGGCCCCCACCAGGTGCAGCGCGGGCAGCAGCGTCAGGCCGCCGACGTCCAGACCCTTGGAGAACAGCCGCAGCAGCGGGATGAGCGCCATCTGGATCGGGACGATCTGCAGCGCGAAGATCAGGATGAAGGTCCAGTCGCGGCCCTTCCACTCCATCCACGAGAGCGCGTAGGCCGCCAGCGCGCCGAACGCGAGCGGGAACAGCACCGAGGGAATGGTGATGACGATGCTGTTGATGAAGAAGGCCGACAGGTTGACGTCACCGCTGGAGCTGAGGACGCCACGGTAGTTGTCCAGGGTGAACTCGGGGTGGGTGAACCACATCCACCAGCCGCTGGTCTTGATGTTCGACTCGGACCGGATCGAGGAGATGAAGAGGCCGAAGGTGGGGACGGTCCAGAGGATCGCGATGATCAATGCGATCACCGAGGCCGTCCGGCTGGTGAGGTTGCGGCGGACGCGGGCCGCCAGGGGGAGCGGGTCCTGCGCGGGGACCTCGACCGGGGCGGACCCCGCCGTCGACGCGATCGTGCTCATCGGGCCTCCAGCCTCTGCCGGCGCAGCATGCGCACCTGGTAGATCACGACGGGGATGACCAGCAGGAACAGGAAGACCGCGAGCGCGAATCCCTGCCCGTCCTGGTTCTGCACGAAGACCTGGTCGTACATCTCGTTCGCGATGACGCTGGCCTGGAAGGTGCCACCGCTCATCGTGCGGACGATGTCGAAGACCTTGAGCGTCGTGATGAGGATGGTGATGTACACGACCACCACCGACGAGCGGATGCTCGGCAGCGTGATCCGGAAGAACATCTGGAACGGGTTGACCCCGTCGATCCTGGCCGCCTCGATCATGTCCATCGGGATGTTCTTGATCGCGGCCGAGGTCACCACCATCGCGAACCCGGCCTGGATCCAGATCAGGATCACGATGAGGAACACCGTGTTCCACGGTGGATCGGTGACGAACGGGTGCGGGGAGAACCCGAGCGAGACCAGGATCTCGTTGAGGAGTCCGATCTGCTGGTTGCCCGTCTCGCTGTAGTCGTAGACGAACCGCCAGATGATCGACGCGCCCACCATCGAGATCGCCATCGGCATGAAGACCAGCGCCTTGTAGGCGGACTCGAACCGGGACCGGTCGATGAGGATGGCGTAGAGGAGCCCGATGGCCGTGGCGGCGAAGGGCGCCAGGACCACCCAGATCGCGGTGTTGCGCAGGACCGCCCGGATGTCCTCGTTCGAGAACAACCAGACGTAGTTGTCGAAACCGACCCATTTCTGCCCGAAACTGTCCTTGAACGACAGGATCGTCGTGCGGATCGCCGGTACGATCAGACCCGCGATCAGCAGGAGCATCGCCGGGCCGATGAAGAGCCCGGTCTGCACCTTCTCGCGGCCGCGCTTGGGGGCGAAGTCGGCGACCAGAAGGATCACACCGACGACGACGGCGAAGGCCGCCACCCCGTATCCGAGCATCAAGAACTTCTGTGCGGTCTCGCTCACGCGAACCTCCCTGGCGACGTGGCACCGTTGCCGTGACGCGGGTCGGGGACGATCCGGTGCGGCGCCCTTTCCTGTGGCAACGCCCGTCCTGTCCGACCCTTCGGGGCGGCGGGACGGGCGAGGAGCGCGACCGGGTCCCCGGGACCGGTCAGGGGTCTGACGAGCTGCCGGACGGCACGTGGCCGGGCGGCGTCGGGCGAGCGTACCGGGGGGTGCGGCGCTCGCGCACCGCACCCCCCGGAATGGGTCAGCTCTTCGGCCAGGACGCTTCGATCGTGTCCGTGACCTGCTTGGTGGGCTGGCCGTTGATCCAGTTCACCATGCCCTTCCAGAAGGTGCCCGCGCCGACCGCGGCCGGCATCAGGTCCGAGCCGTCGAACCGGAACGTGGCGTTCTGGTCCTGCAGCAGGGTGACGGACAGCTTCTGGATCGGGTCGGCGACGTTGGCGACGTCGAGGCCCTTGTTCGCGGAGGCCCAGCCGCCGAGCTTGGCCTTCTCGTTCGCCCACTCCTTGGACGCGAGGTAGGTCTGGAAGGCCTGGACCTCGGGCTTGTCGGAGAACGCCGCCACGAACTCACCGGCGCCGAGCACCGGCTTGCCCTTGGCCGCGTCGATCGGCGGCAGGTAGAAGGCGAAGATGTCGCCGTCCTCGGCGATGTTGGTGCCCTTGGCCCACTGGGCCGCGTAGAACGACGCCTGGCGGTGCAGCGCGCACTGCCCGGAGGCGATCTTCAGACCGGCGTCCTGGAACCGGGTGGTGTTGATGGTCTTGACGCCACCGAAGCCACCGTTGACGTACTTCTCGTTCTTGAGGATCGTGCCGGCCTTGTCGAAGGCCGCCTGGATCTGCGGGTCGTTGAACGGGATCTGGTGGTTGACCCACTTGTCGTAGGCGTCCGCACCGGCGGTGCGGAGCACGATGTCCTCGATCCAGTCCGTGCCCGGCCAGCCGGTGGCGTCGCCGGAGCCGAACCCGACGCACCACGGCTTGAGGTTCTTGGCCGCGATCGTGTCGGACAGCTTGATCAGGTCGTCCCACGTGGTGGGGACGGTGAGGTTGTTCGCCTTGAAGTACTTGGGCGAGTACCACACGAACGACTTCACGCTCGCACCCAGCGGTGCGGCGTAGAACTTGCCGTCGACCGTGCCGTACTTCTTCCAGTCCGCCGACCAGTTGGTGTCGACGAGCTTCTCGACGGCCGCGGGGGCGGGCTTGACCGCACCCTGCTTCACCAGGTTGGCGAGCAGGCCGGGCTGCGGGATGTAGGCGAGGTCGGGGGCGTTGCCACCCTGGACCCGGACCTTGAGGGCCGCCTCGAAGGTGTTGGAACCCTCATAGTTGATCTTGATGCCGGTGCACTTCGTGAACTGCTCGTAGGACTTCTTGTGCTGCGCGTCCTCGGGCGCCAGAATGCTCGTGAAGACGCTGACCGATTTGCCCGGGAACGTTCCGTACGACGCGAAGGCGGCGCAGGCGGGGTCGGTGTTGGACGCGGCAGCTCCCGAGCTCGAGCTGCTGCTGGACGAACCGCTGCTCCCGACGCCGCAGGCCGCAAGGGCCAGGGTCGCGCCGAGGGCTCCGGCGACGACGGCTGCGCCGCGTCGCCATACCGGTGCTGGCATGTGGATGATCCTCCCGGACACACCGCCCCGACTCCGTTGCCAGGGCGTATCGGTGCCGTTCATGAAAACGCTTACGAAGCGGACTGGCAACCACTACTCGGACGCGTTGTCGTAACGATTGGATCACAGCACATCCGGCCGTGACATCTCCGTGTCACGGACAGGTCATCGGGACGGCGGCGTCCCGGACGTCCTGGTCAGCCGGCCGGACCCGCCGTTCGTCACGGTGCGCGACAGGATGGTCGCTGGATCCTGCCACACCGGCGCCCCGGGATGCGGGACGCGGGGCGGGCCGCACACTGTTCGGGTGGATCACCCACCCTCCCCCGGGCCGGCCGGCTGGCTCGCCGTCCTGCTGGCCGGCGGCACCTCCCGGCGCTGGGGCGGGACGGACAAGACCGCGCGCCTGCTCGGCGGGACGGCGGTGCTGGTCCACGCGGTGTCGGGGCTGCCCGCGCAGGTGCGCGCGCTCGCCGTCGTCGCGCCCCCCGACCACCCCGCGCGCGGCGACGTCGAGGCGGCCCTCGGCGACGGCGTGCCGGTGCGCTGGGTGGTCGAGGACCCGCCGCGCTCGGGCCCGCTGGCCGGACTCGCCGCCGGTCTCGAGGCGCTCGCGACGCTCGGGCCCGCAGCACGCACGGTCACCCCCGGACCGGCCGCCCGACGGCGCGTCGCCGTCCTCGCCGGTGACCTACCGTTCACGCGCCCGGCCTGGGCCCGCCTCGCCGCGGCCCTCGACGCCGACCGAACGGTGGACGGCGCCGTGGGCCTGGGCGAGGACGGCCGGCGCCAGCCGCTGCTCGCCCTCTACCGGGAGGGACCGCTGCGGGCCCGGCTCGCCGCGGTCGACGTGCGGGACGCCCCGATGCGCCTGCTCACCGGCGCCCTGCACCTCGCCGAGGTGCCGCTGCCCGCGGCGCAGACCCTCGACGTCGACACCCCGCAGGACGCCGAGCGGGCCGAGCGGCTGCTCGCCGAGGGGTTCCCCGGGTGATGCTGCGCCCCGCGCTCGGACGGGCCCGTGGAGCCGCCGCCCGGTCGGCCGCCTGGTGGCTGCCGGGCGCCGTCCTCGTCGCGCTCGCGACCGGGCTGCTGCCGCTCACGGACGCCCGGCAGGTCGGCGCCCGCATCTGGTCCGTGCTCGCCTTCCTCGTCGCCGTCACGGTGGTGGCCGAGCTCGCCGACGCGGCGGGCCTGTTCGAGGCGGCGGCCGACGTCGCGACCCGGGCCGGGCGGGGCAGCGTGCCCGCGCTGTGGCTGCTCGTCGTCGCCCTGGCGACCGCGACCACGGTCCTGCTGTCCCTCGACACGACCGCCGTCCTGCTGACGCCGGTCGTGCTGGCCCTCGCCCAGCGGCTCGCCCTGCCCCCGGCGCCGTTCGCGCTGGTCACGGTGTGGCTCGCCAACACCGCGTCGCTCCTGCTGCCGGTCTCCAACCTCACCAACCTGCTCGCCGTCGGGCGGACGGGCCGGACGGCGGGCGCCTGGGCCGCCCACGCGTGGGCGCCCGCGCTGGCGGCCGTGGTCGCGACCGTCGCCGTCGCCTGGCTGATCGGCCGCCGCCGGCTGCGCGGGCGCTACGACCGGCCCGAGCCGCGGCCCGCCGGGGACCGGCCGCTGCTCGGCCTCGCGGCGGCGGCCTGCCTGGGCCTCGGCGTCGGGGTCGCCGCGGGCGCGCCGCCCTGGCTCGCGGCCCTGGTGGCGGCGGCCGTGCTCGTGGCCGGGTTCGCCGTCCGCCGCCGCGACCGGCTGGTGCACGGGCTCGTGCCGCTGCGGCTCGTTGTCGCGACGGCGTGCGTCTTCCTGCTGGTGGCCACCGCCGAGCGGCACGGGCTCGCGGGCCTGCTGCGGGACGCCGTGGGCGGGGGCGGGGGCGGCGACGGCGCCGGGGACCTGCTGCGCGTGGCGGGGGTGGGTGCGGCGGCGGCGAACGCCGTCAACAACCTGCCGGCCTACCTGGCCGTCGAGCCGGCGGTGGCGGGCGATCCGGCCCGGCTGCTGGCGTTGGTGATCGGGGTGAACGCGGGCGCCGTCGTCACGCCGTGGAGCAGCCTGGCCGTCCTGCTGTGGCGGGAGCGCTGCCGCGCCCGGGGCGTGTCGATCGGGACGGTCCGGTTCGCCGGGTACGGGATCCTGGTGGCGGCGGCCTCCGTGACGGCCGCGGTCCTCGCCCTCGACGTGGCCGGCTGACCCCCGCCGCACCCCCGCCGGGGATTTTGAGGGGTGCAATTGTCGGGATCGTGGGTTACCGTTGATCTACCGGCTCGCCCAGGGTGATCCTTCCCGGCGGGCCCCACCCAGCGCCGCGCTGCCGCCGTCCGGAGAGGTCGGCGGCGGCGCGGGGTCCAAGCCGCGGCTCGGTCCGCTCAGCCGCGCACCTGCAGGATCACCTTGCC
>Ga0302322_100006521_pt1 | contig 10357 bp, 6 predicted proteins | sample Fen_T0_2_FD_203757 | JGI IMG/M metagenome (GOLD analysis project Ga0302322, IMG submission 203757) | Peat permafrost microbial communities from Stordalen Mire near Abisko, Sweden - Fen_T0_2 | ecosystem: Environmental > Terrestrial > Soil > Wetlands > Permafrost | place: Sweden: Abisko... | reverse complement strand
GCCTGTCTGCGGGCGGCCAAGTCGAGGCTCGCGACGAACTGCTCCGCACACCTCTTCACAACGCCGCAGCGGGAGGCTACATCGATATCGCCGCCCTACTCCTTAATCGAGGCGCCGACCCCAATGCGCGCGCGGACGTGGACATGACACCTCTCCACCTGGCTGCCATGCTGGGCCGTGCGGAGATGACAGGCCTGCTGGCGCGACGGGGCGCGCGGACCGACGCCCGCAACGCCTCCGGCATGACACCGCTGCATCTGGCGGCGGACGACAAAGTCGTCAACGCCCTGGTCGCCGCAGGCGCCGATATCAGCGCGCGAACGCCAGCGGGATTGACTCCACTCCACACCGCGCGACAAGGCAGTGTGGCCCGTGCACTTCTGGACCAGGGTGCCGACATGCGCATGCGAAATGCCAACGGTCGTACAGCCATGGAGTTGGCGGCCATCGAATCGCTTGAGCCCGCCGGCCTTTCCATTCACAGCGTGATGCTCGGTCGGCTGCGTGGCCTGGTTGGAGAAATGCCTCTCACACTGACCAACATCACCAGCCAGCCCATCACCCATCTGGTTGTGAGCGCGCGAAGTCCAGCCTGCGAAATCGAGCCTGAGCCCGCGGCAGTTCCGCGGCTTCTCCCCGGACAGAACGCAGAGATCGCGCTCTCACTTACGCGAATACCATCGGTGTCCGAAGGAGAGCACCCGGTCTACCTCTCGCTTACTGCCAATGGCAAGAAGTTGGGCGAAATCGATCTTCGGGTCGATACCAGGACGACCGTGACCCTGGAGGATCGTGGGATGATTCGTCTTGCCAAGGGACAAATGCGCCACGCCTCCTCGAGGTGGTTTTACCTTGTCTACGCATCAGTACCGCTGCTCGTGGTGGCGGCCTGGCTGTTCTTTCGCAAGCGCTCGCCCAGATAGAGAGAGCTGAAATCGGCGACGGGCATCGACCCAACGCGACCTTAGGACCGGCCATTCGCAGCCGCTAAATGTCCATCGCGTTCGGCCGACCGCAGCCAAAGTGACAGTCTCTGTCATTCACCGAGGTTGCACGAATTGGAGAAATACACGGCAAAGGACTGAAAAGACAGCAACAACCGACCACTTCATTCCAGTGGAAAGCGCTGGCACTGTTGCTGCATAATTCCCGCCCAGAAGGTCTTTGTCATTTTGGAGTGGGAATGATGTCTCGCGCAATCCATCGCAGGACGGCTGGATTCACTCTCGTTGAGTTGATGATCGTTGTGGCGATCATCGGCCTGCTGGCGGCCATTGCGATCCCGGCGTTCACCCGGTATGTGCGCAAGGCACGGACATCGGAAGCCGTAGGACACCTCAACAAGGAATGGTCCGGCTCGCTGACCTACTACGAATCGGACCATACCGTGGCCTTTGGACAGGTCCTGACCAAGCAGTTTCCCGGACCATCTGCTGCGTGGGCCGACGCGTCCGAATGCGGGTGTCTCGTAGGAGGGGCCTGCCCAGGCACCAACTCGGTTTGGAACGCAGATGAAGTTTGGCAAGCGCTCAGTTTCGCGCTGCCGGATGCCCACCACTACATGCCAGGGTACAGCGGAGCGGCAACTGGAGCCGCAGCGCAGTTCACGGCCTTCGCGAAAGGCGACATGAATTGCAACAAGACCCTGGCCGAGTTTTCGCGCGAAGGCAGGATCGACAGCCACGGCGATGTCACCGGCAGCCGCGTTCCAGGCGTAGTCAACGAACTGGAATAGCCTACGCGCTGACGGGTCTGCGCCGCCGTTCACGCTGGGTGAGAAGAATCGCGAGGCCGGCAAAAGGCACGAGCACGATGGGGAACGAAAGCCAGAACCATAGATTGGATCGAAGCTCTGGCGCCGAACGCTCGTCGGCCTCAAGCGGAAGCGCGCGCAAGGTTCCGTCGTAGCTCCCCACAAACGCCATCCAGCGCCCACGAACCCGGCCTGCCACAGGCGAGGACCAATTGCTGTCGTCCATGCCGCCTACGTTCCAAAGCGGTCGGCCCGTGAAGGCGGTGAAGATCGGCATTCCCTGGGACAGGTCGTTGGCGTGCAGCATGTGATCCCATGCCGTGGCCAGCACCATGGGCTCGTGGCCCTGGGTGATGATGGCGGGCGAAGAATAGAAACCGCCACGGCCGAGATCTCGCCAGATCTGCACACCATCGATCGCCCCGATGGCATAGAGCTTTCGATCGTAGGAACCGATGAACGCCATCGGGCGTTCCCCGCCCACCAGCGCTGGCGACCCGGTGATGCGATCGCCGGTGCGGAATTGCCAGCGCTCGGTGCCGGTGGCGGCATCGAGCCCGCGGACGGTGCCGAACTTTGATCCCGTGACCAGCAAAGCAGCCTCGTTGGTTTTCAAGAAGGCCGGCGGACTGCGCACACAGTCGAGCTCGGTCCGTTTCCACAGCACCTCGCCGCCTTTCGCGTCCAGCCCATAGAGATTGCCGCTCGACGATCCCAGAAAGAGCATGCCCCGCCCTTCCACACGCGCGAAAACAGCAGCGGTCAGCTCGGTGTCGCCCAGATCCACCCGCCAGAGCAGCCGGCCATCCTCCACGGACAAGGCCACCACGCCGCTCTTCTGCATACTGTTGGCGAGCGAGCGATCCCAGGTCCAGTAGGGAACGAAGACCGCGTCGTCCTTGTCCCCAAGTCCACCCACGCAGGGCGAAGCGAGACGGGCGCCGCCCAAGGTTGGGCGAAAGTCCTCGACGGCGTGGACCCAGATCTGCCGGCCAAGCGCTGGATCGATGGCGTACACGAGACGGTCGTTGGACGCGGCAAAGATCATCTGCCGGTGCTCGTCTCGGTAGAAGACCGGCGCCGCGTAGATGGGGCCACCCGTGGTGAATTTCCACAGCAGCTCCCCGGTAGCGGCGTTGAGGGCATAGAGCGTGTGGTCGTAGTTGCCGGCCACGACCATGGGGTGCTCGCCAGCCACACCAAGGGCCGGCGAAGACCATATCGTGAGCCCAGGCTCATAGCCCCAGACACGGCCGCTGCCATCGAAGCTCCAGGCCCGCGGTAGGGTTCGATCGGGCGCGGCCAGGTCGATGGCGGCCTGGTTCTGGGCATCGCAGCGGCTCTGCGACCACACCTGGCACTCGCTGGCAAAGGCGCGACAGGGAAGCGCCGCTGCGAGAGAGAGAGCGATCGGCCACAGCTTCATAGCGAAGGGCTCTCACCAGGCAAGGATGCCTTGGGGACAGGCTTCTCGCTGCCCTGCCGTGCGCGCAACTGCCACACATCGACCACGGTCAGCGCCGAGCTCGAGCAGTGATCGACGCACGCGTGGCAAAACTGGCAGTGAGAAATGCGGATCACGCCCTTTTCGATGGCCGCCACATCGCAACTGGTGTCGCACACGCCACAATGGTTGCACTTCGAAGCGTCGAGCAGAATGCGCAACCGAGAAAAGCGGTGCATGAAACCCATGAGATGTCCCCACGGACACAGGTAGCGACACCACGAGCGCAGCACGAAGAGCCCCGCGATGAGAATCACCAGCGTCGTCAGCGCCGAGGCCGGATCGTCGCGGGCGGTGAACGCAAAATGCACCGGCGACGTCACCACCATGTGCGAAACCGCGGTCAGAAAGATGGCGCCCAAGCTGAACATGCGCAGCTTTCGGCTGGGGACGTCATCGATAACGCCGGCCAGGACCAAGTAGCAGAGCAGAATCAACATGGCGGCCCAGTGCAAGCTGGAGTCTTCGATGAAGAGTTGCTTCTTCACCCCAAGCCAAACCAGCAGAAGCACGAAGCCAAAGCAGGCCAAGGCCAGCCCAACCAGCTGGGGTCGCGAGAGGCGTCCTTGCCGGCGAAAGATGCGTTTGCGAAGCCAGCCCGAGAGATCCTGCATGCTGCCGGTGGGACAGATCCAGCCGCAAAAGACAGGGCCAAACAGCAAGGTCACGGCGATGATCACGACGGGCAAGGCCAGCCAGTAGAACGATTCGCTGTAGGCCGATCCCACCAGCGTCAGACCGTAAAGGCCGTTGCGAATCATCCCGAACACGCCCAGGCACGAATACACCACCCCGTAGAACACCAAGAACGACAGCAACTGAACCCCACGCCGGATCCACTGGCGATGGCGTTTCGCGGCGGCGATGGCAATCACCACCAGGAACAAAAACAGCAGCGAGGCCATTTCCACGCTCGTGCCATCCAGCGATAGGAAGGGCACTTGAAAGACCTTGCCGAGGGGTGCGCGCTCTGGCTGCATGACCTTCTAGCTTGCCTCCTCGGAGATGCATTGGCCCGGCTTTTCGTCGCACGCGTGAGCGCAAGCGGGCAGCTTGGCAATTGAGGATGGATCCAGTCCTAAAAATCGCGCCACGAACGGACAACGCGGCCGACCTAGGATTTCAGCCGAGCTTCCGCGCTGTACCATGCGACCGCCCAGCATGATGGCCACGTGGTCGCCGAGAGCCGCGGCCTCTTCCCGGCTGTGCGTAACGTGCAACGTGGTCAGCCCGAATTCCTTGTGAACCCGGGCCAACTCGGCCTGCAATTCCAGCCGGGTGTTGTGGTCCAAGGCGCTCATGGGTTCATCGAGGAGAAGCAAGTCGGGCTTGATGGCCAGGGCGCGGGCGACGGCCACCCGCTGCGCTTCGCCCCCGCTCAGCGTGGCCACCGGGCGCGACAGGATGGCTTTCAATTCCAGGCGCGTGATGAGATCGTCGACTGTCCGGTCCACCTCCTCGCGGGCGACCTTGCGGGCGCGCAACCCGTAAGCGATATTTTCCCGAACGGATTTGTGGGGAAAGAGCGCGGCCTGCTGGAACACCAGCCCCATCTTGCGATGTTCGGGAGCCGTGGCGGTGACATCGCGCCCATCGACCAGGATCTTGCCCCGCGCCGGCGAAAAGAAGCCCGCGATGGTCTGCAATAGCACCGACTTGCCGCAGCCGCTTGGCCCCAGGATGACCCAGTAGTCGCCCTTGGCGATGCGCAGGGAGATATCGCGCAGGGCGAATTCGCCAAAGGTGCAATGAAGGTTGCCAATCTCGATCACGGACGGCGCCCTCCACGCGGGCCGCGCAGGGCGAACGGCATGAGCGACTGGCCAAACTGCAACATCACGAACACCCACAAACAGATGATGAGCAGCAGGATAGCGATGGGCCGGCTTTCCGAGGCGCCGGCGCGCAAGAACTCGGTGTGGACCAAAACTGGCGCGGTGACCGGCGAGCTGGCGAAGAGCACGATGCATCCGAACTCGCTGACCGCGCGCGCCCAGGCCAAGGTGGCGCCGACCAGGATCCCGCGCGATGCCAGAGGCAGGGAAATGCGCGCGAAGGTGGCGGCCGGCGATGCCCCAAGGCTTCGCGAAGCCAGTTCGTACTGCAGGGGAACGGCTTCGAAAGCGGTCATGGCGGTCTTCACCAGAAAGGGCGCGGCCACGAACACCTGTGCGATCACGATGCCGAGCAGCGATCCCGAGATAGGCAAACCCAGGCTATCGAGCGCGCTGCCGAGCACGCTGCCCGGACCGAGCAACACGATGAGCGCCACGCCCGCCACCGACTGCGGAACCAGGATGGGAACATCGACGATGGATTCAACCCAGCGCTTGCCCGGAAAATCAATGCGCGCCAGAGCGTAGGCAAGCGGCACAGCCCAGATGGCAAGAGCGACGGTCGCGATGGTTGAGGTGAGCATGCTCAGCCAGATGGCGCTGGCCACGTCGCCCCGGGTGAAGGTGCGCCACAGGGTTTGTAGGGAATCCTGCATGCCCAGGTGGATCAGCGGGAAGAGAACCACGGTCAGCGCCAGCAGGCCGCCGCACAAACACAACCGCGCAAAGCGCGAGGCCTTTCCGCGTGCGAGCCAGTAGACCGTATAGATGAGCGAGAGCGGAACAAAGGTTTCAAACGCAAAGGGCTGCAGGATGACGAAACAAAGAACGAAGATGGCAAAGAACCCCAGCAGCACCGGGGCGCCGAAGAATCCGGCGTAGGCGACGACCATCAAGATGAAGAGCGGCGGTTTGTTCATGACCGCGAGGAGCAGCACGAAGAGCGCGGTGTAGCCCGCGACGAACAACAGCACCGAGCGCGCCGGACGCTGACGTAAGACCGTGGCCGCGGTGTAGAAGACGAAGAGGTTGGTGAAGAACAGCGCCAGGTTCATGCCCGACGAAAAGGGCGGCATAGGGGTCATGCCAATGCCGAAGTGGATCGCGGCCAGGGCGACGATCACGACGACGATCTGTATCCAGGATCGCTTCACGGTGACGTCGCTGGTGCTGGGACAGCCGTGGAGACGACAATCGAACGAAGTTTCGTGGGGAGCCCTTCGCACGCCTGGCACTGCACGGGCGAGACGGGATGGAATCCCCGCCGCTCGAACAGACGCCGCCCGGGCTCGCCGAACAAGAAGGCAGCGAAGCCAGCCGCTAGGTCCGGGTGAGGCGCTCGACTCGGAATGGTCAGGCCGTAGGTCACCGGTGCACCGACGACGCGGGCGGCCCCCTGCCCTTGCTTCATGCGGATCTCGACCTGCGCGCGCTTGTAGTGTTCCGACTGGTCCTGGCGGGAAAGATTGATCTCTGGCGGCAGTGCTAGGATTTTCAAATGGTGATCCTCGGCGGTCGAGCGGAAGAGGAAAGCATAGTCGATGGATCGCGATTCGAGCAGGGCAAGTAGCTCGGCCTCGTCGTGCACCACGTGATCCTTCGAACACTGGGCCATGAGACGCTCGGTGAGCTGCGCGCCCGCGGCCCCGTAGGCACCCGATGCTTCGGCCAGCTGCCAGACCATCAAGGTCTGGTAGCCAATGGGGGCGGTGTCGGGATCCGCGCGGCCTAGGCGAAGGCCCGCGCGCGTGAGTAACTCGGGCCAGTTCTGGGCCGCGATCTGCTCGGTCCACTTGCTGTGATCTTTGTGGGCGATGACGATCTCGTTGGTCGCGAACACGGCATTCCACGTGGCGTGGGAAGGAATCATCATCTTGTCGATCAACGCCGCGTCCGCCACCGCCACGATGTCGGCACGCATGCCAAGCTCGGAAACCTTGCGCGTGGCCACTTGCGACCCCGAGGGTTCAAGGCGGACGCGAACCTGCGGGTTCGCTTTGGCAAAGGCCTCCGCAGCCTCGCCCAGCACCGCCGACAAACTGCTGGCGTGGAAGACGACCACTTCCGTCGTGCGCGACTTGCAGGCCGAGAAACTACAGAGAGCACTGAGAAGGCAGAGAGCCCGGAGATTCATTCACCACCAACCTGTCATCAAAGATTCATGGTGAAGAACACGTAGGGCAGAATCTTGCCGGTTGTCGTGCAGGCAGGGGCAACACCCGACAGGCAGTAGAGGTAGTCGTAGTAGAAGTGCCCGTCGAGGTAGAGCTTGTCGCCCAAGCGCCAAATCACACCGCCCATCGGAAGCAACTCCCAGGCGGTGTAGGCGCCGTCGCCGCGCGAGTCCCATTGCTTGTACTCGGTGCTCACGTAAATGTAGAGGGCCGAGACGTCGGGCAGCGGGTAGAGCCTGATCTGAAGCTCCCCACCATAGGAATACTTCGAGTGATTGGCGGACGTGCTCACTTGGGTGCTTGGGTCTTTCACAAAGGTTCCCGACGTGTGCTCGAGTCCACCTTTCAACCTGGCCCGGGTGGTGAGGAGCTGATTCCAGCGCATCAGCCATTCCAGCATGTCGGAGTGGTTTTGCGTCTCGGCCCACAGCCCCGGCTCATAGGTGGGCGGCGAGACATCTCGCGACCTGTCGCCTTCGTAGTTGACCAGTAGGGTGATGGGCGAGGTGAAGATCGGGCGGTACACGATGCGGTTCTGCAGCACGGTCATGGTGGCGTTCTGCCCCGCCGCCGGGCCAGTCGTGGTGTAGCGATAGCGCTGGTAAAGCGAGAGCTCCAGCTTACGACCAGCCCAAACCTCGTTGCCAACGTAGTCGTAGACGCGGCTGTATTGCGTCTTCACGGTGTCCGTGGAGTGCTCGCCGTTGCCGATGGCGACACTGGGAACCAAGGCCAGCGGCGCCAGGGCGGGCAACCAGGCACCAGGATAGATGCCCAGGGATCCGCCAACCGTCCCCTGCGAGTCCCGGTCTGGGCCTCCCACGACGGCCGTCTGCTGCGCGCCCGGAAGAAAGACGGCAGATCCCGCAGGCCCGGTATTGGCCCACGGACTAGGCACAGGCGCATCGCTCGGCGAGCAAACCACTTGCGTGCGGCAGTCGTTGTAGAACGCGTTGTAGTTCAGCTTGGGCACAATTCCCGGAAGGATGGTGCTTTGCGCGCCCGAGATGAGCTCCCAGTGGTAGAGGCTGCGCCAGTAGGCACCATCCTGATCGGTTTGCCGTCCGACATCGCGCGAGCGGAATAGCGCGCTCAGCGACTCGGTGGTGGTGGGCGAGAGTTTGCCTTCGAGGCGAATCAGACGCACGCGATCACCGTACTGATAGACACCGTTCTGATCGGTCTCGGCCTGGGAAAGACTGTAAAGGGCCCGAACATTGAAGCGCTTGATGTGGGTGAAGGACAAGAGCGGCGCCAGGTCGTAGTCCGTCTGGGCCGACCCTTGCAACCGATGCATCTGCAAAGCGTTGGGATTGTCGAGCTCGGTGCTGCCGAATTGCAGGGTGGTCGCGGGCAAGCCAGCCTTATTGAGTTGCACGCGCGCAATGGCGTGCTGGAGCACACCCGTGCCCTCACTGCCGTCGGGCAGCCAGGCGCGCTGGCGCGTAAAGATGGCCGTCACCGGCAACCACGCGGCTGGGTAGCCGGTGGTATTGAGCTGCAGCTGATCGCGCAGGGTGCCCATGCGCGCATCGTTGTAGGTGCGCTGAGAAACCCCCTTGGTGTCGGGCGCGGTAGGCGTGGTATGGCCGACCGGCGTCCAGTTCTCCGAGTTCATGCGCGCCGACACCATGCCCTCGAGGCGAGAGCTCGACAGGCGCATGAAGCCCATGCCCGCCAGACCGTCGGGCCGCCCGCCGTTCGAATCGTGCGAACCAGCCGCCTCTGCATAGGTGGTGAGCAGTCCGCCCTCGCCCACCTGGGTCTGGTAGCGGCCATCGACGGCGCCGGAGGTCAGGTGCATGGGCCGCGTCTCGGCGGGGTTGCCGTTGACATCGGTGTAGCGGGTGCCCGACATCTGCTGGAGCTGCACCGCGCGCGCGCCGACTTCCATGCCTTGCACGGGCGAGACCGCCGCCCGCGCAGCGAGCAGCGTCTCTTTGAAGGCGTCACCCAGGTTCTCGGTGACCAAGGCGCCACGATTCAAGATCAACAACGTGAAGGTCTTCACGAAGACCAGCGCTGCGTCCGAGTGGTCGTCGATCGAGACCTCGATGTAGTACTGACCGGTGTACGCGTAGGCCTTGTAGGCGCTCGCTAACCCCATGTCGACCACGGCGTTGGCGATGGTCGCCGTCGGATTGGCTGGATCGGGTATCTTGTTGATCTCCACTCGCGAGTTCGGCAAGTCGTAGTTGAAGATGGCCTCAGCGTTCCCTGGGATCCCCATGTTGTGGATGTAGATCTGGATGCTGCCGCCGCTCTGCTGATAGGTGGCGACCACGCCGGCCAACCAGCCACGATCGATGTACTTGGGCGCGCCACCGTCCAGCTGGTTGAAGAGCGCCGTGTCCGAACTGAGCATCACGGGCGTGCCGGAAAGCGCCCAGGTGCCGACCTCGTTGGACGCTGGCAGGCGCGCCTGCAGTGAAAGGTTGCCCGGGTTCTTCTTGGGCATGAGGTCGCGCTCGTATTCAACGGTGATGACGCTGAGATCGTCGATACGTTCGCGATTCAGGAAGGTTATCTGTCCGCTGGGGTAGATCATGGTGTAGTCGGTACCGTTGTTAAGCAACTCGCCGTCGACGTAGACGCGCTCGGAGCCGACCAGGATGTACTTCTGCGAGAGCTGGTAAATCTCCTGCCACGGGCCAGTAAGAAAGTCGCGCACCAGCTGACCGCGGCGGAAGCCCACATCGACCTCCAGCTTGGCCTTGGGCTCGGTGCCGGGCGTGGCCAGACCGACATGCGCACCTTGCATCAGGAGCTGGCGATCGAGGCCCTCCTCGATGTAGCGGTACTTGAGCTTGTCCTCGATGCGCACGTCGCGCACTACATCGTTCTGGTTTCCCAGATACTCGATCTTGTACTGCAGGTCGCGAATCCCGGTGGAATTCAACTGGCCGTAGTCGAGGTAGACCGAACCGTTCAGGCTGCGATCCTTGTCGAGCTGGCGCCCAAATCCCAGGCCGCCACTGGAAGTTGCGTAGGCACTCTGAGCGTCACGTTTTCCGTCGATGAATGGTTGTTCAAGTTCGAGTTGGCCGAAGATACGAGCGTTGGTTTTCCTTTCGCTCGCCACCGTTAGGGA
>Ga0302322_100006520_pt1 | contig 10358 bp, 13 predicted proteins | sample Fen_T0_2_FD_203757 | JGI IMG/M metagenome (GOLD analysis project Ga0302322, IMG submission 203757) | Peat permafrost microbial communities from Stordalen Mire near Abisko, Sweden - Fen_T0_2 | ecosystem: Environmental > Terrestrial > Soil > Wetlands > Permafrost | place: Sweden: Abisko... | reverse complement strand
GGCTCGATGACGGCGTACGCGCTCAGTCGCTTCTATCATCCGCTCGGGAACGCGCTCTACGGACTTTTTATCGCCGGTCTGATGGTTCCGGTACAGCTGAGTATCGTGCCGCTGTTTTTTGAACTGCGAGCCGTCGGGCTGCTCAACTCTAAGCTCGGCCTCATCCTCGTCTACACCGCCAACGGTCTGCCCTTCGCGATCTTCATTCTCGCGGGGTTTTTACGCGCGCTACCGCGATCGCTCTACGAAGCGGCGGTGGTCGACGGCTGCAGCGAGGCGTCAGCGTTCTGGCGCGTGATGTTGCCGCTGGCGCGGCCCGGCCTGATCACCGTGGCGATTTTCCAGTTCATCGGCATCTGGAAGGAGTATTTTTTCGCCTTCATGTTTACCTCGGGTGCGCGCAGCGAAGACGTACGCACACTGCCGCTTGGCCTGGGCAACCTTTCCGTCGCCGCGCAGTATCACACTGATTACGGCATGCTCTTTGCCGGTATCGTCATGGTTACGTTGCCCATTCTGCTCGTTTACCTGCTCCTGCAAAAACACCTCGTGAAAGGCATTACCGCTGGCGCGTTGAAAGGGTAAAAAACGGCATCGGTAGCGGCCGGCTCGTCGCCGGTTGGTTATTCTGCAGGAGGTGGTTCGCTCATGGGCGGTGAAACCCGATTGGTGGCTGAGCCTTGTTCGTTGCGGAGGTTCTGCCAGGCGAGAGCCAGCAAAAAGCAACCGATCAAAACGAGCGTCGCCCAAAGGGAAAAGTTGGCAGATTTTTTCCGAGACCGTCGCCGGGCGTGGTGTGCGGCAAGGGAGGCTTCCACTTTTTCGCTCAGTGGCTGAGGGCCTTGCGTCCAGACACTGTAACTTTCGCGGTCCCAATTTACCACCACACCATTTTTAAGCGCGATCTGCAGACACCGGCTTGGGTCGCCGATATCGCTCGTAACACCTACGACCCGAAATCCAGCGTGCTTAATCTCCTCAACAAGCTTCCGGGGGCCTCGATGGAATGAAATAGCCATATTTTTCCTTTTTGTTTTTCCGGGCAGCCAAGGATGCTGATCACCGATCAGGCTCAGAGCGCGCCGAGTGGACACGAGTGAACCCTACACCGCATTGACCACCAAATGAGCACTTTGATCGTGGGTATTTTCCCGTACACGGGAGCGAAGCATTCGGGCGGTACTTCCAGCGCACACAGCGCGAAAATTTTCGAAAAACACCGCTTCGGAGAAAGTGGGCGTCGGCCGGTTTACCCTTGAACCGAGGGACGCGTTGCAACAACGCGTGTTTACATCCGAGTGATTCTCAGGGATGAACAAGCACACCCTCGGGGAAACGAACATTCCGAAGGTGAGTTAATCCAACGAAAGGAAACCCCACCATGGGCGATAGATCTCCGAAATCAGTACAGAAAAAGGCCACGCAGAAGAATTCGAAAAACAGTGAGGCCGATAAGAAGAAGCAACAGTTAATCACCTCGCAACAGGCGACGAAAGCCAAAGCCGCCGCTAACAAGAAAAAGTGAGCGGGCAACAGAGCGGGCGCGGTCTTGTACGGCTCCCGTTCTTTCCAACTTCCGTCAGGCGTTTACCGTCCTGACGGTTTTTTGTTTCCAGACGTACGGCGCGATCATCTTCATCGCCAATATGCCTCGTGATTAGGGCGAAAGACTAGTTTTAGAAATTATTGAACGGAAACTTCCCGCTCAACCAGCTCCTTGAGGTTGGCGAGGCCTTTTTCGAACGGACCGCCGATCATCTTTTCGTGACTGATAAAGAGGCAGAACGCTTTTGACGCGAAACTTTTGTCGCCGTAGATGCTCCAGGTGACCGTGGTCTGATTGCCGTCGGGTTTCAGCGCGAAGGCTGCCGTGGAAACGCCTTTCATGGGTTTGAAAAACTCGAGCTTGATGCGGACGAGTTCGTTGGCGCGGCTCTCGATGATGGTCTGGCGGCCCTCGCCGATCTGGTTGTTGCCGGCCCAAGTCGATGACGCTCCGACGCCGGCCGGCGGACCGTCGTAGGCGGTTTTGACGTTGGGGTCCATTTTTAGCCAAGGCGACCAGACGCACGCCCGGTGGAGATCGTCCACCTGCGGGAAGACCATACGGGCGGGAGCTGCGATGGTCACCGAGCGTTCGACACGAAACTGCGACGGCTGCAGGGCGACAACCAGGAGGAAAACAACGACGATGACCACGAGCGTGAGGAGCATTTTAATGAGCATGATTTGGCGGGTTTGAGATTAGGAAGTTCGGATTCAGGCGGACGACGTCCGGGCCGCGAGCATGGGTCGAAAGGCCTGACGGTAGGCCCACGCGAGGTAGAGTTCCAGCGCCGCGAAAACCCCGACCATAGGAAGACCTGATGGTTCTAGAAATAGATGGAAGGCGACGCTGTTGACCATAAACGGCGCAAACAGCGCGAGCGCTAAAGGGACGAACCGATTGGTCACCAATAAAACGCCGACGGCGAGTTGTGTGCCGCCGATGAGCTGCATCATATATCCCGATTTCGCCAAGGCCGTGGCAAATGTCAGAGCGTTTTCCGGCAACGGAGTCGAAGGCTGGGGGATGAAGTTAAAAAACCCGTTGAGTCCGAAGACCAGTAGAGGAAACCCCATCAGCCAGCGGGCAATGATTGGTAGCCTACGAGCCCACGGCCGGCCTTTGTGGCGATTAGCTAGATCGGCTAACGATGAGGAGTTCATGAAGTGTACTTGTTCAGGGGCTGGTTGCCAGGACAACGAGACGGTCGATGCTCTCACCCCAGCCTTGATAAAAGCCCATGGCTTCGTGCTTCTCGCGATTGGCTTCCGTCCAGTGTAATGCGCGGGCAGTGTACTTCGTTTTGCCGCCTGGCAGTGGTTCGAACGTTGTGATAGCGGTGAAGAAAATATCTGGCGAAAGCTCCCAGCCAGCTTCGTAGGCGTCGGTAAAAACGATGCGCTCAGGTTCGGCGACTTCAAGAAAAACGCCCTTCGTGGGATATTCCGTGCCGTCGGGGGCGCGCATCACGGTGCGAAACGCGCCGCCCGGTCGTAGGTCCATTTCGCAGACAGTCGTGGTCATACCATGCGGTCCCCACCAGAGCGGAAGCTGTGTGGTCCAGATTTTGAATAGTCGCTCGCGGGGAGCATTGATGATGCGCGTAATGACGAGTTCCCGTGCGGATGCAGGGGCAAGGGTGTTGGTGGTTTCCATGATGGATGGGTAGAGTGGTTTCAGGAGGATTTGCTCTTCTCTTCTCCTTCAACGAACGAATCTGTGTATTCCGGACAGACCTCAATTGGGCCTTCCGTGAAGGCGGGTCTTGCCGGGCATTTTTGGAGCAAATTTTTTTCAGCAATCTCCTCCATTTTGTCCATTTGTGGATATCTTCGAACGTCGTCTTTTACGAACAATCGCATTCACCCTCGACTTAGAATTCACCATGCCCGCCGCCACGCCTACACCCTACCTGTTGCTCTTTCGCAACACAGGCCCGGAAAACTACGCCCATCTCTCCCTGGAACAACGTCAACACCTTGTTACTCGTTGGAATGCGTGGTTCGACGGTCTGTTACGGACCGGAAAGGCTGTCGAAGGGCAACCGCTGGAAATCGAGACCCGCGTTGTTTCGGGCCCGGGCGGCACGCGCATCACTGACGGACCCTTCCCGGAAACCAAGGAGGCGATTGGTGGCTACGTGAAGTTGCTGGCCAGCGGTTTGGACGAGGCCACAGAAATCGCCAGGCAGCACCCAGCGCTGGTGTTCGGCATGTGCATCGAGGTGCGGCAGATGACGCCTGACTGCCATCTGGGTGTGAATACGCTTCCCGGCAATGCCGAGGCCGTGCCTGTCGGCTCGTAGCGCGCAATGGCTGTGTCCGCTCAAGCTAAAACCACTCAAAACCTCCAGCCTGCGAGACTGGTTGAACATTTCTTTCGGCACGAAACCGGCCGTTTACACGGTGCGCTGATCCGCTTGTTGGGAATACACCAGTTTGCCCTGGCAGAGGATCTTGCCCAGGAGGCCATGCTCCGTGCGTTGCGGATTTGGTCGATGGGAGGCGTTCCAGCCAACCCCTCCGCCTGGATAACGCAGGTGGCGATGAATCTAGGTCGTGACGTGTTGCGCCATCAACGCATGTCCACCGCCAAGGAGCCTGCAGTTGTCACGCATATGGACCAGATACTGGCGACGCCGGCGGTGGCTTGGGAAACAGCACATGAAATCCGCGACGATGCCTTGCGGCTCATGTTTGTGTGTTGCCATCCGGCGATTGCCGCGGACGCGCAGGTAATCCTCGCGCTAAAAGTGCTCTGTGGCTTCAACATCGCGGAGATTGCCCAGGCCTTTCTTAGCAGCGAAGCCGCAATCGAAAAACAACTGACCCGGACAAAACAAAAAATCCGCGAGGCAGACATCGGCTTCGATCTGCCAGAGGGCGTAGATCTCGCTCCACGCCTCGATGGTGTGCTTGCCGCGCTCTACCTGCTTTTCAACGAAGGTTACAAAGCTTCCTCTGGCGACCAGTTGTTGCGCGAAGATCTCTGTCGCGAGGCGATTCGGTTGGCTTCTCAGCTGGTGGCGCATTCCTCCGGCCGCGCGCCGCGCAGCCACGCGCTGCTCGCTCTCATGTTGCTGACGGCCGCGCGTTTTCCCTCGCGCCTTGATGACCAGGGCGACCTGCTGCGCTTGCACGAGCAGGATCGCTCAAAATGGGACCAGGCGCTGATCGCCCGCGGACTGATGCACCTGGCTGAAGCGGCGGAGGGCGATGAGCTGACTGAATACCACTTGCAGGCCGGCATCGCTGCTCTTCATTGCACGGCGACGGATTTTGCCTCTACTGACTGGTCGCGTATTCTCCACCACTATGACGAACTCAACCGAATCAAACCTTCGCCAATCGTTGCATTGAACCGGGCGGTGGCAGTGGCTCAGGTGTATGGCCCTCAAACCGGGCTCGAGGCCATCGCGAAAATCCCGCGCCGCGATCGGCTAGAATCGCTTTATCTGTTGCATGCGGTTGTGGGAGAACTGCATTGGCAGCAAGGCAGCTACCGCGAAGCGGCGGAGAGCTTTCGGCGGGCGCTCCAGCTTGCCCATGTCGGGCCCGAGAAGCTTTATCTCACCCGCTTGCTCGAGCGAGCAAACGGGGCCGTTGGTAAAGGATGCGGCGAAAACGATGGACACGTGATGGTCCCGCACCCGTTTGAGGCGCCTTCAAACGAGGAAACTAACCGTGACGGGATCACTCGCCCGTCCAGTGGATCGTAAACGGCTTTTCGATCGAAGGGTGCAGGCTCTGGCCGACCGGGCATGAATCTCCCGCGCGCTCGAGCAGGCTAACGAGCAGCTTCGGCATCGAACTTTTCGGCATCGGCAACCAAACTTGCACCGGCAGCCGCACAATGCGCCGGGGCGCGTCGGTGGACATTTCCTTCGTCACCTCGAAGCGGGCGCCGCGTAGTTCGTAACCGTGTTTGCGCGCGACGATCGCCATTGTCGTCAGGATGCAGGTACCGAGCGACGTGGCGGTGAGATCCGTCGGGGAAAACGCCTCACCGCGGCCCTGATTGTCCTTGGGTGCGTCGGTCGCGAGCGTGTTTGACGACGGCTCATGAATGGAGAAGCAATGCAAGTCGCCCTGGTATTCACCGGAAATTTTGACCATATTAGATCGCATAGAAATGGCACGATAGGCCCGCCAAGTAACGCCGAAAAATCAGCTGCTTGGGAGGGCGTTTCGGAAGCGAGTGAATCGACGGCTCCAGAAATTAAAACCGCCGCCTGAGCGACAAACTTGCTCGTGGGCGACGGGGTTGCCCGACGCAAAGGCGCGCGCCGGTAGGAGATGTTGGTGGCCCGGAAGTAAACGCCGGTGCGCTGAATGACTCCAAGTCGGAGGCGTAAGTTCCTTTTTATAAAAGGGATTTTGTCGCCGCCGCAAAAGTACTGGCCGGAAACACGAGGTAATCCATGCCACCGACGCTGGTCAATTCGCCGCGATCGCTTCGTGTAAGAGCTCGCCGATCGTCGGCGTGAAGGGGATGCCGCGGGCGAGTTCTTGCCCGCGCGGGCTCATCTTGCGCCAGGCCTTGCGAATGATATCCACGTATTTTTCCCGTGAATACTCTGCGTGCTGCGTAGCGAAGCCCGGAATTTCGTTTTCCAAGAACACGAGGCAGGCGGCGTCTTCCAGTGCTTGGGTGCCAGCGTTGGTTTTCAGGCCGGTTTTGGAGACCCACGTTGCGACTTCGTCCGCTTCCACTACGGGCACACCAGCTTGCAAAAGGAGTTCACGCGCCCGGTCCGCCTGCTTTTTATAAAGCGACTTCCGCCACGCGTGATAACCGGGTTTATCCAGCGGAAAACTCGCACGCGGCACTGACCACCGTTCGAGATGCTGGCAACGCGCCGCGAGACTTAGCACCGGCGTAGCCACGGAGGCGACTTGGGTCACCCAGCGTTCCATATTGTCGGCATAAACCAGTTCGGCCGGCTTGCCGTCCGCGGTGCGCTTCGGATCGGCGGCGTGGGCGGTGTCGATCAGGGCGCGGGCTTTTTGGTAGCAGTCCATGCCCGCCATTCCTAGGCACGCAAAGGAGGAAAGGAAAGCGCTCCAGCGCTTTTTTTTGCGAACCGGTCGTACAATTCGCGCATCGCATCCCGAAGATTTCCGCGGTGGCGCCGGTGTAATACCTCAGCTTCGGCTAAACTGAGTTCCTGCCCGAGCGACGAAACTAGGTCGCATAGTAACTCTGGAGAAGTCGTGCAGTTTCGTAGCGTGTGCAGACGACCGGCGTGGTGGGTCGTGATGACGACTATCCCCGCCCGGCGTGTCTGCCAGCGAAACTGCCACCAGCGCGTGAGAGGCAATTGCTCAGCACCGTCAAGCAGCACGGCGTCGTTGCGGCCGAGGCTAGCGTAGAAAGTTGGGTTGTACATGCCCGGCAGCGTCGGAGCCTCAACGCTGAGCCGAATCAACGTCACGTCCTTCCCGCCGTGCCGAAGGCGAATTGCCAGATCTTCCAGCAACGTGGTCTTACCCGAACCCTTTTCTCCAACTAATGCGCCGCGACCGCGATGACGGACGAGGGTTTCTTGCAACCGGGTCCAGTCCTCGGTTGTAAACCGGTAACGTAAACGGAGCACGCGGTCGGTGGAAAAGGGATTGTCGCGGGCGCGAAGCATGGCGGTGTGGTCAGGTTTTGAGCACGAGTTCTGAGCCGGTCGGGCTCAGGGTGAATTCGAAACGTGTAGCGCTGGAACCTGGTTCGGCAACGAGCTCGACCGCCCAGACAAGCGAAATCAGTCTTCCTGAAAACGAATAGGGCGCTACGGGCAGCGTGAACTGCACCTTGGCTTCGCCGGCTAGGGCGACGGCCGGGATCGTTTCGGTGGCGACTACGCCAACATCTTCCGTGCCTTTGCCGCGGGTAAACCAAAAGAGCCGCACCTCCAATGAAGCCGGTTTTGTCGGTAATGCCCAGAGCACGGAAAGCTCCAGCACTTCGCCAGGTTTGAACGCCGTGCGATCTTGAGCTGTGAAGAGTCCGAGTTCGGCGTTAGTCATCTGGCGATCGGTTTGGGTGAAACTTCGACCGGGTATTCGTCCTTTATGTCGGGCCAGCGCGGGATCTCGCCATGGACCTTCAGCGCCCAGACAATTTTGTTGTTGGCCGCTTTGAAAGAGTGCATGGCGCCGGGTGGCACATGGAGTTTGGCGGAACCGCTATGCATCGCGACCGGGTCAGCAGTATCGACGATCTGAATTAGCGCGAAGACCTCTTTGTCGGTCGACGTATTGGTTCCACGGCGGTAGGTGGCTTCCTCGCGGCCTTCGAGTGCGATCTGCAAGCCTTGCAGCCGGTCGATGCGACCTTGCAGCTCCCAGCTGACATCGATCGTATCGCCCGGCAGCAGGACGCCTCGGCTGACGGTGAGCCGCGGACGTGGGTTGAAAAGCGCCATGAGCTGGTAAAACACCGCGCCGATCAAGCCGAGACCGACCAGGATGAAAGGGATAAGAAACAACCCCATAAACCAGCTAAAACCGTCCCATTTTCCAGCGCCTACACTAAAAATAAAAATCGACACAATGCCGTTCCAAAAGAGTGCGGCGAGGATGACGCCGAGCATTTTTGCTTTTGGCGATGCGCTCGGTTTCAGTGTCTGCGGACCTTGATCAGCTACGCCGCTCGCAAGTGGTCGTGAGGCTGTACCGCCGGTCGTCGCCAACGCGGGCTTTGGCACGATGAAACCTCCTGAGTCGCCGGCTTTCTTTCGAAAGGTGAAGATCAGTCCACCGGCACCGACAGCCACGAACACGAGAGGGATCAGGCCGAACCACAGCTCGCCGTTCGCGTCACGTTCCAGCACGGCGTCGGCTGGGTTCGCCGGATCGATGTAGCAGGTCGTCTGGCTGCCGAGCGGAAGCCGGTTCACGACCTCGGCCTTGCCCCGGTAGCCGCTGGACGAGCCGGTCATGAAGTGATATTGGTTCGATGTATAAGTTCGGTCGTGATAGGTGTACCGGTACACGATATCCACGCTGTACGTGTTGCCATCGCTGTCGGAGTTGGTTTTCACCCGGCTCGACACGATCTCGCACGGTACCTGTGTCCAGTTGCGAGCGGCGAAGATCTGAAGCACCGGCCCGACAAAAAGCACATAGGTTACGCCGCAGCCAGCCAGCAGAAAAACACCGAAGAATGCTCCCATGATCAACCGGCCCGGCTTCGAATCCTTGTCGCGGCTGGAGATCGGCTTCGCTGCGTCGTCGTCTTGAGGTGTCCTTCGCCGCCACATTGCCCAGATGCCGATCCCTCCGACTGCGACAAAAATGAGCGGAAACAAAACGATGAAACCCGTGGCCCGACTCTTGCGTCGGAGAACAGCTTCGTCGGGCTTCGCTGGGTTCACCCAACAGGGCACGTTCTTGCCGACGGCATAATGTTCGGCGAGTTGGTAGACGTCGCTGGTTTCGAGCGCGCCCGATCCGGTCTCGATGCCATCGGACTCCTGCCTCATCCCGTCAAAAGTATAGGCGTAGCGCACCTGCAGGACCGGGTTGTGCTCGGAGTCGCGTGGAGGCGAGATTTTTGACGAGAGGATGATGGCGTCCGCCGGGGTCCAGTTGTAGGTAGCGAAGGTTCCGGCGGTCTGCCGTATGATCATGACCTCGAAACCGAGTCCCATCAGGAAAAACACGCCAAAAAACAACGAGCCGATGATTCGCCCGCCTATGCCCAAGGTCTTCGCGCTAGAGTTGAAGCCGATCGCCATTGACCGAACTAAGACAAACGCTCGCGACCTGCGCACGCTAAAAAGGCGCCGTCACAAGGATTTTTCAAAAACTTCACCAAAGCCAGCGTCTGCTGGCGTGAGCAACTACACCGGAGGGCCGTGGTTAGCTTTGTTTTCGCGCTCTGGCTTGGTTGCCCGGTAGAGCGCAATCACGGCGCTCGTGATTTGGTTTTCGGCATCTTCCTCTGGTGGATAGAGTTTACCGGTCGGCGTCTCGCCGGCTCTGGCCCAACTGCGGAGAAGGGCGAAATGCGGCTCCAGCTCCGGTTGACCCAACGCGCCCACCCAAGCGTCGGGCCAGAGTTCAAAGCTCCTCACAAACCCCCTGCACCAGAGTGAGAAGATCCGTGAGAGCGGCTCGGTTGTGTCGTTCTCGTGCAGGTCGACGACGTAGCTTTCTTCCTCGTTGCCATCGGCTGCGGCCAGCAGCTCGCTGACGTGACTCCAATACACCGCGAAACTTTCCGCCACCTCTTGTGCCTCTTCCTTAGTTGTCCATTCAGGGTGGCCGGGATGCAAAAATAGCGCCAGCGCCCGATTGAGCAGAACCAGTTTTGGGCAAACATGCAGGCTCGCGGTTAGCCCGCTGAGCTCAGAAAAAGAGCCGAACGCCGGCGCGGGAAACGCAGCGATAAAATCGTACAACACGTCGGTGGCATGCCCGACGTTCAATTCGTCGTCCGTTCCGTCGTCGTACTCCACGAAGTCGAAACCGTCGGGCCCGAGTCGCGCTTCGAGTAGGGCGAGCACCTTGTCCACGCGCTCCGGAGAATCGTGTTTGCCCTCGACGTAGCAGGGCCGGGCTTCGTGCCCGTATTCGAACGTCTCCGGGCAGTCGGTGGCGTCGAGACCGGAAAGCACCCGCCGGGCTTTGCGAAAATCGCGGTGCGGCGCGAAGCCGAACTGGTCCGCGTAGGCCACGGCGCCCTCGATCAGCTTCTTCGCGCAGGCGGGATGCAACCGCTCGTTACCCTCGGGCATTTGTTCGGCCAGAATCTCGGTCAGCTCAGTTTCGGTGGAGTCGCTGATGAAGGTCGCGTCCTTCACTCCGAGGCACCACCA
>Ga0302322_100006519_pt1 | contig 10359 bp, 9 predicted proteins | sample Fen_T0_2_FD_203757 | JGI IMG/M metagenome (GOLD analysis project Ga0302322, IMG submission 203757) | Peat permafrost microbial communities from Stordalen Mire near Abisko, Sweden - Fen_T0_2 | ecosystem: Environmental > Terrestrial > Soil > Wetlands > Permafrost | place: Sweden: Abisko... | reverse complement strand
GCCCGCTCCTGGGCCTGCGCCTCCTCCTGCCCCCGTCGAGGGATGACCGCTGTCAACCGTCGCGCTGGTGCAGTCCGCACCTACGAGCAAGACAACCGCGCCCGCCAGCAGTAGGGCGCCATGGCTTTTCAGAACGCGGGTAGCAAGACGAGCGAAAATCGTATTTGTTGACATTGGACGCGCCTCATCTGGGGTGAGTGCAAAAAACTCCATCAGCCTACCAACCCATCGCAAATATAACAACTGCGCCACCGGACCTGAGAAACGAAACCTCCTTACTAGCGCAGTTCGCTGCGCTCCAGCTCACCGGCGCTATGGTGTCGTGATATATCTCCCCTATACCTACCTGTACGACAGCGCGTATTGCGTAGGGCTACCAAGGATTCCCAGGACTACTTGTCCAACCTGCCGACGCCGGGGTGTGAGTTCAGGGGCGTCCGACTCCCGGGCCGCGTTGGGACAGGGAGATATGGTATGAATGCGCTTCGGTTGGCACGGCGGTCCTCGGGTTTCCTGCGGCGTCGCGCCTCGCCTCACCCCTGACAGGATGGACGATATGCAAAACGTGAAGATCCTTCTCGACGAAAGCGAGATTCCGCGGCAGTGGTACAACCTAGCAGCCGATCTTCCCACGCCGATGCTTCCGCCCCTCGGACCCGACGGGAAGCCTGTCGGACCGGACATGTTGGCGCCGGTCTTCCCCATGAACCTTATCGAGCAGGAGGTCAGCACCAAGCGTTGGATCGATATTCCCTCAGAGATTCTCGACATCCTCTACCGCTGGAGGCCGGCGCCGCTCCGGCGCGCGGTGTATCTTGAAAGGTACCTCAAGACACCAGCGCGCATTTACTACAAGGACGAGAGCGTCAGTCCGGCGGGCAGCCACAAGCCCAACACCGCGGTGCCTCAGGCTTGGTACAACAAACAATTCGGAATCAAGCGCCTGACCACCGAGACTGGCGCCGGGCAGTGGGGTAGTGCGCTCGCCTTTGCGTGCAACCTGATCGGCCTGGAATGCAAGGTCTTCATGGTGCGCATCAGCTTCGAGCAGAAGCCCTTCCGCAAGCTGATGATGCAGGTGTGGGGAGCCAACTGCATCGCCAGCCCGAGCAATCTCACCAACGCCGGTCGGACTATCCTGGCCAGCATGCCCGACACTCCCGGCAGCCTGGGCATCGCCATCAGCGAGGCCATCGAGGCGGCGGTGACCGACAGTACGGGCCAGACCCGCTACTCGCTGGGCAGCGTGCTGAACCACGTGCTTCTGCACCAAACCATCATCGGCCTCGAAGCCAAAGCCCAGCTCAAGAAAGCGGGCGAGAAGCTGCCCGACATCGTGATTGGCTGCGCGGGCGGCGGAAGCAATTTCGCCGGACTGGCCTTCCCCTTTGCCCAAGACATGATCAACGGCGCGCAGATGACCATCATCCCGGTCGAGCCTGCGGCCTGCCCCAAGATGACCAAGGGCCAGTTTGTGTACGACCACGGCGACGTGGCGTGCATGACGCCGCTCTTGCCCATGCACTCGCTCGGGCACACGTTCATTCCCAAGCCCATCCATGCGGGCGGGTTGCGCTACCACGGCATGGCGCCGCTGGTGTGCCAGGGCATCGTGGAAGGCCTGTTCAAGCCCCGCGCCATCGGCCAGCTCAAGTGCTACGAGTCAGCCATGGTCTGGGCCAAGACCGAGGGCACCATCTGTGCGCCCGAAACCAGCCACGCCATCGCGGCCGTGATCGACGAGGCCAACAAGTGCCGCGAAAGTGGCCAGCAGAAGGTCATTCTCTTCAACTACAGCGGCCACGGACTCATGGATCTGTCCGGCTACGACGCATACCTGTCAGGCGGCCTCACCGACTACGTGCTGCCCGAAGAGGAGATCCAGAAGAACCTGGCGGCCCTGAAGGGTATGCCCAAGGCCGAGGCACGCAAGACAGGCCGTTGGTAGGCGCAAGGTTTCACGCGCGGAGGCGACAGGCTCGCGTGGTCGCGGCAGTGCGGCTGGCCTTTGAACGTGGCGCGATAGGTCAGACCAGGTGGGCTCCAGATTTCATAACGAAGCGGCGTCACTGCTCCCTCCAACGTCAGGAGTGATTCCGCACCAGTCTGGACCGCCCGCAGATTCTCGCAGCCCATTGGGGGCGTCCACGTTCGGACTACCCGAAGCACGCGCCAGCGTCCTTCAAGTTGCCGAGGGTTTTCGCGCGAGAGCGGACGATCTGAACCAAAACTGCTTTTGACGCTACTGCTTGGGTGACATACTCCTCCTATCGCACAGGGCCCGATTACTCACACCGATCAAGGAGCTCGATAGATGCATCACGGAAGCTCTGGAATACGTCTGGGTTTGTTCGCGACGCTGCTCTGTGTGGCTGCCGCGGGATGCGCGGCAGCCACTGACGGCGGGGCGTCAACCGGTGGCAGTCCCGCTGGCGGTACAGCAACCACGAGTGCTGGTGGTTCGCAGGGCACCGCAGGCGCATCCGGCGGCAGCACCGCTACGAATAGCACCAGGGGTGGCTCGACGGTACCAGCGAGCACGGGTGGTTCGACGGTACCAGCGAGCACGGGTGGTTCGACGGTACCAGCGAGCACGGGTGGCTCGACGGTACCAGCGAGCACGGGCGGCTCGACGGTGCCAGCGGGCACGGGTGGTTCGACGGTACCAGCGAGCACGGGTGGCTCCACGGTGCCAGCGAGCACAGGTGGCTCCACGCGAACAGGCGGTTCGACAACCACGACCTCTTCAGGTGGAAGCAGTGGTGGCACAAGCGCATCTACTACCAGTTCCAGCGGTGGTGCGACGGGCGGCGTGACCGGGAGGGGTGGCACGACGGCGACGGGCGGCACGGCCGCGGGGGGCGCGACCCCGACGGGCGGGACGGCCGGCAGGGGTAGCACGACCGCGACGGGTGGCACGGCCGGCAGGGGTGGCACAACCGCGACAGGTGGCACGGCAACTGGTGGTACGACCCCGACCGGCGGCACGACAGCCAGGGGCGGCACCACCGCGACGGGCGGCACGACCCCGACGGGCGGAAACACCAGTACGCCGCCGGCGGGCAAGGTCTTCAGCCAATGCCGATTCCACTTCGGTACCATCGATTCGCAGGCGAAAAACGCGGGCGCGTCGATGATCTCGCAGTTGGACTACTTCACTCCCGGATGGATGATGGGCACCTTCAACCAGGGCTACGTGTGCACCGAAGCGAATCCAGGTGGCGCTCTCGCCGGTTTGGTCCCGGTGGATGTCACCTACATTGCTGCCAACTACGTGAAGGGCCAGAACAAGCTGTGCGACTGCAACGTGAGCGGCTGCAGCGGTGGCAACCTGTGCAACTACGGCGCGCAGTACATCACCCAGGACTGGGCAACGATCCTTTCCCAGTACACGAGCAACTCAACGGGTTTTGCAGCCTGTCTGGGTGGACGCCCCATCATCTTCGAGATGGAGCCGGATTGGTACCAATACTACGCCGGTGGTCAGACCCAGGCTTGGACGCCAGCACAAGCAGGAACCAACATGACAGCCCTGGTCAACGCGCTGAAGAGTTCGCTGCCAAACGCGGTCTTCTCCATGGACATCTCGCCGTGGATTCCCAACAACGGCTCCGCCTGGTACACCAATTTCAACATGGGCCTGTTCACCTTCATCAACACCTCGGGCGGGGGCACTGCTGCCAACAACACGAAGATCCGGTCCAATAACGCCATGACCTGGGCCGGTGTGCACCAGGTGACGGGCAAGCCGATCTTGGCCGACACGGGCTACGGGGCGAACGGCGGCTCAGCGGGACATGACACCGCTTGGGATGTCGCGGCGAACATCAATGCCCGCATCGCGGATGGCGTGGTGTCGATCGCACAGTACAACCCCAACAGCAGCTGGGGTTCGACGATCTCGAGCATCCGGAGTCAACTGAACACGCCGTCCGTTTGTCCGTGAGCAGGTGCAATCGGCAGAAAAGCACTGCTGCCAGGAAGCTCATCGCCATGGCGGCGGGGTCCTTCAGTCAGGGGTTGACGGTGGTCAGCCAGTCGAAGGGGGGCTGGCTTGTCGCCCCTCGCAGCGTCTTCTTCACCCTCTCCAGGGTGGGGGCGTCCTTCTCAGTCGCAATTCGACTCCTCAGGCTCCCCACGAACTCTTGCAAATCGGCTTCATCGAGCCTCGAGACCAGCACGCGCATTGGTTCAAGCAGGGCCTGCGCGATGACGAGAGCTTCCTTGCTGTTCAAACAGAGGCTCATTCGAGTTACCCCCGCCCCGGCATCCTACTCCTCACGGTTGTCGTCGCGCGGTTTCCGTCTATAACCACGGGCGATGGATAGCCCCAAGACGCCCGTCCAACTTGGTTTTGCCATGCCCGCCGAGTGGGAGCCCCACGAGGCCACCTGGCTGGGTTGGCCGCACTGTCGCACCGACTGGCCTGGCAAGCTTGCCACCATCGAATGGGTCTATGGCGAGATCGTGCGCAAGATCGCCCAGGGCGAGAAGGTGCGCATCATCCTCGACGGGCCGCAGAAAGAAGCCAGGGCGCGGCGGATTCTTGCCCGCGCCCACGCCAACCTCGCCAACGTGGAGTTCTTCCGCGCCCCCTCGGATCGCGGCTGGGCACGCGACTTTGGCCCCATCTGCGTGCGCAAGCCGGGATCAAGACCAGAAATCGCCATAGCAAAGTTCAGGTTTACCGCCTGGGCCAAGTACCCGAACTGGCAGAAGGACAACCGCATCGCAGAGCGAATCGCCAAGCGGCGCGGGATGCGACTGTTCCCAGTCACGCGCGAGGGCGAGCCCGTCGTGCTCGAAGGCGGCGGTATCGACGTGAACGGCTGCGGCACCCTGCTGACCACGGAGGAATGCTTCCTCGACCAGAAGACCCAGTGTCGCAACCCTGGCATGACCCGCGAGGAATACGACCGCGCCTTTCACGAAACACTGGGCACACCCAATGTCATCTGGCTGGGCCACGGGATCGCGGGCGACGACACCCACGGCCATGTCGACGACCTGTGCCGCTTCGTGAACCCAAGCACGATGGTCGTCATCCAGGAGAAGAACGAGCGCGACGTGAACTTCGCGCCTCTGCGCGAGAACTGGGAGCGGCTGCAAGGCGCGCGCCTGCAGGACGGGGCGCGTCCCGATGTGATCGCCTTGCCCATGCCGGCGCCGCTTCGCCACGGCGAATGGCGCCTGCCGGCCAGCTACGCCAATTTCTACATCGCCAACGCCGCGGTCATCGTCCCCACCTTCAACGATCCCGCGGATCGCATCGCCCTGGGAATCCTGGGCGAGCTCTTTCGCGACCGTCCCGTGGTGGGCATTCACGCCGTGGACTTGGTGCTGGGCTTCGGCACCTTGCACTGCCTGACCCAGCAGCATCCGGCGTAGAGTCGTCCTCGCGATGGCGGTTGTGCGGTTTAGCTTTCTGGAAATATAGCGGGGCTCCGAGTAGTTATACGACTTCGGAAATTCCCCTTTCCCGAGGAGATCGCATGGACGTCCGTGTCATCAATGAAATGGTCCAGCAGCAATCCGCTTTCGTGGAAAACCTGACCGCGGAGGTGGGCAAAGTCATCGTCGGCCAGAAGGCCATGGTCGAGCGCATCCTCATCGGCCTTCTCGCCGGGGGCCATGTGCTGCTGGAGGGCGTTCCTGGCCTGGCCAAGACCTTGACCGTCAAGACCCTGGCCGACTCACTCGACATGCGTTTCCAGCGCATCCAGTTTACGCCCGACCTTCTACCAGCGGACATCGTGGGCACGGTCATCTACAACCAGAACCGCGGCGAGTTCGTGTCCAAGAAGGGCCCCATCTTCGCCAATCTGGTGCTGGCCGATGAGATCAACCGCGCGCCTGCCAAGGTGCAGTCCGCGTTGCTGGAAGCCATGCAGGAACGCCAGGTCACGGTGGGCGACGAGACGCATTCGCTGCCCGACCCCTTCCTGGTGATGGCCACGCAGAACCCCATCGAGCATGAAGGAACCTATGCCCTGCCCGAGGCGCAGCTCGACCGTTTCATGTTGATGGTCAAGGTCGGCTACCCCAGCAAGGAGGACGAGCGCTCGATCATGGACCGCATGACAACCGGCACGACGGTGCGGGCCGCGGCGGTGGCCACGCCACGCCAGATTGCCGAGGCGCGTTCGGTGTTGAGCCAGATCTACATCGACGAGAAGATCCGCGACTACATCGTAAACATCGTGCACGCCACGCGCGATCCAAAGGCATACGGCCTGCCCGAGCTGGCCGACTTCATCGAATACGGCGCCAGCCCGCGCGCGTCCATCTATCTCAACCTGGCGGCGCGCGCGCACGCCTTCTTGCGCCGGCGCGGCTACGTCACGCCCGAGGACATCAAGGCCATCGGCGTGGATGTGCTCCGCCACCGGGTCATCCTGACCTACGAAGCCGAGGCCGAAGAAATGACGTCCGAGCAGGTGGTGCGCAAGCTGTTCGAGCACATCGAGGTTCCCTAGGCCGCGTCGCCATGCTGACCCGCGAGCTGTTGCGGAAGATCCGCACCATCGAGATCGTGACCGAGCGCCTGGTGCGCGATCGGATGGCGGGCCAGTACCATTCGGTGTTCAAGGGTGCGGGCATCGCGTTTTCCGAGGTGCGCCAGTACATCCCGGGAGACGACATCCGGCTCATTGACTGGAACGTGTCGGCGCGCATGAACGCGCCCTACGTCAAACTGTACGTCGAGGAGCGCGAGATGACCGTGCTCCTGCTGGTCGACATGTCGGCCTCGGGTCGTTTCGGTTCGGTGGGCCAGGAGAAGCGCGAGCTGGCCGCCGAGCTGGCTGCGGGGCTTGCCTTCTCCGCCCTCCGGAACAATGACCGCGTCGGCCTCATCATCTTCACCGACCAAGTGGAGCGCTTCGTGCCGGCCAAGAAGGGCAAGAAGCACGTCCTGCGTGTCATCAGCGAGATCCTGTCGTACGAGCCGCGCTCGCCCCGCACCAACCTGGGGCTGGGGCTGGATTTTCTGGGTCGCATCGCACGTCGGCGCGCGGTCGCATTCTTGGTTTCGGATTTTCTGGCGCCGCCCGAGCAATACGAACGCTCGCTGCGCATCGCGGCCCGTCGCCACGATTTAGTTCCGGTGGCGGTGACCGATCCGCTGGAAGAGCAGCTGCCGCAGGTGGGGTTGCTCGAGGTGCAGGACCCGGAGAGTGGCGCGGTGGTGGTGTTCGACACCTCCGGGCCGGAAGGAAAGGCTTTTGCCGAGAGAAGCCGCGCCACCCGCGAGGCGCGCGAGGCCTTGTTTCGCCGTCTCGCTCTCGACGCCATCGCGGTGCGGACCGGTCGTCCCTACCTGCCCGCATTGACCAGCTTCTTCGAGGCGCGGGCACGGAGGTTGCGGCATTGATCGAGTGGGCTCTGGCCAGCCTGCTGGCCGCCGTGCCGGCCGATGCCGGGACCAGGACGGACGCGCAGCCGAGCGTGCTTGCGGCCCCGGCGCGCGCCGATGCGCCCACGGTGACCGCGCGGCTGGACAAGGCCGAGGCGCGGGTGGGCGATGCCCTGCACCTGTCCATCACGGCGGTCAGTCCCATCACCACGCCGGTCATCTTGCCCGAGAACATCGATCTGTCGCCGTTCAGTGAGCTGGAGCGCCGCCTGGAAGAAAAGGATCTGGGCGACGGAAAGATGCGCCGCGAGTTCGCGCTGACCGTCGCGGCCTATCAGCCGGGCGCGCTGGAGATCCCCGCGGTCGAGGTGACCTACTTCGGCAAGGGCGGCGAGGTGCTGACCGCGCGGACACCGCCTATTCCTGTCACCATTGTCAGCCTGATCGCCAATGAACCCGAGCCCAAACTGAAGGAAAACGCCGGTCCGGTGCCGGTGATCCAACGTGACTACCTCTACGCGTACATCGCGGGAGGCCTTGCGGCGGCCGGGCTGGGCGCAGCGCTGGCCCTCTTCATCCGACGCCGCCTGCGCGCGCGCGCGGCGCATCGCCCGGCGCCGCCGCCGCGGCCGGCGCACGAGGTGGCGCTGGAACGCCTCGATCGCCTGGGCGCACGCCTGGGAACTAGCGACGATCTGCGGCCCTTCACCTTCGAGTTGTCGGAGATCATCCGCGAATACCTGGGCGCTCGCTTTGCCTTCGATTCGCTGGAGTTGACCACGGAAGAGCTGGTGCTTCGGTTGCGCCGTCGGGTTCCCATCCAAGAAATGCGCGGTTTTGTGCTCGGCGAAGTCGAAGGGTGGCTGGCGGGCTGCGATCTGGTGAAGTTCGCCAAGGTCTCGCCCTCGATGGCCGAGGCGCGGGGAGCGCTGGAAACCGGCATTCGCATCGTGGAATCGTCGCGCCCGCGACCCGAGCCGCCCGTCTCGGTCCCCGGCGCTGATGGCGTCAGCCCGCAGGAGGCGCCTCATGCCTGATCGTCGGGAGTCGGTCCGGCCGGCGCGAGGAGCGATTCCCTACGCGCTGGTGGCTGCCGTCTTCCTGCCCGCGGGATTGATCTATCTCTGGTGGTTCCGTTCGTTGGAACTGTTGCGCTTCGCCCATCCTGCGGCCCTCGCGCTGATTCCGTTGGCTGCGGCTCTGGTGATTTGGGCCGGCATCAGGCGTGCGCCAACTCGCCATCCCGCGCTGGTCTACTCGCGAGCGGACGAAATGCGCCTCGTGCCACGCGGGTGGGCCGCGCGGCTCGCCGATCTGCCGGCGGTGCTGCGCCTTTTCATCGTGGTCGCGGTGGCTCTGGCTCTCTCGCGACCGCAGACCTCACAGAAGGACGACGATATCGAGCTGGAAGGCATCGACATCGTGGTCACGCTCGACATGTCCGGTTCCATGGAGGAAACCGACCTGCAGCCCAATCGCCTGGAAGCGGCCAAGGCCGTGATTCAAGACTTCGTGCAGCGCCGGCGTGGGGATCGGATCGGGCTGGTGATCTTCGGCCGCGAAGCCTACACCTACACGCCGCTCACTCTCGATCACGGCACCTTCCTGCGCATGCTGGCCGAGTTGCAACCGGGCATCGTGGATGGACGCGGCACCGCCATCGGCAACGGGCTGGGCGTGGCGCTGGCGCGTCTACGCAAGTCTGACGCCAAGTCCAAGGTCGTCATCCTGCTCACCGACGGGGACAACAACTCGGGCAACATCTCGCCCCTGCAGGCCGCCAGTTTCGCGCAGAAAATGGGGGTCAAAATCTACACCATCCTGGCCGGCGCCCACGACAGCAGCCGCGAGGCTGACGACGCGAACCGGCCGCAGCAGCGCTACGCGGTCAATCCCAAGTTGCTGGAACAGATCGCGGGCATGACCGGCGGCTCACCCTATCTGGCCACCGACACGCGCGCGCTGGCGCAACGATTCCAGAACATCCTCGAAGAGCTGGAGAAGTCGCGCATCCGCGATCGTGGCGTGCTCTACGCTGAACTCTATCCGCGCTTCCTGTGGCCGGCCTTCGCAGCCTTGCTGCTCGAGATCGCCTTGCGCCTGTCCCGCCTGCGGAGGCTGCCATGAGTCGCGTGGGGAGTCGGCGAGCTTCGCTCGCCGCGAACCATCGCGGGAGGGTTTGGGAACCCTCCCAGGGTTCCCATGAAAATAGTCGCGTGGGGAGCGGGCGAGCTTCGCTCGCCGCGAACCATCGTGGGAGGGTATGGGAACCCTTTGAGGGTTCCCATGTCGAAAAATCATGCGCATAGCCCACCCGCAGTTGCTGTGGCTTCTCCTGGCGGCTCCGGCCGTGGTACTGGCCTATGCGATTGCCTTTGCCCGGCGGCGCCGCTTGCTCAACCGGCTGGGCGAGCCGGCGCTCATCGCGCGCATGGCGGCCTCGGTGTCCATGGCGCGCAAGGCGCTGCGCGCGGCCTTGGTCGTGCTGGCGGTGGCATTTCTGGCTCTCGCCTTGGCGCGGCCCCAGGCAGGCGGGCGGGCGCGACTGGAAAAACAACGCGGACTCGACATCGTGGTGGCGCTGGACTTTTCCAAGTCCATGTTGGCTAAGGACATCTATCCCTCGCGCCTGGAGCGCGCCAAGCGCGAGCTGGAAAGGCTGATGGACCGGCTGGCCGGCGATCGCATCGGGCTGGTGGCCTTTGCCGGCGAGACTTTGACCTACCCGCCCACTACCGACTACGCCGCGGTCAAGCTCTTCTGGCGCGACATGACCCCTTCGGACATTCCCGTGGGCGGCACCGCCATCGGCCGCGCGTTGAACTCGGCTCTCGAAATGTTGAAGCGCCTGCGTGCCCGCGGCGGCGAGACGCGGGGACAGGTGATTTTGTTGCTCACCGACGGAGAGGACACGGACAGCGAACCGATGGAGATGGCCGACGAGGCGGCCAAGCTGGGGGTCAAGGTCTTTGCCGTGGGCATCGGGTCGCGCTCCGGCGAGCTGG
>Ga0302322_100006518_pt1 | contig 10359 bp, 10 predicted proteins | sample Fen_T0_2_FD_203757 | JGI IMG/M metagenome (GOLD analysis project Ga0302322, IMG submission 203757) | Peat permafrost microbial communities from Stordalen Mire near Abisko, Sweden - Fen_T0_2 | ecosystem: Environmental > Terrestrial > Soil > Wetlands > Permafrost | place: Sweden: Abisko... | reverse complement strand
TTTAGTAAGCATTCCAATACCCAACAACACAAACCCGCAATGGCTTACAGATGAATAAGCATTGATGTATTTCAAATCCTTCTGCATCATAGTAGCAAAGGCGCCGTATAAAATAGCAATGGAAGACAATACGATAATGATGTTGGCATATTCTTTTGCTCCGTCGGGCATAATGTACGTAGCCACACGCAAACAGCCATAGCCACCCAGCTTCATGGATATACCTGCTAAGAACATTGACCCTGCGGTAGGCGCAGAAGAGTGACCATCGGGTACCCATGTATGAAAGGGAAACAATGCCGTGAAAACACCAAAGCCAACAAACAATAGTGGAAAACAGATCATCTGTGTGGCAACAGGAATATGAATGGCTGATAATTGCAACAGGTCGAAAGTTTTTCCGGTGCCACCAAAATAAGTGCCCAGTAAACCTACTAGCACCAATGCAGAGCCGCCCATTAACATCAAAGCCAGTTTATTGGCTGCATATTCTTTTTTGCCGCTTCCCCAAATACCGATGAGTAAATATTTTGGTATCACCGCTATTTCTAAAAAGAAGAAGAGGATAAATAAGTCTAACGAAATAAAAAATCCATAGGCACCAAAACTTAACAGGATCAGTAAGAAATAAAATTCCTTTGTCATCTTTTCTACATTCCAGGAAACCAGTACACCGGCAATTACCACAAAAGAAGTCAGTAAGATCATGGCAATGGCAATGCCATCCACACCAAAGTGTAAACTGATATTCCAGTCGGGGAACCAGTTGTATTTTTTCTCAAAGAGAAATGCAGCAGTGTCACCGGCCAGCCTTGCTGATCTGTACGCAGCATACAATCCAAATGCTAAGGCCAGTTGAATACTTGCGCCAATAAATGCAGCCCACCTGATTTGCTGTTTATTTTGCATTAATAATACAGCCAGTGCAGTAACTAATGGAACCAATAAGAGTAATAATAAGTTCATCGTTTTGTTTAATTAGAGAAGTGAAGTTTTTAAAACTTGACTTCTCTTCGTTATTTCCATAAGTAAATAAACAATATAGCCAAACCAATTATGCTTGCTAAAAAGTAAATGGCATATTGCTGTACTTTACCCGATTGTAATCCTTTTATTTTTTCAGAGATCAAGGTTGTTGTATTGCCGGTGGCATTCACTAATCCGTCCACTACATTTTTATCAAACCATGCCGCAGGCCTTCCAATTAAATTGAATAATATTTTTTTAGTAATGAATACATAAATTTCATCAATATAAAATTTATGGTAGGCTGCTTTGTAAAAGCCATTTAATGAAGCCGCAATTTTATCCGGCTTATCATTTTGTTTCAGGTACAACCACATGGCCGTAAAAATTCCGATCAATCCCAATGCCACAGGAGCTATGGAAAACGATAAATGAAATTCAGATTGCAATGCTTTGCCATCGGTACTTACATAATGCCCAAAAGGGATAAAGCCTGCACCAGCGGCACCAACAGCTAATAGTAGTAACGGCAGCATCATAGCAAACCCACCTTCGCCTTTGTGTTCGCCATGCAAATGCGCTTCTTTATTCCAGAAGATAGTAAAGTATAAACGGAACATATAAAATGCGGTAAGACCGGATGTAACTAAAGCCACATAATAAATAGTGTTGCTTTGTTGTGATGCAGCCAGTAAAATTTCTTCTTTACTAAAGAAACCTGCAAATGGGGGTACACCGGCAATGGCCAAGCAGGCAATTAAGAAAGTGATATGCGTAATGGGTAAATATTTTCTTAAGCCGCCCATGTCTTTCATTTCGTTGCTGTGCACATAATGTATCACGGCTCCTGCACCAAGGAATAACAATGCCTTAAACATAGCATGTGTAAACAAATGGAACATGGATGCAGTGAAACCCAATCCATCTTCGCCACCATATTTTGATACCCCTAACGCAAACATCATATAACCGATCTGGCTCATAGTGGAATAAGCAAGTACTCTTTTAATATCGGTTTGCGTGCAGGCAATTACTGCTGCAAACAATGCAGAAGTAGCACCTACTATAGCAACAATATTCAACGCGGCGGGATCGGAAATAGCAAACACCGGGAATAATCTAGCCACTAAGAACACACCTGCAACCACCATAGTAGCAGCATGTATCAATGCCGAAACAGGAGTGGGGCCTTCCATAGCATCGGGCAACCAGATGTGTAATGGGAACATGGCACTTTTTCCTGCACCACCAATGAACACCAGTATCAACCCCCAGGTTAAAGCCGATGCACCAAGGAAAGAAGCACTTAATGCACTCTTTAATTCATTCGACTCAGGAGAAGTTAACGTGGCAATTAATGTTTTAAAATCTAATGTGCCGGAGTAATAAGATAATATTAAAATGCCAATTAAAAAACCAAGATCTGCAAAGCGTGTTACGATAAATGCTTTTTTACAAGCCGCAACAGCAGACGGTTTTTCGTAATAATAACCAATTAGCAAGAAGGAAGATAAACCAACCAACTCCCAGAAAATATACATCTGGAAAATATTGGAGGCTACTACTAACCCTAACATAGAGAAGGTGAACAATCCCAAAAATGCATAGTAAGTAGGAAAGCGTTCATCACCTTTCATGTAAGCCAAACTATAAATGTGCACCATCAGCGATACAAAAGTCACCACCACCAGCATCATGGCCGAAATGGGATCGAGTATAACACCAATATCAATAGACAATGTTTTTGAAAACTCCAGCCAATGATAAGTAAGCGGAATTATTTTTTGATAACTGCCATCTGCTGCTTTCCCATACTCAAAGAAGTAGCCGTAAGCAGTATAGAGAGCCAGTACAGTTGAAGTAAGCAACAATATGGTGGCTATGATTCCGGAAGTATTTTTAAAGTATTTTCTTCCAAATAATCCCATCATTAAAAATCCTGCCAGCGGCAGCAAAGGGATGAGTACTATGTAAAAATTGTTTGGCATTAGTATTTTAATTCTTCAGCGTTTTCTACATCTATAGAGTTATGACTGCGGTATAAATTAATGATGATGGCTATTGCAACTGCAGCTTCGGCAGCAGCAATGGCAATTACAAAAATGGTAAAGAACAAACCATCCAGTTTATGCGGCCATAAATATTTATTGAACCCAATAAAGTTCAGGTTTACACTATTTAATATCAGCTCCACACTCATCAGCATGGTAATAAGGTTTCTCCTGGTAAAAAAACCATACACGCCAATAAAGAAAAGTGCCGTGCTGATGAATAATATTTCATTTAATCCCGGATGCATTAGTTGGTGTTGGGTTTTGGGTTTGTGTGTTGGGTTTCTCCCCTTTTGGGGGAGCTAGAGGGGGCCGCAATAACAATACAACCTATAAGGGCTGCTAATAATAACATACTCACTACCTCAAAAGGCAAAGCATAACCGCCCACATCGGTACCTAGCATTTGCGTGCCAATGTTTGCAACGGTTGGCTCTACAGGCGTTTCGGCAGTGCCAATAAGTTTAAATTTGTATAACTGTAACAGTATTATAGCAAGGCCACAAAAAGCCGCCAATGCAGCAAATAATTGCCGTCCCAATTTTTGTTCAGGTAATTTTTCGCCGGTGCGTTGGGTTAAAAAAATGGAGAAGATAATGAGCACTACAATACCGCCAACATATACCACAATTTGTACAGCAGCGATAAATTCATATTGCAGCCAAAAATAAAGGCCGGCAATACCAATTAATGAAAACAATAAATATATAGCCGAGCGAAATATTTGCCGGCTGGTAACTGCCAGTAAACCGCTTCCCAAGGTTAGCGCTGCAAGCAAATAAAATATAATTGTAGATCCTTCCATTTAGTACGCCGAAATTTCATTTCGGCCCCGCTTTATTAATTAAAAACTGTTACAAAATATTATGCACTTAATATGTTTCAACTTTCCCACAGGCCCTTACGGGCAACTCATTATTCTACCCCATCCATTATTTTACTTCCCGGGTTATTCAACACTTTTGTCAGTAAACTCCTGTCGTACACACTATGTTCAAATGTTTGTGCCATCTTGATCGCATCCGAAGGACAGGCAATTACGCATAAATTACACATGGTACATAACTCTAAATGGTACACTAATTTGTCAATTGCTTTTTTCTTTTTTCCTTCGGGAGTAATGTCGGTTTTAAAAACTACTTTAATTGTGCCATTGGGGCAAGCCAGCTCGCAAGCCTGGCAGCCGGTACAGCGGTGCTCATTTTTTTCGTCATGCGGCATCACTACTTCGCCTTTAAACCTTTCGGCCATTACCAGCGTATCCCTGTTATCAGGATATTGTTCGGTAATGATTTCTTTGTGATGTGTAAAATAATACCCGGTGCGTCGCATGCCCACCAGTAATGATTTTACTGCCCCGAAAACATCTTTTATATATTTTACAATAAACATAATTTCAAATTTTAGATTTCAGATTTTTTTTGAGTGCGTTGTAACCTTTTTATTCATCGGGCGATTTCTGGTTTTAAAATCCGAAATCGCCAATCTAAAATCCCTAATCAAAAATGCCATTTCAATATTGCCATTGCCGTTACCAGTAAAATATTAAACATACTGATAGGCAATAAATATTTCCATTCTAAATTTAATAACTGGTCAATACGCAACCTTGGAAAAGTCCACCGGAACCACATGATCACAAAAATTAAAAAGAAGGTTTTTCCAAAGAACCAAATGCTGGATGGAATATAATCCATTACATGATTAAAACTTTCCCAGGTGCCAATATGAAAAGGCATCCAGCCACCAAAAAATATAGTAGCACCAAGGGCACACACAATAAACACATTGATGTATTCTGCTAAAAAGAACAAAGCGAATTTCATTCCCGAATATTCTGTGTGAAAGCCGGCGGTCAATTCACTTTCTGCTTCAGCTAAATCAAAAGGTGCACGGTTAGTTTCTGCAGTTACTGCAATAATGAAAATTACAAAGGCAATGATCACAGGAATATGCCCTTTAAATATCCACCAGCCATTCTGTTGCGAAATAACGATGTCGTTTAAATTTAAACTACCGCTTAAAACCACTATTGATAAAACAGACAGACCTGCAGACAATTCATAACTTACAATTTGTGCGCCACTGCGCATGGCACCCATTAAAGAATACTTATTGTTGCTCGACCATCCTGCCATTAAAATTGCAATTACAGAAAGTGACGAGACAGCAGATATGTACAGCACCCCAATATTCATATCCCATATCTGTAAGCCTTTTGCAAAAACAATCGGTGCCATCAGTAACATGGCTACTATCATTGCAATAAAAGGCGCCAGGTTGAATAAAAATTTATCGGAGCCACCAGGTGTCATACCTTCCTTCACCAATAATTTAACAGTATCTGCCAATGATTGTAATAACCCCTGTGGTCCCACACGGTTTGGCCCAAGGCGTATCTGCATCCATGCGGCAACCCTTCTTTCCATTAATACCAGTACCAATCCTAAAGCTGCAAACAGCCCAATTACACATACCCCAATGATCACCATTTCAAATACCAATGCCCATGTGGCATTAAAGGTTTGGTGTAACCATTTGTCGATACTGCCTGCTATGTTACTTAAACTCCACACTTAGTAATGAATAATTAATAATGAATAATTGATAATGCTTTCTATTTTCCTACTTACTTTATTTGCTTTTCTACCTATATACTTTTTTACGCTTCAATTTTATAAAAGTGCTTAAAGAACTTATTCTCCGGGTTCCCCCTTCAGGGGGCCGGAGGGGGTTACCGATCAATATCCGGTATCACCAAATCCAAAGTCCCCATCATCGCTACCAAATCCCCGAGCTTGCTGCCTCTTGCCATATGATCTAAAGCAGAGAGGTTTGAGAATCCCGGTGAACGGAATTTAATTCTGTACGGCGTGGTACCTCCTTCACTAACGATGTACACACCCAGTTCACCTCTCGCTGTTTCTACTCTTTGATAAAATTCTCCTTTAGGTAATTTCAACACCGCCTTTGTTTTGGCCTGAAAATCACCCTCGGGAATATTATCGATTAATTGTTCAATGATCTTTATGGATTCATTCATCTCTCTGATTCTAACCATATACCTTGCAAAGGAATCACCACCGGTTTCTAAAATTTCATCAAACTGAATTTTGTCGTACACTTCGTAAGGATATAATTTTCTTGTATCACAACTTACCCCGCTTCCTCTTGCGGCCGGGCCGGTAACTCCGTAGGAGATGGCATCTTCTTTAGATAAAATGCCCACACCCTTCATCCTGTTTTGAAAAATAATATTGCCTGTTACCATTTCATTATACTCATCCACCTTGGATTTATATAATTGAATGAAATGTTTTACCCGTTTTTGAAAATTTGGGTGAATGTCCTGCATCAAACCTCCCGGAACAATATAGTTCATGGTTAGCCTTGCGCCGCAGGTTTCTTCCATAATATCATTGATACTTTCTCTTTCCCTGAAGGCGTGAAAGAAAGGGGTAAAAGCACCAAGGTCCATTGCCATAGCACCCCACCATAATTCATGCGATGCGATCCTGGTTAATTCATCTACCAATACGCGTACTACTTTTGCTCTTTCGGGTACTTCTACCTGTAAGCCTTTTTCCACCACCAAGGCACAGGCATTGTTATTAATATGAGAAGATAAGTAATCCATGCGGCTGGTTACATAACTAAACTGCCGGTAGGTAAGGCTTTCACACATTTTTTCAATAGAGCGGTGGATGAAACCCAAATGGGGTTCAACTTTTTTGATGGTCTCGCCATTTAACGTAAGTACCAAATGCAATACACCGTGTGTTGCCGGGTGTTGTGGTCCCACATTAATTTGTAAATCACCTTCTGCTGTTGTACCTATTTCTTCAAACATACATTTATAAGCGTATCATGTTTATCGGGTCTTCAAAATCTTTTCGCAAAGGATTCTTTCCTTCCCATCCATCGGGTAAGATCAATAATCTTAAATCAGGATGATTGATAAAATTCACACCAAACATTTCATATACTTCCCTCTCGTGAAATTCTGCTGTGCGCCAGATATTACTTACTGTTTCAATGGCAGGCGTTGCCACATCAAGTTTTGATTTAACAACAATGTTGTGTCGGAATTTTGTGGAGTCAAGATGGTATACCATGGTCAAATGCGTCTTCCAATCAATACAGGTAAGGCAAAAAAGAAAATCAAAATATAAGTTGGTATCATTACGCAATTGCTTTGCAAAGGCCGGCCATTGATTTGGCTCAATATTAATGGTAAGCCATTGTCCACCTTCTTCCAATACCGCCCCTGGTAGTAATTCGCTGATCTTTATTTTTAACTCTTCAACATTCATATGGCTATTGTATATTTTTCTGCTGCCTTATTTCACCTCTTCAGGAGACAGGGGCAATTGCTCCCGGGTTAAACCGTCTTTTATTTTATTTTGTAAACTGATCAAAGCATGTAACAATGCTTCGGGCCTTGGCGGGCATCCTGCAACATACACATCTACCGGTATCACATGATCAGCCCCTTTAACCACCGAATAAGTATTGTAAAAAAATGGTCCACCGCTTATAGCGCAGGCACCCATTGCAATCACATATTTTGGGTCACCCATCTGATCGTACAATCTTTTTAATACCGGGGCCATTTTGTTTACAATGGTGCCGGCTATTATAATAACATCCGCTTGTCTTGGAGAGGCCCTGGCCACTTCAAACCCAAACCGGGAAAAATCGTATTTGGCGCCTGCCACCGCCATATATTCAATACCACAACAACTGGTAGCAAAGGTTAAAGGCCATAATGAATTGGAGCGTGCCCAGTTGATTACATCATCTAATTTGCTGAGCACTATTCCGCCACCGGGTAACTCATGTACTTGGCCGGGAAATACCCCCTGCCCCCCTGAAGAGGGAACCTCGGATGTCATATTTTTTATTTCATCGCTCATGTATTAAAACCATTATAGTTGTTTATGTTAATCGCTTATTTCTCCTTCATCAGCAGTTCTCCCTTCGGGGGTTAGGGGGTCTTACACCCATTTCAACGCACCTTTTTTGTGAGCATATAAAAACCCCATAAATAAAATAAAAAAGAAAATTACAATTTCCACTAAAGCCATCCAGCCCACTTTTTTTGCCACCACTGCCCATGGATATAAAAATACCAGCTCTACATCAAAGATCAAAAATATCAGTGCAAATAAATAGTACCCCACATTTAATTGAATCCAGGTTTGGCCGGTAGTGGGTATACCACATTCGTATGGTTCCAGCTTGGCTTTATTGGATGTGGTTCTGGTAACAATCTTTGCAATTAAAGTTGCAATAATTGAAAAGGCCAAAGCAGCAAGTATCAGAATAATCATGGAAGATGCACCCATAATTAGATTTCGTTTTGTAAGAAATGAAGTTACTGCTAAAATTGGTTACAAAAATTCAATCATCTCATTTTTTTATCCAACCTGATGAAAATCATTTTAATACCGAATGAAAATCACATTTGCAAAAGACATTGGTCATGTTTAAATGATAAGCAACATTTTTTTTAAAACTCCCCAAAAAACAATAACTTACAAAAGCATTTGTGTTGCGTTAAGCAAAATTATCAAAGCAACCTTATTTTAACGCCAAACAACTTAATATGAAAAAAGTATCACAGATCCTTGGTAGAAAAGGCAGTAATGTAATTACCATTACACCGGATATTACTGTATTAGATGCGTTGAAAGAAATGGCCGAAAAAAATATTGGTTCAATTGTAGTGGTTGAAAATGGCCATTATGTGGGTGTGTTAACCGAGAGGGACTATGCCCGTAAGGTAATATTAAAAGGCAAGTCATCCACCACCACTTTGGTTAAAGAGATCATGAGCACCGGTTTGCCCCGCATTACTCCAGATAATTCTTTAGAAACCTGCATGCAGATCATGAGCGAAAATAATATCCGCTATTTGCCTGTATTTGAAAACGACGAATTGTGCGGCATCATTTCAATTAACGATGTGATAAAAGAAACCATCCTTACCCAAAAAGAAACAATAGAGCATCTGCAGAATTATATTCATTCTTAAAAACAATAGGCATGCATTTATAGTTACTGTTGTTCAAATAAAAAGCAGCGGCAATTTTATAAGCGGCTGTTCCGCTTTAGGAGTTAGGTATTACCTTTGCATCCCATGAAGCACCTTCGATCCCTTCGCAAATATTTTTGGAAATACCGCTGGCTCTTTATGCTGGGTATTTTTTTTGTTGTACTCACCAACTACTTCAGGATACTGGCACCTCAGATAACCGGTTATGTTGTTAATACCGTGGTGCAAACCATCAAGCATGATGCGGCAGGTAAACAAATTTATTCCGGTAACACCGAAAAAAATTATGATATCCTTGTAAAGACGGTTATTGGATTTTTTGAAAACCATCAGGATCATAAAATTTTATTGGCCGGTATTACCCTGCTTATACTGGCCATCATCAGTGGTTTATTTATGTTTTTAATGCGGCAAACCATCATTGTTATGAGCCGCCATATTGAGTACGACCAAAAGAACGAGATATTTTCCCACTATCAAAAACTGGATACCAACTTTTATAAAACACATAGTACCGGCGACCTGATGAACCGAATTGCAGAAGATGTGAGCCGGGTAAGAATGTACACCGGGCCTGCATTAATGTATTTTATAAACCTTGCAGCAGTAATTGGCTTCAGCGTTTTCTTTATGCTTAAGGCAAGTACAAAACTTACCATTGTAGCATTGGCACCTTTACCCTTGCTGGCCATTACTATTTATTTTGTTAATACCATCATCAATAAAAAAAGCGAAAGGATACAGGCATTGTTAAGCGACCTTACCACCAATGCGCAGGAATCTTATTCAGGCATCAGGGTAATTAAATCTTATGTACAGGAAAAAGCCATGCTGCTGTTTTTTAAAAACAACAGCGAGTCTTATCGCAGCAATGCTTTAAGCCTTGCAAAAATTGAAGCCATTTATTTTCCCAGTATGGCTTTACTGATAGGGCTAAGCACCATTATTACTATTACCGTTGGCTGTATTGATATTGTGAACCACAATATAAATAGTACTACTGGTACAGTAATTACAGCCGGAACTATTGCGGAATTCGTATTATACATTCAAATGCTTACTTTTCCGGTAAGCGCTATTGGTTGGACAGCCAGTATGACACAACGTGCCGCAGCGTCGCAAAAAAGGATCAATGAATTTTTGCATACCGATCCCGAAATAAAAAATTCCGGTAACGAGTTGAAACCTTTGCTGCAGGGTAATATAACTTTTACCAATGTGGATTTTACATATCCGCATACGGGCATCAATGCCATTAAGGATTTTTCTTTACAAATTACTAAG
>Ga0302322_100006517_pt1 | contig 10359 bp, 8 predicted proteins | sample Fen_T0_2_FD_203757 | JGI IMG/M metagenome (GOLD analysis project Ga0302322, IMG submission 203757) | Peat permafrost microbial communities from Stordalen Mire near Abisko, Sweden - Fen_T0_2 | ecosystem: Environmental > Terrestrial > Soil > Wetlands > Permafrost | place: Sweden: Abisko... | reverse complement strand
ATTCCTTGGCGTAGTCGAGTTTTGACTCGAGGCCGTCGTAGTCGAAGTGGCCGCTGGGCACAGCCAGCCCGTTGTCAACGATCATGCTGCGCAATTTCTTGGCGGGATGCGTGTACACGTTCCAGTAAGTCTCAACTTCCTTGTAGCCGATCATGTTGAGATGGGCCAGGACGGCGCCCAGGTCTTTCTCCGCCTGGTCGCGCACGGTGTAGAGCTGCACACCAACGGGAAAAGGCTTGACGGCGGCAAACGACAGGTCCGACAGCGCCAGCGTGCCCAGCCCAGCCGCGGATAATTGCAGGAAATTGCGTCTCGTTATCATTCGTCTCCCTCTTCCAAATCAGGTTGGTAACCGAAACTCAATGCGGGTGCTGGCCGGTGTAGGGAGCGCAGCACGGTGTTTGCACGGGTGTAAATTCCATCAATTCCACCCGCGTTCCGTCGGGATCGTATAAATTCAACTGCCACTTACCGTCTTTTCCGATCTGTTGTTTCTCGTCATCGCTCGGCTTCCATCCGCGCGACCGCAGTATCTGTGCAGCATCGCCCATCGCCGGTACGCCCAGCGCAATGTGATTCAAAATCCCCAGCACCCTGGGCGACGGCTGCTCCGTTCCCCGCACCATCATGTATTCCAGCCATTGCGTGCCGTCAGGAACCTGCATGTCGATCCAGTCGGTTTCGCCGTCCTTCATGCCGCCCTGCCAATACACATGGAAGCCCAACAGGTCTTTGTAAAACTTGTCCTCGGCCGCGCGATCATGCACTACGAATCCCGCATGAATCATGACCTTCGAGACCGGAACCTCGGGACCTCGGCCGCTTAGCTCCGGTCGCTCCTGCACGAACTCGATGGGGTTCCCTTCCGGGTCTTTCATCGCAAACCACAGCGTGCCGTCGCCACCGGTACTGACGTGCTCGGGAACCGTTACTCCATGGCCCGCCAGGTATTTACGCACGCCTTCCGCGTCTGGAGTGGCGAAAGCCACGTGAGCAATCAAGTTTGGTCCGTGATTCGCGGGCAACGCCTCCAGTTCCACGGCTTGGGCCCCGACGCGATACAGGTTAGTGCGCGACGGCTCCGCGGACAGTCCCAATAACCCGCCATAGAACTTCTTTGCGGCCCCGAGATCGCTGCTGAAAAACGCGACGTGGGAGATGCCAGTGATCGGCGGCCTCTGGAGAGCAGTCTGAGCAGGAGAGACGACCGTCACTAGGCCAAGCAGAAAGAGAGCAAGATGTTGACGCATGGATAAATTCAACCCGCGATTCTAACCGCTACGGATTATAATCCACGGCCCGTTCACAATTGAGAGCTGGTCCGGCAGTCGAGGCATGATGGCGTGGAATAGTTGGCTTGCCACAGATAGGTATCCCCAGCGAAGCGCTGACCACGACGGAAGCGGCGCCAACTGCACGAAGGCCAGCGGCCGAGAACGGATGTCAGTGCGTCGCAATGGTGGCTCGCTTCAACAATATCTGCTGATCGTCGTATTCCTTGGCCTTGTCGTAAAACTCCTTGATTTCCTTGTACTTGGTGGTGCCAATCGAAAAGGCGGAGATGGCCAGGCTGCGACTTGAAATGATCACATTCTTCTCCTGTCTCCGATCGGCCTTGTAAATTGCATAGTCGAGCTTGATTGACACATTGGCGGGCAGGTCTTCCACTTCCAGATCGACCGGCAAAGTGATCTTCACATCATCGACGGCGACGCTGGGGTATTCGAAGTACACCGGATGTGACCGCTCGTTATGGGTAAACATGCGAGGGCGGTTGTATTCAAGAACACTAGCCGGCAGCAATACCCGCTTGCCCGCCGACACGAGCATCGGAGAGGTTACTTTGAACTCCGCGATCAGCGGAGCGTCGGCTGCGTTCCAATCGGGCCCTTTGGTCATTTCAATCTGGGCATCCGCCGGAAACCAGCTCTTCACTTCGTCTTCAAGAATCTTCTTCCGGCCAACGTCGTCTGTTTCCAATGCCTGCAGTCGGCGGACGAGTGCCTCCTGCCCGAGAAAGCCTGCAGCCAGCACGCCGTCGACTTGGCCACGCTCGTCTAAGCGGAGGCGTGTCACTCGCTTGGTCTGCGCGGTCAGATAGTCTGGTTGAGGGGTCTCCGCAATCTCAGTCTTTCCTGCCGTCGTTTGTCGTATTCCCTGCGAACCCGCGTATCTCCAATACAAGATCCCGTAGGGGCAAAACGCCGTGCCGGGATCGAGATAGACATCCTTGTCATCGAGTCGCACGATTGCAATTTCTGCGTCGAGCTGCCCCATGCTCATGAATGCTGGGTCAAATACAGTTTCGCCTCTGTCAACTACCTCCATCAACCGGGCCTGAATGCCTGCTGCTCGAACCATGGCCACAAATAATAGAGTGATGTCATTGCGGTTACCATTTTGCTGACGAAGTACATCCTCAGCACCTCGGTTCTCGCGTTGCCCCTGGACCTTTTGCTCTTGCCCGGTACGTTGCGGACGGTAGGTCAGATTTTCCAGCCTGGCGACATATGCATAGATCTTCCTGACCTTTTGTTCTGGTGTGTCGCTGGGACTAATGATTGACGAAACGGTCTGAGCCACCCCTCCGTTCTTGCCGAGAAAGTGCTCTTCGTCCTTGCTCCAGAGCTGACCCTGTTCGACCCAGTATTCTTTGAATTCTAATTTGTGGCTGGCGTAGTCGTATTTCACGCCGCCCAAGTTGTAGTAGTAGAAGCGCACCTGGTATTTCAAGTGCGTTGGCGGTGGCATGTGCTCCTCTTCCACAAAGGCTGGAATATTTGACGCTTCTAGGTCAAACAAGAACGCGGAAGGGCTAGTCACCTTCGTGCCCTCAGGGAGATTGGAACTGTAGCCGAAGGCATGTCCAGCAATCGTTGGCGAATCCAATACTTCAGCTGCCGATCTAAATCTGAAATGCTCTTTGCGCTCAAATATCTCTTCCTGCAGAACCCAGTGAGGTATTACGAGGCCGCGGATAATCGTTACGTTGTACTTGTATTCCAGGACACTGCCCACCTGCACGTCCGGCAGGCTAAAGGTCTTCGCCTTCAGTCTGACGGATTTGCTCTTCACAATATCTCGATCGAGAGGTTTCCCGTGAAATTCCGCCACTGTGCCGTCGGGATGAATCGTCCGGGCATGTAAATCCGTGACGTCATAGTCGAATTTCTCGTAAGCAATCTGCACATCCGCATATTTTCTGCCCGCTTCCGTCAGCACTTTGATCCGTTTGTAAACCGTAATAACGCCTTGCTGGTCATCCGTATACTCATCACGGTACAGGACGCAAGCCGCCGCACCCGGCTGCTGAGGCAGGTCTTTCATCTGGAGTTCTGCTGGATCGATGGGTTGCCAGTCTACTGAGAAACCGACGATAGGACAGACAAGGAAGATAGCCAGGATCGCGATCGTCGCGTGGCTGCCGGAAGGTACACCAATCAGCAACATTCTCCGGCTGGGCATAGTACGAACTCCACAACACCGCTGATGCCCGTAGTTATAATCCGACTATGCGAACTGATACAAGGAATAATGTGACAGTTTTAGGGACTGTCACAGTCGCAGGCTCGGAGGCCATAGAGAGAACGGGTGCTTGATCAAAGAAGAAGGATGGGACTGCGCGAGTAAATGACACAAAAAAATGGAGCAGATCGCGAGTCTGTCATGGGGTGGGGCCACAGTGACTCGAAACTTGCTCCAGAGAATCGCGAGACATTCGAATGGTTCACTCAGCCTCGCAACACTTACGATAGCCCTGGCCTCAAACCGCCGCAATAGCCAAATTGTACTAAGCGCGAGCAGCCCTTTCGATGGTATCGTCGGCACCATTGTGCACGGTTGCAAGTGCAAGATTATAAAGACTTTGAGAGAGTCACATTACGGGATGTTCACCAGCCCATTTCGGATCGCATACACCACCAGTTCGGCGGTTTTATGAATTCCCAACGCGTCCATGATGTTGGCGCGGTGCACCGCGACGGTGTTCGCGCTCAGGCTGAGCTGGGCTGCAATTTCCTTGTTTGAGAGACCGCCGACGATGAGCTGAAGAATTTCTAACTCGCGAACCGTGAGCCCCGTTTCGCGCTCACCCTTCAGAGTCGCCCGGCGCGCGATCTGGGAATCAAGCACTTCTTCTCCCGCTGCCACCCGCCGGATCGCCGTGACCAATTCAAGATCGACCGCGTTCTTCAGCATGTAGCCGCGGGCGCCGGCCTCTAAAGCCTGCCGCACCCAGGTGTCTTCCGAGTGCATGCTCAGCATCAGCACGGTGGCTTTCGGATTGTGCTCGAGTATCTGCCGCGTCGCTACCAATCCGCTGATGCCCGGCAGCGCGCAATCCATTACGATCACCTTGGGCTGCAGTTGTTTTGCCAGCCGCACGGCCTCTTCGCCGTCGCTGGCCTCGCCCTTGACCACGATGTCCTCTTCATCTTCCAGCATGCGCCGAAAGCCGCGGCGCACCAGCGCGTGATCGTCCACCAGTAGTACTGAGATCTTTTCTGTCATGTGCTCCTATGCGCTAACTTCAGCGGCTTCCTTGGGAACGGAAAGCCGCACCAGCGTTCCCCCACCCTGCGGATGCAGAAATTCCAGCTTCCCGCTCAGCAGCTCGGCTCGCTCCCGCATCGCGACCAGTCCAATGCCCCGCCGGCCATTGGAATGAAACCCGCTACCGTGATCTTCCACGTCCAACTCCAGTGACTCCTCGAGGAACCGCAGCCGCACCCAGATTTCCTTCGTGCCCGAGTGCCGCGTCGCGTTATTGAGGGCCTCCTGCAACACACGATAGACGTGGATACCGGTGCGGCTTTCGACTGGAAAGGAGTTCCCCGTCTTGCTGTAGTGTATGACGATTCCATTCTGCCGTTCTACCACCGGGAGGTACCAGTCCACTGTACTCTCCAGGCCCGCCTCTTCCAGCGTCACCGGATGCAGCGCCTGCGAGAGGCTGCGCACTTTGTCCAGCGTTGACTGAGCAATCTCCGACACCTCCACCAGGTCGGCGCGCAGGGGCGACCCTTCCGGCGCTTGACGTCCCGCGCGCCGCAGCATCGATCCGATAGCGGTAAGGATCTGTCCGAACTCGTCATGCAGCTCCCGCGAAATGTGCAGCAGCGTCGATTCCTGGGTGGCAATCAGCTTCTGCGCCAGTTCGCTGCGCTGCTCCGACAAATCGGAAAGCTGCTGGAACAGTCGCCGGTTCGAGCGAATGAGATACAAACTAGTCAGCACAATCGGCACTAGCGTCGCCAGCAGGAACAGCATCACCTGCCGCTGCACCCGGAAATAGATCTCCTGGATGCGTTCCCCGGCCTGCTGCTCGGCTTCGTTGTTGGCCACCAGTTGCCTTGCCACGGCGATGCTCAGTGCCGCCTGGTGCGCCTGCAACGATACTCGGATCTGGTCGCGGGCCTCGGCGTCTTTGCCTTCAGCGGCCAGCGAAAACATGTGGTCGGCTGCGCCCCAGAACTGCGCCAGCGACTCTTCCATGTAGTGCCGCTGTTCCGCCGTGCGGTAGGCCACCGACAGTTCCGCTTCCAGCCGCATGGAATCGCCCAGATCCTGCCGGATACGCTGGAACTGTCCCACCCAGGCGCTCAACGGATAAGGCTCGGTATTGTCGAGCATGTCGCGCATGGCGATCCCCAGCAGGTTGAGGTCATTCTGGATGCGCAACAGTTGCAGGGAGTCTTTACGGTTGCGGTCGATAATGTTGCTTTGCAGCTCGCGCAGTCCCTTGATCTGGTAGGTAATGTAGCCCGTGTACGCCACCACCGCCGCGAGCGTCACCACCAGCCCGAACAGCAGTCCGGGAGTGGGTGAGCGCCGGGCTTTCAGGGGATGGGCCACGATTCGAGCATACAATGGGCTGCTCCCGCCCGCCAATGTGCGTTGACTTTACGCCTCAACAACTTGAAGTTCTGGCGCGTTGGGCGCGAGCCTCGCTAGCTTTCGCTGATACAGGGCGATTCCCGGCACGGCGCTCAATCCGTGGACGAATATGCTCAGCGCCACAGTCACAATCACTGCCATTTGGGTCGTGTGCTCTCCGGGCAGGTACATTCCCTGCTCCAGATACACCAGTCCGAGCACGATGGACGCCAACCCTCTCGGGCCGAACCATCCCATGAACATCACCGTGGCCGGACTCAGACCCGTACCCATGAGCGCGACCGCCACTGGAATCATTCGCACTACGGTGAGGCTCAGCACCGCGTACAGCAATACCGGCCATGTGTACTGCGGCCAGTCGCGCAATACCAGCACGCCGAACAGGAAGAACACCGAGAGGTTGAACACCTGGCCCCATTCTTCCGTAAACTCCACGCTGTGTGCGCCCGCGTCCTTGAATCCTACCTGCACCGTCAAACCTGCGACGAACGCCGCAATGAACATGCTGGCCCCCACCATCTCCGACACCAGCAGGCAAAGCAAGGGCAATGCGACCACGCCGACTTGCCGGAACGACTCCGCCACCCACTCACGGCGGCGCGCCCAGCCCATGAGCCATCCGCCGGCGAGCCCAATCGTCGCACCCACCACCAACCCGTAGCCAAGCTGCTCCCAGACGAACGTCGCCAGGCTCGCCGCCCTGCCTTCCGTTTTGGCCGCGGCCAGGGCCATGAAGAACAGCAAGAATGGTACGGAGAGTCCATCGTTCAGTCCTGCCTCCACGTTGAGCGCCTGGCGGATGCGCGTCGGCACGTGCGGGCTATTCACGATCACCTGTCCCAGCCCGGCGTCGGTGGGCGCGAGGATGGCCCCGAGGATACCCGCCTCCCAAATTGAGAGTCCCGGAAACACCAGGCGAGCCGCGACTGCGCCCAGCAGGATCGTCAGCAACATGCCGCCGCTCAACAAACGCATCGGGAGGTTCCCGACCGTGCGCAGGAGTTGGAAGTCGGTGCGACTGGCGTCCGTGAACAACAGCAACACCAGACCGATCTCGGCCACGCGCAAGAAGATGTTCGCATTGAAGCCCATTTCGAGGATTGCCGGCAGCTTAGGGAACATGAGCATGCCGGCAATGGTGAAGACGATGGGCGCGGTGATGAAAGTCGTTTCCAGCCGCCGGGATACCAGGGCGTATCCGAAAATGACCAGGAAGAAAATCAGCACTGGGATCATCGCCGGGCTGCCCTTGTAACTGCTGACACAGATTTCAAAGTCTCTCCTTCATCCGCCAAATACAATCGTGACCCCAACCATCGCCGCGCCCAGCACAACCATTGCGACACCAGTCTTCCAGGGACGCAGCCCCGAATACTCCCCAAACCAGTACCCGCACACGAACATCATGACGATGGCAACTCCATTGGAAATCCGCAGCGCCTGCTGCGCATCCGTGAAGAACAGGAACGGAATCGCCACTGGAAACGTGGACAGGGAGACCAGCAGAAATACGCCCAGCGCTGCCATCCAGTTGTCCGCTACCAGTCGCGGGCGCCCGGCGGGTTCCGGCATCAGTAGCAATTTCTGTCGCATCGCCTCGAACTCCGATTCGGGCAGTACGGACGCCAGCACCGGCGGAATCGCGTCAGCTAGGATGCGCCGCGCTTCGCCCGGATCTGTCGCCTTGCGCACCGCCTGAAACGTGAGCCGGCTATGACCTCGCTCGCTGAAGCAGCCCATCAGGTAGAAGACGGCATCGATTATCCCCCACGCCAGATTGCAACCCAGCGCGCCCAGAAGCATCTTGCGAACTTCCACGCGGCCCGCTTGGGCTGCGCTGAAGGTGCACGTAAAGGTCAGCACCATGATCAACCCGAATAATATTTCCGAGAGCCTCTCCGTCGGATCGAGCAGGCGCTTGCGCGAGTTGTTGAGGTTTTCTGCCATGTCCAATTTCGGCGGATGCCGGCCCTGTTCAGTGCGAGCGCAATCCCAGGGCGCGCAGCACGCCCACATCCTCGGTGGTGGTCCCATTGGCCTTGCTCACTACCCCGAATCCGCCCTGGTAATCCCACATTGTCCATCCGATTTTGTTCTGCTCCAGCGCCGTGCGGACCGCCTCCAGCCAGCGCAACCGGTCCTGCGAATTCGAATAGTTCCGGTACACTCCAAACTCGTTGCAGGTAAGCGGCACATTTCGTCGCTTGGCCCACTCCGCGGCAAACTGGATTTCTCCCGCAACGTGCTGCGCGTCCCAGTGCTCCAGTCCATATTGCGTCAACTTCCAGCGCGCGAACTCGTCCGACTGCTTCGCGATGGCCGCCGCTACAAGTTCCGGAGTGCCCGGGAACGGTACCTCCCGCAGGCTCGCCCAGTAGCCTTCTCCCCACGACGCTCCCTGGTGGGTGAAAATGTGCGGGTTGTAGTAATGGAAATTGACGATGTAATTGTCGTCTGCAATCTGCGGCATGCGCACCAGGTCGTCGGGATTGGAAAATTCCCCGCACGTCACGATGATGGTATGCGCGGGAGCGTCACGCCGGATCGCACCGACCAGTCGTTGCTGGATCCCCGCCCAGCGGTAGACCCCCACTTCCGGCTCATTCAGGATTTCGAAGAAGACTCGCTCCGGATCTGACTTCGCATAGTGCGTTGCGATCTGGTTCCATAACCCCGCAAACTTGTCGACCGCTCCATCATTGCTCGCCAACTGCCGCTTGTACTCGCCGTTGGGATGAAGGTCGAGGATCACTGCCAGTCCGACCGCCAGGGCCTTGGCAACGACCTCGTCCAGCACCTGCACCGTCTCGCACTGCTCCCACGGACCCCGGCAATTGAACACCGCCGGATCGACGCTCAGCCGCACGTGATCGAATCCCATGCTTTGCATGCGGGCGATATCGTCGAGCGTGGTGTACGACCGCAGCCTCTGCGGGCTGTAGTCACTCGACTGCGCCAGCCATTCGCTGGCATTGATCCCATGCCGCAGGTGTTCCGCCCGTTTCCATGCGGCCGAACTCGGCTGCGCATACAGGCTGCCGCACGTCAGCAAAACGATTGCAAAAAGCACGAGGCGTCGCAACATGTTCCGTCCTTGTCCCCGGAATCCAAGAGTTTGGTTTGGATGCTTCGCAGCCATGTTACCAAGCCGGCCTCCAGTCTGGCTGTGACGAAAAGCCGCGGCGGCTCATCCTTTACACTGGCTGTTGAATCTGAACAGAGCGGTGTGGAGGGAATTCATGATCGACGTCGGACTGGTTGGTTTCGGATTTGCGGGACGAACGTTCCACGCGCCGGTGATTGCCGCGGTGGAAGGCCTGCGCCTGGCCGCGATACTCCAGCGCCACGGCTCCGAGGCGGAGCAAGCGTATCCCGGCGCTCGCGCGGTCCGCAGCCTCGACGAGATGCTCGCAATCGACGGCATTCGCCTGGTCGTGATCGCAACCCCCAACACCTCGCATTTCGAGCTCGCAAAGCGGTGCTTACTCGCCGGCCGCGACGTGGTCATCGACAAGCCCTTCACCACCACCTACGCGGAAGCCGCCGAGTTGGTCACTCTTGCACACGACAAGCACCGCCTGCTTTCGGTCTACCAAAACCGCCGCTTTGACGGCGATTTCGTCACCGTTCAGCGACTGCTCGCCGGGGGCGAACTGGGGCGCGTCGTCCTCTTCGAATCGCACTTTGACCGCTATCGTCCCCAACTCAAGGCCAACGCCTGGCGCGAGCGCCCGGAACCCGGAAGCGGCATACTCTTCGATCTCGGGCCGCATTTGATCGATCAGGCCCTGGTGCTGTTCGGCGAACCTGAGGCACTCAGCGCTGACGTCAGGGCCGAGCGTGAAGGGGCCTCTGTGGACGACGCTTTCGACATTGTTCTGTATTATCCCGGGCTGCGTGCTCTGCTGCGCGCCAGCATGCTGGTCAGCACGCCGACGCCGCGGTTTGCTCTCCAGGGCACTACGGGTGGCTACCTCAAGTACGAACTTGATCCCCAGGAAGACGCGCTGAAGCGTGGTGAAAGACCCGCTGGAGATTTCTGGGGCCACGATGCCTCCAGTCGCTGGGGGACGCTCCAGCTGGCAGCGGGGGACTCCATTGCGTCCGCACCAATCCCCACCGCGCCCGGCGATTACCGCGAGTACTACCAGAATATTCGGGACGCCATCCTCGGAATCGCGCCTGTGGCCGTCACCACGGAGCATGCATTGTGGGTAATGCTCGCACTGGAGTTGGCACAGGAAAGCAGTCGCCAACGCCGCGTTCTGCCCTGGACGGCTTGAGCGAACCTACTGTTGCTTGGGTTGCGGGCTGCCCGTGTCCCGCTTTCGGGCCTTGATCTCGCGGTAGACCTGGAGTTCCTTGTCGGCGTCGGCGGTGCGGCCTGCCTTGCGATACGCCGCCTGCAGTTGATAGTGAATGTAGTCGTCCTGGGGATCGAGCCTCGCCGCGGCTTCCAGGTGG
>Ga0302322_100006516_pt1 | contig 10359 bp, 10 predicted proteins | sample Fen_T0_2_FD_203757 | JGI IMG/M metagenome (GOLD analysis project Ga0302322, IMG submission 203757) | Peat permafrost microbial communities from Stordalen Mire near Abisko, Sweden - Fen_T0_2 | ecosystem: Environmental > Terrestrial > Soil > Wetlands > Permafrost | place: Sweden: Abisko... | reverse complement strand
GGCGGAAACCGCGACGAGTTCCCGAATGATTTCCCGGATCCTGGCGTTGACAGTGGCTGAGCGGGTGACCGGCAGGCCCATGGCAAACAGGAAGGCCCTCTCGAAGATGGCAGAAGGGAACGCCAGCGGGGGTCCCGGCAACTTGTGTTTTTGCGCGATCCCGGCAAAGACCTCCATGGCTTGCAGGGCAGCCGCGCCCGACCTGGGTATGACCGGCGAGAAGAAGATGTGGCCCACGACGTCTTCACCGTCAAAGGAAACCAGCGGACCGAGATCGAAGGTCTTGAGCGTCGGAACGCCGAATGGCCCCAGATCGTGCGTCCTTGCCACCTCCTGCGGCGCAAGCGGCAGGCTGCGGACTTCGCCCAGCTTGAATTTCGCGCCCGGTATGGCGCCCAGGGCGTCGCGGATGCAGTCCCACTGCGCCTTGATGAGCTTCTTCGGGCCGTACAGGTTGAAACTGCAGGCCACGCACGGGACGCCCACTGACAGGGCGGCGGATTCGAGCCGTTTCATGTCTATGCCGTTGGGGTCCTGCAGGATCGCCTGGATCCGGGGATCCTGCTTCACGGCACCGCCGCCGCCGGGTCCTCCGCCCGCACCGGGACCGGCACCGGGCATGCCGGTGGTCGGGCTCGACAGCGTCCACAACCCCTGCACGATCTTGCTTTGCTCGAGGCGGCCGACGGCGTCAACGAGCTCGACCAGGTCACTGAATTTCGGAGTCGTGACGACGCCCGTGGCGTGGTTGTCAGGCGGTGGCATGAGCCAGAAACCCATCTTGGTCACGACGCCATAGTTTGATTGTTTGAACAGGCCGTCGATGCGAGGACCAAAACCTGGCCTGAACTGCTGCCAGGTCGTGGCGCCAGGCAGGGCGCCCATTCCGGTGCGCACCATCCTGCCATTGGGCAGGACGACCTCCATGCCGCACTGGGCGTCGAAATGGTTGCGATAGGGCGCGAGCGTGACGCCGACGCCGCCCTCCAGCGCGTTGCCCATCACGCTGCCCCATCCCGGGCTCGGTACGTCGATCCAGAGCTTCAGTCCCTTTTCCTGTATGTGGCTGTACAGGTCGAAATAGCTGACGCCCGGTTCGACGACGACATAGCCATTGCGTTCATCGATCTCCACGATGCGGTTCATGCGCTTCAGGTCGAAAACGACGCTGCCGGACAGCGCGGGGGCAGCCCCGCCGTAGCCCAGATTCTTGCCGGCAGAAACCGGGTACACGGGTATGCGGTACCGGTTGGCGATCTTCACCAGTTCGACCACCTGTTCCGCAGTGTCCGGCGCCACCGCGGCGGATGCGGTGCGCTCATCGGCTTCCCCCCACAGGATGGAGTAGGAGTCGCGATAGAGTTCCAGGTCGTCGTCGGACGTGAAGAGCCACTGCTCTCCGACGACGCCCGCGAAGGCCTTGAGGGCCGCTGTGAAATCGGCCTGGTTGACGAGTGGCGGCAGTTTCATGCTCAGACGTTCCTGGGAGGTTTCTGCATGACCCAGGCGTGCATCAGTGCGTCGGCGCGTGAGGGTCGGTAGGTGCGGGCATGGAGGTCAGCGCGGGCTGCGGCCGGGTGCGCCCCGTCAAGGAATGCGGCTGCGTCCTGCTGGCAGGAGGATTCGCTCGGGTCCGTGGTGCAATGTTGACTGCGCGCGGTCAGGCGCATGCCCTGATCCCAGGCGATCCGTTCCAGGCAGAACAGGGTGGCTCCGGACGTGATGCCGACGATGGCGTGGCTGGTGGAGAGGACGCGTCGCAATCCTGCCTGGCCCGCCGCATCGAGCCGGATGGCAATGACGGGCAGGGTGCGTCGATGTGAATCAACGAACGCTGCCAGCGTTCGGGGCAACGGGATGGTTTCGTCGAAGAGCAGGGCGTCGAACGATCGCGCCGTACGGCGGCGCTGCACGAGGGGGGTAAGCTCGCGGAAATCGGCGATGCAGAGCGCCGACGCCAGGGCCAGGCCAGCGCCCAGTGCAGTGCGTCTCGTCAGCACCTCCGGGTCCGTCACGGTGAGGGGGTAAGGTAGGTGGCCACGAGCTGCAGATCGGCGTCACTGATCTCCGTCTTTCGGAAGGAGGGCATGAACGAAATGCCGCGCCTTACCACGAGCTTTACGTAAGCGGGGGGCAGGTTGGTCCGCTGTTCCAGAACCGCGGGGACCGCGCCCCGGTACTTGCGTTGCAGGGCCAGGCTCCCCGGCCCGTCAGGCGTGTGGTGACAGTCCCCGCACCACCTGTCGAAAACGCTGCCGCCGGCGGACCGCGCCGTCGACGTCGCAGGGCCCGGGGGCGAGGCGGCACGCGTCCGCTGCGCCGCGCAGCCTGCAAGCACGACTGCCAGGACAGCACAGGCCACAAACGCGCAGCTACCCTGCAGTCCAACGCCCTTCATGAGCTCTCTCCCGATGCGCGGCCCGTCACTGTGACCCCGGCGTCGCCGCTTCCGGCAGACGTATCGGGCCGATGCTAGCAGGCGCAAGTCCCGGGGGCAGGGTGCCTGAATATTGATCGACAACCCGCCGGTGCGGGGGCCCCCTGCGTCACCGGGAGGGTGGCAATTGCGACAGCTATCTTCCCGACCTCCCCTGTGGGCAATATTGCAGGGATAGGATGGCGGCGTACCGGACACTAGAGGCACAAACGCAATGAATACGCTCGGTTCAAACCGTACGGGGATCGTATCGGCAGCTCTGCTGCTTGCTGCTGCGGCAGCGAATACCGCTTCGGCACATCACTCTGCAGCCCCGTTCGACATGACGAAGCAGATTACCGTCCACGGCACCGTGGAAAAGTGGCAGTGGACGAACCCACATTCCTGGCTCTACGTTCGGGTCGACAATCCCGATGGCACCCAGGTGGTCTGGGGTTTCGAGGCCGGAAGCACCGGCATGCTGGCTCGAGGCGGCTGGAATGCGGCCGACATGAAGGCCGGTGACAAGGTCACCGTCGGCGCGGCACCCGAACGCAGTGGCAGCCACGTGGGGCTGTTGAACCAGGTCGAGCTGGCGAACGGCCGCATACTGAAGGCGGGTTTTGGTGCGCCCCCACCGGGCGTCGATGGACCGCCTCCTGGCGCTGGCGCACCGCCTCCGGGCGCGGGTGCACCGCCGCCCGGCGTGCCGACCAATGCCCGCCCCCCCCGTTAACAGCCCTGGGGCCCCTCCATGATCAAGCACAAGCCTCTAGTCGCCCTTGCACTGGCTTCGGTCCTGCTCGCCTTGCCGGCGGCGGCGGCGGAGCCGCCCGGATCAACGTGGGCCGACGTCACGCGGTTGCCCGACTTCTTTACCGGCAACTGGCAGAGCGTCACCTCGTTCCTCGATAACCCTTCGGACGTCACGTTTACCGCGCAGGCACAGGCGTACATCGCCCGTTACAAACCCATTGCAGACATCCCGTTTGCGGGCCCTTCCTGCAAGACCCCGGGGCTGCCCATCATCCAGCGCCTCGGCTCGCCGCTGAAGTTCTTCTATCAGCCGGGCATGATTGCGATCTACATCGAAAACAGCAGCATGACGCGCTTCATCAAGCTCAATGCCGGGCATTCCGCGCGTCCGAACCCGACGTACCTGGGCGAGTCGGTCGCGCATTTCGAGGGCGATACCCTGGTCGTCGACAGCATCGGCTTTGCCGACGACCTGCTGTTCCAATATGGCGACCTGCCGGGGCAGGGAAAAGGGCCGTTTGTCCTGCCTCCCGAGGCGATATTCGGCCCGCACGGACCGAATCTGCGCATGGTCGAACGCATCCGGCTGCTTGACGCAGACACGCTGGAAGACAAGTTGACGATCTATGACGACACGGTCTGGACGAAGCCTTACGTGTCGTCCCCGGCGCAGATCTTCAAGCGCAATCGCGGAGACGCGGGCTGGCCAAGCGAGTGGGTCTGCAGCAGCGGGGACGTCCTGACGTTTGATCCTGCCAAGGACAAGACGATCCTGGAGGACCCGGCCGAGGTCCTCAAACGGCTGCAGCAGAAGAAATAGGACCCGTTACTGCGCTGGATGTCTCCATCAAGCCCGGGTAGGCGAGGGGACGACCTGCGGCCAGGGCTGGATCTGCGCCCTGGCATGCGGGCTCTTGCTCACCGGCAGTAGCGTTGTCAGGTCCGGCACCTGACAACGCTTGCCGTTGCTGCGAACTGAAGCGTCGATGCTTCAGAACTTGAAGGCAACCGTCACGCCCAAGGTCCGCGGATCGCTGAGGGCGGAACCCGACTGGCTGATGGTGGGCGGCGTGCCGGGAGGAGCGTTGGGCGGTGCCGGCACAACACCGGCGACACCCCAGCCGTCGGGAATGAACCGCTTGTCAGTGATATTCCGGACGTAGGCCGTGATGGAGTAGTTCGGCTCGAGCAAGCTGACGTTCAAGTCGCCGACGGCCTGGGACGCAACGTGCACATAGGGCCCGGCACCCGCCGCCGCCCAGTCCGGCGTAATCGTCGAAGTGTCATGGGCCGTGAAGTAGCGGACGGCGCCATGGACCAGCAGCGTCGCGTTGCCGATCGGGAAGCGGTGGTCGTAGGCCAGAGTGGCCTGGAACGGCGCGACGCCCGGGACCTCGTGCTTGGAGTACAGGTAAGCGTATGGGCCGAAGGAGCCATAACGGGCATTCGTGTAGGACGCGTAGAAGCTGGCCCTGCCGTTAGGCGTGGGGCGAGCTTCCACTTCCAGTTCCACGCCGTAAGACTTCATCGGCAACGCGATAGTATCGAAGGTCGGTGTCTGCGGCGTTTGCGGCGAGGTGTTCAGCGCAGCGGTCTGATAGGCACCGTAGTCGTAGTAGTAGACGTCGCCGTTTACCTGCAGACGATTGTCGAGGAACCGGTTCTTCGATCCAAGCTCGTAGGCCGTCAGCGTTTCGGCCTCCAGGGTTCTTACCACGGGATGGAAAGTGGTGTCCGTGGTCTGGGTGACGTCGCCCGGTGAAAAGCCCGTCGAGACGACGCCGTACACCAGATTGCTCGGCGTCAGGTCGTGTTCGAGCCGCAGCTTGTAGGTAAAGGTGTCGAAGGTCTTCTGGCCATTGGCCGCGGTCAGGGGAAGGGTGAGCCCGAGAATGCTCGTGTAACTTCCGGTATTGAGCAGATCGGTGTGGTCGTAGCGCACGCCCGCCGTGAGGCGGGTTTCGGGCACGAAGGCGTAGCTGGCCTCGGCGAAGCCGCCGTCTGCGACGGTGTTCTTGTGCGACTTGACCCTGAACGCGTACCCCGGCGGGGACGGGGGCGTACCGGGAGGCGCTCCCGGGGGGACGCCTCCAAGCTGATAGAGGTCGTTTGAGCTGGTCAGCGCGTTCTGGTAGTGCAGGAAGCCGGCCTGCCACTGGAACTTTGAATTGGTGTCCTTGCTGCGGATGCGGAACTCGTGGGTCATGAACGAATCGTTCGGCGTGAGCACGGTCTGGTCGGCATTGAAGAAGAGGCTGCGCAGATACAGCGTCGCGTTCTCGTACCAGGTGCGATATGCGGGAATGTAGGTCAGCTCCACCGGCCCGAGGTCCAGGTTGAAGTTGGCCCAGACCTGCGTGGAGTGGTTCTTGCCGGCCGGCGCAAGCGCCTGTGGCGAGTAAGCGAAGGTGCCCGGTGTCGGCTGGGTGATCGACACGCCCCCGGTATGGGTCTCGTTGCGCTCCAGCGCGTAGCCGACCAGCACGGAAAGTGAGTCGTTCGGGGTCCAGAGCGCCTTGGCCCTGAAGTCCCTGTTCGTCAGGGCACCACCTTCGGCCGAATAGTAGCCTTCGCGGTCGTACAGGTTGCCCGATACGCGCAGCGCCAGTTTGCCCTCGATTGCCGGCAGATTCAGGTCCCCGGTATAGTGGCGCATGCCGTAGTTGCCGAGCTCCACCGCCCCGCCCGCGCCGAACCCTGCGGAATTGGGATTGCCCGTGTGAATCGCAACCACGCCGGAAGTCGCACTGCGGCCGTACAAGGTGCCCTGCGGTCCGCGCAGGACTTCGACGCGGTCGATGTCATAGCCGCCGCCGATGCCGCTGTAGACATCGTCCACATAGATGGCCGCAGCCGCGGCGGTCGATGTCACGCTGCCGCCGGCGCCCGCATTGGACTGCACGCCACGGATGATCAGGCCTGAGGCGGGGTTATCCGTGCCGCTGCCCAGGGAGGTGTTCGTCGAGCTGGCTGCGCCGCCGACCACTCCGGGAACATCCTCGAGGATGTTCTTGAGTTCGTAGCGACCCCGGGCGAGCATGTCTTCGCCGGATCGGACGCTGATCGCAGCGGCAGTCGCCTGGACGGTATTGATGCGGCGCTCGGCCGTGACAATCACTTCCTGCAGCACCTGGCTGTCTTTCGACGGTTGATCTGCCGCAGCAGCCGGTGCCCTCTGGGCAACGGCCGTCTGCACAAGAGTCGTGCATGCGAGCAGCGACGTCGAAACAAGAAACTGAGTCCGATTCATCTCCCCTCCTGAAATTACCTGACGATCTCGGCTAGGCGATTTATGTGTTTATTCAATAAGTTACTGCGGTATCGTCATGTGAAGTCGCGCCATTGTTGCCGCGCCCCGCAGGATTCGCCCGACGCTCCCCAAAGCCTGCTTTCACGTTCGTGACAGACCACCGGGAGCTTGAGGGCCGATGCTAGTGGGTACCGGGATTCAAGGTAGGTGCATGATTTCCCGATTCCCCCTGACAAGGAGGCCGCAAGGACGTGCCTTGGGGGGGCGGCCGGCGCGATTCCTGCCTGGACGGCGAATTGCCAGACCGGTCGACGCGGGGGAGTGATGCCGATGAGCGCCGGAATTCATGCACCTAGCTCGTCCCGCGGCCTCAAATATAGTGCTCCTCGTCAGCCTGCCATATTCATCGGGGACTTCCATGACACATCGACCCGCTCTCCATCGGCTGGGCCTTTGCCTGGCTGCGATTGTGGTCACGCCGGCCTACGCCCATCACTCTTTCAATGCCTATGACATGACCAAGACCGAGTCGGCGTCGGGCTCCATCAAGGAGTTTCGCTGGGGTGCACCGCATTCATCGCTGGTGGTGATCTACCGCGACAAGAGCGGCAAGGAACAGACCATGTCGTTGGTCAGCGGCAGCCCGCTGATGTTCTCCAAGCAGGGGTTCGCGCCGCGGGATTTCCACCACGGCGACAAGGTGACCGTCACCTACCATCCCAATACCAGCGGCAATGTCGGTGGAGCACTGGCCTCCCTGACCTTGCCCGGCGGCAAGACGTACCATGATTCCGAAGTCGCCCTGGCGACGGTTCCAGGTGCGCCAGCTCCCGCTGCCGAACCTCCGGCCAAGTGATCGCGGCGACATGAACATGACCAATCTTCGCCTTCGCCACAGGATCGGCACGCTCCTGTGTGGCGCGCTGGTGGCCACAGGGATCGCTGCGTCAACGGCCGCCCAGTCGGCGGTGCCCAATCTGGAAGGCGTCTGGAAGAACGTGACGCCGACCAGTTCCCTCAAGCCCGTCTCTGGAGCCATTCCTTTCACCGCTCAGGGGCGCAAGCAGTTTGACGAAAACAAGCGCCTGCAGGCCAAGGGCAACATCGACGACTACGACATCGCCCTGTCACGCTGCAGCAGCCCGGGCACGCCCCGGCTCATGGTCATGCCCGGACGCTTCAAGATCTGGCAGCGGTACGGCGTGATGACCTTTGACTTCGAGTGGAACCGCGCGCTGCGCCAGATAGACGCCAGCGGGCAGCCGCCGAAAGAGGATTTCCTGGGCATGGGGCTGGTCCCCACGATGACGGGCACCTCGGTGGGGCATTGGGAAGGAGATACCCTGGTCGCAGAGACCACCAACATCTCCGACCGCACGCTGCTTGACGACCTGGTCCCGCACACCCTGGACCTGAAGGTGACCGAGCACCTGCATCTCGTCGACGCCGACACACTGGAAAACCGGATCACAATCGAGGATCCGTCCTATTTCAAGCGTCCCTGGGTTGCGGTGATGACGTACAAGCGGCAGCCACCCACGCTGTTTCCCGAAGACGTCTGCCTCGACCGCCACGACGCGCATCAACCGGCCTTCGCGTCGCGATGAGCCGGTTTGCCTTCCCTATCTGGAGCCTGTCTGAATGAAGACCGATTTCCCCTGGCAGTTGCGTCTGAACGGGCTCGCGCTGGCGGGCGTCGCCGCCCTGGCGTTGGGCGTTGGCGTCGCAAGCGCACAGCTCCCGCCCAGAGGCGCTCCCCCGGCACTGGGTGCGGCGGGCGGCCCTCCTGGCGGTCTGCCTCCTGGCGGTCTGCCGCCTGGCGGCCCTCCCGGTGGTCCGCCTCCCGGTGCCCCGTCGGGTCCGTCGTTGGGACTGCCGCCGCCCCCTCCGCCGACACCCGTCGAGATACTGGTGACGGGACTGCCTGCGCCGATGCCTGGCGCCCTGATCCCCGTACCGCCGCTGGCCCCCGACGCACCGATGCCGGCCGCCGCCCCGGGTGACATCCAGGGCACCTGGTACCACAACCAGGCACTGGAATTCCGTATGCAGCGGGACATGTACGGCAATCTCGCCCCCTACAACATGACAGGGGCCAAGGTTCTTGCGCGCCGGGTCAACTCGCTGAAGGACGGCACGCCGTTCATCAACGCGTCGGCCAAGTGTCGCCCGCCCGGTCCGCAGTGGCAGCGCGACCTCAACATGCCGTTCCAGATCTTCCAATCGAAAGACTGGATTGAATTCGTGTTCGAGGAATATCACGCCCGCTGGCATGTGATCCTGGATCCCTCCAAGGCGCCGCGACCGGCCCAGAAGGAGTACATGGGATATTCCGTCGGCCACTGGAGCGGCGATACGCTGGTGGTCGAAAGCAACGACTTCCGGCAGGCGCTCTGGCTTGACGTGGATGGCACGCCATTGTCGGCGAATGGCAAGCTGGTCCAGCGGATCCGCAAGGTGGATAACGGTGACCACGCGCCGTTCCTCGAGCTCATTACCACGATCGTCGATCCCACGTATTACACGCGGCCCTGGTCGGTTGTCCGGACCTTCGGCTGGCAACCGGCATCGACCCTGTTCAGGGAATACAACTGCGAAGAGCAGATTGGAGACCCTAGCGTCAATGCCGACGCCGGTCTGCTCGAAGAACCCCGGGATTGACATCCAATACAGGTAATGCCCATGCGATACCCAGCGAATAGTGTGCGACTGGCCGGCGCTTGCCTGGTCCTGGCGGCAGGCCTGTGGACGATGTCGCCCGCCACCGCGGCGAATACACCGGCGGAAGCTGCCAACAAGAAAGTCGTGCTCGATTTCTATGCGGCCCTCAACGAGGCCGATGCAACCAACAGCATGAAGGCGCGAATCCCGGCCATCGCCGAGAAATTCCTCAGCCCCGAGTACAAGCAGCACACGCTGTTTCTGCCGGGCCCCGGCACCGACCGTGAAAAGCTGATCCGCATGTTCCAGAGCAGCCCGGCGGCGCCACCGGCGGGGGGCGCGGCCATGCCGGTCCAGCGGACCGATGCCGTCATGGCTGAAGGCGACAAGGTGATGCTGTTGACCAGTCGCGACATGCGTGATCCGGTGACGGGCCAGGCCAAGCCGTCCTACATCTTCAACATGTTCCGCGTGAAGGACGGCAAGCTGGTGGAACATTGGGACGTGTCGGCCGGGATGCCACCGCCACCCTCTGGCGGGCTTGCCGCACCCGGCGTCCCTGGCGGTGCTGGCCCGCCGCCCGGCGCACCTCCGGGTCCGCCGCCGGGACGCTGACCGCGCCCAGCCACAGGACACCGTACTGATGAGTCTGAATGAGTTCTCGAGCGCGTTGTACACGACGCCGATCAGCACTGGTATCAGGGAAACGGCCGGCGTCATCCCGACCACCCAGAGCCTGCATATCGTGGCGATCGCGATCGTGGTCGGCTCTGCCCTGGTAACGGACTTGCGCCTTGCTGGCGTGCTCGCGACCGACGAATCGCCGCAGACTGTCGTGCGCCGTTACCTGCCCTGGATGTGGGCGGCCATGGCAGTCCTGTTGGTGACGGGGGCAGTCCTGGTCGTCGGCGAACCCAACCGGGTCCTCGCCAATGCCCTGTTCTGGATCAAGATGGTGCTGGTTGTGTTCGCCTTCGGCCTGACCCTGATGTTCCGGTATCCCATCCTGCATCCGCAGTTCCGGCTCGAGCACGCCCGGTGGGCAGGCCTCGTGAGGCCGATGGCCTGGGTGTCACTGGCAGTGTGGGTCGCCGTGATCTTCTGCGGACGCTGGATCGCTTACGCGATCTGAACCCACCTTGCGCATCCCATCGAGAGCAATTCCATGACCGTGGTCGAGATTCTCCAGGGCGTGTATGACTCGGTAGTCGGCGCGGGCATTCGCGAGAGCAACCTGCTGTTCCCCGCGATCGAGAGCGTCCATGTCCTGATGGCA
>Ga0302322_100006514_pt1 | contig 10360 bp, 5 predicted proteins | sample Fen_T0_2_FD_203757 | JGI IMG/M metagenome (GOLD analysis project Ga0302322, IMG submission 203757) | Peat permafrost microbial communities from Stordalen Mire near Abisko, Sweden - Fen_T0_2 | ecosystem: Environmental > Terrestrial > Soil > Wetlands > Permafrost | place: Sweden: Abisko... | reverse complement strand
CGGCGCCGGATCCGGGTGCCCTCGGCGCTGTCCTCGACGAGCCAGCCGTCGGCCTCGAGTGCAGCGCGCAGTGCGTCGGCACGTGCCCAGTCCCTGACCACACGGGCCTCGTCACGGGCAGCCACGAGCGCGGCCGCGGCGTCGTCCACCTCGTCGCCCGCCACCGCCCCGATGCGGAGCCCGAGGGCGCCGGCCAGCACGGCCGCCGTGCGGGCGGCACGCCCCGCGCTGGCGTCATCGCCGGCGTCGGCGGCGGCGTTGGCCCGTCGGGCGAGGTCGAACACGGTGGCCAGCGCGCCGGGCGTGTCGAGGTCGCCGTCCATGGACGTAACGAACGTGGCGACCGCGTCGTCGTCGAGGTCGCCGTCGGGCGAGGCGGCGCCCGTCAACGGCCCGTCGGCCAGGACGTCGGACAGGGCGAAGCGCCGGGCCAGCTCGTCGAGCCTGCCCAGCCCCGCCTCCGCCTGGGTGATGGTGTCCGGGGTCACCTCGATGGGCGACCGGTAGTGGGACCGGAGCACCAACAACCGGTAGGCGCGTGCGTCGGAGCGCTCGAGGAGGTCGGCCAGGGAGGTGAAGTTGCCGAGGGACTTGGACATCTTCTCTCCGCCGACGGTCACCCAGCCGTTGTGCATCCAGTGCCGGGCGAACTCCCGGCCGTCGGCCACGGCCTGGGCCCGCTCGTTCTCGTGGTGGGGGAACATCAGGTCCTGCCCGCCGCCGTGCAACTCGAAGCCCTCGCCCAGCAGGTCGAGGGACATCACCACGCACTCCGTGTGCCAGCCGGGTCGGCCCGCACCCCATGGCGCCTCCCAGCTGGGCTCGCCGGGCTTGGCCTTCTTCCACAGCACGAAGTCGAGCGGCGACCGCTTCTCCTCGTCTGCCTCGATCCGGGCGCCGGCCCGCAGCGAGTCGAGGGGCTGGCGGGCCAACAGGCCGTAGCCGGGTACGTCCATGACCGACAGGTAGACACCGGTGGCCGTCTCGTAGGCCACCCCGCGCCCGACCAGGTCGCGGATCAGGTCGATCATCCGGTCGACGTAGGCGGTTGCGTGGGGCGTCTCGTCGGGCCGGAGCACGCCGAGGGCATCCATGATCTCCCACCAGAGCGCCTCGTTGGCCGCCGTGAACTCGTCGATCGGCACACCACGGTCGGCCGCCCGCTCGATGATCTTGTCCTCGATGTCCGTGATGTTGGAGACGTAGGTCACGTCGAGGCCGCTGAACAGCAGGTAGCGACGGAGCACGTCGAACACCAGCGAGAAGCGACCGTGGCCGAGGTGGGGTACGCCGTCCACCGTCGGACCGCACACGTAGAGTCCGATCTTCCCGGGCCGGCGGGGCCGGAGCGGGACCACCTGGCCGGTGGCGGTGTCGTGGAGCGTGAGCACGCAGGGTACGGTAACCCGATCATGCCGGAGCAGACGAACGGACCATCCCACGCGACGTCGGGCGGGCGCGGCATCCCCGACAAGCCCGGCCTCGAGGGGCTCGAGGCCACGTGGTCGGCCCACTGGGAGGCCGAGGGCGTCTACGCGTTCGACCGCACCGCCACACGCGACCAGGTCTTCTCCATCGACACGCCGCCGCCCACGGTCTCGGGCTCGCTCCACATCGGCCACGTGTTCTCGTACACCCACACCGACACGGTCGCCCGCTTCCAGCGCATGCGCGGCCGGCAGGTCTTCTACCCCATGGGCTGGGACGACAACGGGCTGCCCACCGAACGCCGGGTGCAGAACTACTTCGGCGTCCGCTGCGACCCCACTCTGCCCTACGACCCCGAGTACGTGCCGCCGGCCGAGCCGCCGAAGGACCCGGTCGCCATCTCGCGCCCCAACTTCGTGGCGCTCTGCCATCAGCTGACCCTCGAGGACGAACAGGTCTTCGAGCACCTGTGGCGGACCCTCGGCCTGTCGGTCGACTGGTCCCACACCTACGCCACCATCGGCGAGCGCGCCCGACGGGTGTCCCAGCGCGGCTTCCTCCGCCTCGCCCGGCGCGGCCAGGTCGTCCAGCGCACGGCGCCGACCCTGTGGGACGTCGACTTCCGCACCGCCGTCAGCCAGGCCGAGCTCGAGGACCGGGAGCGCCCCGGCGCCTACCACCGCCTGCGCTTCCCCCGGGTGGGCGCGGGCGGCGGCGTGGAGATCGAGACCACCCGTCCGGAGCTGCTTCCGGCCTGCGTCGCCCTGGTCGCCCATCCCGACGACGCCCGGTACCAGCCGCTGTTCGGCACCTCCGTCGCCACCCCGCTGTTCGGCGTGCAGGTCCCCGTGGTCGCCCACGAGCTGGCCGACCCGGAGAAGGGGTCCGGCATCGCCATGATCTGCACCTTCGGCGACCTCACCGACGTGGTCTGGTGGCGGGAGCTCGACCTTCCCACCCGCACCGTCGTCGGCCGTGACGGCCGACTGCTGCCGGTGGCGTTCGGCGTCGAGGAATGGGAGTCCGACGACGCCGCGGCCGCCGACGCCGCCTACGCCGAGCTGGCCGGGCGCACGGTCAAGCAGGCCCAGACCCGGATCGTCGAGCTGCTCGCCGCCTCGGGCGACCTCATCGGCGACCCCCGGCCGATCACCCACCCCGTCAAGTTCTACGAGAAGGGCGACCGGCCACTCGAGATCGTGTCGTCCCGCCAGTGGTTCGTCGAGACACTCCCCCACCGCGAGGCCCTCCTGGCCCGGGGCGACGAACTGCAGTGGCACCCGGCGTACATGGCCCATCGCTACCGGGCCTGGGTCGAGGGCCTGACGGGCGACTGGAACATCAGCCGACAGCGGTTCTTCGGCGTGCCCCTGCCGGTCTGGTACCCGGTCGGCGCCGACGGCGAGATCGAATTCGACGCGCCGATCTTCCCCTCGGAGGACCGGCTCCCCGTCGACCCGTCGACCGACGTGCCCGACGGGTACACCGCAGATCGCCGGGGCGAGCCCGGGGGATTCGTCGGCGACCCCGATGTCATGGACACCTGGGCGACGTCGTCACTCACGCCCCAGATCGCCGGCGGGTGGGAGGACGACTCCGACCTGTTCGACCGGGTCTTCCCGATGGACCTGCGCCCCCAGGCCCACGACATCATCCGCACCTGGCTGTTCTCGACCGTCGTGCGGGCTGAGCTCGAGCACGGCGCCCTGCCCTGGAGCGACGCTGCCATCAGCGGCTGGGTGCTCGACCCCGACCGCAAGAAGATGTCCAAGTCGAAGGGCAACGTCGTGACCCCGTTGCCGCTCCTGGAGCAGCACGGCGCCGACGCCGTGCGCTACTGGGCGGCGAGCGGGCGGCCGGGCACCGACACCGCGGTCGACGAGGGTCAGATGAAGGTGGGCCGGCGGCTCGCCATGAAGGTCCTCAACGCCTCGCGGTTCGCCCTCGGGCGGCTCACCGGCGACGACGGCGTGCTCGTGGTCCCGCCCGTCGATGCCGCCACCGCGCCCATCGACAGGGCCATGCTCGGCCGCCTCGCCGCGGTCGTCGAGGAATCCACAACGGCCTACGAGGACTACGACTACGCCCGGGCACTCGAGCGCACCGAGGCGTTCTTCTGGGCGTTCTGCGACGACTACCTCGAACTCGTCAAGTCGCGAGCCTACGGCGACCCGGCGGATCCGGGCACGTCCTCGGCCCGTGCCGCACTGGCCGCCGCCCTGTCGGTCCTGCTGCGCCTCCTGGCGCCGACCCTGCCCTTCGTCACCGAGGAGGTCTGGTCGTGGTGGCGTGCCGGCTCCATCCACGCCGCATCCTGGCCGACCGTCGACGAGCTCGGCCCGGGAGCGGGAGGGGTCGTGCCGGGCACCGACGCCGTCCTCGAGGTGTCCGCCGAGGTGCTCGGCCTGGTACGCCGGGCCAAGACCACGGCGAAGCGGTCGATGCGGGCCGAGGTGGCGACACTGACCGTGACCGACACGCCGGCCCGACTGGAGGCGCTGGCCGCCGCCGAGGGCGACCTGCGCGAGGCCGGCGGGGTCCGCGAGCTGGTGACGGTGGCGGGCGACGAGCCGGGCGTCACCGTCGAGCTCGTCGAGGAGTAGACGAACCGCACCGGTCACGCGGGCCGGACACGGTCGGCGGGGAACGTGCCTGCGACGAACCGGTCAGGTCACCGTCCGCCCGGACCTGGAGCCGGTCCGGCGGCTATCAGGCCAGGTAGACGCTGAGTGCCGCCTCGGCCATGTCCGCCGGGGTCCCCTGCTGCTCGATGCGGCCGTGGACCATGATCGCCGCGTGGTCGGCCACGGCCAGCGCCGTCGTCACGAACTGCTCGACGAGGACGATCGTCATACCCTGTCGGGACAGTTTCCCGACCAGGTCGTACAGTTCGGACACGATGAGGGGGGCGAGGCCCATGGAGAGCTCGTCGAGGTAGAGCACTCGAGGATTGGTGACCAGCGCCCGCGAGATGGCGAGCATCTGCTGCTCGCCACCGGACATCGTCCCGGCGAGCTGGCGGCGGCGCTCCTTCAGGACCGGGAAGGTCTCGAAGGTCCGCTCCTCGACGTCCTTCACGGTGATCCCGCCCCGGTAGGTCCAGATCCGGAGGTTTTCGCGCACGTTCAGGTTCGGGAAGATCCCTCGTCCCTCGGGCACGGCGCACACACCTTGACGGACCAGCTTCTCGGCGGAGGTCTTACCGATGGGCGTGTCGCCGATCACCACCTCGCCGGCCGAGGGGCGCATACGGCCGCTCATCACCTTGAGGAGGGTTGACTTGCCGGCGCCGTTGGGCCCGAGGAGGGCGAACACGCTGCCCGCCGGGATCTCGAGGTCGACCCCGTGGAGCACCTCGATGCGGCCGTACGAGGCGCGTACGCCCCGGACGCTCACACGTGGCGGAAGCACGCTGGTGGTGGCCCCGGTCGTGGAGGTGGCGGTCCGGTCGGTCATGCCTGGGCCGCCTCGTCGTTCGTGTCCACGGTGTCGGCGCCGACGTCCGCATTGTCGAGCTCGTCGACAGCGGTGGGGTCGACGGGCGCATGGGGACCGTCCCCGGCCTCGGCCGCTCCCAGCGCCTCCTCCTCGGTGACGGTGCCCAGGTAGGCGGCCTGCACCATCGGGTCCTTCCGGATCTCCTCGGGGGTGCCCGACGCGATGATGTCGCCGAAGTCGAGCACGTAGATGTAGTCGCAGATCCGCATGACCAGTTCCATGTCGTGCTCGACGAGGAGCACGCCCATGCCACCCCGCGCCAGCGTGGTCAGCAGCTCACCCAGGGTCTCCGACTCGGCGTCGTCCAGGCCGGAGCCGGGCTCGTCGAGGAGCAGGACCTTGGGGGCCATGGCCAGGGCGCGGGCCAACTCCACCATCCGGGCCAGGCCCGTCGGCATCGCACTCGCCTGGTCGCCCGCCATGCCGCCGAGGCCCACGCCTTCGAGGAGGCGGTCCGACGTGGCCACGGCGACCGAGCCCGGGCCCGTCGGCTCGCCCACGGGGACGCCGTCGGCATCGGACACTCCCTGCTTCACCCAGGGGAAGGTGCGCTTGACGTGCCGCCACTGCCACCACCTGACGGAGGACTCCAGCCCGACCTGCACGTTCTCGCCGGCGGTGAGGGTGCCGAACAGCTCGAGCCGCTGGAACGTGCGGGCCAGGCCGAGGCGGGCACGGCGGTGGGGCTTCATCTTGGTGATGTCGGTGTCGTAGAGGTGCACCGTCCCGCGATCGGGGGTCTGCAGCCCGCTGATCACGTTGAACAGGGTCGTCTTGCCGGCGCCGTTGGGCCCGATGAGCCCCGTGACGCTCCCCTCGTGGACGACCAGGTTCGCGTCGCTCAATGCGGCCACCCCGCCGAAGCGGACGGCGACGCCCTCGACGGTCAGCACCGCAGTGGGCGGCGCCTCCGGGTCCCCGGTGGTCGTGGGGGCCTCCTGGTCAACTGGCGGCACGGGTGCCCTCCCCTCCGAGTGCCATCCCGCTGAACGCCGGCGTCACCTGGTCCCCAGCTCCACCGCCACGCTTCGCCCACGGCAGGCGGACGTGCAGGAAGTCGAGTCCGAGGATCCCATTCGCGGCCCGACCGATGAGGATGACACCCAAGCCGGCGAAGATTCCCACACTGCTGGGCCAGATCTGGTTGAGGGCGACGAACGTGACGGCGGCGAGGAAGGCGCCCGACACCGTGCGGATACCCCAGATGGTGACGAAGAGCACGAAGATGATGCCGGGGAAGATGTCGAAGTCGGTGGTGCCCACGGTTTCCTGGACGGTGCCGTAGAGGGCACCGGCCATACCGGCCATGCCTGCGGCGATGGCGAACACGGCCACCTTGGTGAAGCCGATGTTGAGGCCGACGGTGGCGTAGGCGGCCGGAGAGTCGTTGACGGCCACCAGTCTCCGGCCGAACAGGCTGCGGCGGATGGCCAGCACCAGCCACGCCGACAGGACGAAGAGCACCGTGACGAGGAGGAACTCAGCCGTGTTTCCGTTGAAGGAGAGCCCGGGGAGTGTGATGCGGTACACCGAGAGTCCGCCACTGCCGTAGACGCGACCATCGGCGAAGAACCCCTGGGCAACGGCATCGGCGAACGCGAAGGTGGCCAGAGCCAGGTAGAGATCACTCAGCCGGATCGTCGGGAGGGCGATGAGCGCCCCGATCCCGGCACAGATGGCGGTGGCGGCCAACAGGCCGGCGACGGATCCACCGCCGGCCACTTTGCCCATGATGAAGGCGCCGATGCCCATGAAGGAGAACTGGCAGAGCGACACCTGGCCCGAGTAGCCGGTCACCAGGACGAGCGAGAGCCCCACGATGGCCAGGCACATCACCATGCCGCCGAGTTGCCCGAGGGTGGTGCCGTTGAAATAGGTGTCGGCGAAGCCGAATCCGACGACCACGGCGATCGCCAGGAACACCACGCCGCCGATGAGCGACTCCCGACCGCTGGCCACCCTCGGCGCCCGCATCGAGGTGAGCCGCCCGGCCGCCCGGAGCCGCACCGAGGGCAGCGTCACCAGGGCGATGAACAGGAACACCATCGGCAGTGCGCTGGTGACGTCCGTCTGGAGCTGGGAGGAGAGGTGGGGCTCGACGTAGTTGAGGATGTAGTTCTCGGCGAGACCGATGGCCAGGGCGGCGAGGAACGTGACGGGGATGTTCTTGAGGCGGCCCACGATGGCTGCCGCGTACCCGCTGACCACCAGCAGGGTGAAGGACTCGATGCTGATGCCGGTGGTCTGGGTGGGGGCCAGCAGCACACCGGAGAGTGCGGCCATGAAGAAGCCCAGGATCCAGCCGTACTGGCTCATCCGGTTGGGGGACACCCCGGACATGGCGAGCAGCTCGGGGTCGTCGACCACGGCGCGCAGGGCGTATCCGGTCCGTGTCGTCCGGAAGGTGATCCGGAGGCCGACGGCCACGGCGACCGCCACCCCGATGATGAGGACGTACTGGTTCTGGATGTTGATGCCGACCAGGCGGAATTGGCCGTTGATCTGCGGGTTCACCGACCGCTGGACCGTCGGTGACCAGATCACCGTGGCCATGCCGGTGAGGATGACCATGAGGCCCAGGGTCACCATCACCGGCCGCTCGGCCGAGGCACCGTGCAGCCGGCGCATCAGGACCCGCTCGACGAACGCTCCGGCGATCGAGGCGCCCAGGATGAGGACGATCAACAGGGCCACCAATGTCGGCTGGTGGTGGGAGGAGACCAGCTCCCAGTAGCCGAAGGCGGCGATCATCCCGACCGCGCCCTGGGCGAAGTTGAAGACGCCCGAGGTGGTGTAGGTGACGACCAGGCCGGTGGCCGCGATGGCATAGCCCGCCCCAAGCATGATCCCGAACACCGTGAACTGGAGGAAATTGCTCATGCGATCTCCCTCATCTCCATCGGGATCCCCCCCGGGCCCATCTCGTCAGTCCCTGTTGCCCGTCCGGCCTCAGGTGCCGGGCTTCACGATGTACGACCCGTCGCAGCGGAACCCGCCGGTGCTGCCGCTCGTCGGCGGGTCGTCCGGCGACCGCACGAACTGCCCGTTGGTCACCGTGGCGATCAGGTAGCAGTGCGGCGGCGTCTTGGCCGACGGGTTCGACGGGGCGTTGAAGCCGCTGCCGTTGAACGACGTCACCTTGGACAGCGCCTGCAGGAGCGAGCCCCGGCTGGGGTTCGAACCGGCGTTCTTCAGGCCCTGCACGAAGAGGTCGGCCGACAGCCAACCGTACGCGGTGAAGAGGTCGGGGTTGAACCCCGGCGAGGCCTTCTGCACCCATTGCAGGAAGGTGCCGACGGCCGGCACGGAGGACTCGTCGGCGCCGAGGTAGAGGGCCAGGTTCTGGGACAGGTACGACCCGTCGACGTTGGCCGCGCCGCCCGATTGGCTGACCAGTTGGTTCGAGTACGTGGCCGCGCCCAGGAGGACCTGGGGGTGGTAGTTCTGCTGGGCCAGTGCCTTGAACACCGAAGCAGCGTAGTTACCCGGCATCTGGTCCATGAAGACGATCTTGACCCCGGCGTTCTTCATGGCGATGACCTGCTGGTTGAAGTCCGTCTGGGTGGTGGCGTAGGTCTGCTCGCTGACGAACGTGAACCCGGCCTGCTCGGCCACGTACTTCTCCCCCGACCACGTCTGTGCGGCCGAGGGCGAGTTGGCGAGGAATGCGCCCGCCTTGCTCTTGTCGGACTTGAACTTGTTGGCGTAGTACGTCATCGGCCCCGAGGCCCAGCCATCGGCCAGCGGGATCGGGCTGTACACGTTGGGCAGCTTGTTGGTGGCGTTGTCCAGCACCTGGGACACGTCGGGGAAGCCGGGGTTGGTGGCCAGCACCGCGCCCCCGAAGCTGTCCTCGAGCGAGAAGTTGCCGACGGTGGCGAAGTCGTTCTGGACGGCGTTCTGCGTGGCCTGCTTGTTACTGGCCCCGGTGAACCCGTCATCGGCGTCGTTGAGGACCAGCTTGCGGCCGTTCACGCCGCCCGTCGAGTTGACGTAGTCGACATAGGCCTGGGTGCCGACCTGGGCGCCCTTGAAGAGCCCGAGCGACAATGTCGACACGTTGGCGATCTGGACCGAGGTCGACGTCACGCCGGTGTGGTCCGAGAAGGCGCTCTGTGGGATCGGCCGGGAGGCGGTGCCCTTGTTGGCCGAGCCGCCGGCACCGGTCGTGGTCGTCGACGTCGAGTTCGTGGAGCTGCAGGCCGCCGCTCCGAGTCCGACGGCCATGACCATCGCCAGCGCGGTGGTGCGACGCTTCCGAGTACCTGAGCGCAAGGCTCCCCCTTGTTTCCCTTGTGTGCAAACGGTCGATCGTGTCCCCCCAGGCGCAAGGCCGGGCCGACACGAATATGTGACTCTACGTCAGAAACTCTGCCCCGTGTCCAGAACTTCGCCTTGATTCGCGCCTGTGCCCCCTTGGTCGGCCCGAACGCCTGACGAGGTGCCCGACCCGGCGTCCTCCCACTCGTGGCGCCCGTCGGAACGCACACCACCCGGGGCCCCGGTGGCACCCGCCGACCGGGCCCGGACGCCTTCGAGGAAGCGCACCACGCCGAGCGTCGTGTGGCGAGTCCGGATCGACACGAGGATGTCGAACGCGTGCTGGGCGAAGGGGAGCTCGAGGTAGGCGACCGGTGAGGTCGAGGCCGCCGCCAGGCGGGCGGCGAACCGGCGGCCGACCTGGGGGGGCACCAGGGTGTCGTTGGCCCCCTGCACGACGAGGAACGCCGGGGCCTCCGGGGTGATCCGCTGATCCGGCGAGGCCTGGTCGTACGTCGGGGTGTTGTCGACATACGGCAGTTTCATGACGCGCTTCTCGAGCAGTTCGATGAGTCCGGGCCCGTAGGCCCCCTCCGCCTCCGGAGACCCCGTCATGTCGTGGACGCCGTAGAACGGGATGCACGCGTCGACCGACGTGTCGGCATCCTCGAACCCCGGCTGCCACTCGGTGGCGTGCGGCGTGAGTGCGGCCAGCGCCGAGAGGTGCCCACCGGCGGATCCGCCCGACACGGCCACGAAGGAGGGGTCGCCCCCGTACTCGTGGATGTGGGCGCGCACCCAGGCGAGTGCCCGCTTGCAGTCGATGATGTGGTCGGGCCACGTGGCCTTGGGACTCAGCCGGTAGTTGATGGCCACGCACACCCAGCCGCGCTGGACGAGTTCGTGCAGCATGGGGATGCCCTGTTCGCGCTTGTCGCCGATGACCCAGGCACCCCCGTGGATGTAGACGAGCACGGGGGCGCCGACCGCTGGGTCCGACCGCCGCACGAGGACGTCGAGCTTGTGGCGGTAGAGCCCGTCGCCCTGGTAGTCGATGTTGCGGATGCGGCGGATCCGGCCGAAGCGGAACGGGATGGCCAGGACCAGGCGCCACCAGGTCAACCAGGCCGGCGAGAGATCCACCCCCTCGGCGGTCACCGGTCCGCCGGCTGCC
>Ga0302322_100006513_pt1 | contig 10361 bp, 5 predicted proteins | sample Fen_T0_2_FD_203757 | JGI IMG/M metagenome (GOLD analysis project Ga0302322, IMG submission 203757) | Peat permafrost microbial communities from Stordalen Mire near Abisko, Sweden - Fen_T0_2 | ecosystem: Environmental > Terrestrial > Soil > Wetlands > Permafrost | place: Sweden: Abisko... | reverse complement strand
GACGACCGAGCTGCCACCGGGCACGTAGGCGCCGACCACCTCGTAGCCGGCGTGCGGCGAGCGTCGCAGGTGCGTGGTGAGGTTCGACACCGCGGCCCGGTCGCCCACCAGCACCACGCGCCGCAGGGCGTTGCCCTTGGCCCGGCGGCGGTGGAGCCGCTTGCGCACGCCGTAGCGACCCAGGAGGCTGAACGCGAGCAGCGCGGGAAAGAAGACCGCGATGAGGCCACGCGACACGGGCACGCTGCCGACGAACGACAGGGCACAGACGAGCATGAGCAGGCCCATGACCACGCCCGCGACCCGGGAGTACTCGGTGGGCGAGCTGCCGATGATCGAACGGTCGTAGGAGCCACGGATGACCAGGCCACAGAGCCACAGGGGCAGGGCGACGAGGGCGAGCACGCCGTACGGGAAGCGGTACCCCCAGAAGGCGAGGTTCTCGTTGGTGAAGCGGTAGCGGGCCAGCCACGACAACGTGACCGCACAGGCGAGGGCGATGACGTCGGCCGACACGAGGGCCAGCACCAGCTTGCGCTCCCACTGCCCCCGCGGCGGCTCTCCGGGGACGTCGGCGAGCTCCGGCCAGTGCAGCGGCACCGGAGCGACCAGGACCGGAACGGGGTCGGCCCCGCCGGCGATGCGGCCGTCGACGGCGCTCGGCGACGTGCTGGTGACAACCCTCTCGTCCGGCAGCGGCTCCAGGTGATCGAGGCTGTCGATCACCGCCACTGCACGAGGCACGAGGTCGCGGCCCTCCGCCACGTTTCCCTCCCTCATCTACGTACGCAATTGCGGAAGAGAAGTAGACCACGCCACGACTCGGCTCCACAAGGACCGTTCGGCCTGTTCACATCCATGACACGAACTCGGGCTGTAGGAGTCAGCCACGTTTCGTCAACCGCCGTCCCAGTGCGACCAGCCGGTCCCCTGGTCCGGGCCAGGTGCCGGGACGGGGGTGGAGCGTCGCCCTTCGGAAGACCTGCCGCGCCGTCGCGCTGGGAAGTTCGGCGTAGACCGCCGCCGACTCCAGGCCGCGCAGCCGTCCGACGGGCTGCTCGGTGCGCAGCCAGAGCCGGTCGCGGGCCGTCACCGGGTACCCCTTCGCCCAGGTGGACAGCGGATGGCTGCCGGGCCCGAGGCGCAGCTCCCGGTCAGCCATGAGCACGGCCGTGGCCAGCACCGCCTCCTGACCCCAGCGACGCGCGAGCACGAGCAGCCGCTCGGCGTCGAGGTCGGGCGAGCACAGGAGCTGCCCCACGTCGCGCACCTCCCGGGCACGCACCGTGCCGAGGACCAGGAGGTGGAGCGCGACGTGCAGCAACGTCTCCTCACGCCCGAGACCGCGGCGCGGCACCCCCGCGTACGTGAACGCCCGCCGCTCGGCCCACAGCTCGTCGTCGGGCACCCGGACCCCGAAGGGGCCCCACACCAGGATGCGGTGCAGGTCGACCTCGAGCCCGTCGGGCATCATGACCGTGGCGCCCTTGCCGGCCAGGCGCACGTAGTCGCCGACCGGTTCCGGATCGGTCCACGTGCCCCCGGCGGCGACCAGCGCCTCGACGGCGAGGTCGATCTGCCCGGCGCGCACGAGCAGGTCGAGATCGCCGGTGGGGCGCTGCTGCACGTCGGGGTAGTCGAGCGCCGCCAGCGCGGGGCCCTTCAGGAGGCAGAGGTCGATCCCCGCCTCGTCGAGCACGGCGAGCGGCGCCGTCGAGCGGGCCTCGTGGCCCATGCGCCGGCCGGTGAGCGACAGCTCGAGCGCCGCCACCTCGCTCCGCTGCGCGTCGTCGGCGGGCACGGCGGCATCGACGACAGCCGTCACGAGCAGCCCCTCGAGCCCGTGCCCGCGGCAGGCCTCGACGAGCCGGCTCCACGCCGCGTCGGACAGCGCCCGGCACGGGCCGGGTCCCGCGCCCGGGAGGCCGTGCGTCAGCACGACCCGCAGCTCGGGCGCGAGGTCGTCGAAGCCCCAGGCGGGCGGTGCCGCCACCGAATCAGTCTGGGGGTGTGGCCGCGGAGGTCGCCGCCGTGCCGTCGCCGTCGAACGCCGACGTGCCGTTCCCGTTGCCGTTGCCGTTGCCGTTTGGCGCAGCCGGGGCCACGTACTCCGGGTCGTGCCTCGCCGAGGGTGAGAACACGCCCGATCCCGGGCCGCCCTTGCCCTTCTTGCCCGTGTAGCCGTACCCGTAGCCGTAGGCGTAGTAGGGGTCCATGTCGGCGTTGTCGCAGCCGTTCAGGACGATGCCCAGCACGTCGGCCCGGAACCGCGTCAGCACGCTGGCCACGCGCTCGGCCGGACCGGTGCGGGTCTGGCCCGCGCGCAGCACCAGCACCACCGCATCGGCGGCGGCCAGCAGGTCGGTGGCGTCGTTGGTGGTGAGCATCGGCGGCGTGTCGAGCAGCACGATGTCGAACTGGTCCTGCCACTGGGCGATCGACCGTCGGAGGCGATAGACCGCGTCGGCGGGCGTGTCGACGCCACGCGGGGCGGCGATGAAGGACACGCCGTCGATGCGGGTGGTGGCCGGGCGCTCGGGGTCGACAAGGTTCGGCACGGGCGAGAGGTAGCGGGCCACAGCCGGGCGGCGGAAGTCGCCGTCGACCACCAGCGTGCGGAGGCCGTTGTCGGCGAAGGCCGCGGCGAGGCTCGCCACCGACGTGCTCTTGCCCTCGCTCGGGCTCGGCGAGGTGACCAGGATGACGGGCGCCCGCTCGGCCGCCTCGGCCGCGGCGACGCCGGTGGGTGCCACATCGGCGAACTCGCTGTGGACCTGCGCGGTGGTGTCGAACGCCTGGAGCGCGAACAGCACCGAGGTGCGCGCCGCCCGGTAGCGCTCGGCTGCTCGGCCGGTGGGCGAGTCGGTCACGGGGACGGCGTGGGTGCGGATCTGCTCCCGACTGAGCTTGGGGATCTCGGCCAGCACGGCCAGCCCGGTGATCTCCTCGACCCGCTCACGGCGGCGGATGCGATCGTCCCAGGCCTCCACCAGGAAGGCCGTGGTGCCACCGAGCACCAGCCCGGCTGCACCGCCCAGAGCGATGCGGGTGGTCTTGCCGATCGTGGTGGGCGTGCTGAAGCTGGTCTCGCTGAAGTCGGGCGCCGTGGCCGCGGCCGCGCCCGGGGCCTGGCCACGGGCGTTGATGTTCTGGTTCAGCCGGTAGCTGTAGCCCCGCGAGTTGATCGCGATGGGGGTGGCCGCCTGGAGCGTGGACAGGGTGAACGCGGGGGCCTGGGTGCCGAGCGACTGGAGGGCGCTGTAGGCCTGCGAGTACTGGTTGTCGACGGAGAGGAGCTGCGCCTTCAACAGGTCGACGTTGGGCGGCTTGGTCGCGATCTGCGCCACCAGGTCGCTCTGCTGGGCCTGGAGCGACCTCAGGTCGGCGTTGGCCTGGTCCCGGGCCGAGGCGTACTCGGACTGGGCCTGGAGGCGGGCGGCGTTGTTGAGGTACCCCGCCGCGGTGTCGGCGAGCTTCTTCGCCTGGGCGGGATCGGGCGAGATGCCGGTGACGTCGAGGGCCGACACGTCGCCGCGAGCCACCGCCGAGATCTGGGAGCTGACCTGCGTGGTCGAGATCTTGAGCCGCTGCGCGACGCGATCGAGCAGCTTCTGCGACTGGATGAGGAGCGCGGCGTCGTTGAGCGTGTAGCTGTTGTTGGAGTTCCCTGTCGCCGTCGCGCCATTGAGGACCACGGTGTTGGTGGCCTTGTAGTACACGGGAGTCTTGTGGTGCGTGGTCATGAAGAGGGTCGACACGAACCCCGCCAGCAGGCCCGCCGAGAGCCCGATGAGGATCCACTTCGAGCGCCGCCGGATGACGCTCGCGTAGTGGCGCAGCAGGTTGTCGGGGCCGGACACGCCGCCGCCCCGCTCCTTCTCAGCCGAGGCACGGGCTTCCGCACCTGATGGCCCTGCGACACCGCTCACTACGTTCGTCCTCCCAGACAGTCGAGGAACCATCGTAGGTGAGCGGGCCACCTATCCCCTAGGCAGGGGCGGCGCTCGGCGCGCCCACCGGCCGTGACCTGCTACCGAGCGACCCGCTCGTACAGCGCCTCGAGCCGATCGACGTGGCGCTCGACCGTGTACTCGGCCTCGAACCGTGCCCGGCCGGCCCCGCCCAGCGCGGCGCGCCGGGCCGGATCGGCCGCCAGCCCGTCGAGCAGACGGGCCGCTGCGACCTCGTCGCCCGGCGCGAACAGCGTGTCGGGCGACGCCGGCCCGATGGTCTCGCGGTGGGCGCCACCGTCGGCCGCCACCACCGGCAGGCCGGCCGCCATGGCCTCGACGACCGCCAGGCCGAACGGCTCGGCGGGCGCGGTGGCCAGCAGCAGCGACGCCGCCCCCAGGCGTGCGGCCACATCGTCGACCGAGCCGAGGAACTGGACCGACGCCGACAGGTCGAGGTCGGCCACCAACGACTCGAGTGAGTCGCGCTCGACGCCGGAGCCGAGCACCTGCAGCGACCAACCGTCGTGGCGCAGCGCCGCCCGGTGCCACGCCCGCAACGCCGTCGCCGTGTCCTTCTCCCGCTCGAGCCGCTGCACCACGAGCACCGTGCGCCCACTGCCGTCGGAGCGGGCCACCGTGATGTCGGGGATGCCGTTCGGGATCACGACGGGGTCGCCTCCGGCCATCTGGGCCACGTAGTCGCTGATGGCCACCTCTGCGGTGATGAACGGACGGAGCGCCCGGTAGAGCGTGCGAGTGGCCGGGCTGTGGCCGCGGCGATGGGCGAAGTGCAGGGTGCTCACCACCGGGCGGCGCGTCAGCGGTCGGCCCAGTACCGCGGCCACGTCGGCCGCCGTCATGTGCGCGTGGACCACGTCGGGCCGCGGGAGCCGTGCCGCCGCGCGACTCACGGCGCCCACCCGCGACACCGCGACGTGGACCACCCCCGCAGGGTCGAGTGCGGCCCGCATGCGCAGGGGGTCGCCGCCGATGACCTCGACCTGGTGCCCGCGCCGCGCCAGCTCGACGGACACGTAGGTGACGTAACGCTCGACCCCGGCGAACGCGTCGGTGCACACGAGCTGGCGGAGGTGCACGGGAGCGGGATCCTTGCGTCGGGCTTCGGTCTGGGGGACTCCGAAGTCTACGATGGGGCGTTGCGCCGGGAGGGCTGCTCGACCCATGGAGACCGCAACTCGACCCGGGCGACACGCCCGACCATCCGCCCGTCGGTCGATCAAGCGGGCGACCTGGGCGCCGGTCGCGCTCGGCCAGTTCCTCCTCGCGGTCTACGCCACCACCTCCACGACCGCCATGGTGCTGGTGGTTGGCAGCGCCATCATCACGGCGCTGTGCTTCCTGTTCCCGGTCGCCATGATGATCATGGTCTTCCCCGCCAGCTACGCCTACTGGCGCGTGGGCCCCGCCGCGGTCGGCATGAGCGTCACCGACCTGCTGGCCATGCTCGGCACCATCGCCGCGCTGCCGTACGTCCCCTGGCAGAGCCCCGCGTTCAAGAGGGCCCTGCTCGCCACCACGATGTACGCCGTCATGCTCGGGGTCACCGACATCGCCCATCCCACCAAGGCGACCCTTGCCGAGACAGGCCACCGGTTCATCCTGGTCATGGGCGCCATCTGCATCGGTGCCGCACTCGCACGCCTCGGCCGCGCCCGACTGGCGATGCTGACCATGCTCGCCTCGTCAGCGGTCGTGGCGCTGGCCTCGATCGAATACACGCTGATCCACCATCTCCGGCCCGCCTATCCGTTCGGCATGCAGAAGAACTCAGCCGGGGTGCTGATCACGATGAGCTTCGTGATGCTGTTCACCGGCGCTCGGGTGATCGCACTGCCCCGCTGGCTGCTCTTCGCCACCGGTGGCCTCCTTCTCGCCGGCCTCGCCGCCACCCAGTCACGCGGGTCGGGTCTTGCCCTGATCGTGGTCTTCGCGGTGTACGTCATGCGCAACGGCTGGCAGGGCCAGTTCCGGAAGATCGCGCGCCTCGCCCCGGTGATCATCGTCGCGAGCATCGGCATCCTGGCCGTCGCCGCAGTCACCTACACCAGCCGGGACGCCACCCTTTCGGGGACCCAGAGCCGCTACAACACGGTCGGGTCCCGCGAGACCGCCTACAGCGCCGCCATCGACCACGTCTTCATCCCGAGCCCGCTCTTCGGCGGGGGCCTGAAGTGGTTCAATCGCCCTGGCGCGCCGGGCATCCTCCCCCACGACCTCATCGTGAGTGAGCTCTCCGAGGTGGGGCTGTTCGGCACGCTCGGCTTCGTCGCCTGGTTGTGGATGCTGTTGCTGCTGTGTCGGCGGCTGCGCACCGAGATGGGCGAGATGGCCTGGTACGTCCTCGTGGTCCGGATCCTGGCCGCGATGGTGGACATCTTCTGGGCCGCCGGGCCCGGAACCCTGCCGTTCCTCGTGATCGGCCTGGCCATCGGCGACGACGAGGCCGGGACGGCGACACCGTTCGAGCCTCGGAGCATGCTCGAGCTGTGACCGGCACGCAGCTGCGGGTGCTCCGCGTGTACCACTCAGGGGTCGTCCGGGCCTGGCGCGAACGCGACCGCCAACTGCGCGACGCGGGGGTCGACGTGACCCTTGTGGCCCCCCACCGCTGGAACGAGGGCGGCCGGGACGTGGCCCTCGACGCCGGGCCCGGCGATCAGGTGCACGCGGTCCGCACCTACGGGCGCCACCCGTTTCGGTTCGCGTACGACCCGATCGGCCTGTGGCGAGCGCTGCGCGCCTCGCCGGTCGACGTGCTCGACGTCCACGAGGAGCCCGCCAGCCTCGCCACGTTCGAGGTGCTCGTGCTGGCGCGACTCGCCGGGGTGCAGGCTCCCGTGTGCCTTTACAGCGCCCAGAACCTGCTGAAGCGCTACCCACCCCCGTTTCGCTGGTTCGAGCGCCGGGCGCTACGGGCCGCGGCAGCGGTCCACACGTGCAACGACGCGGCAGGAGAGGTGCTGCGCGCGAAGGGCTTCAGCGGACGGGTCCGCAACCTCGGGCTCGGGGTGGGACCGGAGTATGCGGTGGCCGGCAGCGCCACGGACCCGACCCTGGCCGGTGGCCGCCCGCTGCGGCTCGGCTTCGTCGGACGCCTCACGCGTCAGAAGGGCATCGACCTCACCCTCCAGGCCGTGGCAAAGGTGGACGGCGTCAGCCTCTGCATCGTCGGCGACGGCCCCCTGCGCGATGAAGTCGTCGCGCTCGTCGCCGAGCTGGGGATCGGCGAGCGCGTCGAGCTGCTCGCGCATCGCCGTGCCGACGAGCTTCCCGAGCTGTACCGGTCGATCGACGTGCTCGTCGCACCCTCGATCGACACACCCGGAGTCGTCGAGCAGTTCGGCCGGGTCGTGGTCGAGGCAGAGGCGTGTGGCGCCGCGGCCATCGTGTCCGACTCGGGCTCGTTGCCCTGGGTGGGTGGCGACGCCGCCCTGGTGGTGCGGCAGGGCGACGTCGCGGCGCTCGCCGAGGCGATCCGCCGACTGCGTGACAACCCGTCCGACGTCGCGCGACTCCGGAAGCTCGGCCCCGAGAGCGCAGCACGCTTCTCGTGGTCGACCATCGCGGGGCACCAGGCCGAGCTGTACCGGACCGTGCTCGACGACGTTGCGGGACCCCTCGACGCGGACATCGGGCTGCGACCGTGAACGTCGACGTCGTGGTGGTCACCTACAACTCCGCGAAGGAGCTGCCCGAGCTGTTCGAGGCCCTCGGCGGCGCGGCTCCCGTCACGGTGGTCGACAACGCCTCCACGGACGACTCCGCGGATGTGGCCGAGGCCCACGGAGCGAAGGTGGTCCGCGGCACCGTCAACGCCGGGTTCGGTGCCGGCTGCAACCGTGGCGCGAAACTCGGCTCGGCCGACTACCTGCTCTTCCTCAACCCGGATGCACGCATCGAACGGCCCGATCTGGAACAGCTCGTGGCCGCGTTCGACCGCAACCCGGACTTCGCCATCGGCTCGCCTCAGCTGTCTCTGGCGGACGGCCGTCCCCAGCGTGTCGTGTGGCCCTTCCCCACCGCTCGTGACGGCTGGGCGGAGGCACTCGGCGTCGAGCGGCTGTTCCCGAACCGCCGTGCCGACTTCGTCGTCGGGGCATGCCTCTTCGTCCGTCGCTCGGCCTTCGAGGCTGTCGGCGGATTCGACGAGCGGATCTGGCTCTACGGCGAGGAGACCGACCTGTGCCGTCGCTTGCGGGATGCCGGAGGCACCGTCGCCGTCGTCTCCGAGTCCCTCGCCACGCACATCGGTGGCGCGAGCGGGGACACCGTCCGCGGTCTCGTCCGGGAGCACTTCACCCGCGGCGGGGAGCACTTCATCAGCAAGTACCAGGGACGCGGCGCGCTCGTCTCCTACCGACTGGCCATGCTGGTCGGCTCGGCCGTGCGCGGCGGCCTCGGTGTGGGTGCTCGCGTCGAGCTGCACCGGTGGCGCTTCCGCAGGACGGCGCAGGTGCTGAGACACCACCCCACGTCGGTCGCCCTCGACAGCCCGGCCACAGCGGCACCCGGCACGTCGCTCGTGGTCTGCTCCCTGGAACGATGGGACGAGGTCTGGCGCCGGAACCAGTTCCTCATCCGCGAGCTCCTCGCCCTCGACCCCGACCTCCGCATCCTCTTCGTCGAACCCGCCTTCGACCTGCTCCACGAGCGGCACCGCGGCGCTGGGCGCCGCCACGAACGGGGGCTCCGACCTGTCGAGACCGACGGGCGCATCACCCGTGTCGAGCCCCTCAAGCTCCTGCCACGCCGGCTGGGCCCGCTCGCCGACCGGCTGCGCGACCGACAGGTGGCGCGTGCGGTCGACCGCCTCGGCTTCCGTGAGCCGATGCTGTGGGTCAATGACCCGACGTACGCGTCGCTCGCAGCATCGGTGAGGTGGCCAGCGCTGTACGACATCACCGACGACTGGACCCAGGTCGGGATCGGACGTGCCGACGCGACCGCGGCAGCCAACGAGCGCCGGTTGTTCGCCCGCTGTGAGACGGTTGTGGTGTGCTCGGCCGGGCTGGCCGAGTCGAGGCAGTCCGCCCGTCCGGACCTGGTCGTCGTCCCGAACGCGGCGGACGTGGATCACCTGCGCCGCCCCAGGTCACGCCCGGCCGACCTCCCCGAGGGCGACACGGCGGTCTACGTGGGGACGCTGCACTCGAAGCGGATCGACGTCACGGCGGTCGTCGACCTGGCTCGGTCACTCCCCCAGCTCACGGTCGTCCTCATCGGGCCCGATCAGCTCGCCGCCTCCGACCGCGAACGCCTTGCGGCGTGCGCCAACGTCTGCCTGACCGGACCACGCGCCTACGCCGACGTCCCCGCCTACCTGCAGCACGCGTCGGTGGTGATCGTTCCCCACCTCGTCTCCTCGTTCACGGACAGCCTCGACCCCATCAAGCTCTACGAGTGCCTGGCCCTGGGGCGGGTGACGGTCGCGACGCCCGTGGCGGGCTTCCGCGACGCCGGGCCACCGGTGCGGATCGCCGACGCGGCCACGTTCGCAGCGACCGTCGAAGCGGTCCTCGCCGAGCACCCCGCCGATCGACCGCAGGCGGTTCCGTCGTGGGCCGACCGCGCCGCGGCCTTCGACCAGGCGCTGCGATCCGCCCGGTGCGGGGCACAGCAGGCCCCGCTGCGCGTCGTGTACCTGGATCATTGCGCCCGGCTCTCCGGGGGCGAGCTCGCGCTCGCCCGGCTGTTGCCCGCGCTCGAGCACGTGGAGCCCTTCGTGATCCTCGGCGAGCACGGGCCGCTCGAAGCGCTGCTCCACGAGCGCCACATCCCGACCGAGGTGCTCGCCCTCGACGAGCGGGTGGCCAACACCAACCGCGCCGCGGTCACACCGGCCGCGGTGGGGCTCCGTCGGATCATCGCAACCGCTCGGGACGTGCGCATGCTCGCCGCGCGGCTCCGCGAGCTCCAGCCGGACCTCGTCCACACCAACTCCCTGAAGATGGCGCTGCTCGGCGGCGTCGCCGGGCGCCTGGCGAGGATCCCGGTCCTGTGGCACGTGCGGGACCGCATCGCCGAGGACTACCTGCCCAGACCTGCCGTCCGGCTGGTGCGCGCGGCCGCCAGGGTGTTGCCGTCGGCCATCATCGCCAACTCGGCGAGCACCCGGTCCACATTGGGACGAGGGCGGGGCGCCGACGTGATCGCCAGTCCCGTGGTCTACGACCTCGTCGAGTCCGCCCCGCACCGCACCCGGAGCGACCACGACCGCCCCTTCTGCGTGACCATGGTGGGCCGGCTGTCGCCGTGGAAGGGGCAGGACGTCTTCCTCGACGCGTTCGCCGGGGCATTTCCGCATGACGACACCCAAGCCGTCATCGCCGGCACGGCGATGTTCGGCGAGGACGCGTACGCCGACGAGCTGCTGGCCCAGGTCCGGCG
>Ga0302322_100006512_pt1 | contig 10363 bp, 7 predicted proteins | sample Fen_T0_2_FD_203757 | JGI IMG/M metagenome (GOLD analysis project Ga0302322, IMG submission 203757) | Peat permafrost microbial communities from Stordalen Mire near Abisko, Sweden - Fen_T0_2 | ecosystem: Environmental > Terrestrial > Soil > Wetlands > Permafrost | place: Sweden: Abisko... | reverse complement strand
GACGAGGGAGGGCGCCGGCGGTGAACGACTCATCCCGGACCGCCGTGCGCATCAGCGTCCGCGGCGTGGTGCAGGGCGTCGGCTTCCGGCCCTTTGTCTACTCGCTCGCGATCCGCTACGGGCTGCGCGGCTGGGTGCTCAACACCTCGGCCGGCGTGGAGGTGCTGGCGGAGGGTGAGCCGGACGCGGTGGCCGGCTTCGCCGAGGCGCTCCCGTTGGAGGCTCCGCCTCGCAGCCACATCGCCGCTTGCGAGGTGCATGAGGTGTCGCCGGGCGCCGCCGCCGACGGACCGGCGGCGGGCGAAGGGTTCGTGATCCTCGAGAGCCAGGCCGACCCGGACGCCTACCAGCTCGTCTCACCGGATATCGCGACCTGCGACGACTGCCGCCGCGAGCTTCTCGACCCGGGCGACCGGCGGTACGGCTACCCGTTCACGAATTGCACCAACTGCGGTCCACGGTTCACGATCATCGAGGACCTGCCATACGACCGCGGGCGCACCACCATGCGGCACTTCCCGCTGTGCCCGGCGTGCCGGCGGGAGTACGAGGACCCGGCCGACCGGCGCTTTCACGCCGAGCCCAACGCGTGCCCCGTCTGCGGGCCGCGCGTGCGGCTGCTGCGTCGGGAGAGGGAGGAGTGGGCGGAGGTGGCCGCCGGCGCCGAAGGCGACCCGGCGGCTCCGATCCGCGCGGCCGCGGAGCTGCTCCGCGCCGGCGAGATCCTCGCCGTCAAGGGTCTCGGCGGCTTCCATCTGGCCTGCGACGCCACCGACACCGAGGTGGTACGCCGCCTGAAGCTGCGCAAGCGGCGCCCCGACAAGCCCCTCGCCGTGATGTTCTCCGGCCTCAACGAATTGCGCGTCCACTGCCTTGTGAGCCCGGAAGAGGCGAGCCTGCTGCTCTCGCCGGAGCATCCCATCGTCCTCCTCGAGTGGCGGGATGTCGGACCCTCCGGCGAGGCCGGCCCTGAGATGGGCGCGACGCCGGCCGGCGGCGGCCCGGCGGGCGAGCCGGCCGCGGCCGTCTCCGCAGAGGTCGCAGTGCGCCAGCGCTATCTCGGCGCGATGCTGCCGTATACGCCGCTGCACGTGCTGCTGCTGCGTGAGGCCGGCAGGCCCCTGGTCATGACGAGCGGCAACCTGGCCGAGGAGCCGATCGTCAAGGGCTGGGAGGAGATCGGCCGCCTCACGCCGATCGCCGACGCCTGCCTGGTCCACGACCGGGAGATCGCCGTACGCTACGACGACTCCGTCGCGCAGGTGCGCGGCGGGCGGGCGCGGCTGATCCGCCGCTCGCGGGGCTACGCCCCCTTCCCGGTGACCCTGCCGCGGCCGCTCCCGCAGACGCTCGCCGCCGGGGCGGAGCTCAAGAACACCTTCTGCCTCACGCGCGACGCCAATGCCTTCCTCAGCCAGCACATCGGCGACCTCGAGAACCTGGAGACGCTGGAGCACTACGAACAGAGCATCGAGGTGTACCGAAGGCTCTTCCGCCTGGAGCCCGAGGTCGTCGCCTACGACCTGCACCCTGAGTACCTGGCGACCAAGCACGCGCTCGCCTTGCCGCAGCCGGAGAAGGTCGCGGTGCAGCACCACCACGCGCACATCGCCGCGCAACTGGTGGCGCACGGCAGGGAGGAGGCCGTCATCGGCGTGAGCATGGACGGTCTCGGCTACGGCGACGACGGCCGCCTGTGGGGCGGCGAGGTGCTGGTGTGCGACCTGCTCGGCTACCGGCGTGTCGCGCACCTGGAGGAGTTGCCGTTGCCAGGCGGCGCGGCGGCCATCGCGCACCCCTGGCGGACGGCCCTCGGCTGGAGCTCCGCGCTCCTCGGGCCGGAGGGCTCGGCGCGGGCGGTCGCGCTGCTGCGTCGCGGGGCGGACAGCGGGGGCGGCAGCGGGCCGAAGGGTGGTGGCGGAGGCGGGCCGGCCGGCGAAGATGGCGCCGGCCCGCGCGACGAGGAGGTCGCGGCGGTGCTTCGCCAGGTCGACCTGGGCGTGAACGCGCCGCTCACCACGAGCTGCGGCCGTCTGTTCGACGCCGTCGCCGCGCACGCCGGCGAGCGCCACAGCATCAGCTACGAGGGCCAGGCGGCGATCGAGCTGGAGATGATGGCGTTCGGGCCGGCCGTGCAAGGAGGCGGCCCGTACGAGTGGGTCCTGGACGGGGACGTCGCCGCCGCCGCGCGGGGCGACCGCCACGGCGCGCGCTGGTGGGTGGACGCGCGCGCCGCCGTCGCCACGGACCCGGCGATGACCGACTCCGGCCCAGCGGGCGCCGGTGGCCCGACGGCGGACGCCCTCGGCCCGGCGCCCGCCGTCGTCCGGCTGGGTCCGCTCGTAGCCGGCGTCCTTTCCGACCTCGAGACGGGGGCCGCGCCCGGCGCAGTCGGGGCGCGGCTGCACGCCACAGTGGCGGACGTCGTGCTCGAGCTCTGTCGCCGTGTGCGCGACGCCGGCGGGCCCTCCGTCGTCGCGCTGTCCGGCGGCGTGTTCCAGAACCGGCTGCTCGCTGGGCTCTGCGAGCGGCGGTTCGAGGACGCGGGCTTCGAGGTGCTCGCCGCCGGCCTGGTTCCCGTCAACGACGGCGGCGTCTCGCTGGGGCAGGCAGCGGTCGCGGGCTATACTGTGCTCGAGCGCCGCGGGCAGCTCCAGTGACCGCGGCGCACGCGTCCGCAGACCGCCGTCCCGTCTGACCGTACCGCTACAGGACTTCGCCCATGTGCCTCGCTGTCCCCATGCGCATCACCGCCCTCGACGGCTTCCGCGCGACCATCGCCGTGGAGGGTCTGGAACAGGAGTGCAGCATCATGCTGGTGCCCGGCGCGGGCATCGGGGACTACGTGCTCGTGCACGCTGGGTTCGCCATCAGCGTCATCGACGAGGCCGAGGCCCAGGAGACCTACGACCTCATTCGCGAGATCGACGCGTTCGACGAGGGAGACGACGGCGCGGCGGGCGATGACGCGGAGCGCGACGGCGGCGCGGACCGCGCCCCGGACGACGGCTCCGCGGGCGGCGATGACTGCCGCTGACGACCTCGCCTGCCTCGCCGCCGAGCTGCGCGAGGAGGCCGGGCCAGGGCTCACCTTCATGGAGGTCTGCGGCACGCACACCATGGCGATCGCCCGCTACGGGCTACGCCAGCTGCTGCCCGAGGGCGTCCGCCTCGTCAGCGGGCCGGGCTGCCCGGTCTGCGTCACCGCGATGGCCGACCTCGACCGGGTGCTCGCGCTCGCACGCCTGCCGGAGGTGACGCTCGTGACCTTCGGCGATCTCATCCGGGTGCCGGCGTCTCGCGGCACGCTGGCCGAGGAGCGCGCCGCCGGCGCCGACGTGCGCGTCGTGTACTCGCCGAGCGACGCGGTGCGCATCGCCGCCGCCGAGCCGAAGCGCCAGGTGGTCTTCGCCGGCATCGGCTTCGAGACCACGGCGCCGACCACGGCGGCGGCGCTGCTCGAGGCGCGCGCCGCCGGCCTCACCAATTTCAGCATGCTCAGCCTGCACAAGACCATGCCCCTGCCGCTGCGGGCGCTGCTCGACCTGGGCGAGACGCCCGTCAGCGGCTTCCTGCTGCCGGGGCACGTCAGCGTCATCACCGGGACGGCGTGCTACGAGTTCCTCGCGCGTGAGTACGGGATCGCCGGCGTCGTGGCCGGGTTCGAGGCGCGCGACGTGCTCGAGGCGCTGCTCATGCTCGTGCGGCAGTCCGAGCCGGAGATCGCCATCCAGTACACGCGCGCCGTGCGGCCGGAGGGCAACGTGGTGGCGCAGCGCCTGCTGGAGCAGGTGTTCGAGCCGAGCGACGCCGACTGGCGCGGCCTCGGCGTCATCTCTGGGTCTGGGCTCGCGCTGCGCGCGGAGTTCGCGGACGCCGACGCGGCGCGCCGCTTCGCCGTCGACCCGGGCCCCACCCTGGAGCCGCCCGGGTGCCGCTGCGGCGAGGTGCTCCGCGGCGTCACCGACCCTGCCGACTGCGCGCTCTTCGGCGCCCGCTGCACGCCCGAGGACCCGGTGGGCGCCTGCATGGTCAGCAGCGAAGGCGCCTGCGCCGCACGCTACCGCTACAGGGGGCTCGACGATGCCTGAGCATCGCGTCACCGACCGCATCCTGCTCGGCCACGGCAGCGGCGGCAAGCTCTACCGCGACCTCGTCAAGGACATCTTCGTCACCGCCTTCGCCAACCCGGTGCTGGAGCGGCTGGACGACGCGGCCGCGCTGGCTCCGACCGGCCGCATCGCCTTCACCACCGACGCGCACGTGGTGCAGCCCCTGAAGTTCCCCGGCGGCGACATCGGCCGGCTCTCGGTGGCGGGCACGGTCAACGACCTGGCGACGGCGGCGGCGCGGCCGCTGGCGCTGGCCGCCGCCTTCGTCATCGAAGAGGGCTTCGCCGTCGCCGAGCTGCGCGCCGTCTGCGCCAGCATGGCGGCCACGGCGCGCGAGGCGGACGTGCCTATCGTCACCGGCGACACCAAGGTGGTGGAGCGGGGCGCCGCCGACGGGCTGTTCATCACGACGACGGGCGTGGGCGAGATCGTCGTCGCCCACGACCTCGGGTCGGCGGCCGTCCGCGACGGCGACGCCGTGATCCTGAGCGGCGGCGTCGGCGACCACGCCGTGGCGATCCTGGCGGCGCGCGGCGAGTTCGACTTTCGCGCCGACGTGCGTAGCGACTGCGCGCCGCTCTGGGGCCTCGTGGAGGCCGCTGTGGAGGCCGCGCGCACGCAGGGTGGGGAGGAGGCCGTGCGCTTTCTGCGCGATCCCACGCGCGGCGGCCTGACCACCGTGCTCGCGGAACTGACCGAGGAGAGCGGCCTCGGGATCGAGGTCGAGGAACAAGCGATCCCCGTCTCGCCGGCGGTGCGCTCGGTCTGTGACCTGCTCGGCTACGACCCGCTGACGCTGGCCAATGAGGGCAAGATGGTGCTGGTGACGGCGGCGGAGACGGCGGACGCCGTGGTCGCCGCCGTCCGCGCGACCACGTACGGACGCGACGCGCGGCGGATCGGCTTCGTCACCGCCGCTCACCCCGGCCGCGTCGCGCTGCGCACGCCCTTCGGGACGCGCCGCGTGCTCGACATGCCCATCGGCGAACTGCTGCCGCGGATCTGCTAGCGCCGTCCGCGGCCCAACGTGAGGAGCACTGTGGCCACGAAGGACAAGACGACCTCCGGACAAGCGCGGCCGGGCCGGAAGCAGCCGCCGGCCGAGCAACGTCCGCCGGCCGAGCGGCCTCAGCGTCCGGTCATGCCGCTGTGGCTCAAGCACACGCTGGCCGGCCTCATCATCTTCACGCTCACCCTCAGGATGGGGGTGCTCCCGCAGGTCGTCGTGTGCGCGCTGGCGCTCGGCGTGGCGGTGTGGCAGATCTGGGGGCGCCGCGGCAAGTGGCTGTGGACGTGGGCGAGCTTCATCGCCGTGGGGCTCTTCTTGGCCGGGGTGTACCTCGCCGGCCAGACGGCGCCGGCGTGGTTCCTCTACTTCGGCGCCTGGATCTTCGTCATCGTCGCGTTCGTGGGCGAGAGCTCGCGCGCGATCCGCTGGGTGTTCGGGAAGTCCGAGGGCTGAGTCCCGCGCCCGGTCGAGCACCACGCGGGACCGGCTGAGGGCGACCATCGTTTTGTAGTGCGCCGCCACAGTCGATACTCTGGTGCGCGATGACTCACGAAGCGACCATCGACCTGACGCTCCTGCTCGTCACCTGCCTGGTCACGACGCTGGCCGGGCTGCTCGTCTGGCTGCGTGTCCACGTGCCCGGCGCGAAGGCGCTGGCGCTCCTGCTCGCCGCCTGCGCCGTGGGCACCGGCGCCTACGCTTTGGAGTTCGCCACGCCGTCGCTGGCCGCCAAGATCGACCTCGAGAAGCTGCTCACGGTGGGGTCTGTGACGATAGCCACCCTCTGGTTCGTCTTCGCCGTCCAGTTCAGCGGCCGGTCTCGGGTCCTCACGGGACGCGTCATCGCGCTGCTGTGTGTCGTGCCGGTGGTCACCTTCGCGCTGGCGATGACGAACGCCCGGCACCATCTCTACTGGGATCAGATCGTCATTCGACCCGGCGGAGCGTACCGGGCGCTTGAGCCGGTCTACGGTCCGGCCTTCTGGACTCACGCGATCTACTCGTATGCGCTCATGGCGGCCGGGACGGTGCTGCTCCTGCAGCTGTTCTGGCGCTCGCGGAACCTGTACCGGGGGCAGGCCGTGGCCCTGCTCGTCGCCGTGGCGGTCCCGTGGGTCTCGGACATCGTGGGGCTCCTCTGGCAGTCGCCGCGCTCCGAGGTCGATCTCACCTTCATCGCCTATTGTGTCGGCGCGATCCTGCTCGCCTTCGTGCTGCCGCGGCTGCGCGTCGGCGACGTGCTGGCCGTCTCCCGGGCGAACATCCTCGACAGCCTGGAGGACGCCGTCGTCGTGCTCGACGCCGGCGCGCGCGTCCTCTACCAGAACCCGGCCGGCGCCGGGTTCGTCGGGCGCCTCACGCCGGAGACGTTGCCGGAGACGCTGGCGGGCGTCTGGCCGTCGTCCGGCGACGGCGAACCTGGGCCGGCCGGCGGCCAGGCGGAGCACGCCGCGGTCTGCTGGACAAACGACCGCGGCGCGAGCTTCGACCTGCGGCTGTCGCCGGTGCTCGACGGGAACCGGCAGGCGATGGCGCACGTGCTCGTGGCTCGGGACGTGACCGACCAGCGCCGGATCGAGGAGGATCTGCGCACCAGCAGTGCGCGGCTCGAGCAGGCGTTCGACGCGACCGTCCAGGCGCTTGCGGCGGCGGGGGAGAGCCGCGACCCCTACACCCAGGGCCACCAGCGCCGCGTCAGGGACCTGGCGCGGGCGATCGCCGGGGAACTGGGCATCAAGGGCGAGCGTCTCCGCGGCCTCTGCGTGGCGGCGGAGGTGCACGACGTCGGCAAGATCCGCGTCCCCATCGAGATCCTCTCCAAGCCGGGACGTCTGACCGATCCCGAGTGGCAGCTCGTCAAGCAGCACGCAGAGGCGGGCTACGACATCCTCAAGGGCATCGACTTTCCGTGGCCCGTGGCCGACATCGTGCGCCAGCATCACGAGAAGCTGGACGGCTCAGGCTATCCTCTTGGCCTGCACAAGGACGACATCCGCCTGGAGGCCCGCGTGCTGTGCGTCGCCGACGTGGTCGAGGCCATGGCTTCGAATCGGCCGTATCGACCTGCACTCGGAGTCGATGTGGCGCTCGAAGAGGTGACCCGGCACCGGGGCAAACTGTTCGACGAGGACGCGGTCGACGCGTGCCTGCGGATCTTCGCGGACGGGAGCTTCAGCCTCGAGGAGGCCTGAGGAGAAGGTGCTGGAGCCCGGTCGCGGATTCGAACCGCGGACCCCCTCCTTACCATCGTGACCGACGGGGTCTTCCCTGCATGCGTGTGGGTTTGTGTAGTGCGGTTTTGCAGGGGAATTGCCGATTCGGCTGACTTTGAGATTCGCCAAATATCGTGTGCTGCGGGGCCATTTGCTGCAGGTTTTGCTGCGGTCAGGCGGACCCCGCTGTAACGCGAGGCCCGCCGAAATCTGCAGCAAATCTGCAGCAAATCTGCAGCAAATCAGCCTCAGATTCGCTGGCAGGACAGGCTGTTTCGCATGCGCCTATGCTGTGCCTCCGCGCGCATGTCGCTCCTCGCGCTGCAAGGCGTCAGAGCACGCGAAGCAGTTGGAAGCGCTCTGGCGCCATTGCTCGAGCGTGATGCGGTGTCGCGACGCACCGGGAGGGATGCGCCGTCCGCAGACGGCCCGGCGGGAGCCGCCGCGGGCGATGTGGACGCCGTACTGAGCCGCGGCACTTACTCGCACGGCGTAGAGCCGCGGCACGTGCCCGCGGAGCAGACCGCTCAGGTGGTCTCGCCCTTGTCGCTCGTCATGACGCACTGTCGAGCGCCCGCACTTGCATCGGCGCCGCGACGCCGAGCTGGACCGCGCGCACCTGCTCGGCGACCAGGCTGAGGTACGCAGCCTTGAACTCGCGCCGGTCGACGCCCGGGGCGCGTGAGCCCCACAACTGGGCGACGCCGCCGACGATGCGCGCGGCGCGAGCGATAAGCGGGTGCGACCAGTCGTCATCCCAGGTCCACGTGCTGGAGTTGTCGGGGCTGAACTTGCGCACGGCTGCGTCGAGCTCGGCCAAGGCGGCCTCGACGCTCGGCAGGCCGCCACAGGCGGTGCGGGAGACGCGCTCGCGGATCTCGGCGATCGTCGGGTAGAATCGCGACTCGGCCATGGTCTCGCGCACGGCCTGGCCGACGGCGTTGCCGTCGAGGTCGCCGATCATCTCCGCGTTCACCTTGACGCTCGAGGGCGGGAAGTGGTGGCTGGGGAACGCATCGCGCAGGCTGGCGATGAGCTCGATCGCTTCAGAGGCCTTCATGGTCATCCTCCATCTGTCTTGCGACGGCGGCCAGGCTACGCAGGTCGTCGCCGCGCATGCTTGTCGTGGAAGGGCGCCACCAGCGGGGAGGCGGGCCGTCGGCCCAGTCCTCCCAGCGGCTCTGGTTCATGAACGTGGTTCTGAGGCCGGCGACAACGGCCCATATTTCAATTGTGCGCCCGAAGGGCAAAGTCAAGGACGGTAGGGGGTACCATGACCGTCAACCGTGTTCCAGTGGACCGAGTAGGTCGGCACGAAGATCACTCTCGAGGGCGCCGTTTGTGCTTGGCGCTCCGGCCGGGGTCCTCGGAGCCGCCAAGAGCGCGCGCGCCGTGTAGAGCACGACGTCCGGGGCAGCACGAGTGAGGCTGACCGCTACGCCCGCTCCCTCATCGCGGTCAGCCGCAACCCTCTGGTCAGCATCGATCCGGAGGGCCGGATCACCGACGCGAACGCGGCCACCGTGGAAGCCGTCGGCGTCCCCCGCGACCAGCTCATCGGCAGCGACTTCGCGGACTGCTTCAGCGAGCCCGAGAAGGCGCGAGCGGCCTACAGGCAGGTCCTCGAGGATGGTCTTCTCAGCGACTACCGTCTGGCGCTACGCCACGTCTCCGGCGCGCTCACAGAGGTCGAGTACAACGCGGCCGTCTACCGCGACGCCGGCGGCGAGCTGCGGGCCGTGTTCGCTGCCGCCCGCGACGCTGTCGAGGCGCAGGAGGCGCGGCGCCAGGTGGCGCGGCTGGCGCTCGTCGCCGCCTCCTCGCACGACGCCATCTTCTCGCGCGACCTGCAGGGCGTGATCACGAGCTGGAATGCCGCTGCAGAGGCCCTCTACGGCTATGCGGCCGAGGAGGCGATCGGGCGCGACGGGACGCTCCTGCTGACGCCGGCCCACGAGGGCGAGACGAAAGCGCTCATCAAGCGCATGCTGCAAGGCGATCGCGGCTTCGGCTTCGCGACGCAGCACCTGCGCCAGGACGGCAGCCAGATTGACGTCGTGCTCTCGCTCTCCCCGGTCCGCGACGCTGAAGGCGAGATCACGGGGATCACGGTCATCGCCCACGACGTCAGCGAGCAGGTACGTGCTGAACACGAGCTGCGCGAGTCCGAGCAGAAGTTCGCCGCCGCCTTCCAGGCCTCCCCCGACCTCATGATGATCACGCGGCTCGGCGACGGCCTGCTCCTTGAGATCAACGAGGGTTTCACGCGCCTGCTCGGCTACGAGCGCGCCGAGACACTCGGCCGGACGACCACGGAACTCTCGATTTGGGCCGACCCCCAGGCGCGCGCCGCCTTCGTCGCCAGCCTGGAGGCGCCCGGCGAGTCCGGCGAGTTCGAGACCATGCTACGGCGCAAGGATGGCGCCCTGATCATGGGCCTCTACTCAGCGCGGTCCATGGAGGTCCAGGGAGAGGCGAGCGTTCTCTCGGTCGTCCACGACGTCACCGAGCGCAAGCGAGCCGAGGAGCGGGTGCGCCGCAGCGAAGCGCAGCTGCGGACGCTGATCGACGCCCTTCCCGACCTGGTGTGGCTGAAGGACCCCGAGGGCGTCTACCTGGCCTGCAACCGCCGCTTCGAGAGCTTCTTCGGCGCAGACGAGGAGGACATCATCGGGAGGACCGACTTCGATTTCACGGACGCAGACCAGGCGCACTCGTTCCTGCTCCATGACCAGGCCGCGATGGCGGCGCCGGCGGGCCCCGCTGCGAACGAGGAAGAGATCGTCTTCGCGGAAGACGGCCACACCGAGGTGCTGGAGACCATCAAGACGCCCGTCCGCGCGAGCGACGGCCGCCTCATCGGGGTGCTGGGCGTGGGTCGCGACATCACCGAGCGCAAACAGGCCGCGGAGGAGGTGCGCCTTCACGCGGAGGAGGTGCGCCTTCACGCGGAGCAGCTGCAGCGCACGGTCGAGGGCGCCGTGCTGGCCATGAGCCACATGGTCGAGTCGCGCGACCCGTACACGGCC
>Ga0302322_100006511_pt1 | contig 10363 bp, 9 predicted proteins | sample Fen_T0_2_FD_203757 | JGI IMG/M metagenome (GOLD analysis project Ga0302322, IMG submission 203757) | Peat permafrost microbial communities from Stordalen Mire near Abisko, Sweden - Fen_T0_2 | ecosystem: Environmental > Terrestrial > Soil > Wetlands > Permafrost | place: Sweden: Abisko... | reverse complement strand
ACTGAGGAGGCGCATCGGCGGCAGCATAGTGGGCCGCGCGCGCCGCGCGCCATGCGTTTCGAGGCTCACGTCATCACGACTTTGGTAAGGGCTGCTTCAAAACTCCGGAGTGCGCTCGCGTTCACGTAATGGAAGCCGCTCCGCACTCTGCGCCATCGCGATCGGACGCCGAAGGCTGGGACGCACCGAGGCGTGATCTGTGACCATTCAACCAATCGGTCCGGGGCAGGATAGATACGATACGAGCGCATGCCGCGCAGGTCGCGGGCCCTGGCAGCGCGGAGGAGTTCGACTTGGTGTATTGGCCTAGAGCCCCGGGCGACGGCGGAAGTTCGAGCCGCGAAGAGATTCGATGGTCGAGCGCAAAACCCGCGGAGCCACGTCGCAGATCTCGACCGACCTCCCAAAACGAGACAAGATGATGCTCTGACGCTGATCGACTCGGACGTTCCCGAGCACCCCGATGACCCTTCGCCCCGTTACCCAGTTCGCTGCACCAGCGTCGCTCGCCGTGTTGATGGCGGTGGCCTGCTCGGTGACGGGCGTGCAGGTGAGCCTCGGCGACAAGCCAAGCGTGGCCGCCGGTGCGGGGGGAAACTTCGACCCGCCGGATGCCGCGGCGGCCCAATCCGGCGGCACCTTCGCGCAAACCGGTGGCGGGGGTAGCTTGGGCGTCGAACCCGACCCGAACACGAGCTGCCCGGTGGGCACGGAGACTACCGTCAGCGGTACGGTCTACGACCCGGCGGGGATGTTGCCCTTGTACAACGCGGTGGTCTACGTGCCGGCTACGGCCGGCGAGCTGCCCGCCTTCGCGCCCGGTGTCGCTTGTGAAAAGTGCACCGAATCCCTGCGCGCGAAGACCGTCGCGCTGAGCGGTGCGGACGGCAAGTTCCTATTGAAGGACGTGCCCGCGGGTCGGGTGGATCTGGTCGTGCAACTCGGCAAGTGGCGCCGCCGGCAGACCATCACCGTTACGCCGTGCCAGGACAATCCGCTCGAGAACGAAGACCTGACACGGCTGCCGCGCACCCGGGCGGAGGGAGACATCCCGAAGATCGCGCTCTCGACCGGACACTCCGACGCGCTCGAGTGTCTGCTGCGGAAAATCGGCATCGACGATTCCGAGTTCACGACCGCGTCTGGCGGTGGGCGGGTGAGCATGTTCGTCGGCTGTCAGGGCGACAACAACGGCAACTTCGGCGCCAATAAATTCGCCGATAGGTTGGGGGGGCAGGCGTTTCCATCCACCAATCAGCTGTTCGATTCGGGCACGTTGAATCAGTACGACGTGGTGATCTTTTCGTGTGAGGGCCACAAGTGCGACACCATTCAAACGCCGGCAAACGTCGCGCAATTGGTCGAATTCGAGAACAAGGGCGGGCGCGTGTTCCTGGATCACGATCACTACAACTGGCTCAATCACGCCACCGCTCCGATCAAAAGCGCGGCCCAGTTCGACTCGGGCCCCGCCATCATCCAGAGCCCGCTCACGACCCAGATCAACACCGCCAAATTCCCCAAGGGTGCCGCGTTCGCCGAGTGGCTACAGAACGTGGGCGCTTCGACCAAGTTGGGTGAGCTGGCTATCTACGCCGCGAAGAGCTCCGTGCAGAGCCTGAGCCCAAACCGCGCTCAAAGCTGGATCTACCGAGACCAGGATCCGACCGGCTTCTTCTACTTCACGATCGGTACACCCGTCGCCGTGCAAGACACCGATCCCATTCCCGACGCTTGTGGGCGCGTGGTGTTTACGGATCTGCACATCAGCAAGAGCGATGGCGGCAATGCGAAGGACTTCTCCGACCAAGACACACCCTTTCCCGATGGCTGCACCAACAGCGTGCTGAGCCCGCAGGAGAAGGCGCTCGAGTTCATGCTGTTCGATTTGGCCTCTTGCGTGCAAAAAGAAAGCAGTACGCCGACGACGCCTCCGATCATCAAATAGTCACGGTGACGTCTCGTGATTCGTGACTCTTGCCGAGGGAGACGACAACGCTTCTGCCGCTTCTGGGGTTTGCAAGGCTCGCTCCCAAAGTTCGGAGCGAAGGCTGCCGCCGAGACTCGTGTCGGCGTCGGTCAGCTCGAAATGGCCTGTTTTCAGAGCTGTTTGATAGTCGGGGAGGTGTGTCACTCGGAGACCGGTCAGCAGCCGGAATGCCCAGTACAGGGAGCTCAGTAAGAGTTTCGCGAACGGGGTCCAGAGGGCGTGCTGAGGGATTGCAAAATCCGACACGAGCCAGCGCGCGTTCGGTGCTAGCGCGGGTGAAACTCGCTCGATCAGGGAAACCAGATCTCGAGTCGTGAAGCAATCGAACAAGAAATGGCTGACGACCAGATCATGGTCTGCACGCGGGACTCGCCAGCCGCGGAGGTCGGCGCAGTGCAGCTCGAGAACAGCGTTGGGCGCCGCGGCTCGCACGCGACGCTCGAACTCTGCGAGCATCGGCGCGCTGGCATCGACCGCGGTGACGTGCAGGGTCGGGTAGCGCGCGAGCAATGCCGCAGTGAAGCGGCCATCGCCGTCGCCGAGCACGAGCACACGACGCGCGCATGCGACGCGCGGGTCGTCGATGAAGTGTAGCCGACGGCGGGAGAGCGCGCGCCCGAAGCTGAGCCACTCCAGAGGCGCGTACAGGCGCGCGAGTCGGTCGAAATTCGCCGGCGGCGAGCGCGGCGTCAATGCGCGATTCTCTCCGCCAACCACCATGCTAGCGGGGTGAGCAGCGCGACGTCCGCCAGTACTCGCAGCGATTCGACCGACAAGCGCTGGCGCCAGCGCTCGAGAAGCGCGAGCATCACGAACGCGCCGGCGAGACAGGGCGCGAGCAGGCTGGCCAGCATGGCTGGTCGATGCCCCGTGCGCCGCCAGACCGCGAGCGCGACGGCCGCCAAGGCACCGCCGAGCAGCAAGCCCGTGAGATTGCGCGCTGCCCAGCGAGTCGAAGCGTGGGCATGCGCATTGACTACGCCGAGTCCCTCCCAACGCTCGATGGCGACGCAGTTCAGCCAGCAGAGCATTGCAAAGAGCACTCCTGCGGGGACCAACTGCGAGCCGAGTTCCGTCGCTGCGAAGGACAGCGCCGGCAACATGCAGCCGAGCGTGAAGATGACCGCCACTGCCGCTTCCTTGGCCAAGACGCGGGTCTTGCGCTCGCGCCCAGAGTGCACCCAGGCGAAGTACAGGAGCGCGGCGAGGGTGAGCGAGACGTAAGCCACCAAGAGCGAGCTTTTCAGGCCGAACATCGCCGTCGCCGCGCAGGTAAGCGCCACCGTGCCGACGAGGCCAGCGAGTGAGCTCCGTCGCCGTCGCCACCAGTTACCGTAAAAGCGATGGCGGGCGCGCAAATTCTGACTCGCGAGCGCGGAGCGCGCATCTTGGGTGCGATCCCCCACGTAGCAAAGCCAAGTGGCCAGAGCCAAAAAAGCGATCGACAGGCGCGCCGGTGCACTAATCGGCGAGACCCCGGCCGCGCTCAGGAACGCCGCGCACCAGCTGGCGGCGACCGTGGGCGCGTCGAGCGAGAGCAGGTGCCAGCCACGGAGCAGCCGCGCGATCCCACGGAGGATCGAGGAAAGCTTCGCCTCCGGCTTCGAAATCCCAGACGAGCCGAGCGCTTGCACGCGGTGCATCCTAGTCCAGCGAGCCCGCCCCGCAAGGCGAGCATCTTTTCCGCTGAACTACGCGCTGTGCTCACTGAAGGACTTCACCTGGACAGCCGAGCACGAGGTTGACCCGGTTCGAAGTCGCGGCTTTGATCTGATCGCACCACGAGCCATACACTTCTATCTGCAGGAAGTTCGAGCTGGTGTAATCCCAGCCGTTCATGCGCGTCGTGTCTTGGGGCGCCTTCTGATCGTTTACGTGAACCGCGATGTTGCCGGGGTCGGGCGGTTTGGTAGTCAAGTCGAAGACGCAGCTCGAGACTTGCCCCGTGATCTGTTCCAGCGACTGAACCAGTTCATCCTTGGTGCTGGCGAGGTAGAACTTGGTCGCGGCCGGATCCGTGTCGGCACGTGCCATTTGGCCAGCGACGGCCATGTCGTTCAGCGCTCGAGTGGCGCTCGATTTGGTGGTGGCGACGCCGACCACGACAGTTTTGAAGCCCTCGCTGGCGGCATCCGTCACGGCTTGCACGGCGTAGGCGCGAGCATCCGAGGCGTCCTTGGACGTGCCGGCGCACGATGGTTCGCCGTCGGTGGCAAGCAGGATGAATTTCGGGTTCGGATCGGTCAGGGTCTTGAGGTAGGCGACCGCGGCTTTGATCGCGTCGCCGGTGGGAGTGCCGTTGCCCTCCGGCGTCGTAGCCGTGACTTGGGCCGTTACGGCGCCGGCATTGGCTGCCGCGATCGCGACGGGAATCGCGCTGGTCACGGAGCCGGCGATGCACTCTGAGCCTTCGCCTTCGGGAAAGACCTTGAGACCCCAGGACACGGTCGCATCCGTGGCGGTCACCACTTCGTTGACGCCGGGTACGACGAGATCCCACTTGGACGCGCCTTTGCTGCCGCTGGGCGTCTCTTTCATGGATCCCGAACGGTCGAGAACGATCAGAATTTCTGCCGGCGTTCGCGCCAGGTCGAAATCCTGCCGAGCGCACTCTCCGTTCAGCACGTCTCCCGCGTCTGGGCTGGTGTACCCACCTAAGTTAAGCGTGTTGCCACTGCCCGCGGCATTCGACGGTGAATTGCCCGAGCCAGAACCCGACGCCCCAGCGCTGCTGCTGCCGCCGTTGCCGTTGAGCGTCCCATTGCCAGCCGAGCTACCTCCGCCGGAGGAACAGGCCAGGAGCAGGGACACGACCAAGACCGACAGCACAGGCCTTCGAATCATCACTCGTGGTAATGCCGACCATCTTCGATTTCGATCAGTGACGCTCGAAATACTCGACACCGACATTGGGTTGGCAGACGCGCATGCCGGCCGCCCTCATCCCGCCGACATCCCGCTGGGCGTTCCGGCCGGCCATCGGCCCGTCGAGCAGGGCGAGCACAAACATGCTCTACTGCCGGTCTTGGTTGATGCGATGCTTGGGCGCTGGTGCCGCGGATTGAGCGCTTGCGCAACGGTGAGTCTGGTTCTGTTTGGGACGCGTTGGGTGGGCGCGCAGGAGCTCGGACCGACCTTGCTTTCGTACCGCGCGCCGGAGGGCTGCCCGGAAGTAGCGGACTTTCAACGCAGCGTGCAACGTCGCTCGGCCCACGTGCGCTTCGTCGACGAAGGGTCGCACGACCGAGAATTGTCGATCGTACTACGTCGAGACGGGGACTACACGAACGGCGAGCTGCGCATAATCGAGCGAGACGGCAGCCTGCGCCAGCGCAGTGTTCGCTTCACGACTTGCTCCGAAGCGGTAGAAGGGTTGGCGCTGATCACGCTCGTCTCGCTCGATCCACAAGCGCTCACCCAAACGGACAAGCCTGCCGAACCGCCGCCGGTTCAAACCCCCGCGACCAAACCGCCGGCTACACCGCCCAAGCCGCAACCGAAGCGCGAGCCGATTCCCCGCGCACGTGAGGCAGGAATGAGGGTCGCCCTGGGGGGCGAGCTCCAGGCGGGGGTTCGCGCGCTGCCCGCCAGCGCGCTCGGTGGCGCCTTGTTCGTGGATTTTGCCTCCAGCTCGCAGTCTTGGTTCACTCCGCTATTTCGCGTAGGCCTGAGTCACGTGGAGCGACGCGGGCTCTCGGACGTCGGTAGCGGCGACGCCCGAGCGAACTTCGCGCTCACGATGGCAACCGTGTCGGCGTGCCCGCTGCGTCTCTCCGGCGGCGCGTTGACGCTCCGCCCGTGCGCGTTCCTGGGCGGCGGCGTTCTGAAGGCATGGGGCTCTGGCTTGGACGCCATGAACCTACAGCAACGTACCCGCCCTTTTGCGGCTTGGGGCGGATCGGCGTTAGTCTTCCTGCGCGCCTCGCAAACGGTGGAGTTGGTTGGTGATATCGCCCTGGGCGCGACCGTCCTTGCCGACACGTTCGGGTTCGAAAACGACCGAGTTTGGAAAACGCCTGCGCTGTATCTATCGAGCGGCGTGGGAGTTCGTTTCGTCTTTCCGTGATCGAAATCTCGCCGCCTCGCATTACGGGTCGAGCTCATGAGCGGTATCCTGCAACTCGTGGTGTCGAAGCCTTCAGAGCCGAGCCGTAGCGAAGCGTCGAAGGCACGTCTCGAGCGGATGTTCAACGACCACCACGACTTCATTTGGCGGTTGCTGCGCCGGCTCGGCTTGAGCACCGGTGGCGCGGACGACGCCGCCCAGCACGTGTTCTTGGTCGCTGCCGAACGGGTTGACGACATCAAGCTCGGTAGCGAGCGTTCGTTCTTGTTCGGCACCGCGCTGCGCGTTGCGCGCTCGCAGAATCGTGCGGATCGCCGCTGGGTGCTGGAGGAAGACATGGACTTTCGGTGCTCCGAAGTCAGTCGTCCCGAAGAGCTGGCGGATCAACAGCGCGCAATCGATTTGATGGGCCGCATCCTCAACGGCATGACGCTCGATTTGCGCACCGTGTTCGTACTTTCCGAATTGGAAGGCCTGACCATGCCCGAAGTTGCGGCCTTGGTGGAAATCCCGGTGGGGACCGCGTCGTCCCGCCTGCGCCGCGCACGCGAGGCATTCCGCGGCGCGGTTGCCGAACTCGAATCCAAGCTGAAACCTGGACTGAAAACGTCATGAGCGATCTCAAATTGGTCGCACCCGACCAGCCGACTCCCTTCGAACGAAGGCTGCTGGACGCGGTGGCAAATGAATCACCCTCTGCCGAACAGCGCATGCGCGTTCGGCTTGCGCTCGGTCTGCCCGCGGCGTCCGCGCCGGTGCCGGTGCCGGTGGCGCCTGTCGGGCGTCGAGCTCTGCTGCTGAAAGCGGCTGGCGGCGTGATCGTCGTATCCGCCGGAATGTTGCTGCTGCTCTCGGGCATCGGCCGCAAGCCGACGCCTGCCGCGCCGGTGGTCCCGTCAATTGCTACCCAATCAACCGTCGTCGCGCCGCTCGTTAGTGCAATCGCGCCGCTCGCGCCCATCGAACCGGCCGCACCACCCGCCGCTCTACCGACGTCCGGTGGACTCGACGGCGCTGTACCGAGCAAGCACAGCGGCAAAGTCGCGACCCGTGCTTCCTCGTCCCCCGCGCCGGAAGACGGCGCAGACTTGGCCGAACAACTACGGCTGATCGATGCAGCGCGCTCCGCGGTCGCCGCCGGCAACGCGTCGGCCGCGTCGGCTGCGCTCAGCAGTTACCGAACTCGTTTTCCACGCGGTCCGTTCGGGCAGGAAGCCGCCGTGTTGCAAATCGAAACACTCGACCTGCAGGGCAACCACGCTCAGGCTGCCGCTCAGGCTCGCACTTTCCTGGCTCGGCACCCGAACAGCCCCCACGTAAACGTGGTGCAACGCATCGCCGGCCGCTGACCTCGACCGGCGAACTTTAGAAATCGCCTTTCCGCACCGGAGCGTGCGTCGGGCAACGGAGAAATCTGCGGCTCTCAGTTCCAGTCGCGCAAGAATGAGCTACGCTTCGGGCGCGGCGCTCCCCGTTCGGGTGCCCTGGAGAATCTCGATGAAGCGGTGCTTTGCTTGTGCGTGTGTTTGGTTCCTAGCCATCGGCTGTAGTTCGAATAGCGACCCCAATTCGGGTACGGTGCCCAAAGGGGGCGCTCCTGGCGCCGCGGGCTCCGGACCCGCTCAAGGCGGGGGCGGCAGCTCGAATATGGCCGGCGGCGGCAGCTCGAGCGTGGCCGGCGGCGGCACGGTCGCCGGCGGAGCGGGCGGTTCGGGCGGAGCGGCTTCCGGCGGAACCGGCGCCAGCGCTGGGAACAGCGCCAGCGCGGGCAGCGGCGGCAGTCCGGGCGGTGCCGGAAACACGGGCGGCGCCGGAAGCGCGGGCAGCGCGGGTGCCGGAACCAGTGCCGGCTTCAAGTGCCCCGCTGGACCGTTCGACGCGCCAGCGCTCGCGGGCAAGAAGGCAACGAAGATCTCCGGCGCGCCGCCCTTGGATTCGTTCAACAACAACGGTCAGGATTTCACGAACGTCGAAGGTCCAGTTTGGATCGGCGACGCGCTGTATTTCTCCGAAATGACCGGTGCCAATCTTCCGCCGTCGCGGATCTTGAAACTTGCCTCGGGTGGCGCGGTCTCGATCGTCGCGCCGAACGCCGGTAGCAACGGGCTCGCGGTGGATGGGAATGGAACGCTGTTCGCTGCCGTTCACAAAGACGGCTCGATTTCGCAAGTGGCCCTTCCGGGCGGCGCCGAGACGCCGCTGGTGAGCATGTACGGTACACCGGCGGCTCGCTTCAATTCCCCCAATGATCTGGCGATTCGGAGCGACGGAACCATCTTCTTCTCGGATCCGGATTATCAGAATAGCGGCAATCCGCAGAAAGCCGAGCGGCTCTATCGCATCACACCGGGACCCACGCGCACCGTCAGCATCGCGACCAACGCGAGCGACACGGGTTATTTGCGCCCCAATGGCGTCACGTTCTCTCTCGATGAGCACACGCTTTACGTGAGCGGTTCCGGCCTGAAGAAGTTCGCGGTCATGGCCGATGGCACGCTCGGGGTGGGCAGTGATTTCGTCGCCGGTGAGAGTGGCGACGGGATGGCCATCGATTGCGCCGGCAATCTCTACGTCGCCGGGGGCGCGAGTGCCATCAAGGTATTCTCGTCGTCCGGTGCGCCGCTCGGCTCGATCAGCACCGACAAGGGGACGACGACCAACGTCGCTTTCGGCGGCGCCGATCACAAGACGCTCTACATCACGGCCCAAGGCAGCAGCGGCGCGCAGGGTGTGTACTCGGTGACGATGAACGTGCCCGGGTATCCCTATTAGAGAGCGCTTGTCCGGGGCGTTTGCTTCACTGAGCTGGCTTTCCCGCAAGCGTTCGGCAGGAGCAGTGGGCGCCTGCCTTTTTGGCGCGGCGCTGCTTGCAGAAGGCCTGATATCCCGGGGCGCGCCCGGTGTACACTCCCTTCGCGTGACTCGTTTGGCTTGGCTCATCGCCGTCGCGTTGCTCGCGGCTTGCACCCAGCCGGCAGCCGATGCCGGGCCGAGCCAGCTCGAGCGTCGGTTCCAGGATTCCGGACAAAACTTCGCGCTCTCGTTCGACGGTGTGGATGACTACGCGACCAGCGGCACGGCCGAATTTCCGGACGGACGGCACGAACAGACGCTTTCTGCCTGGTTCATGGTCGATTCGATCGTGGATCGCGCGGCACTCCTCACCCTGCGCAAGGACCTCGACAGCGGTATCGAATTCGGCCTGCGCCAAGGCTTTGTTGGTGCTTGGCGCGTACTGGGCGATCGACAACTGCTGATCGCCAAGACCCCGATCACGACGGGCGTCTGGCACCAAGCGGCGTATACCTTCGACGGCACGACTGATCAGCTTTACGTCGACGGCGCGCTCGTCGGAAGTTCGACCGAGTTACCCGACAAGCGCACGCCCACGAGCTGTTGGATCGGGACGCTGGATGGAAAGCGCGATCTGTTCGCTGGCCGGATGGACGACGTACACGTGTTCGACACCGCCCGTAGCGCCGATCAGTTGGAAACCGAAATAGGCGGAGATTTTTCCGCGAACCAGCCCGGCCTAGTGCTCGATCTCACGTTCGATGAAAGTGGCGGAAGCGTAGCGTTCGATCACTCTGACCGACAAAACGACGCGCAGCTCGGAGACGGCGTGCCGTTGCGCATGCCCGAGCGCGTGCGCTCGAACCTGCCCGCAACCGATCACTGAAGCTCGGGCCTCCGCGCGCGGAGGGCGACTCAATGCGCTTCGAACAACTTGCCGTTGCGTGTCACCCGCACGCGGCTGATGCCCGCGTCATCCAGGTACAGCTCCGGTGGTGACGGTTGAATGTCCTCACCGATGTTGCAGGGAGTCCAGAGCACGTCATCGGAGCCAGTGGTTCTGCGATCCTCCAAATCATAGACGAGGCGATCGTCGAGCCAGACCAGGATGCGCCCCGTGTTGTCTTCGCGAGGGCTGTACAGGGTTTCTAGCTGGAACCAAGTCTCGACCGGGACGAAGGCCGGGGGATCGGCGAGCGGTGCCTGTAAATACGTCGGGTCATGGCTATAAATGTAGAGCACGACTTGCCCCCCGGGCAGCGTGCGCAAGTTCAGATCGTGACCGTGACTCACCTGCTCGGGATCGGAGTCCGAGCGTGAACGAAACTTCTGGATCGTCCACTGTGAGTTCGTTTGATAAGCGCGCGGTAAATAGTACCAGGCGCTGTAGTAAAGATCCGGGGGGGCCTGCAGCTCTCGGTAGACCCCGGGCCCGTCCGTGTCGCTCATGGCCAGATCGGTCAGCTTGAGCGAATACCTGCCGCTGTGTGCGGGACCGTCTGCGATCTCTACCG
>Ga0302322_100006509_pt1 | contig 10364 bp, 8 predicted proteins | sample Fen_T0_2_FD_203757 | JGI IMG/M metagenome (GOLD analysis project Ga0302322, IMG submission 203757) | Peat permafrost microbial communities from Stordalen Mire near Abisko, Sweden - Fen_T0_2 | ecosystem: Environmental > Terrestrial > Soil > Wetlands > Permafrost | place: Sweden: Abisko... | reverse complement strand
GACAGCCGAATGAATGACTGGCTACCCCACGCGGCCAGATAGATCGTCTTACCGTCGGCCGAGAGCTCGATGCCGTTCGCACCCGCCGCTTCGCTGCCCGGCACCTTCTTCCACCCGCTCTTCGTGTGCCACTCCCATAGCTCGCCGTTCTTCTCGCCCGCCATCATTTTCTGCAAGGCCTCGGGCCCGCCGCCGCGCGGCAACCAGTTCGTGGTGAGGAAGCCGCCATCGGCAAGGCCGCGCACGGCGTTCAACCCGATCGGCATCGGCGCGATCACACAGCCGACCCACGTCAGGCTCGGCGTGGCGGGCCGCAGGTCCATTCGGAACACTTCGATCGACTCGCGCGCACCGTGGCCCACCGCCATGACACGCACGACCGGCCCGCGGCCGGCATCGACATACACGCCGTGTGTGGTGAACTTTGTCGCGTCCGGCGGCCCCGGGCAGTCGGGGTAGGCTTTCTTATCGGGCTGCTGCTTCGTCAGCGGGCCTGGAAACACCACGACCGATGTGCGGTCACTAACCTTGATAAGGTTCATGCCGCCTGCGCCTTGATAGGCGGACGAGATCACCCACTGCCCGCCGGGCAGCGCGACGAGGTCTTCGGGCGTCTGCTGTCCGCATACCCAGTGCGTGTCGGCTGAGTTGCAGGGCGGCAGCGCGGACTCCTGGGGCTGCGCATCGACGCGCAACGCCGCGGTCGTGACGAGCAACACGGCGACCGAAATTGAAGCTTTCACGAAGACCCCCGATCGGCTAAATGGCGTCTCACCGTAGTGCTGCCACCCGAACGCGTCAACGGGTCCGTCTGCGCTACTTGCGCGCACCGAGCCGCGCAAGCATGTCTGAGAGTTCTTCGGGACTTATATAGAAGTGTTCGCAGACGCGGCCCCACAACATTGCGGTCGGCACGTTGCGGCCGCCGCGCTCCTTCTGCGTTTCGTGCAGCACGTACAGCACGACGCGCTCCTCGCGCGTGAGCCCGTCGCGCACGTCGGGCAGCACGTCCTCGGGAGCCTTGAGTTCTACGCTATCGCTCATAACGGGCATTTTGAAACCAGTATGATTGTAGTACCGTGCGCGGCACCGGATTGGGGAGAGCTCGATGAGAACGCGATATTTTTGCTTGGTCGTGGCGAGCGCGCTGGTCGCGACTTCCACCGAGGCGCATCACAGCTTCGGCACGTTCCTGATGAACGAGAACATCGAGCTCAAAGGCACCGTCACTAAGCTCGAGTACGTGAATCCGCACTCCTGGTTGCACTTCACGGCCACCGGCCCCGATGGCAAGACGGCCGAGTACAAGTGCGAGATGCGCTCGGCCACGACGCTGCGCCGCTCCGGTTGGACGCTCGAGATGTTTGCGCCCGGCACCGGCGTGACGGTGCAGGGTGCGCCGGATCGTGTCGACCCGCACTCGTGTTACGTGAGCTCGCTGGTTCTCGCTGACGGCACGCAACTCGACCGCTATGGCCAACGCGTCGAAGCCAACGCGGCCGGCGAACGCGCGGCGCGGTTGCCGAGCGGCGAGCCAAACCTTGCGGGCGACTGGGCGCAAGAGCAGCTCGTGATGACGGACTCCAAGGGATTGAACGGCACGCTCGTGCCGCTCTCGCAGGTGGGCAAGTACGCACCCGGCGGCGTGCCCGAGGGCCAGAAGCAAATTCCGGGCGCGCGCGGTACCGCGGAAGCCAACGCAGGCGGCCTGCCACTGAACCGGCCCGCACCGCGCAGCACGATCGAGCTCACCGGTGCCGGCAAAGCCGCTATGGAAAAGCTCGCCGCGCTCTCGCGCGCCGTGCGCTCGTGCATGCAGGGCAGCATCGTGTCCGATTGGGGCGGCGAGCCCGTCAACCACATCACTCAGAGCTCCGACACGATCAAGCTGCAATACGGCCGGCTCGGACTCGAGCGCACCATCTATCTGAAGATGGCCGCGCACCCCGCAAACATCACGCCGAGCCGCGCGGGCCACTCGATCGGCAAGTGGGAGAACGACGTGCTCGTCGTCGACACCGTCGGCTTCCTGCCGGGAACGCTCACCGGCGTCACGCCGAACAGCGACAAGCTGCACGTCGTCGAGCGGTTCACGCTCGACCCGGCCACGATGATGTTGAAGCGCGAATACACCGCGGACGATCCGGCGTATCTGACGGCGCAGTACAAAGGCTCCGACACTGTCGCGCCGTCGAACGTGCCGTATGCGGCCGAGGCGTGTGAGGACCTCACTCCGACCGGCGCTCCGGCCGCCGGCCGCTAACGCGAGGTCGAGCGACACCGCGCGCCAAGCTCACCCTCTCGGGCACGCAAGCTTGTCGGATTCTCGAAAGAAGTTGTCGAAGTGCGTTCGCCGATCGCGGCGATTCCGGGGGTAGGCCAGGTGGCGGAGTTCGCGGACACCGACGGCAACGTAGCGTGTGTCATGCAGTACGAGCCCGGTCATCCGTTCGCGGCGCGCTAGGCACGCGGTGACCTCCCCTGTGAACGACGCGGCGGCTACGAGCGCGCTCGCTTCCTACCGCACTTTCGCCGAAGGTCTGCCACAGGGCGGACGGATCGAACGTCACGTGCACGAACAGGACCAGCTCGCGGTCTGGCGCAGACACAGCAGGCTGCTGACCTCGCTGACCTTGCTAGCCGAGGGCAAGAGCATCGCGACGGCAGCTCATGCCGTCGGCTACGACAGCACCGCCGCCTTCGGCACGGCATTCAAGCAATGCTTCGGCGTTACGCCAAAGGCGTATGCCAGTGGGAAACCTGCCAAAACCTGACACGACGTGTCCAGCCGCAAAGGTACAGTCGCCAAACATCTCGGCTATGATTCGCGGCTGATCGCGCCCCTGTAACCTTCCGACACTCGAGCGCAGCCCCATGAAATACCTGCCGCTGCTCTGGGCCAACCTGCGCCGCAAGCGCGTGCGCACGATGCTGACATTCCTGTCCGTGGTCGTGGCATTTCTGCTGTTTGGATTGCTCGAAGCCGTCAGCTACGCGCTGACCGGCGGCGCCGAGCTTGCGGGTCAGGACCGGCTCGTCACGCAGCATCGCGTGTCGCTGATCCAGTATTTGCCGGTCTCGTACCTCGACCGCATTCGGGCGATCGATGGCGTCAAGGTGGCCACCTCCCAGGACTGGTTCGGCGGCATCTATCGCGACGACCGCAATCAGCTCACGGCGACGGCCGTCGAGCCCGAATCCTTCTTCCAGGTGTACCCCGAGATGGCGCCCCCGCCGGCACAGATGCAGGTGTGGCGCACGACGCGCACGGCAGCCGTCGTCGGCAGCGACATCGCCGAACGTTTCGGCTGGAAAGTCGGCGACAAGGTCCCGCTGCGCTCGAACATCTTCCGCAAGAAGGACGGCGCGGATACGTGGGATCTCGACATCGCCGGCATCTACCACGTCGACAACGGCGACAACAACAACGTGTTCTTTCAGTACGACTACCTGAACGAGGCGCGCACCTTCGGGCACGACGAAGTCGGCTGGATCATCCTGCGCATCGACGACCCGAATCGCGCCCCGGCGATATCGGCGCAGATCGATACGCTGTTCGCGAACTCCTCGACCGAGACCCGCACCACTACCGAAAGTGCGTTCCTGCAAGGCTTCGCGAACCAGATGGGCAACATCGGCCGCATCGTGACGATCGTGGCGGCGGCGGTGTTCTTCACAATGTTGCTCGTGACCGCGAATGCGATGGCGCAGTCGGTTCGCGAACGCGTGCGGGACATCGCCGTCATGCGCACGCTCGGGTTCTCGAATGGCTCTGTCGTGTCGCTCGTGCTGGCCGAAGGGCTCGCCATCACGGTGGCCGGAGGGCTCGTCGGCCTGTGGCTCGGCGACGCGCTCGCGAGATCCGTGGGCAAACAGATGTCGCAGTTCCTGCCGCTCATGATGACGCCACCGAACTCCTACGTTCCGGGAATGATCCTGGCCGTGGGGTTGGGCGTGCTGTCGTGCGCAATCCCGTGCCTGCAAGTGTGGCGCCTCGAGATCGTCGAGCAGCTGCGGCGCGCTTGAGCTAACGGAGCAGAAGTCGATGTCGTCGCTGCAACAGACGCTGGCCATCACTGCGTTGAACCTGCGCAGCATTATCGAGCGTAAAGGCACCTCGCTCGTCGCGATCGTGGGCATCGCGGGCGTAGTGGCGGTGCTGATCGGTATCTTCTCGATCAACGAAGGCTTCCGCTCGGTGCTGCAGCTCGCGGGTTCCGACGACGTGGCCATCGTGCTACGCGGCGGCGGCACGGACGAGATGACGAGCGGGCTCTCGCAGCCCCAGACGCGCATCATTGCCGACGCGCCGGGGGTCGCCCACGTCGACGGTGAGCCGGTCGCCTCGGCGGAGCTCTACGTGATCATCGACGTAGCCCTGAAGACCACCGGCACGCCGGCGAATGTGCCGCTGCGCGGTGTGGGCCCGAAGGCTGCGGACCTGCGACGCGGGTTTCACCTGCTCGAAGGCCGCATGTTCACACCGGGCACGAACGAGGTCATCGTGGGGCGCGGCGCAGCGCTCGCCTATAACGGTCTCGAGGTCGGCCAGGAGCTGCGCAAAGGCCAGCGCGTGTGGAACGTCGTAGGCACTTTCGCCGACGCGGGCAGCGTCGCGGAATCCGAAATCTGGAGCGACGCGATCGTGCTGCAAGGCGCCTACAACCGCGGCACCAGCTACCAGTCCACGCGCGTGCGGCTCGAAAGCCCCAGCGCATTGCAGACGTTCAAGGACGCGCTGACGAGCGACCCGCGCGTGAACGTACGCGTGTTCACGGAGAAGGAATACTACGCATCGCAGTCGCGTTCGATCGTGACGCTCGTGACCATTCTCGGCCGCACAATTGCAGTGCTCATGGGTCTCGCCGCGATCTTCGGCGCACTGAACACGATGTACTCCGCCGTCGCGAGCCGCACGCGCGAGATTGCGACGCTGCGCGCCATCGGCTTCAGCGCAGCGCCTGTGGTGATATCGGTGCTGGCCGAGGCGCTGCTGCTCGGCCTCGTGGGCGGGGCGGTCGGCGGGCTGATCGCTTATATCGGGCTCAACGGCGTGCGGACCTCGACCATGAACTGGTCGTCGTTCAGCCAAATCACGTTCGCGTTCACGGTAACACCGGCGCTGCTCGGCCAGGCTCTTCTCTATGCGCTCGTGCTCGGGCTGGTCGGCGGGCTGCTGCCGAGTTTGCGCGCCGCGCGCCAACCGATCACGATCGGCCTACGCGACAGTTGACGGGGAGAACTGCGCTCGTGGAAGACAGATCGGCACTCATCAATCGGCTGAAGATCGATCGGCCCGCGGAGATCGAGCCCGACCGGTGTTGGCCCATGTGGGCGGCGATCGTCGCGGTCGTGATCGCCGTCGCCGGCATTGCGGTCTGGTGGTTGATGCCGCGCGGCATCCCGGTCGGCGTCGCAACGGCGACGGCTGCGCCGGCCGACACAGCCATCGGCCCCGGCACGATCCTGGACGCGTCGGGTTACGTCGTCGCGCGCCGGCAGGCCACCGTCTCGTCGAAAGTCACTGGCAAAGTCGTGCAGGTGTCCATCGAGGAAGGTCAACGAGTAGCGCGTGACGAAGTCATCGGGCGGCTCGATGACACGAACGCGCGGGCGGCCGTCGAGCAAATGCGCGCGCAGCGCGCGCAGGCCGAGGCGAACCTCGTGGCAGCGCGCGTTGCGCTCGAGAATGCCGTGCCGACGTTCCGCCGCAACGAGCAGCAGCTCGCAAAAGCCGTCATCAGTGCGCAAACGTTCGACACGGGGAAGGCCGCCTACGATGCCGCACGCACGGGCGTCGACGTCGCGCAACGTGGCGTGGAAGTCGCGATTGCGAACCTCGCGTACGCAGAACGCAATCTCGAGGACACGGTCGTGCGCGCGCCGTTCGCCGGCATCGTCACCGTCAAGAACGCTCAACCCGGCGAGATGGTGTCGCCGGTCTCGGCCGGCGGCGGCTTCACGCGCACGGGCATTGGCACGATCGTGGATATGGAGTCGCTGGAGATCGAGGTCGACGTCAGCGAGAACTTCATCAATCGCGTGCATTCCGATCAGCCCGTCACAGCGCACCTGAACGCGTACCCCGACTGGGGCATCCCGGCGCACGTGATCGCCATCATTCCGACGGCCGACCGCGCGAAAGCCACCGTCAAAGTGCGCGTGGGCTTCGACGCACGCGACGAGCGCATCCTGCCGGAGATGGGCGTCCGCGTGGCGTTCCTCGATAGCGCAGCGCGCAGCGCCCCCGCGGAGGTTTCCGGCGGCGGGCAGCGCGCGTTGATCGTGCCGACGAGCGCCGTGCAGGCCAACGGCGACACCGGCGTCGTGTACGTCTTGACCGAGGATCACGTCGAGCGGCGCAGCGTGCGGCTCGGCTCCCGCATTTCCGCCGGGCAAATCGTTCTCTCCGGCCTCACGGCCGGCGCGCGGCTCGCTACCGGCGACCTCGAAAAACTCTCGGACGGTGCCAAAGTCCGCGTCGCGAATTGAAGGGGAGCAAACATGAGCGCGTTGGTGTCGATCAAGAACGTCGTCAAGAACTACGTGCGCGGCAAACAGCGCGTCGAGGTGCTGCACTCGCTGAATTTGGAAGTGGAAGCTGGCCAGTTCCTGGCGCTGATGGGGCCGTCGGGCTCCGGCAAGACCACGCTGCTGAACCTGATCGGCGGTCTCGACAAGTCCGACGCCGGCGAGCTGACCGTGGCCGGCCAGCGGCTCGACAAGCTCTCGTCGAGCCAGCTCGCGAAATGGCGCGCGCGCAACGTCGGCTTCATTTTTCAGTTCTACAACCTGCTGCCGGTGCTCTCAGCGGAACGTAACGTCGAGGTACCGCTGCTATTGACGAAGCTTTCGGGCCGCGAGCGCAAACGCAACGTGCAGGCCGCGCTCGAGCTCGTAGGCCTCTCCGATCGCGCGAAGCACAAACCCGCGGAACTCTCGGGCGGCCAGCAACAGCGCGTCGCGATCGCGCGCGCGATCGTGGCCGACCCCACGCTGCTCGTGTGCGACGAGCCGACGGGCGACCTCGACCGCGATACATCGGAGTCGATCCTGGATCTGCTGCAGCTGCTGAACACGACGCAGGGCAAGACAATCGTCATGGTCACGCACGATCCACGCGCCGCCGATCACGCGTCGATGCGTCTATACATGGACAAGGGGTCGCTCGTCGGATCGCCGGCCACGGCGCACTAGTCGCGGCGCACGTTCTCCGCCTCGGCAGTCCGCATTCCGCGGCGTATGATCCCCGTACCAATAACGAACGGGGGTGACCGTGAAGCGTTTGATCCTTGCAGCAGCGCTGCTGCTACCGGCCGTGCTTGTGAATGCCGCCGACGATTCCAAAGTGAAGTTCGTGAGCCACGAGCTGGTCGCCAAGGGCGGCAGCATCGCCTCGACGCCGAGCTATATCGTCACCGTCGCGCATCGCGACAAAGCCGGAATGGTCGAAGTCCACGACAAGGAAACCGACACGCTCTATGTAGTCGACGGCGCGGCCACGATCGTCACCGGCGGCACCATGGTCGGCGGCAGCGTCACGTCGCCGGGCCAGCAGCGGGGCACCGAGATCAAGGGCGGCACGGAGCAGAAGCTCGCGAAGGGCGACGTCATGATCATTCCGGCCGGCATCCCGCACTGGTTCAAGGACGTGCCGAAAACCGTCGACTACTACGTCGTGAAGGTCATCGCACCTTAGCGTCCCAATTCGGCCCGCCGGCACGCGTGTGCTGGCGGGCCGCCCTCATGCCGTGGCAACTTCCGCGGCGGGCGCCACTGCACGCGGCGTGACTTCCGGCGGCAGCAGCTTGTACATCACGGGCGTCACGAGCCGCGCGAGCAACGTCGACGAGATCAGCCCGCCGATGATCACGATCGCGAGCGGCGAGTAGAGCCCCGAGCCCTGCAGCGCGAGCGGCAGCAGGCCGCCGATCGCCGTTGCCGACGTCAACAGAATCGGCAGGAACCGTATCTCGCCGGCGCGTTCGATGGCGTCGTCGATCGTGGCTCCGTCCGCGCGCAGCTGGTTCGTGAAGTCGACGAGCAGGATCGAGTTCTTTATCTCGATGCCGACGAGGGCGATGATGCCAATCACCGCCGTGAACGACAGCGTGTAACCCGTAACGAACAACGCCGCCAACGCCCCGACGAGGCCGAGCGGGATCACGCCGGCCACGATCAGCGTCGAGCGGAAGCTGCCGAATTCGAGCACGAGCACCGCCAGGATGCCGAAGACCGCGACGAGGATCGCTCCGCCGAGTCCGCCGAAGCTTTCTGCGCGCGCTTCCACCTCGCCCCCCGCCTTGTACCGGTAGCCTTCGGGCCAGCTCATTTGCTGAAGCTGACTCGTGATCGACCGGGTGAGCCGATCCGTGTTCTCGCCGGTGGCGGGATATGCAGTCACGGTCACCTGACGTTGCCGATCGTGGCGCTGGATCACCGGCGGCGCCGTACGGAACTTCGGAGTGCTGATCTGGCCGAGCGGTATCGGCGCGCCGTTCACGGTGCCCACTTGGATGCGATCAAGCGCCTCGAGCGTCTGATGTCCATCCATCGGCAAGCGCAGCACGATGTCGTGCTCCTCGCCGTCCGTGTCGCGATAGCGCCCGGCCGCGAAGCCAGCGACCGCCAGGCGCACGGTGCGATCTGTTGCGGCCGCCGGCACGCCGAGCAACGCCGCTTTGTCCGTGTCGATCGCAAGGTCGAGATCCGTGCGCAGCACGCGCACGGGGTTCTGAACGTCGCGCGTGCCGGGCGTCGCGCGGATCACCTGTTCGACGTCGGCCGCGAGCTCGCGCAGCTTATCCAGGTCCGGTCCCTCGACGCGGATCGCGATCGGCGCCGCCATCTGCGGGCCGTTCTCGAACTCCTTTACCGTGATGCGCGCGGCCGGGTACGCGTTGAACTTCGCACGCAGCTCATCGAGCAGCTTTGGCGTCGCGTGACTATCGACCGACGTGAGCTCCACGAGCACCTGCGCCACGTTCGCGCGGGTCTCCCGCGGCACCACGTTGTAGTAGACGAACGGGTTATCGTGCCCCAGGTTCGCGAACGAATAACGCACGTCGGCGCGCTGCGCGAGTTCGTCCTCGACGAACTTCAACGCGCGGTCCGTGGCCGCCAGGCTCGCGCCGTCGGGCGCCTCGACGTCGACGGTGAACTGCGGCGTGCCCGCGCTTGGAAACAGGCTGAACCCGATCAGCGGCACCAAGCCGATCGCGCCGCCGAATACAACGGCGGCGACCAGCAACGTGGTCCGCGGCCACGCGAGCGCGCGCCGCAGCGCGGGGCCGTACACGCGATGAATTCCGCCGGTCAACGCGCGCAGTGCCGCGTTGCCCTCCTCCGCCTGCGGCTTGCTCGACAGCAAGCGGCTGGCGAGAAACGGAATCACCGTCAGCGCCACGAGCAGCGATGCGCCGATCGTAAACAGCACGGCGGCCGGCAACGCGCGGATGAACATGCCGGGGCCGCCCGGCAGAAACAGCAGCGGCAGGAACGCGAACAACAACGCGGCCGTGCAACCTAGCACCGCCAGCGCGATCTGGTCGGTGGCCATCACGGCCGCTTGCGCGCGGTCGTAGCCCTGGCGCACGTAGCGCGCGATGTTCTCGACCACCACGATCGAGTCGTCGACGAGGAGCCCAAGCGCCACCACGAAACCCGCTATCGAGAGCTGATTCAGCCCGAAGCCCGTCACATTCAGCAATGCGATGCCGATCGCGAGCGACAGCGGAATCGAGATCATGACGACTGATGCCGCGCGCAGCCCGAGCGGCAGCAGCGTGATCAGCACCAGCGCGATCGCAATCGCGAAGTCCGTGGTCAGGTGGCCGAGCCGATCTGCGACATTGCGGGACTGGTCGAACCCGCGCTCGAGCTTGATCGACGGCGGCAGTTCGCGTTCGTAGGTGGCAAGCGCAGCGTAGATGCCGTCGCGCACTGCGAAAACGTTCTGGCCGTCTTTTTGATTGGCCGTGACGAACACGGCGCGCTTGCCATTGAAGCGGCCGAGGTAGCGCTGCTCGCCATCGGCCCAGCGCACATCGGCGACGTCGCGCAGGCGCACGATCCGGCCGTTCGCCGTGCCGACGACTGTGGCCGCCACCTGTTCCACGGAGTCGTAGCTGCCCGAGGTCTTCAGGTTGAACCGCCGTTCGCCCACGTCGACGGCACCGCCTGGAATGTCTGCGTTGTTCGCGCGAATCGCGGCGATGGCCGCATCCAGCGACACGCCAGAGTGCGCCAACCGTTCGAGATCGACCGCGACGGACACTTCGGAATCCGGGTACGCCCAGGTCTCCGACTTGCGCACGCCCGGAACCGCTTCGAGCCGGTCCCTCAGTGCCTTAGCGCGCGATTCG